>WBZM01000065.1_pt1 | contig 173509 bp, 168 predicted proteins | sample 5204271 | NCBI WGS metagenome assembly WBZM01 (sample SAMN12344346, study PRJNA552823) | activated sludge metagenome | biome: Activated sludge suspended growth; feature: Nitrification reactor; material: Wastewater; isolation source: activated sludge from nitrification reactor of wastewater... | reverse complement strand
GCGAGGCCGCGCGAGCCCAGGTAGTCGTTGGCCCAGGCCATGTTCAGCGGCTCGGGCGTGCAGGTGCCGGCGGTGAGGTTCACGCGCAGGATTTTTCGATTCCATCCCATGATCTTTCCTCCTTACGCTGCGACAGCGGCGGTATTGGCCTTGGCGGCCCAGGCACGCATGCGGTCGAGGCCGGTCCAGTCGGCATCGACATAGGTGATGGCCGCGGTCGGGCAGGCCTTGGCGCACTCCGGATCGCCGCCGCAGAGATCGCATTTCTGGACCTTACCGACATCAGCCATGTAATTGACCGTGCCGAACGGGCAGGCGATGGTGCACACCTTGCAGCCGACACAGGTCGCCTCGCGAACCACTTTGGCACCGGTCGCCGCATCAATGACGATAGCGTCGACCGGGCAGGCGTTCATGCACCAGGCGTCGGCGCACTGGGTGCAGGTGTAAGGCACCTTGCGGCCTTCGTGTTCGAAGTCGAAGACCTTGATGCGCGATTTTGATGGATTGATGGTCCCGGTGTGTTCGTAGGAACAGGCCATCTCGCACTGCAGGCATCCGGTACATTTGGCCGGATCGATGTGAAGCGACTTCTGCATGGTGTCTCCTCCATGGTTCGTGTGTGTCGCTGAAACGGGTTTCGTGGCTTGTAAATCCGCACGTTTCTGCATCATGGAACAAAGCCGGCAAGCTGTCATGCCGCAACGCAACATTCTGTTACACAAGGCTACGAAAGCACGACAGACGCACCTGCGGCACGGGCATACACTGCGTCTGTGCATTGAACCCCTCCTCTCGAAATCCCCCCTTTCGAGAACTTCCAACCCCGCCCTTTGGCGGGGTTTTTTTTGGCCGGCCCCTGCCTTCCGGTTTGCCCATAAGCCGTTATAATTACGCACTTATATTTTTTGCGGATAGAGGTAATCAGCATGGCCGAGCAACACTCCTCCAAGGGCATCATGTGGGCAACGATCATTGTTGCCATCGTCCTGATCGCCATTATTTACCCGCTGACCGTCAAGCAATCCACGTCTGCGGCCGACGCCGCCGGCAGCAATGATTCGGCAGATGTCCGCATCCAGCCGGTCGCCAAATTCGAACTGGCCAAGGCCGCCCCGGCCGCTGCCGCCGGCCCGAAGGATGGCCCCACCGTTTTCAACTCGGTTTGCGGCGCCTGCCACAACACCGGCGCCGCCGGCGCCCCGAAGGTCGACGACAAGGCGGCCTGGGCGCCGCGCGTCGGCCAGGGCAAGGACGCCCTCTACAAGAGCGCGATCGCCGGCAAGGGCGCGATGCCGCCGAAGGGTGGCGCGGCCGACCTGTCCGACGACGAAATCAAGGGTGCCGTCGATTACATCCTGACCAAGGTCAAGTAAGCAATCCGACAGCCGAGAGAGGGAGGCTACGGCCTCCCTTTTTCGTGGACGCAAAAAAGGCGCCGCGTGGGCGCCTGCCCGGAACGGCTTTTGGAGGGCCGGCCCCGGTTGCAGCAAGGTAATTACTTCTTCGCCGGTTCGGCTGCCTTCACCGGTTCGGCCGCCTTGGCTGGCTCGGTTTTCGGCGCTTCGGCCTTGGCCGCTTCGGGCGCCTTCGGCTCGGTCTTCTTCACCGCCTTGGCATGCTTTTCGGTTTTGTGCTCGGTCGCCTTGGCTTCACTCTTGGCTTCTGGGGCAGCGACTGCCGGCTTGGCTTCCGGCGCCTTCACCTCGGCCTTGGGCGCTTCGGCCTTGACCACGGCGGCGGTCGGCGCAGCGGCAGGTTTGACTTCGGCGGCCGGCTTGACGTCGGCAGCGTGGGCGACACCGAAAGCGGCGGCGATGGCGATGGCGATAAGTTGCTTGGTCATGTTGATTCTCCTTACGTGGTTGATTCGGAACATCATCCGGCTTTGCGAAATCGCGCTGCCTTGTGCCGAATAACGCGGGCGGTTACAGCCCGGATGTCATAAGGAAGGTAACCCGTTGTAACGCGACGTGACCGAGCAGTTAGCGCTTGTTGCCGGCCAGCATGGCTTTCAGCGCGTCGAGCCGGGCGCTGCCGGTCGCCTTGTCCGGTTCGGCGGCCAGCTTGCCGCCGGAGAAGCGGATGTCGTCCTTGCCCATCTCGGCGATGAAGCGCGACGGCTCGCTGGGAATGAACTCGCGCGCCTGCTTGCGCCGCTCGCAATAACTGAGATGCAGCGAGCGCTGGGCACGGGTGATGCCGACGTACATCAGCCGCCGTTCCTCCTCGAGCTTCGCCGGGTCCAGCGACTCGCGGTGCGGCAGGATGCCTTCCTCGATGCCGACAAGGAAGACGTGCCGGTATTCCAGCCCCTTGGCGGCATGCAGCGTCGACAACTGCACGGCATCGACATCCTCGCTGTTCTGCTTGTCGAGCATGTTGATCAGGGCGATGCTCTGGGTCAGGTCGATCAGCGTCTTGCCGTCCTCCTCGCCCTTCCGGTTCAACCAGTCGGCGAATTCGCTGACGTTGGCCCAGCGCGTCTGCGCCGTGCGCTCTTCCTCCTGGTCGTAGAGGAAGGCTTCGTAGTCGATGGCCTTCAGCAGGTCGGGCAGCACCTGCTGTGCCGGCTCGCGGCCGGCGCGCTGCTGGATGCGGTTGATGAACTGGCCGAATTCGAGCAGTGGTTCGAGCTGGCGGGGCTGCACGCGGCGGGCGAAGCCCTCCTCGAACAGCGCGTGGAACAGCGAGACGTGGCGCTCGCCGGCGTACTGGCCGAGCACCTGCAACGTGGCGGCGCCGATGCCGCGCTTGGGCGTCGTCGCGGCACGGATGAAGGCCGGGTCGTCGTCCTCGTTGGCCAGCAGGCGCAGGTAGGCGGTGATGTCCTTGATTTCCGCCTTGTCGAAAAAGGACTGGCCGCCGGACAGGAGGTACGGAATCTTCTGGTTGCGCAGCTGGGTTTCGAGCAGCCGCGCCTGGTGGTTGGAGCGGTAGAGGATGGCGTAGTCCTTGAAGCGACCGCGCTGTTCGAAGCGATGCGCCTGCAGCTTCATGACCACGCCCTCGGCCTCGGCCTCGTTGTCGCGACAGGCGGTGACCGTGATCGGGTCGCCGTGGCCGAGTTCCGACCACAGTTTCTTGTCGAACAGCTTTTCGTTATGGGCGATGACGTTGTTGGCCGCCTTGAGGATTCTGACGGTCGACCGGTAGTTCTGCTCCAGTTTGATGACCTTGAGTGAAGGGAATTCGGCCGGCAGCTTCTTCAGGTTGTCGATGTCGGCGCCACGCCAGCCGTAGATCGCCTGGTCGTCGTCGCCGACCGCAGTGAACTGGGCGCGAACGCCGGTCAGCAGCTTGAGCAGCTGGTACTGGCAGGCGTTGGTGTCCTGGTATTCGTCGACCAGCAGGTAGCGCAGGCGGTTCTGCCATTTCTCGGCGATCGCCGGATGTTGCTGGAAGAGGGTCACCGGCAGGCCGATCAGGTCGTCGAAATCCATCGCCTGATAGGCTTTCAGCGTCGCCTCGTAGGACAGGTAGGCGTGCGCCGCCAGCGCTTCGTGCTCGTTGCCGGCGAGCTGGCGCGCCGCCTCCGGCGTCACCAGGGCGTTCTTCCAGTTGGAGATGATGGCCTGCAGACGGCGCAGCGTCGCCTTGTCGACAGTCCCGGCGATGTCGCCGATGATCCCGGCGCAATCGGCGGCGTCGAAAATGGAAAAGCGCGGCTTGTAGCCGAGCGCCTTGGCCTCTTCGCGCAGGATGCGGACGCCGAGCGAATGGAAGGTCGAAATCTGCAGTTCTTCGGCGGTCGACCGCGACAGGAGCTTGCCGATCCGTTCCTGCATCTCCTTCGCCGCCTTGTTGGTGAAGGTGATGGCGGCCACGTTGCGCGGCTGGAAGCCGCAGTCCTGGACCAGGTAGGCGATCTTCTGCGTGATCACCCGCGTCTTGCCCGAACCGGCGCCGGCGAGCACCAGCAGGGGGCCGTCGAGGTGGTGGATCGCTTCGCGCTGCTGGGGATTGAGGCCGGACATGGGTAGCAAAGACAAGCGCCCCGGGTGGCCGGGGCGCGATGACTGGGAGAGCGCGATTTTAACTCAGGGCGTCCCGGATGTCCGTGCCGGGGCCCGCCGCTCAGACGATGTCGAGGTGGCCGATGCCGGAGGTCAGATCGCGGTCCTTGGAGTCCTTGCCGTGCAGCTTGATCTGCAGGCGCAGGTCGTTGAGCGAATCGGCGTTGCGCAAGGCGTCCTCGTAGCTGATCTTGCCTTCGTCGTAAAGATCGAACAGCGCCTGGTCGAAGGTCTGCATGCCCAGTTCGCGCGACTTCTTCATCGCTTCCTTGATCTCGCCGACCTCGCCCTTGAAGATCAGGTCGGCGATGTAGGGCGAGTTGAGCATCACCTCGATGGCCGCCAGGCGGCCCTTGCCGTCCTTCTTGGGGATCAGGCGCTGCGAGATCATGCCGCGCAGGTTGAGCGAGAGGTCCATCAGCAACTGGTGGCGACGTTCTTCCGGGAAGAAGTTGATGATACGGTCGATGGCCTGGTTGGAACTGTTGGCGTGCAGCGTGGCCAGGCACAGGTGGCCGGTCTCGGCGAAGGCGATGGCGTAGTCCATGGTGTCGCGGTCGCGGATTTCGCCCATCAGGATGACGTCGGGCGCCTGGCGCAGGGTGTTCTTCAGCGCCGGCTTCCAGTCGTCGGTATCGACGCCGACTTCGCGCTGGGTGACGATGCAGTTCTTGTGCTCGTGGACAAATTCGATCGGGTCCTCGATGGTGATGATGTGGCCGTAGGTGTTCTCGTTGCGGTAATCGACCAGCGCCGCCAGCGAGGTCGTCTTGCCGGTACCGGTGCCGCCGACGAAGATGACGAGACCGCGCTTGGTCATCGCGACATCCTTGAGTACCGGCGGCAGACTCAGCTCGTCAATGGTCGGGATGGTCTGGTTGATGGTCCGGCAGACGACGCCGACGCGCCCCTGCTGGATGAAGGCATTGGTCCGGAAGCGGCCGATGCCGGCCGGCGAGATGGCGAAGTTGCACTCCTTGGTCGCTTCGAACTCGGCCGACTGGCGGTCGTTCATGATCGAGCGCGCGAGTTCGGCCGTGTGCTGCGGCGTCAGGATCTGGTTGGAAACCGGCATGATCTTGCCATCGACCTTGATCGCCGGCGGGAAGTTGGCGGTGATGAAAAGGTCCGACCCCTTCTTCTGCACCATCAGGCGCAGGAGGTCGTGCATGAATTTCATTGCCTGATCGCGTTCCATAGCTGTCCTCTCTCCCTGATGTTCCGCCGGCTCAGCCGGGGAAGTTGTCCTTGTTGGTGGCCCGGGCGCGCGCCTCGGCATTGGAGACGACGTTGCGCCGCACCAGCTCGAGCAGGTTCTGGTCGAGCGTCTGCATGCCGAAATTCTGGCCGGTCTGGATCGCCGAGTACATCTGCGCCACCTTGTTCTCGCGGATCAGGTTGCGGATGGCCGGGGTGCCGATCATGATCTCGTGCGCGGCAACGCGGCCCATGCCGTCCTTGGTCTTGAGCAGGGTCTGCGAGATGACGGCGCGCAGCGATTCGGACAGCATCGAGCGGACCATTTCCTTTTCCGCCGCCGGGAAGACGTCGACGATACGGTCGATGGTCTTGGCTGCCGACGAGGTGTGCAGCGTGGCGAACACCAGGTGGCCGGTCTCGGCGGCGGTCAGCGCCAGGCGAATGGTTTCCAGGTCGCGCATTTCGCCGACCAGGATGACGTCCGGGTCCTCGCGCAGCGCCGAACGCAGCGCATTGGCGAAGGACAGGGTATGCGGCCCGACCTCGCGCTGGTTGATCAGGCACTTCTTGGCCTCATGCACGAATTCGATCGGATCCTCGACCGTCAGGATGTGGGCGTAGTCGTTCTCGTTGACGTGGTTGATCATCGCCGCCAGCGTCGTCGACTTGCCGGAACCGGTCGGCCCGGTCACCAGCACGATGCCGCGCGGGTACTCCGAGATGTCCTTGAAAATCTTCGGGCAGTTGAGGTCTTCCAGGGTCAGGATCTTCGACGGAATGGTCCGGAATACGGCGCCGGCGCCGCGGTTCTGGTTGAAGGCGTTGACCCGGAAACGCGCCAGATTGGGAATCTCGAACGAGAAGTCGCACTCCAGCGTTTCTTCGTAGATCTTGCGCTGGGTGTCGCTCATGATGTCGTACACCATGCCGTGCACGTCCTTGTGCTCCATCGGCGGCAGGTTGATGCGCCGCACGTCGCCATGGACGCGGATCATCGGCGGCAGGCCCGCGGAGAGATGGAGGTCGGAGGCCTTGTTCTTGACTCCAAAGGCCAGCAGTTCGGTGATGTCCATGCGGATCGTCCTTAGGGCGCGTGTATACTGGAAATACAAAGAATTCCAAACAATTATGAGCGCAATCGCCTCCAACCTGCAAGCCGTCAGGGCCCGTATCGCCAAGGCCGCAGCCGACGCCGGCCGTTCGCCCACGGAGGTCGAACTGCTGGCCGTCAGCAAGACGTGGCCGGTGTCCTGCGTGCTCGCCGCCGCCGACGCCGGACAACGGGCGTTTGGCGAGAACTACGTGCATGAAGGCGTCGACAAGGCGCGGGCGACGTTCGCCCGCGCACTGGCTTGGCATTTCATCGGCCCCTTGCAGAGCAACAAGACGCGGCCGGTGGCCGAGTATTTCGCCTGGGTGCATTCGCTCGACCGGTTGAAGGTCGCCGAGCGCCTGTCGGCGCAACGGCCTGCCGACCTGCCGCCGTTGCAGGTCTGCGTCCAGGTCAATGTCTCCGGCGAGGCGAGCAAGAGCGGCTGCGCCCCCGACGAAACCCTGGCCCTGTGTCGCGCCGTCGCCAACCTGCCGCACCTGCGCCTGCGCGGGCTGATGGCGATCCCCGAACCGGCCGACGACCTTGCGGCTCAGCGCGCGCCCTTCCGCCGGCTGCGGGAAATCTACGAAACTGTCCGGGCGGGCGGCCTGCCGCTCGACACCCTGTCCATGGGCATGTCCCACGATCTTGAAGCTGCCGTCGCCGAGGGCGCGACCATCGTCCGCATTGGCACGGCCATTTTTGGTGAGAGAAACCACGCATGAAAATTACCTTCCTTGGCGGCGGCAACATGGCCAACGCGCTGATCGGCGGCATGCTCAAGCAGGGCTTCGCCGCTGCCGACATCACCGTCATCGACCCCGGCAGTGCCGCGCGCGACAAATTGGCCGCGACGTATGCGGTCGACTGTCTGGAAACGGCGGAAATGCTGGCTGATGCCGGCAACCTGCTGGTCCTGGCGGTCAAGCCGCAGCAGATGAAGGAGGCGGTCGCGCCCCTCGTCGGCAAGCTGGGCGATGCGCTCGTCGTCAGCATCGCCGCCGGCCTCGACCTCGCCACGCTGGCCCGCTTCCTCGGCGGCCATCGCAAGATCGTCCGCTGCATGCCCAACACGCCGGCCCTGATCGGCGCCGGCATCACCGGCCTCTGCCCGTTGCCGGAAGTCGGCGCTGCCGAGCGCGCCGCCGCCGAGCGCGTGCTGAGCGCCGTCGGCAGCACCGTCTGGATCGCCGACGAAGGCAAGATGGACGGCGTCACCGCCCTCTCCGGCAGCGGCCCGGCCTACGTCTTCCTGTTCATCGAGGCCCTGCAGCAGGCCGCCGCCGATCTCGGCTTCACGCCCGAGCAGGGCCGCCAGCTGGCGATCGAGACCGTGCAGGGCGCCGCCGCGCTGGCCGCCCAGTCACCGGAACCAGCCGCCGTGCTGCGCGAGCGGGTCACCTCGAAGGGCGGCACCACCGAAGCGGCGCTGCGCACGATGGCCGAGAAGGGCGTCAAGGAGGGTATCATCGCCGGCGTTATGGCCGCCGAGGCGCGCGGCCGCGAACTCGGCAAGCTGCTCGGCGCCGGCTGACCATGCAGGCGTTCGTCTTTCTGCTCAACGCGGTCGTCAGCTTCTTCTGCGCGCTGTTCCTGCTGCGCTTCATGATGCAGGCCATGCGCGTCTCGTTCGGCGGCCAGCTGGGAAATTTCGTCATGACCCTGACCAACTGGGCGGTCAAGCCGCTGCGCCGGATCATTCCGGGAATCGGCGGTCTCGACTGGGCCAGCCTGTTCGCCGCCCTCGCCCTGCAGCTGCTGCTCGCCGGACTGCTGTTCGGCGCCGCCGGCCTGCCGCTCGCCGCCGACGGCGCGACGATCGCCTTGATGATTGGCTGGTTCGCCGTGCGCAGCCTGCTCCGCCTGGCGATCTACATCGTCATCGGCGCGCTGATCCTGCAGGCCGTGCTGTCGTGGGTCAATCCCTATTCGCCGCTGGCGGCACCGGCCTACCAGCTGACGCGGTCGCTGCTCGACCCGATCCGCCGGATCCTGCCGGCGATTTCCGGCATCGACCTGTCGCCGCTGGTCGCCATCCTGCTGTTGCAGGCCGCCCTGATCTTCCTGTGAGGGACTGGCTGCGCGTGGCGCCCGACGGGCGCATCACGCTGACCCTACACATCCAGCCCGGCGCCAAAAGGACCGAATTCGCCGGATTGCATGGCGACGCCCTGAAAATCCGCCTGGCGGCACCGCCGGTCGACGGCAGGGCAAACGAGGCACTGCTCAAGTTCGTCTCCGAGGCGCTGGGCCTGCCGAAGTCGTCGGTCAGCCTCAAAAGCGGCCACAGCGCGCGGCGCAAGGTGCTCGAACTGGCCGGAACGACCGCCGAAGCGGTCGTCCGCTGCGCTCACGCCGAATAGACCACGCGCCCGCCGACCAGGGTCATCGTGACCTTGCCGGTCATCATGTAATCCAGCCAAGGCGAGTTCTTGCCGCGGCTCTTCAGGGCTTCCGGGGTCAACTGCCAGATCGCGCCGGGGTCAAAGACGCAGATGTCGGCGGGCGCGCCGACGCCCAGTTCGCCGCCGGGCAGGCCGAGCACCACCGCCGGGGCCGCGGTGATCCGGGCGAGCGCCTGCGGCAATGCGACGCCGGCGGCCTCGGCCCATTTCAGGGTCAGCGGCAGCAGGACTTCGAGGCCGGTCGCCCCCGGCCTGGCTTCGCCGAACGGCAGCAGCTTGTCGTCGGCGCCGACCGGCGTGTGGTCGGAGCAGACCGCGGCCAGCCCGCTGGCTGCCGCGGTCGACAGCGCCTGGCGGTCGCTTTGCGCGCGCAGCGGCGGGCAGAAGCGGGCATGCGGGTTGAAGAAGCCGATGTCGTTCTCGGTCAGCAACAGGTGGTGCACGCCGATATCGAAACTGAGCGGCAGGCCTTCCGTGATGGCCTCTCCGACCAGCGCGACACCGGCCGCCGATGAAAGGCGGGTCAGGTGCACGCGGCAGCCGGTATCGCGCACCAACTGGACGATGGTGGCGATGCCGATGGTTTCGGCGGCGACCGGGATGCCGGCAAGGCCGAGGCGGCTGGCGACTTCGCCCTCGTGCGCAATGCCGTTGCGCGACAGCCAGTAGTCCTGCGGCTGCAGCCAGACGGCGAAGCCGAAGGTGGCGGCGTATTCCATGGCGCGCAGCAGCGCCTCGGTGTCGACGACCGGCTTGTTGGCCTGCGAGAAGGCGACGCAGCCGGCTTTCTTCAGCCCGGCCAGCTCGGCCAGGCGTTCGCCCTTCAACCCCAGGGTCAGGGCGCCGAGCGGCAGGACGCGCGCCTTGCCGATTTCTTCGCCGCGATGGACCAGGCGGTCGGCCAGCTCCGGCTCGTCGAGCGGGGGATCGGCATCGGGCGGCACGACCACCGAGGTGACACCGCCGGCGACGGCGGCGGCCAGTTCGGCCTCGATCGAGTTGAGGCGGGCGCCGAGGTCGATCAGGCCGGGGCTGACGACGCAGCCGGCGGCATCGATGGTCTGCTCGGCGACGAAGCCGGCAGGGGCTTCGCCGAGGCCGGCGATCTTGCCGTCGGCGATGTAGAGGGAAATGCTACGGTCGATGGCATTTTTTGGGCAAATTACGCGGCCGTTCTTGATTTCGATATTCATGTGATCAGTTCCCTGCAACGATGCTCATGACGGCCATGCGCACGGCAATGCCGAAGGTGACCTGGGGCAGGATCACGGCCTGCGACCCGTCGGCCACCGCCGAGTGGATTTCGACGCCGCGGTTCATCGGCCCCGGGTGCATGACGATGGCGTCGGGCTTGGCGAGCGCCAGCTTCTGCGGCGTCAAGCCGTAGTGGCGGAAGTATTCGCCGGCCGAGGGCAGCAGCGCACCGTTCATCCGCTCGTTCTGCAGACGCAGCATGATCACCACGTCGACGTCCTTCAAGCCTTCGTTCATGTCGTGGTAGACCTGCACGCCGAGCTTGTCGAGATGCTTGGGCAGGAGGGTTTCCGGGCCGATGGCGCGGACTTCCGGGACGCCCAGCGTGGTCAGCGCGTGGATGTCGGAACGGGCGACCCGCGAGTGCAGGATGTCGCCGACGATGGCCACGCGCAGTTGCGTGAAGTCCTTCTTGTAGTGGCGGATGGTGTACATGTCGAGCAGGCCCTGCGTCGGGTGGGCGTGGCGACCGTCGCCGGCATTGACCACATGCACGTCGTCGCGGCCGATGCGCTGCAGGTGCTCGGCGATCAGGTAGGGCGCGCCGCTCGACGCGTGGCGGACGACGAACAGGTTGGCGTGCATGGCCACCAGGTTGTCGATAGTGTCGAGCAGGGTTTCGCCCTTGGCCGTCGAGGACTTGTTGATGTCGAGGTTGATGACGTCGGCGCTCAAGCGCTTGGCGGCGATCTCGAAGGTCGTGCGGGTGCGCGTCGAGTTCTCGAAGAACAGGTTGAAGACGCTCTTGCCGCGCAGCAGCGGCACTTTCTTGACGTCGCGCGCCGAGACCTCCATGAAGGATTCGGCGGTGTCGAGGATCTGGGTCAGGATGGCCGGCGGCAGGCCCTCGATCGACATCAGGTGGATCAGCTCGCCGTTCTTGTTCAGCTGTGGGTTATGCATTTTCCAGCCTCCACGCGAGTTGGCCGGCATCCGCCTTGCCGAGCACCAGGTTCTCGGCATCCTGCAACGCGACGTCCCAGACGCAGTAGGTCGGCGCGACCGGCAGTTCGCGCCCGCCGCGGTCGGCGAGCACCGCCAGGTCGACCGCCGCCGGGCGGCCGTAGTCGAACAGTTCGTTGATCGCCGCCCGCGTCGTGCGCCCGGTGTAGAGCACGTCGTCGACCAAGATGATGTGGCGCCCCTCGACGTCGAAGGGAATCACCGTCGGCTTGACCTGCGGGTGCAACCCCTTCTCGGCGAAGTCGTCGCGGTAGAAGGAGACGTCGATCAGGCCGATGTCTTCCGGCAGGCCGAGCAGCTCCTTGAGGCGTTCGGCGATCCAGGCGCCGCCGCTGTAGATGCCGACCAGCGCGGGCCGGCGGCTCAGTTGGGGGCGGATCAGGTCGGCCAGTTGCCGGCACTGGACCTCCGCATCAGGCAGGGGGTTGGGCAGGGGAGACATGGTGCGGGCTTTCGAACCAGGTTTGAAGGATGAGTTGGGCAGCCACCGCGTCGAGCAGCGGCTTGGCGGACTTGCTGTCGCGGCCAGTTTCGCGCAGCCGCGCCTCGGCATCGAGCGAGGTCAGGCGCTCGTCGGCCAGGCCGACCGGCAGGTTGAAGCGGCGTTGCAGGCGTTCGGCGAACTTACAGGCGAGCCGGGTCATGTCGTGCGGCGTCCCATCGGCATGAGTCGGCAGCCCGACCACCAACTGGACCGGCCGCCATTCGGCGATCAGTTTGCCGATGGCGGCGAAGCGCGCGTCGTTCGATTCGGCATGGATGACCGTCAGCGGATGGGCGCTGCCGAGCAGTGTTTCACCGGTGGCGACGCCAATGCGCTTTTCGCCGAAATCGAAGGCCAGCACCGTGCCTTCAGGCATGCCCGGCGACGTCGGAAAGCTGGGTGAAGCTGATCCCGAGTTTCTGCATGGCCGCCGGCAGACGCTCTTCCGGCGGCATGTCGAACAGGATGCTGGCCTTGGCCGGCACGGTCAGCCAGGAATTCTGCGCCAGCTCGCTTTCGAGCTGCCCGGCATCCCAGCCGGCATAGCCGAGGGTAACGATGATTTCCGCCGGCAGCCCGGCGCTGCCGACCGAGGCCAGCACGTCGCGCGAACTGGTCAGCCCGACCTCGCCATTGACCGCCAATGTCGATTGCCACTGGCCGATCGGGCGATGGAGGACGAAGCCGCGATCCAGTTGGACCGGCCCGCCGAAATACACGGGGAGGTTGGCGAGATTCTCGGCGTCGAGCTTGATGTCGATCTTTTCGAACAGCCCGGCCAGGTTCATGTCGATCGGCCGGTTGACGATAATACCCAGCGCCCCGTTCTCGTTGTGTTCGCAGATATAGACGAGGGCGTTGGAAAAATATGGATCTTCCAGGGTCGGCATGGCGATCAGGAAGTTATCGGTGAGGTTGACGCTGTCCATGCTGGAATTTTAATCGCCGGCGGGGTACAAACCAACCATGAATCACGAAAAAGCCCTCGTCTGGTTTCGCCGCGACCTGCGCGACGCCGACCATGCCGCCCTCGCCGCGGCACTCGCCACGGCAGGGGAAGTGTATTGCGCCTTCGTGTTCGATCGCGAGATCCTTGATGCGCTGCCGACGAAGCACGATCGCCGCGTCCATTTCATCCACGCTTCGCTAGGCGAACTCGACGCCGCGCTACGCGCCCGGGGCGGCGGGCTGATCGTCCGCCACGGCCGGGCCGCCGAGGAAATCCCGGCGCTGGCCAGGGCACTTGGCGTCAATGCGGTCTTCGCCAACCGCGACTACGAACCCGCTGCCAAACGCCGCGATGCCGAAGTCGCGGCGAGGCTGGGGGCCATCAACATCGGTTTTCGCGATTTCAAGGACCAGGCAATCTTCGATCGTGATGAAGTACTGACGCAGGCCGGCAAGGCGTTCACCGTCTTCACGCCGTACAAAAACGCCTGGTTGAAGCGGTTGACCGCAGCAGACTGCGCCACCTGCGCCGGCGCGGGGCGGCTGGCCGGCGGCGACCAGGCCGGGGTCCCGGCGCTGGCCGAAATCGGCTTCGAGACGACCGATCTCGCAGCACTCGGCATCCGCCCCGGCATGTCCGGCGCCCGCGCCCTGTGGGACGAATTCCGCCAGGAGCGCCTCGGGCGCTACGGCGCACTGCGCGACTACCCGGCGATCAAGGGGGTCTCCTACCTTTCGGTGCACCTGCGTTTCGGTACCATCGGCATCCGCGAACTGGTGCGCTGCGCGCTCGAGAATCGCGCCGACGCCTGGCTCAACGAGCTAATCTGGCGCGACTTCTATTTCATGATCCTCGACCGCTTCCCGCACGTCGTCGGCCATGCCTTTAAGCCGGAATACGACGCCATCCGCTGGAACGACTGGCCGGAGGGCTTCGCCGCCTGGTGCGCGGGACGTACCGGCTACCCGCTGGTCGACGCGGCGATGCGCCAGCTCGATTACAGCGGCTGGATGCACAACCGCCTGCGCATGGTCGTCGCCTCCTTCCTGACCAAGGATCTCGGCATCGACTGGCGGCTCGGCGAACGCTACTTCGCCGACCGGCTCAACGATTTCGACCTCGCGGCCAACAACGGCGGCTGGCAGTGGGCGGCATCCAGCGGCTGCGACGCCCAACCCTATTTCCGCATTTTCAACCCGGTGACGCAGTCGGAAAAATTCGACCCGGAAGGCAGGTTCATCCGCCGGTATGTGCCGGAACTGGCGGCACTACCAAACAAACGTATCCACGCACCGTGGCAGATGGGGAAACTGGAGCAGGAATCGATCGGCGTCGTGATCGGCCGCGATTATCCCGGGCCGATCGTCGACCACGCAACAGCCCGGGAAAAAACCCTGGGCCGCTACGCTGTCGTTAAAAAACCACCGCTTCAGGCAAGCGCCCTGGCCTTGACGTAACCCGCGATCAAGGCGAGCAACTGGTCCTCGTCGTAGGGTTTGCCGAGGTAGTCGCTGGCGCCGACCTCGAGTGCGTGGTTTCGGTGCTTCTCGGCCGTCCGCGAGGTGATCATGATCACCGGCAGGCCGCTGAGACGCTTGTCGGCGCGGATGTTGCGCACCAGATCGAAACCGTCCATGCGCGGCATTTCGATGTCGGAGAGCACGACATCGGGTACGACTTCGAGCAGTTGCTCTAGCGCATCGACCCCGTCCTTGGCCAGGACGACCTGATAACCTTCGCGGGTCAGCAGGCGGCTGGTGATCTTGCGTACCGTCAGCGAATCGTCGACCACCATCACCGTCGGCAGGCTGGCCGCCGCAGTAGCCACCGGTTCGGCGAACACCGGGGCCTCGCTTTGGACGCTGACCACCGGGATCCGGCTGGCCAGCGCCACCGGATTGAGGATCAGCACGACCTGGCCATCGCCCAGCACGGTGGCGCCGGCGATGCCGACCACCCGCGAGAGCTGGGCGCCGATATTCTTGACGACGACTTCCTGGTTGCCCCGGAGCTCGTCTACCTGCACGGCGACGCGTTGCGAACCAGAACGCAGCAACAGGATCCAGTAGCGGCGCTGCGCCTCGGGAGCCGCCCCGGTGTCGCCCAGAAGATGCGGCAGGAAATGGAAGGGATAGCGATTGCCCATCCACTCCGCTTCGCCACGCTGGCGCACGTCCGCAAGCTGCTCTTCCTTGAGTTCCAGCACCTGCTCGATCATCGTCGATGGCACGGCGTACATCTGCGAACCGACACGCAACAGCAGGGTTTGCGTCACCGCCAGCGTGAGCGGCAGGTAGAGGCGGAAGGTCGTTCCATGACCCGGCTGGGAAAGAATTTCGATCCGCCCGCCAAGTTCGGCGACCTCGGTCTTGACCACGTCCATGCCGACGCCCCGGCCGGCCAGCTGGCTGACCTCGCCGGCCGTCGAAAAGCCCGGACGAAAGATCATGTCGTAGAGCACGGCCTCGTCTGCGGCCTCGCCCGGTGCGAGGAGGCCCATCGCCTCGGCGCGGGCGCGGATGCGCTGGCCGTCCAGGCCACGACCGTCGTCGGCCATCGAAAGGATGATTTCATTGCCTTCCTGGGCCAGCGACACGGTGATATCGCCGATTTCCGGCTTGCCGGCAGTCTGCCGCTCGGCCCGGGGCTCGATTCCGTGCGCCACGGCATTGCGCAGCATGTGCTCGAGCGGCGCCATCATCTTGTCAAGCACCGAGCGGTCGAGTTCGACCTGGCCGCCGACGATGTCGAAGTTGGTCCGCTTGCCCAGTTCCTTCGCGCTCTGGCGGACGATGCGGAACAGGCGCTCGGCCTGGCTGGCGAACGGCATCATGCGCACGCCCATCAGTTCCTGTTGCAGGCCGCGGTTGAGGCGGGCCTGCGCGACGATGGCGGCATTGGCGTCGTCAAGGTTCTTGAGCAGGTTCTGCTGCACGGTCGCGACGTCGTTGACCGACTCGGCCATGAAGCGCGTCAGTTCCTGGAAGCGGGTGAAACGGTCGAGTTCGAGCGGATCGAAATCGGCGTGGCCCTCGTGCGCCTGGGCGACGCGCGCCTGAATCTGACCTTCGGCCTGGATTTCGATTTCACGCAACTGGCGGCGCAGACGAATCACGTTTTCCGTCAGGTCGAGCAGCGAGCCCTTGAGGCTGCGCATTTCGCCCTCGATCCGCGCGCGGGCGATGGACAGTTCGCCTGCCTCGTTGACCAGGCGGTCGATCAGGTCGGCGCGGACGCGGAGCGTGGCGCGATGGGCGCCCGCCTCGGCGTCGTGATCGCGCTCGATTTCGAGCGGCACCGCCACCGTCGGCGCGACGGCTGCCGGCGTTTCGCCCGGCGCAACAGCAGCGACCGGCTCGGGAATCGCGGATTCGCCGTGGCGCAGACGCTCGGTCGCCTGGGCCAGCGTGTCACAACCGCCCTCGATTTCATCGATGAAGGCCGGCGTCGCGCTGCCAGCGCGGAGAATGTCCTCGACCCGCGCTTCCAGGTGGTGCGTGAACTCGCCGAGGTTCATCGCGCCGGCCATGCGGGCATTGCCCTTGAAGGTATGGAGCAGGCGGGCGATGGCATGCGGCTGGGCATCGCTACCGAGATCGCCGCGCCACAGGCGCAACTGGACCGTCAGTTCGCGCAGCTGATCCTGCGCCTCTTCAAGGAAGATCGGCAGCAACTGTTCGTCGAGTTCGTCCTGCAGTCGCGGCACGGCTGGCTGCGGGGCTTGGACGACGGTTTCGACCGTTGCCGCTGGCTCGGGTTGCGGCGCGACCTCTTCCACGACGAACTCAGGTTCCGGTTCAAACTGAACGAACTCAGGTTCCAGTTCAGGCTGAACGACCTCCGGCACCGACACGGTGACGAAGACGTCCTCGAGCGCCGAAATCAGCTGCACCTGTTCTTCCGGCGCCTCTTGACGGGCCAATCCGGCAAACATGGCGTCCAGGGTGATGATCGCCTGGCGCACCGTCTCCAAACCTTCGATGCTGTCCGGCCGGCCGGAACTGTCGCGACGCAGCAGCGCATGCTCGAGCGCAATCGCGAGGCGGTTCAGGGGCATCAGCCCGACGGTCGCCGCGATGCCGCCCAGGGTATGGGCGGCGCGCGTCATATCGAACAAGGTCGGCGCCAGGGGATCGGCTTCGAGTGCCGCATAGGTGGCAAGCAGCGTCTGCAGATGGCCGCGCGCCTCGTCGCAGAAGATGTCGTACAGCGTCGGCGCCGGGGGTGCCGGGGGAATTTCGACAATTTCGGGCGTCGACCGCAACTCCTCGACTTCCGGCACCGGCAACTCGGCGAATGCCTGGGTCGTGTCTTCCCACGGTGGCGGAGCTGCCGGCTGTTCGAAAATCTCCGGCGGCTGCGCAGTTTCCGCCACTAGCTCGGGTTCGGCCGACAGGTCGAACAGGAACTCGTCCGCCATCGGCAGCGGCGCCTCGGCCGGCACAGCGGCAACCTGCTCCGGCGTTTCCCAGACTGGCTCGGGCGGCAGATCGATGACGGCGGAAGGCGCCTCATCGGCCACCGCGACAGGCAATTCCACTTCCTGCACCGGCGGTGTTGCCAGCGGCGCCGCGTCGAGCGCCTGGACGGCCGGCGTCGCCTCCTGGCTGCGCAGCAGTTCGGCCTTGGCAACCAGCGCGGTCGAATCGGGAATCGCGCCGCTCCCCTGCTCGAGGGCGGCGACCCAGCGCGAGAACAGGGCGTGGGCATCGGCGATCAGCGCGAGCAGGTCCGGCGTCACCGCCATGTCCTGACGCAACCACATGTTCAGTGTCTGCTCGAGCGCCCAGGCAGTTTCGCCCATTTCGGTGAGACCGACCATGCGGCCGCTGCCCTTGAGCGTGTGGGCGGAGCGCCGAATCGTCGTCAGGGCTTCGACATTGTTATGGTCACCGGCCAACAGGGCTGCCTGCTCGCTGACGGTGACCAGCACTTCGTGTGCTTCTTCGAGGAAGATCGACAGCAGTTCGGCGTCGATTTCGGCGTGGCTCGACTGTGCCAGTTCCACAGTCTCCGCCGAAGGCGCCGCCTCGGCTGCCAGCGGCAGAGCGACCGGGGTTTCGCTCGCGGGCTGCCATGCCTCCTCGCCGCCACCAATGTCGAATCCGGTGATGACCGTATCGGTCATCTCGCCGAACGGCAGGTCTTGCCCGACATCCTGAACCGGCACCGGCACTTGCGGCACCTCGGCAAGGCCCGCGAAGAGCGGGGAGACTTCCGGCACGAACGGTTCGAGCGGTTCAGCGACGCCCGTTGCAGCAGCTTCTTCCGCCACAGCCTGTTCGCCGCCTTCCGGCTGCCCGCCCTGCAGACGGCGGACGAAGGCATCGTAGTCGGTCTCGCCGTGTTGCAGAGCGTCGACAAAGAAGCCCAGCAGCGACAACTGTTGTGCCACCGCCTCGAAATCCTCGGCGGCCGGCGTGTAGCCCGGGCGCGCAAATGCCTGAATACGGCCGCCGCAGTCCTGCACGAGCGTCACGGCAGAGAAGTGGCCGAGCATGGTCAAGGCGCCGGCGATCTGTTTGAGCGGGGCGTCGAGCGCCGCCAGATCCTGGCCTTTTTCCGGGTTGCGGAAGAAGCCATCGAGCGCCTGCTCGACCTGTGCCAGATTGTTCTGGATTTCCCGCGCGACCTGCCCGACCAGCAGCTTTTCCTGGGCGCGCCGGGTCATTTCATCGAGCAGCGGCAGTTCGTCGTTGCCGCCTGCCGGCTTGCCGGCGATGCAGGCGTACAAGCGAGCGACCATGAGATCGACCTGCTGGGCGAAATCCATGCCGAGGCGATGGAAATTCTCCTGGGCGTTCTGCAGCAGGAGAATGGCGGTCGCCACTTCCATCGCCACGGCATCATTGTGGCGCCTGGAATCTTCGGCGAGCCAGGCGGCGAGGGCGGCAAAGCCCTGGCCCAGGCGCTTGAGATCGGTATGGCCGATTTCGTTGGTCAGCGCCGCACAACTCTGGGCATGCTGATCGAAAGCCGACAGCGCCGACGCGCTGCCGCTGCAGAACTTGTTCCACAACTCCTCGGTGGCGGCAAGGGTGTCGCGCAGGCGGCGCAAGGCAATTTCCTGCGGCTGGCTGGCTTGCTGCTCCGTGGCGGCGGCCGGCATCAGGGCCGGCAAGCCGAACACCGACTGCACCTCGGCGACCAGCATGCTGGCGCTGGCCGGGGCCTGGGCGACGGCATAAAGCACATCGCGCATCAGGCGCTCGGCAACGCCATGCGAGCCCTCTAACAGGCGGCGAATCTGCGTGTCGATACGGGCAAGCAGTTGTCGGGAATCGGGGACGGCATCGCCTTGCCGGTCGAACAGAGATTCGATGAAGGCCAGCGCCGCCCACCAGAACGAACGGGCGGCCGGTGCTTCCTGGGTGGCCTCGATGTTGTCGAGCGCCGCCCGCATGTTTTCGAGGGCGACGTGAGGTTCGCCCGTATGCTGCAGCCAAGCCAGCAGCCCGCGCTGGAAGCGCGCGCGCTCCGACTTGAGCAGGGTGTGCAGTTGCTCGGCCGAGAGCGGTGCGACCGGCACCGACCGCCGGGGCGCCCGTAGGGACAGGTCAGGGTGGAACAGATCGCTCGCGCTGCACGTCTGGCCGCGGGCGGCCGCCAGGGCACCATAGGCGGGCAGCAGGCGCAACGGCTGATTCGGCTCGCCGGCGACGAGGTCGTCGAGGTATTTACGGATCGCCGCCAGGGACTGCGCGAGCGTCGCCGAAATCTCCGACGTCAGCTGCAGGCGACGCTCCTCCAGCGCGCTGAGCAGCGCCTCGAGCGATTCGGTCACCTGTGTCACACCGTCCAGCCCGACGATCGCCAGGGCACCATGTACCTGGTGAACGTGGGTGCGGCAGAACCGGAGCTGGGTGGTGTCACCACTCAACTCATGCTGGCCGAGCGCTTCCGAGGCACGCTCGAGCGCCAGGTCGATCTCCCCCTTGACCCAGGTCAGCGGACCCAGATCGAATTCGGTTGCCGCATTCATAGTCTCTCGCGAATTCCGCTCAGTCCACCTTGAAGCCGGCAACCGAACCCTTCAGTTCGGACGCCAGGGCATTCAGTTCATCAACCGCCGCTGCCGTACGCTGGGTACCGGCCGTCGTCTGCTCCGTCACACTGAGGATGTCCTGCATCAGCTTGGCCACCGCAGTCGCGGAATCGGCCTGGGTCTGCGTCGAGGTCGAGATGTTTTCGATGAGATCGGAAAGGTTGCGCGACACCTGACCGATCTCGGCCAGCGCCTGGCCCGCCGCGTCGGACCGCTTGGCCCCCTCCACCACACCCTGCGTCGATTGTTCCATGGCGGATACCGCGTCCTGCGTATCGGTCTGAATCGTCTTGACGATCGCTGCAATCTGCTTGGTCGCCTCGGCGGAACGTTCAGCGAGGCGCTGCACTTCCTCGGCAACCACCGTGAAGCCGCGTCCGGCGTCGCCGGCCGATGCCGCCTGGATGGCGGCGTTCAGCGCCAGCACGTTGGTCTGCTCGGTAATGTCGGAAATCAGTTCAACGATTTCGCCGATCTCCTGCGAGCTTTCGCCGAGGCGCTTGATCCGCTTCGAGGTTTCCTGGATCTGGTTGCGAATTTCGTCCATGCCCTTGATCGAGTCTTCCACCGCCTGCGTACCCTTTTCGGCTGCCGCCAGCGACTGGCGCGCCACCTGGGCGGACTGCGTCGCGTTGCCCGACACTTCGGTCATCGAGCGTGCCATTTCGAGCGCCGACTGGCCGGCGTCCTGAATTTCCCGCGATTGCCGTTCGGCGGCGGAGAGCAGTTCGGCCGAGGTCTGGCGGGCGATTTCGGTTGCCGCCGTCACGCGGTTCGCCGCATCGTTGATGCGGCCGACCAGCAGACGAAGCTCTTCGATCGTGTAGTTGATCGAGTCGGCGATGGCGCCGGTGATGTTTTCGCTCACCGTCGCGCTGGCGGTCAGGTCACCGTCGGCGAGGTCGCCCAGTTCGTTCATCAGCTGCAGAATCGCGTCCTGGTTTTCGCGGTTGGTCTGTTCCGAAGCCTGACGCTGGAGTTCGGCGTCTTCCGCACGGCGCCGCGTATCGTCGAGATAGATCTTGGCCAGCAGGGCCAGCACGGCGACCGCCAGCACAACCAGACTGAGCAGCACCAGCACGAAGCGGCCGCCTTCCGAAAGCTGTTGCTGGAAGCCGCCAGCCAGATCGTCGGTGGCCTTCAGCAAGTCCTCGCTGCCGCGGAAGATGCGGGCACCGGCCTGCTTGGAGAGCACCAGCGGCTGCATGTTGCCGAGAATGCTGCCGACCGCCGCCTGGTAGGACTTGAACGCCTTGTCGAGTTCACCCAGCTTTTCACGCGTATCCGCATCGTTGCTGCCCTTGCCCAGAGCCAGCAGGGTATCGCGGAAGGCGTTGGTGTCCTTGCCGAGCAGGAAGGCCACTTCCGGGTTGATCTCGTCACCGACCAGCAGGGCCGACGCGTTCTTGGCAATACGCTGGGTCAGCATCACCAGCTGGTTGGCCGCGGCAATCTCGCGCGCCCCACCGCCCGATTGCAGCTTGAGGGCGGCAACCTGTTCGGCCAGCTCGAGCATGATCGGGTTTTCGTTGTCGATGGTGGCAACGCTCTTGCCCAGCGCCACGAGGTTGGCTTCCTGCTCGATCACGGCCATGGCGTCCCGGTCGGTGTCGACCCAGAGCTTGGTCAGCGTCTCGAGCTGCGGGCGCACCGCATCCGGGGACGGGGGAACGTTGATGCCGCCGATATCGCCGCCGGAAGTCAGGCGCTCGAGCAGCTGGCTGAACGTCTCGCGCGAATCCTTGAGCTGCTTGAAGGCCGCCGGGTTACCCTGCAGCGCCAGCGTCGAGGCCTTGGCCAGGCGCTGGGAGAGCATGCGCATTTCGCCCGAGGCCGCGACGTAGGTCGTGCCGTATGCCGACTCGCGGTTGTTGAAGTAGACCAGCGTTGCGATGGCGATCAGGAGCACCACGAAGATGGTGCCCAGGGTCTTCATCTGCTGGATAACCGGCTGCTGGACGAAGAACGCCGGCAAGAAGGACGACCCGGATTTCGCGGGAGCTTCCGACGTAGAGCCCTCCGCGACAGTCATGGGTGAATCCGTACTTTCCTTGCCGCCAATCCCAAGGTTCTTCAAGCTGAACGCCATGTTTATCCTCCGCTGCGGGTCTGCAATGATCAGACGCCAATATTCATGAAATCGTTATCGGCGAGCAGGTCGCGCACCGAGAGTTTGCGCCAGATGTCGCCCTGACCGTCCGCGTAGCGCACCGCCCCCCAGGCCGGCGCTGCCGGGTCTGCCGGCTCCGCGCTGAAATCTTCCGGATTCTTCAGGCCCAGCATGCGGGTGACCAGCAGCGCCGCATTGGAGCCGTGCTTGCTACCAACCAGCAGCAAACGGGTGTTGTTGTTCCGCGGTGTCGGCGCCCCTCCGCAAAAAACGGAGAAATCCGCCACGGCATGCAGGCTGCCGCGAATGTTGGCGATGCCGGCGAACCAGGGCCGGGTCAGGGGAACCGGCGTCAGCTTCAACGCCTGGACGATTTCGCCGCTGTCCGAAAGATCGATCAGCCAGTTTTCCTCGCCCACCCGCATGCCCAGCCATGAAGAAGCGCCGCGCCCCTGCGCGGCGGTCGTCAGGCGGCCGGCAAGATACGCCTGAAAATCCCGAAGACTGGTTTTCTTGGCCATTCGGGTCAGGGCAACGCCGCGATTTTCTTCAACAGTTCTTCCGGATTGACCGGCTTGACGATGTAGTCCGCGGCCCCCTGGCGCAAACCCCAGATCTTGTCGGTTTCCTGGCCTTTCGTGGTGCAGACGATGACCGGAATATTCTTGGTCTCCTCGTCGCGCGTGAGGGTGCGGGTCGCCTGGTAGCCATTGAGCCCGGGCATCACGACATCCATCAGGATCAGGTCGGGCTTGGTCGCCTTGGCCTTGGCGATCCCTTCTTCACCGTTTTCGGCGGTGCTGACCTGGTAGCCGGCCTTGGTCAGCAGGTCGGTGGCAAAAAAACGCTCCGTGGGGGAATCGTCGACTACGAGAATATTTTTTACGGGCATTGGTACTCCAGCCTTTATGAAATTTCGGAAGCAGCCGGTGCTGCGAACATGGCGACCGTCTGCAACAGACTGTCCTTGGTGAATGGCTTGGTCAGATACTGGTCGGAACCAACCATGCGGCCACGGGCGCGGTCGAACAGGCCATCCTTCGAGGACAGCATGATCACCGGCGTCGACTTGAAGCGCGGGTTCTTCTTGATCAGGGAACAGGTCTGATAGCCGTCGAGGCGCGGCATCATGATGTCGCAGAAGATGATCTTCGGCTGATGATCGGCGATTTTCGCCAGTGCATCGAAGCCGTCCTCGGCGAGCACGACCTGACATCCGGCCTGCACGAGAAATATCTCCGCGCTCCGCCGGATCGTATTGCTGTCGTCAATGACCATCACCTTGACGTCACGCAGCCTGCTTAAGTCAGCCAATTAAGTCCCCTTACCCCTCGTCAGGAGGCTATTCTAGCGGCGTATCATACTACGCTGTAGTCAAATTTCCACCATCTCGAAATCGCTCTTGCGCGCCCCGCATTCGGGACAGACCCAGTTCATCGGCACATCGTCCCAGCGGGTTCCCGGCGCGAGGCCCTCGTCGGGCAGACCGGCCGCCTCGTCGTACATGAAACCGCAGATCAGGCACATCCAGGTCTTGTAGTCGTTTTCTTCGCTCATTTCGGGACATTGCCGGCAACCGGATTCGGATAAAATCCGCCCCATCTTACCCAATCGCCGCCTTGTTCGTCACCTGAGCGGCAATCCATGAACACCAGAACCCCCACGCCGCCGCTCGTTCTCGTCTTCGCCGCCAGTGATCCGACCGCCGGCGCTGGCATCCAGGCGGACCTCCTGACGCTGGCCAGCCTCGGCTGCCATCCGCTGACCGCGTTGACGGCAGTCACCGTGCAGGACACCGTCGGGGTCGACAGCGTGCACCCGGTCGCTGCCGACCTGCTGGAAAGTCAGGCCCGGGTGCTGCTGGAGGACATGCAGGTGGCCGCCTTCAAGATCGGCGTGTTGGGCAGCGTCGAAAACGTTGTGGCGGTGGCCGAGATCCTCTCCGACTACCCCGACGTACCGCTGATCTTCGACCCGGTCCTCGCCTCCGGCCGTGGCGACGAACTGTCCGGCGAGGAGATCATCTCGGCGATGCGCGAAATGCTGCTGCCGCAGACCACGCTGCTCACGCCCAACGCCCCCGAGGCCCGACGGCTGGCCGAAAGCGACGAGGACGACGGTGAGCCGTCGATCGACGTCTGCGCCCGCCGCCTGATCGAGATGGGCGCGCAGTACGTGCTGATCACCGGCACGCACGAAAACACGCCGCAGGTCGTCAACACGCTGTACGGCCCGGAGGGCGTCATCCGCCGCGACCGCTGGGAAAGGCTGCCCGGCAGCTACCACGGCTCCGGCTGCACGCTGGCCTCGGCCATCGCCGGCTGCATCGCCGGCGGGGCGAGCATCGAGGATGCCGTGCGCGACGCCCAGGACTACACCTGGCAGACGCTGGCCAACGGCTTCCGGCCCGGCATGGGGCAGTTCATTCCCGACCGCTTCTTCTGGGCGCGCGGCGAGGGTGACGAGCCGGCGGCGACCGACGCGAAAGCCGATGGCCCATAGACTGCGCGGCCTCTACGCCATCACGCCCGAGCGCGCCGACGGCGGGCGCCTGCTCGCTGCCCTCGAAGCCGCCCTGGCCGGCGGCTGCCATCTCGTCCAGTTCCGCGACAAGGCCAGCGCCATGCCCGAGCGCGTCGCCCGCGCCCGCGCCCTGCGTGCCCTGACCCGCCGCTACGGTGCCCGGCTCCTGATCAACGACGACCTGGCGCTGGCCACCCTGGTCGACGCCGACGGCGTGCACCTCGGGCGCGACGACGGCTGCCTTGCTGCTGCCCGCGCCATGCTCGGCCCCGACAGGATTCTCGGCGCCTCGTGCTACGCCGACTTCGCCGCGGCCGAACGCGCGGCAGGGGGCGGCGCCGACTACCTCGCCTTCGGCGCCGTGCATCCGTCGCCGACCAAGCCGCATGCCCCGCTGGCTGCGGTCGACCTGTTTTTGCGGGCCAAGACGGCGTTGACCGCAACAACCTGCGCCATCGGCGGCATCACGCTCGCCAACGCACCCCCACTGATCGCCGCCGGCGCCGACCTGCTCGCCGTCATCAGCGACCTGTTCGACGCCCCCGACATCGCGGCCCGGGCGGCCGCCTATCAACGACTCTTCGAGGAGCACAGCACATGACTTCCCGCAACCAGCAACTGTTCGAACGCGCCCAGCGCCACATCCCCGGCGGTGTCAATTCGCCGGTCCGCGCCTTCCGCTCGGTCGGCGGGACCCCCTGCTTCATCCGCAAGGGCGTCGGCCCCAAGGTGCAGGACGCCGACGGCAACTGGTACGTCGACTACGTCGGCTCGTGGGGACCGATGATCCTCGGCCACGCCCACCCGGAAGTCATCGCGGCGGTCCGTACCGCTGCCGAAAACGGCCTGTCCTTCGGTGCCCCGACCGAGAAGGAGGTCGAGATCGCCGACCTCCTGTGCGAACTGGTGCCATCGATGGACATGGTCCGCCTGGTTTCCTCCGGCACCGAGGCGACGATGAGCGCCATCCGTCTGGCGCGCGGCCACACCGGGCGCGACGTGCTGATCAAGTTCGAGGGTTGCTATCACGGCCATTCCGATAGCCTGCTGGTGAAGGCCGGCTCGGGCGCGCTGACGTTCGGCAACCCGTCGTCCGGCGGCGTGCCGGCCGATCTGGCGCAGCACACCATGGTGCTCGCCTACAACGATGCGCAGCAGCTGGCCGACGCCTTCGCCCGGCATGGCGAACGGATCGCCGCCGTGATCGTCGAGCCGGTCGTCGGCAACATGAACCTGATCGCGCCGACGCCGGAATTCCTCCAGACGATGCGCACGTTGTGCACCCAGCACGGCGCCGTGCTGATTTTCGACGAGGTGATGACCGGCTTCCGCGTCGACCTCAGAAGCGCCCAGGGCCTGTTCGGCATTACGCCGGACCTGTCCACCTTCGGCAAAGTCGTCGGCGGAGGCATGCCGCTCGGCGCCTTCGGCGGCAAGCGCGAAATCATGGAAAAGATCGCCCCGCTCGGACCGGTCTACCAGGCCGGCACGCTGTCCGGCAATCCAGTGGCGGTCGCCGCCGGCCTGGCGACGCTGAAGCTGATCCAGGAAGAGGGTTTCTACGAGGCGTTGACCGCGAAGACCAAATCGTTGTGCGACGGCCTGGTCGCCGCGGCGAAGAAACAAGGTGTCGCCTTCGCGGCGCAGAACGTCGGCGGGATGTTCGGCCTCTATTTCGCCGAAACCTGCCCCGCCACCTACGACGCCGTGCTCGCTTGCGACAAGGACGCCTTCAACCGCTTCTTCCACGCCATGCTCGATGCCGGCCACTATTTCGCGCCGTCGGCCTTCGAGGCCGGCTTCGTTTCCGCCGCGCATAGCGACGCTGACCTCGCGTCGACCGTAGCTGCCGCCGAAGCGTACTTCGCCAGCCTGAAATGAGCAGCGGCGCCGCCTGGATCGTCCTCCTCGTGGCCGGGCTGTGCGAGATCGGCTGGGCGGTCGGGCTCAAATACACCGAGGGTTTCAGCCGCCTCGGGCCATCGGCGGCGACGCTGGTCGCCATGGTCGCCAGCGTCGTGCTACTCGGCTGGTCGCTGAAGGTGCTGCCGCTGGGCACGGCCTACGCCGTGTGGACCGGCATCGGCGCCGTCGGCACGGCGATCCTCGGCATCCTCCTGTTCGGCGAATCGCGCGAGGTCGCGCGCCTGGTCAGCATCGGGCTGATCGTCGCCGGCATCATCGGCCTCAAGCTGCTGACGCCGGACACCCACTGACGGCTGCGGTCGACGGCAAAAAAAGGCCGATTTTCAAATCCTGCGCTACATCAGGAACAGCGTGGCCAGCCCGAGAAAAATGAAGAAGCCGCCGGAATCGGTCAGGGCGGTGATCATCACCGAGCCGCCGACCGCCGGGTCGGCGCCGAATTTCTGCCGCAACAGCGGGATGCCGACGCCGGCCGAGGCCGCCAGCAACAGGTTGAGCGTCATCGCCGAGGTCATCACGACGCCGAGCTTGAAACTGCCGTAGAGCCACCAGGCGGCGATGCCGAGCAGGCCCCCCCAGATCAGGCCGTTGATGGTCGCCACGCCGAGCTCCTTGCGCAGCAGCCGGCGCGCCGCGTCGGGCTGGACCTGGCCCATGGCGATGGCGCGCACGATCATGGTGATCGTCTGGTTGCCCGAGTTGCCGCCGATGCCGGCGACGATGGGCATCAGCGCGGCGAGCGCCACGAGTTTTTCGATCGAGTCCTCGAAGGCGCCGATCACCCGCGAGGCGACGAAGGCAGTCACCAGGTTGATCGCCAGCCAGGCCCAGCGGTTCTTCACCGAATCCCAGACCGAGGCGAAGATGTCTTCCTCCTCGCGCAGACCGGCCTGCGCCAGCTGTTCGCTCTCGGCTTCCTCGCGGATGAAGTCCACCACCGCATTGACGGTGACGCGGCCGACCAGCTTGCCATCCCGGTCAACGACCGGCGCCGAGACGAGGTCATAGCGCTCGAACGCCTTGGCGGCCTCTTCGGCCAGATCGTCGGGTTCGAGTTCGACGAACTCGGTCTGCATCAGGGCACCGACCTCATCCTCGACCTCGTTGACCAGCAGGATGTTGAGCGGCAGGACGCCCTTGAGGTGTTCCTCGCGGTCGACCACGAACAGCTGGTCGGTATGGTCGGGCAGTTCGTCGAAGCGGCGCAGGTAGCGCAGTACGACTTCGAGCGTCACGTCCTCGCGGACGGTGACCATCTCGAAATCCATGATCGAGCCGACGGAGTCCTCGGGATAGGACATCGCCGCCCGCAGCTGCTCGCGCTCCTCGACCGACAGCGATTGGAAGACGTCGGCGACGACGTCGTGCGGCAGGTCGGGAACGAGGTCGGCGAGTTCGTCGGCATCGAGGGTTTCGGCCGCCGCCACCAGCTCGGTGCGCTCCATCGAGTCGATGAGCGTTTCGCGTACCGCATCCGAGACTTCGAGCAGGATTTCGCCTTCGCGCTCGGACTTGACCAGGTTCCAGGCGATCAGGCGCTCGTCGGGTGGCAGCGCCTCGAGGATGTAGGCGATGTCCGCCGGGTGCATCGGCGCCAGCTTGGCCTGCAGTTCGTTCAGGTGCTGCTTGTGGACGATGTCCTCGACCAGGTCGTGGCGCGGCCCCTCCTGGCGGTGAACCAGATCCTCGACCAGCTTGTGCCGCGCGAGCAGGACCTGCACCTCGGCGAGGCGCTCCTGCAGGTCTTCGGTGTCGGCAATCTGGTTTTCTTCGCTCATGGTGCAGCGCCGCAAGAGGAGCGCCATTCTAGCACCGGGCGAATGTCGGGGTTCTTACAAAATCAGGGCACTTCGGCGGCCGGCATACGGGCCAGAATGATCGCCGTCTTGCGCGCCAGCCCCGGCGCCCCGCGATTACGGTCGTAATAACGCGGATTCGGCACCATGCCCGCCAGTTTGGCCGCCTGTTCCGGCCCCAACTGGCCGGCACCGACACCAAAATAATGGCGCGCCGCCGCCTCGGCGCCGAAAACGCCGTTGCCCCATTCGATCACATTCAGGTAAACCTCGAAAATCCGCCGCTTGCTCCACAGGTTTTCCAGCATCAACGTGATGATGGCCTCCTCGGCCTTGCGGAAATACGACTTGGTCGGCGTCAGAAACAGGTTTTTCGCCAGTTGCTGGCTGATGGTCGATCCGCCGGCGACGAAGCGCCCCTTCTTCTGGTTTTTTTCCATCGCTTTCTGGATGCCTTCCCAGTCGAAGCCTTCATGATCGACGAACTTGGCATCCTCTGAGGCGATGATGGCGCGCTTGAGGTGCGGCGAGATGCGCTCGTAGGGAACCCACTGCTTTTTGAGCTGGGCCTCAGGATTCCTGACCCGCAACTCGGCGAGGCGGATTTCCATGAAGCGCGTGGTTCCGGGATCGACCCACTTCCACAGCAGCACCCAGCCGAGCAGCCACAACTGCCAGACGACGAAAAGGCCGATCAGGCCGAGCAATCCCCACTTGAGCCAGCGGCCCAGGTGCCTCATGCCGCCAGTTGTGCGCGCAGGGCGGCGAGAACCGGCGCGCTGTCCGGGCGCACCCCGCGCCAGACGAGGAAGGCTTCGGCCGCCTGCTCGACCAGCATGCCGAGGCCGTCGGCCCGCCGGGCGGCACCCTGTTCGCGGGCCAGCGCCAAAAACGGCGTCTCGCCCGTGCCGTACATCATGTCGTAGGCGAGGCTGCCCGGCGCGAAAATGCCGGCCGGTAGCGGCAAGGCCGCGCCGGAAAGACTGGCGGACGTGGCGTTGATGACAATATCGAAGCATTTGCTGGCGATTTCGGAGAAATTACCCGCGTCGACCGCAGCGATGTCGGAAAATTGCCGGGCCAGGGCCACCGCCTTGTCGGCGGTGCGGTTGGCAATGAACAGGCTGGCCGGAGCCCCGGCCAGCAGCGGCGCGATCACACCGCGCGCGGCGCCGCCAGCGCCAAGCAGCAGGATACGCTTGCCGGCCAGCGGAATGGCCAAGTTGGTCTCGATGTCGCGCACCAGACCGGCGCCGTCGGTATTGTCCCCGTAGATTTCGCTCCCCGTGAAGGCCAGTGTATTGACCGCGCCCGCCCGTTCGGCGCGCGCGCTCAGGCGGGTGCTCAGACGGAACGCCTCTTCCTTGAACGGCACCGTCACGTTCGCGCCCTTGCCGCCGGCGGCGATGAAGCCGCGCACCGTTTCGGCGAAGCCGTCGAGCGGCGCCAGCAGGGCTTCATAGACGAGGTCCTGCCGGCATTGCGCGGCGAATTGCGCATGGATGGCCGGCGACCGGGAATGGGCAACCGGATTGCCCAGCACGCAATAACGGTCGGTCATTTTGCCGAGAGCTGATCGCCCTGCGTGAAATACCAGGTGCGGGTGATTTCGAGAATGTCAGTATCGCGCCGGATGTCCGGGGGAAACGGCGAGTAGGGCGACGCCATCTGGACGATGCGGCGGGCGGCGTCGTCGAGCACCTTGTAGCCCGACGAGCGGTTGATGTCGACGCGGTTGAGGCTGCCGTCGTGGTTGAGCGACACGGTCAGCACCAGCGAACCGTACAGCTTGCCGCGCGCCGCGTCCGGGTAGTTCAGCGTCCCGATGCGCTCGACCTTCTGGCGCCAGTCCTCGATGTACTGGGCGAAGCGGTATTCCTCGGCGCGCGCGCCGATGTTCTTCTTGCGCGGCCGCTTGTTGTACTCGTCCATGCTCTTGCTGATTTCGCCTTCCAGGCGCGCCATCGCGCGCGCCGACTCGGCGAGGTCGGCACCGCTGAGCGTGGGCGACGGCACCGGCTGCTCGGCGGCATTGCGGGCGGCGGCGACGGCGCGCGCCGACTTGGCCTCGGTCAGCATCTTCTGCTGGGCGACTTCCAGTTCGCGCATGCGGCGCTGCATGCGCTCGATCTCGGTGCCCGAGGTCTGCTGCGGCGTCGGCGGCAGGGGCGTCTTGAGGCGCCGGTTCTCATCGGTGTTGCCGCCGCCGTCGAGATTGGCCTGCGCCAGCGCCTGCGCGTGGGTCGGCTTCTTCGCCGACTTGGCGTTGACCAGGATGATGTCCAGCGCCTTGTCGCGCATGGCCTTGGAGGCATCGGGAAAACTGAAATGCAGCGTCATCAACAGTCCGTGCACGGCCAGCGAAATGGCGATCGCCAGCCACAGGCGGCGGTTGTCCGCAGCCAACGGTTGCCAGGAAAGCGCTGCGACGCTCACTGCTCTTCTTCCTCCTCGACCGCCTCTTCGGGCAGGACCTCATCCAGGACGGAAAGATAGCGGCAACTGACTTCCGGGCCAAGCAGGTCGATCGTTTCGACCGCCAGCCGCAGGCGCCGGCCCGGCCCGAGGTCGGCGGGCACCGACGGCACGCGCAGGAGCAGGGGCAGGTGGTCGAGCTTGACCAGTTGCTCGCGGCGCACGGTCGCGTCGATCTCGGTCACGCCGTGCTGCTGCAGCCAGCGCAGGCACCAGTAGCGCTCCATCAGGCGCTGGAAGTCGGCGTAGGCGGCGTAGGTCTGCTCGAAATCGCGCATGGCGGCGAAAAGCTCCGCCGACTTCTGGGCGAAGGCCGGCGTCTCGCCCTGCAGGCAGGCGATCAACTGCCACTGGTTGACCAGGTCGCAATAGCGGCGCAGCGGCGAGGTCATCCAGGCGTATTGCGGCACGCCGAGGCCTTCGTGCGGCAGCGGCGAGGTGGTCATGCGCACCTTGCCCTGCGTCTGGGCGCGGTACAGGCAGGCGACGTTCCGCTCGGCGAGCAGGCCGCCCCAGGTCGAGTTGGCGACGATCATCAGTTCGGCCACCAGCTTGTCGAGCGGGCTGCCGCGCTTGCGCTCGGAAATGTCGACCGTGCACGCATCGGGGTCGGCGAGGTCGCCGGCGATGGCGAAGTTGTAGTCGTTGATGCCCTGCGTGGCCGACGGCTTGCCGCGACGACCTTCGCAGGCGTTGGCGAAATGCCAGAGGTGCACCAGCTCGTCCTTGAAGGGCTGATCAGGTAGCGGGCCGTTGACCGTTTCGGCGTTGAACCAGGGCTCGACCTCGTGATGACGCAGGTTGGCCGCAATGTGCACCATTTCCAGCCGCGATTCGTGGCTGAGGACTTCGAGCGACTCGTTGACCGTCAGGTAGAGCGACACCGCAGGGCAATCGACGCCGCCGGCCAGCGTGTAGTTCTGGACCACGGCGTCGGGCAGCATAGTGATCTTGTTGCCCGGCATGTAAACCGTAGAGAGGCGGGCGCGGGCGATGCCGTCGAGCGGCGAACCGTGTTCGATGGCCAGCCCGGGCGCCGCGATGTGGATGCCGATGCGCGAACCGATGCCGGGCAGCTTGACGACCGACAGCGCATCGTCGATTTCGGTGGTATGGGCGTCGTCGATCGAGAAGGCACGCACGTCGGCGCGCGGCAGGTCGTCCGGCAGCTGCGGCGCCGCCAGCGCCGGGAAGGCGGTGCCCTTGGGAAACTGCTCGTGCAGGAAGCGGCGGTAGTGCAGGTGGTAGGCTGACTTGACGGCGCCGCACTTGAACAGCAGTTGCGCGGCGCTCAGCCCGGTTTCGCTGCAGGCGGTCTCGAAAGCCTTGGATTCCGGCCGGTTGCGGTCCGGTGCGTAGAGCAGCGCGTCGGTCAGCGCCGCGATCTCCGGCGGCAGGCGGAATTCCTTCAGCGCGGCGATCCAGCCTTCGACCTGGATGGCTTGCTGACGCTTTTTTTCAAGACTGGCCAGAGCAGCTGCGAGAATGTCGGGAGGCGCCTTGCGGAAGCGGCCCTTGCCTTTGCGATGGAAATAGATGGGTGCTGCGTGCAGGGCCAGCAACACCGCCGTCGCGTCGATCGGCGCGGGGTCGTGTCCGTAGTAATCGCGGGCAAAATCAAGAAACGAAAATTCACCATCGTTCACGCACTCCCACAGGAAATCCGCTTCGATCTCTTCGGCCAGCGGCGTTGCCTGATCGAGCAGAGCAGCGGCCGAGGGTTTTTCGAAACGCAACAGCACCGTAGCGGCCTTGATCTTGCTGCGCTTGCCGGTGGGCATTTCGACCTGCAACGAAGTGTCGTTGTCGGCCATGACACTGCCGGCCTTGAAGCCGCCATCTTCTTCGAACAATACATTCATCGGCGGATTATAGCCCAGCGAATTCAAGGATTTGCGGCATGAAGTCGGGAAAGCGCGTGAAGCTGTGGTCGCCGCCCGTCAGCACCGCTTGCCGGCAGCCCGCGTAGAAATCGGCCGCCTGCCGCCAGTCGAGAACTTCATCGCCCTCTTCGAGCAGCAGCCAGTAGCGCGCCGGGGTCGGCCGGGCGACCTGGGCCTGCAGTTGCGCAGCGTGCGCCTGACTGAAGAAGAAGGTTTCCCCGGTGTGGAAATTGGCATGGTCGCCGACGAATTTGGCCGCATCCAGGCGGTCAACCGCAGCAGGGTTGATCAGGACCGCATTCAGGCCATGTTTTTCGACCAGATGGTTGGCGTAATGCCCGCCGAGCGAACTGCCGACCAGCGTGACCGGGCCGCCGGCCGCTTCGATCAGACACCCGACGTCGGCCACCGCCACGTCCGGTACCGGCGACAGCTGCGGACAGACGAAATGCCCGGCCAGCCCGCGCCCGGCCATGTACTCGGCGAGCAACCGGGATTTCCACGACGCCGGCGACGAACAGAAGCCGTGCAGGTAGATGATCAGTGGGCAGTCCATTGCACCCAGCCGAAGTGGGCGGTCGCCAGCACGACGATGCCGAAGGCGATGCGATACCAGGCGAAGGGCGTGAAATCGTGGCTGGAAATGAAGCGCAGCAGCCAGCGCACGCACAGGAAGGCGGACACGAAGGCGGACACGAAGCCGACCACCCACATGCCGATATCGTCGGCGTTGAGCAGGGCGCGCTCCTTGTAGAGCTGGTAGACCGTCGCCACGCCGAGCGTCGGAATGGCGAGGAAGAACGAGAACTCGGTCGCCGCCTTGCGCGAGAGGCCGAAAAGCAGGCCGCCGATGATCGTCGCGCCCGAGCGCGAGGTGCCGGGAATCAGCGCGAAGGCCTGGGCGATGCCCATCTTCAGCGCGTCGACCATGCTCATCTCGTCCACGCTCTGGATGCGAATCCTGTGGTCGCGCCGCTCCGCCCACAGGATGACGAAGGCGCCGAGGATGAAGGTCGTCGCCACGGCGATCGGGTTGAACAGGTTGGCCTTGATCGCCTTGCCGAAGGCCAGCCCGAGGATGGCTAGCGGCAGAAAGGCGATGAACAGGTTGAGGATGAATTTCTGCGCCGCCCGGTCGCTCAGGGCGCCGCGCGCGACGCCCAGCAGGCGCTCGCGATACTCCCAGACGACTGCGAGAATGGCGCCGGACTGGATGACAATTTCGAACAACTTGCCGCGATCGTCGTTGAAATCCAGCAAATCGCCGGCGAGAATCAGATGCCCGGTCGACGAGATCGGCAGGAATTCGGTCAGCCCTTCGACGATGCCGAGGATCAGGGCTTTGAGCAGAAGAATGGGGTCCATGAAATGCGGCCTTGGTTGGGAGGCCGCATTTTACTCTCCCGGATGCGTCAGCGCTTCGAGTTCGGCGAGCCAGGACAGCGCGTGTTCGCGCGACGCCCCGCACATTTCGGCCGACGGCTGGAGACCCGAACAGCAGGCCGGGCGCTCGGGACGGCTGAAGATCGCGCAGCGCAACGACGCGTCGAGATGCCGGCAGGGCTGGCCGGCCGCCTTGTGTAGCGAACTGATCGACGGCGCGATGCAGCAGGCGCCGCAGCCGGGACGACATTCCATGGCCGGCGGATCAGTGCTCGCCGCCGGGCCGAAGCCGGCGATCGAACACGAAGGGCCGCTCGACCGCGAAACGGACATCGGCAAAACGCGGATGCAGCGGATTGACGACCAGGTTGCGCGCCTCGGCGACGATCGCCGACGGGACGATCAACCCGAGCGCCCGCCCGGAGCGCAGGAAATCGCTGCCGAAGGCGATCGACGCCGCGCCCGGCGGCATCGCGTCCCAGCCGGGCAGGCCGTCGGCGTCCGCCGTCTCGTAGAGCGCGGCCTCGTCGGGCAGGGCAAGGGAGACGAGTTGCAGGTCGGCGGGCAGGGAGGTACCCGTATGCGCCAGCTTTTCCAGGGCGCAGATTTCCACGCTGAGACCAGCGTAGATCACCGGCAATCCCCGTGCATGCCAGCGCCCGCCGTCCGCCAGGCCGCCGGTGCCGCTGCGGTCGAGGGCGTAGCACGCCTTGGCGATGCGCCAGGCGCGCATCAAGCCGCGCCGCCGTAGGCAATGGCGTTCAGGACCCGCGACACCTCACGGCAACCGATTTCGGTATCCAGCATCGACAGCGGTGTCACGTTGCCGAGGCCGAGATTGTCGGCCTGCAGCCATGCGCTGGCCAGCCCTGAATCGCCGAAGGTATCCTCGGCCAGCTTTTCGATGGCACCGATGCGGGTCAGGCGTTCGGTCGTCAGCGGATCGAGTGTTTCGTCCCGGGTCAGCTTGCGCTTGGCGGTCGACGACGAAAGGCCGACCAACTCATAAACGCGCTCGCGCGGCACGCGCAGGGCCTCGGCGGCGCCGATCAGGTTGCTGGCCGGCGCCCCCTTGCGGATCTCGCTGATCTGGGCCTGCGCCGGGCTGCTCAGGAAGCGGTCGCGATAGAGCACCCAGGCCCCGGCCGCACCCCGGGCGACGATCGACGCGACCGGCGGAGCAGCCGTAACAGCATAGTTCGCCTGTGCCTGCTCGGCCCGGAGCGCCTGCGGGTCGGCGGAACCGGCGAGGGAGGCAGGCTTGTCTGCCGGCTCGCCGCGCATGCTTGCCTTCGCCATGAGCAATCTCCTTGTTGGGTCATTTGGGCTTTCATTGTAGTCCAAATGACCCGGTAACGCATCCCCAGCGCCGGTCGCCCCCGGCTTCCCGTAGCGGCGCCGGCCGAACAGCGCCTCACACGGCCAGTTCGATCTCGACCGCCAGTCCCCCAGATTCCCGGTTTTTGGCCCGAATTCGACCGTCGACCGCAACGATCACCCGTTCGGCAATCGCCAGCCCGAGCCCGTAGCCGTCGCCCGAACCCTGGCCGACACCGCGGAAGAATGGACGGAAGATCATGTCCAGGGCCGCCTCCGGCACCCCCGGCCCCTGGTCGCTGATGCAAAGGCGCAGTCGGTTCCCCGCCACGCCGGCCTCGATGCGGACCACGCCACCCGTCGGCGAGTGGCGCAGCGCATTGCGCACGACGTTCTCGATGGCGCGATGCAGCAGTTCGGGATTGGCGCGCACCTCGGGCAGGGCGCTCGCCGCGAGCTCCACGCCCACCTGGCGGGCCGCCCCCTCGAACCGGGCGTCCTCGACGATACCTTCCAGCAGCTCCTGCATGTCGACCGCCTCGACCTTGCCGGCCACGCCGGCTTCGAGCCGGGACAGGGTGAGCAATTCATCGACCAGCCGGTCCAGTCGTTCGCCCTCGCGCTCGATGCGTTCCAGCGTTTTCTCGAGCTGCTCGGGCTGCTGCCGCGCCAGACCGATGGCCGCCTGCAGGCGCGCCAGCGGCGAGCGCATCTCGTGGGACACGTCGTGCAACAGGCGTTTCTGGCCGTCCACCAGCAGCCCGAGACGTTCCGTCATGTGATCGAAATCGCGCCCGAGGTCGGCGAGTTCGTCGCGCCGGCCGCCCATGCCGGCGCCGATGCGCACCGCGAGGTCGCCCCCCGCCGCCGCGTCGAAGGCGCGCCGCAAATGGCGGATCGGCTTGGCGAAATACCACGCCAGCGCCAGGGCGCTGAACAGGCTGACAAGCAGCCCGCTGAGCAGCGGCGCCACCGGCAGGCGTGGCCGATGCGGCGTGCGCAGGTGCGGTGGCGGCGGACGAGCGTCGTCGCCCGGCCGGCCGGCAAAGGGACGCGCCGCGCCAGCCGGCTCGGCCTGCTGCCGCTCGAACCAGAAATAGGTGCCGACGCCGACGATCCCCGCCATTTGCGCCAGCCAGATGAACAGGAAGAATTTCCAGAACAGGCGCCCCATGTCACGCCCGGATCAACTGGTAGCCTTGCCGATACACGGTCTGGATGCACGAGCGTCCGCCGGGCAGCTGCCCCAGCTTGTGGCGGATGCTCGACAGATGGACGTCGACGCTGCGGTCGAAGCGCACCAGCGGCCGGCCGAGCGCCTGCGCCGACAATTCCGCCTTGCTCACCGGGCGCCCGGCATTGCGCGCCAGCACCTCCAGCAGGTTGAACTCGGTGCTCGTCAACTCGACCGACGCACCGTCCCATTCGACCCGCCGCTGCGCCGGCATCACCGTCAGCGGGCCGACCACCAGCGGCGCCTGCGCGGCCTGTTCGCCACCCTGCTGGCTGCGACGCAGGATGGCGCGCAGGCGCGCCGCCAGCTCGCGCGGCAGGCAGGGCTTGGGCACGTAGTCGTCGGCCCCCAGTTCGAGGCCGACGATGCGGTCGAAGTCATCGCCACGCGCCGTCAGCATCAGCACCGGCACCGTGCTCGCCGCGCGAATCCGGCGCAGGGCCTCGATGCCGCCGATGCCCGGCATCATCACGTCGAGGACGACGATGGCAAAACGCCCGGAGAGTGCGGCGTCGACACCCGCTTCGCCATCCGGCATGGCCTCCACCGTGAAACCGTCGCGCACCAGGTAATCGCGCAACATGCCGGCGAGCTCGACATCGTCGTCCACCAGCAGGATATGAGGAAGGTTGGGGGCAGGGCTGGTCATCGTTCACCAGTTCGTTGCGACGCGCCGATCATAGCCGAGCCGACACCAAGGAAAAAAGCCGGGCCGCGCGAACGGTCCCGGCAAGGGGGGAGATAGTCTGGAAGGTATGGCGGATCAGCGCCCCGGCGGCGGCATGCCGCCATCGCCACCCATGCCGCGCGGACCGCGCGGGCCGTCGCCGCGACCGCGCGGCTTGCCGGGTTTCATCTCGGCCAGCTGCTTGCGCTGCTCGGGTGTCAGCACCTCGAACACCTGGCGCTCGGTCTTCGCCCGCGCCAGCGTCATGTCGGCCATCGCCTTCGCCGCGCTATCGGCCAGCGCGCGCGCCTTGGCATCGCTGTAATCGGACGCCGCGGTCAATGCGCGCAGCTCGTCTTCCGCCTTGCGCCAGGCCTTGGCCTTGTCGCGCATGGCCGGGGCCTGGGCGTGCATGATCTCGAAGACCTTGTCGCGCTGTACCTCGGTCAGGTTGACGGCGCGCAGATGCGGCGGCATCATCTCGCCGCCCATGCCCGGCCCGCCATGCGCGGCAAATCCGCCGCCGCACCCGTGGTGCCCTCCGCGCTCGCCGGGAACGGCGGCCGCGGTCAGCGGAAGCGCCAGTGCGACGCCGGCTGCGACGAGCAGGCGCTTGATGTTGCCGTGAGAATTGAGCTTCATGTCCTTTTCCTTTCGATCGGATTGGCCGCCCCGAAAGGGGGCGAGCGACAGGACGAATGATCTGCCCGGGCCCGGTAAAGCGCAGTTAACCACGTGTAAATGAACGTAAATCGGGTAACCGGCGGTTACCGTGGGAGAGGCGCGAAAATCGGCCGTTTTTGACAGTCGACCGCAACCGGCGCCGGCAAGCAAAAAGGCGGCTGAATCAGCCGCCTTTCCGTTGCCGCCCCGCAAACCGGCCGGACTCAGACCTTGCTGTAAACCTCGGCACCGGCTTTCACGAACTCGACGGACTTGACCTCCATCCCCTTCTCCAGCGCCTCGGCTTCGTTCAGCCCCTGCGCCGCGGCAAAGTCGCGCACATCCTGCGTGATCTTCATCGAGCAGAAGTGCGGGCCACACATCGAGCAGAAGTGGGCGACCTTGGCCGATTCCTTGGGCAGGGTTTCGTCGTGGAATTCGCGCGCCTTGTCCGGGTCGAGGCCGAGGTTGAACTGGTCGTCCCAGCGGAATTCAAAGCGCGCCTTGGACAGCGCGTTGTCGCGAATCTGCGCGCCGGGGTGGCCCTTGGCGAGGTCGGCGGCGTGCGCGGCGAGCTTGTAGGTGATGATGCCTTCCTTGACGTCGTCCTTGTCGGGCAGGCCGAGGTGTTCCTTGGGCGTCACGTAGCAGAGCATGGCGGTGCCGTACCAGCCGATCATCGCGGCGCCGATGCCGCTGGTGATGTGGTCGTAGCCCGGCGCGATGTCGGTGGTCAGGGGACCGAGCGTGTAGAACGGGGCTTCGTCGCAGTACTCGAGCTGGAGATCCATGTTCTCCTTGATCATGTGCATCGGCACATGGCCCGGGCCTTCGATCATGACCTGCACGTCGTGCTTCCAGGCGATCTGGGTCAGTTCGCCGAGAGTCTTGAGTTCGCCGAGCTGGGCTTCGTCGTTGGCATCGTAGATGGAGCCGGGACGCAGGCCGTCGCCGAGACTGAAGGCGACGTCGTAGGCCTTCATGATTTCGCAGATTTCCTCGAAATGCGTGTAGAGGAAGCTCTCCTTGTGGTGCGCCAGACACCACTTGGCCATGATCGAGCCGCCGCGGCTGACGATGCCGGTCATCCGGTTGGCGGTCAGCGGCACGTAGCGCAGCAGCACGCCAGCGTGGATGGTGAAGTAGTCGACGCCCTGTTCGGCCTGTTCGATCAGCGTATCGCGGAAGATTTCCCAGTTCAGGTCTTCAGCCTTGCCATTGACCTTTTCCAGCGCCTGGTAGATCGGCACCGTGCCGATCGGCACCGGCGAGTTGCGGATGATCCACTCGCGCGTCTCGTGGATGTTCTTGCCGGTGGACAAATCCATCACCGTGTCACCGCCCCAGCGGATCGACCACGTCATCTTCTCGACCTCCTCCTGGATGCTGGAACCGAGCGCCGAATTGCCGATGTTGGCGTTGATCTTGACCAGGAAATTGCGACCGATGATCATCGGTTCGCTTTCCGGGTGGTTGATGTTGTTGGGGATGATGGCGCGGCCGCGGGCGATCTCGTCGCGCACGAACTCCGGCGTGATTTCCTCCGGCAGGCTGGCGCCGAAATGCTGGCCCGGGTGCTGGCGGCCGAGCAGCTTGGCCAGTTTTTCGCCTTGCGGACCGGTCGACCGCAGCGATTCGAGGTAGGCGCGGCGATTGTTATTCTCGCGGATCGCCACGAACTCCATCTCCGGCGTGATGATGCCCTGGCGGGCGTAGTGCATCTGCGAGACGTTCCGGCCGGCCTTGGCGCGCAGCGGCTTGCGGTGCAGGCCGGGGAAGCGCAACTCGTCGAGCGCCGGGTCGGCGGCGCGCTTGCGGCCGAATTCGGAACTCAGGTCAGCCAGTTGCTCGGTATCGCCGCGCTCGGCGATCCATTGGGCACGCAACGCCGGCAGGCCGGAACGGATGTCGATGCGCGCCGCCGGATCGGAATAGGGACCGGAACAGTCATAAACGTAGATCGGCGGATTCTGCTCGCCGCCGAAAGCGGTCGGCGTGTCGGCCTGGGCGACCTCGCGCATCGGCACCCGGAGGTCCGGCCGCGAACCTTGAACGTAGATCTTGCGGGAATTGGGCAGCGGCTGGACTGCCGCCTCGTCGACGTGGGCGTTGGCGGCGAGGAAGGTATCTTTGGCGTTCATTGTGGCTCCAGGCATGGGTGCATCGGGATGAGACGTGCAAGGAGCGACAAAGTTCGTTTCCCTACGACGGCATGACCCGGTCAGGTTCGAAGGGTATTTCTCAGCCCGCCGGCCGGCGGACACCCCTAACAAGTGGCTGCAAGTTACTGGAAGGACAGGAAAAACGCAAGGCGGCGCGATCGACCTGGCGGAACAGCCGAATTCCGGCGGCCAGCCGGCGCCGCGGGCGGGGCGACCGGCGACGGACGTTGACCCTCGTTCCGTCGCGGTGGTACTTTACTGACTGAAAAGTCATTAAGCATGCCGCCCATGATCTGCGAAGCACCGCTCAGAAAACGCCGCAAGGAAGCACGCCCGTCCGAACTGACAGCCGCGGCGCTCGGACTGTTCGTCGAAAAGGGCTTCGCCGCCACCCGGCTGGAAGAGGTGGCGCTGCGCGCCGGCGTCTCGAAAGGCACGCTTTATCTCTATTTCGACAGCAAGGAAGCGCTGTTCAAGGCAGTGATCCAGGAGGGCATCATCCCGGTGGTCGCCGAGGCGGAAGCGATTGCCGCCCGCCACGCAGGCAGCGCCTTCGACCTCCTGGAGCGCCTGCTCGAAAACTGGTGGGCGCGGATCGGCGAAACCGATTTCGCCGGAATTCCCAAGCTGATGATCGCTGAAGCACGCAATTTCCCGGAAATTGCGCAGTTCTACTACGAAAACGTGATCCGCCGCGGCCGGGCGCTGGTCGGCGCGGCGCTGGAGCGCGGCATGGCCAGCGGCGAGTTTCGGCGCATGGATATCGAGACGACCATCGAAGTCATCATCGCGCCGCTGCTGATGCTGCTGATCTGGCGTTTCTCGATGGGCTCCTGCCAGAGCAAGCAGGCCGACCCGCGGCAATACCTGGCAATCCACATGGATATCCTGCGCCAAGGCCTGCAGCATCCTCGGGTATAATTTTGATTTGTCGGAACGAATATATTAGCTCATGCTAATATTAAGCCTGCGGAGACCCAAATGAACATCGAGCAAGCACGCTTCAACATGATCGAGCAGCAGATCCGTCCCTGGGAGGTTCTGGATCCGCAGGTTCTCGACCTGCTTTTCGTCGTCAAGCGCGAGGACTTCGTGCCTGCCGCCTACCGCAACCTGGCATTCGCCGACATGGAAATCCCCATCGGCAGCGGCCAGGTCATGCTGGCCCCGCGCGTCGAGGCCCGGTTGTTGCAGGAACTCGGCACCAGGAAGAGCGACAAGGTGCTGGAGATCGGCACCGGCAGCGGCTACATGGCCGCCCTGCTGGCCGCCCGCGCCGAGCATGTGGTCACCGTCGAGTCGCGTCCCGAACTGGCCGAGTTCGCCCGCCAGAACCTGGAACGCGCCGGCATCGCCAACGTCACGGTCGAAGTCGGCAATGGCGCCAACGGTTGGTCGCAGCGCGGACCCTACGACGCCATCGTCGTTTCCGGCTCGCTCCCCGTCCTGCCGGCCGCCCTCCTCAAGCAGCTGCGCGTCGGCGGCCGCCTGGCCGTCATCGTCGGCGAAGCGCCGGTCATGGAAGCCCAGTTGATCACCTGCAGCACCGAGGGCGTCTACAACACGATCAACCTGTTCGAAACCGTCGTTCCGCCCCTCGACGGCGGCGAGTCGAAACCCGGATTCTCGTTCTGATGCAGCAGATCCGCCCGCGACAACTGGCCGACTGGCTGTCCGACGACAGCCGCCGCAAGCCCGTCCTGCTGGATGTCCGCGAGCCATGGGAATTCACGCTGTGCAGCCTGCCAGGCTCGCTCCACATGCCGATGCACACCGTGCCGATGCGCCTGTCCGAGCTCAGCAAGAATGACGAGATCATTGCCATCTGTCATCATGGCGGGCGCAGCATGCAGGTCGCGATGTTCCTCGAGCGCCAGGGCTATGCAACCCTCTTCAACCTCCAGGGCGGCATCGACGCCTGGGCCTGCGAAGTCGACCCCAACCTGCCGCGCTATTGAGCATCCCATGAAAAGATTCGTTCCGTTGCTGGCCACCTCCCTGTTCGCCTCCCCGCTATGGGCGGCGGACCTGATGCAGATCTACCGCGAGGCGCGGGAAAACGATGCCGCCTATGCGGCCGCTCGCGCGACGCTCGACGCCGGGCGCGAGAAGACCCCGCAGGCGCGCGCCGGCCTCCTGCCGACGCTGTCGGTAGGCGCCAATACCACGTGGAACGATAACGACCTCTATCTGCGCAACGGCGGCACCACCTACAATCCGCGTTTCAACAGCAACGGCTATACCGTGACCTTGAGCCAGCCCCTGTTCCGCTGGCAGAACTGGATCGCCTACGACCAGTCGAAGTTTCAGGTCGCCCAGGCCGAGGCCAGCTTCGTCCAGGCCGGGCAGGATTTGATCCTGCGTGTCGCCCAGGGTTATTTCGACGTGCTCTACGCCAACGAAAACCTCAAGGCGGTGCGCGCCAACAAGCTGTCCATCGAGCAGCAGCTCGAATCCGCCAAGCGCAATTTCGAGGTCGGCACGTCGACCATCGTCGATGCCCAGGAAGCACAGGCCCGTTTCGACCTGGCGACGGCGCAGGAAATTGCCGCCGAGAGCGACCTCGAAGTCAGGCAGCGCACCCTGCAGGCGATCATCGGCCGGGAGCCAGGCGCGCTCGCGCCGCTGCGCCGGAATGCGGAAATCCCGCAGCCGCAACCGGCCGACATGAAGCAATGGGTTGCCGCCGCCGAGAAGGACAACATCAACGTCCAGATCCAGACCGCGGCGGTGGAAATCGCCAGCCGCGAAGTCGACCGCCAGCGCGCCGGGCACTACCCGACGATCGACCTGGTCGCCAACAAGGGATCGTCGACGGCCTTCGCGTCAACAGCCGCCGGCATGCTCGAAACTGACTTCCAGAATGTCGGCGTCCAGCTCAACCTGCCGATTTTCCAGGGCGGCCTGGTCGTCTCCCGCCAGAGCGAGGCGAGCGCCAATCGTGCCGCCGCCGAATCGACGCTCGAGCAGATCCGCCGCAACTCGGCGCTATCCGCCCGCCAGCATTACCTCGGCGCCACCAACGGGCTAGCGCAGGTACGCGCCCTCAGGGCCGCGCTGATCTCGTCGCAGTCGTCGCTCGAATCCAACCGCCTGGGCTTCGAAGTCGGCGTGCGCATCAACATCGACGTGCTCAACGCCGACAACCAGGTTTACGTGACCCGCCGCGACCTGGCGAAGGCCGTCCTCGACACCCTGATGTCGCAGTTCAGGCTGAAGGCGGCGGTCGGCACCCTGAGCGAGGACGACGTGCTGGAAGCCAACGCCCTGCTCGACCCCGCCGCTACGCAGTAAGCGCCGCGCGGATCAGCGCCACCGTCCGCGCGGTGGCGCCGCGATGGGCATCGGCGAAGTCCAGGGCGGCGACCCGCATTTTCCTCAGCTCCGCAGCATCTCCCAGCGTGCCCTCGACGGCCGCCGCCAGTTCCGCCACATCGGCCACCCGTCGCGCCGCGCCGGCGGCGATGGCATCGGCCGTCGCCTGCAGGAAATTGAAGGTGTGCGGCCCGACCAGCGTCGGGCAACCGCAGGCCGCGGCCTCGATCAGGTTCTGTCCGCCGAGCGGCAACAGGCTGCCGCCGATGAAGGCGAGGTCGGCGACACTGTAATAGGCCGCCATTTCACCCATGCTGTCGCCCAGCCAGACCTGCGTTTCCGGTCCCGGCAGGCCGGCGCTGCGCCGGACGAAAGCGATGCCCTCGCGCGCCAGCAGCGCCGCCACCTCGCCGAAGCGCTGCGGATGGCGCGGCACCAGCACCAGCAGCGCCCCCGGCACGGCGACCCGGCGCCAGGCGGCAATCACCAACTCCTCCTCGCCCTCGCGCGTGCTGGCGGCCAGCCAGACCGGGCGCCCGCCGAGCGCTTCCCGCCAGGTCCGGCCGAGGGCGATCTTCTCCGGATCGGGCGTGACGTCGAACTTGAGGTTGCCGCAAACCTCGACGCGGCCCGCTCCCAGCGCGGCGATCCGCTCGCCGTCGCCGGGCGTCTGCGCGGCGACGGCGCGCAGGGCGGCGAAGGCCGGCCGCGCCAGCGCCGCTAGGCGGCCGTAGCCGCGCGCCGAGCGCGCCGACAGGCGGGCGTTGGCGAGGAGCACCGGCACCCTCCGGGCCCTGGCGCCGGCCAGCAGGTTGGGCCAGATTTCGGTTTCCATCAGCACGCCGAACTGCGGGGAAAAGTGCCGAAAAAAGCGGTCGACCGCAGCCGGGTAGTCATAAGGCAAATAGGCCTGAACGACGCGCTCGCCATAGACCTCGGCGCCGGCGGCGCGGCCGGTCGGCGTCATGGCGGTGAGCACGATGCGGTGCGCCGGCCACGCCGCCTGCAGGGCGTCGATCAGCGGCTGGGCAGCGCGCGTCTCGCCGACCGACACGGCGTGCACCCAGATGACCGGCGCCGGCGCCGGCGTCCGATAGAACCCCCAGCGCTCGCCGAGGTGGCGCAGATACTCCGGCTGCCTGCGCGCCCGCCAGAGCAGGCGCAGCAGGATCAGCGGCGTCGCCAGATAGAGGACGAGACTGTAGAGCAGGCGGGCCATCAGGCGAGGACCGGTTGCAGTTCGGCGAGCACCGCGGCGGGCGCCGGCATCTGCCCCCTGCCGCCCAGGTTGCGGTGGAAGCCGCTGCCGAGAACGCCGGTCAGGCCGGGGTCGGTGGCGACATAGAGGGCCACGGTCGGCGTCGCCAGCGCCACCGCGAGGTGGCTCAGACCGGTATCGACGCCGACCACCGCCCGCGCGCCGGCCAGCAGCGCGGCAAGCTCGCCGATCGCCAGGGGCGGGGCGGCGACGGAATCGCCGATCGCGGCCGCCAGCCGGGCGGCGCGCTCGCGCTCCACGGCATTGCCGGCGGGCAGCACCACGCCATAACCGAGCGCCTGCAGCTGCCGGCCGAGCGTGATCCAGTGCGCCTCCGGCCACAGCTTGTCGTCGCGGCTGGTCGCCGTCAGGAAAACCACGTACGGACGCGCCGGGAGCCAGGCGAACGACGCGGCGGGCGCCGCAATGCCGTAATCCGCATCGCCGGTGACGGCGTAGCCGAGGGCGGCGGCGGCCAGCTGGCGATTGCGGCGCACCGCGTGTTCGCCGCTCGGCACGCTGAAGCGGCGATGGTAAAGACGGGCCGCCAGCGGTTCGCGCGCCGAATCGGCGGCGTAGCCGGAAACCGGCCCGCGCGCGCGACGGGCGATCAGGGCGCTCTTCAGCAAGCCCTGGGTGTCGATGATTGCATCGTAGGCGTTGCGCTGCATCTGCGTCCGGAAGGTGGCGAATTCCCGCCAGGTCCGTGCCGCGAACAGCGCCTTGCGCCAGCGCCGGACGGCGACCGGGATAACCTCGTCGACCGCCGGATGCAGGCGCGGAATGGCGGCGAAACCCTCCTCGACGCACCAGTCGATCGTCGCCTCGGGAAAATGCCGGCGGATGTCGCCGACCACCGGCAGGTTGTGAATTACGTCGCCGAGCGAGGAAGTTTTCACGAGCAGGATGCGCATCGGCAGATAAAATGACGACTTTTCGAAGCCGCAATTATAGATGCCCGCCACGCGCCAGCCGCTCTCCGTCGTCGTCATCACGCTCAACGCGGCCGCGCAGCTGGAGGCCTGCCTGCAGAGCGCGCGCTTCGCCGACGAAATCGTCGTTGTCGATTCCGGCAGCTCGGATGGCACGCCGGCGCTGGCCGTGCGCTGCGGGGCGCGGGTGCTGCAGCAGGAATGGCTCGGTTTCGGGCGCCAGAAGCAATTCGCGGTCAATGCGGCGCGCAATGACTGGGTGCTCTGCCTCGACGCCGACGAGCGGGTGACGCCGGAACTGCAGGCCACCATCGAAAATGCCCTGAAAAACCCGTCGACCGCAGCGTTCCGCTTTCCCCGCCGCAACCGCTTTCTCGGCCGCTACCTGCGGCACGGCGAGGGCTATCCGGACTGGAGCCTGCGCCTGTTCGACCGCCGCCAGGCCCGCTGGTCGGACGACGCGGTGCATGAAAAGGTCGAGACGGAAGGCAGCGTCGGCGAATTGCGCGGCGACCTGCTGCACGACTCGGCCGAATCACTGGCCGCCTACCTGACCAAGCAGAACCGCTATACGACGCTGGCCGCCGAGATGGCACTGGCCGCCGGCAAGCGGGCGAGCTTCGCGCGCATCGCCTTCAGCCCGGTGGTCCGTTTCGTCAAGTTCTACTTCATCCGGCAGGGCTTCCGCGACGGCCTGCCGGGACTGATCCACATCGCCATCGGCTGTTTCAACAGCTTCATGAAATATTCCAAAATGCTGGAGCGCCAGAATTCCGATGCTGCGCTGCGGTAAAATCCGGACTTTCCTGCAAGAGACCTGACCCGTGAAAATTCTCGTCACCGGCGCTGCCGGCTTCATCGGCATGACCACCACGCTGCGCCTGCTGGCGCGCGGCGATACCGTGGTCGGCCTCGACAATCTCAACGACTATTACGAGGTCAGCCTCAAGGAGAGCCGCCTGGCGCGCCTGACCGGCCATCCGAACTTCCGCTTCGTCAAGCTGGACGTCGCCGACCGGGCCGGCATGGAACGGCTGTTCGCCGCCGAGAAATTCGACAAGGTGATCCACCTCGCCGCCCAGGCCGGCGTCCGCTACTCGCTGCAGAACCCGCACGCCTACGTCGACAGCAACCTCGTCGGCTTCATCAACATCCTCGAAGGCTGCCGCCACAACAAGGTGGTGCATCTGGTCTATGCCTCCAGTTCCAGCGTCTATGGCGGCAACACCAGGATGCCGTTCTCCGAGCACGACAGCGTCGACCACCCGGTCAGCCTCTACGCGGCGACCAAGAAGGCCAACGAGCTGATGGCGCACACCTACAGCCACCTCTATGGCCTGCCGACCACCGGCCTGCGCTTTTTCACCGTCTACGGCCCGTGGGGCCGCCCGGACATGGCGCTCTTCCTGTTCACCAAGGCCATCCTCGAAGGCCGGCCGATCGACGTGTTCAACCATGGCAACATGCGGCGCGACTTCACCTACATCGACGACATCGTCGAAGGGGTGATCCGCGTCATGGACCGCAATGCCGCGGTCAACACCGAATACGACCCGATTTCCGCCGATCCGGCGACCAGCAACGTGCCTTACCGCGTCTTCAACATCGGCAACAACAACCCGGTGCAACTGCTCGATTTCATCGGCGCCATCGAAAGCGCGCTCGGCATGAAGGCGGAAAAACGCCTGCTGCCGTTGCAGGATGGCGATGTGCCGGCGACCTACGCCGACACCGCGCTGCTCGACGACTGGGTCGGTTTCGCGCCGGCCACCCCCGTCCAGGAAGGCGTCAGCCGCTTCATCGCCTGGTATCGCGATTATTACAAGATTTAAGGAGCTCTCCCCATGTGCGGCATCGTTGCGGCAAGCGCCGACAATAACATTGTTCCCGTCCTCGTCGAGGGCCTCAAGCGTCTCGAATACCGCGGCTACGACTCGGCCGGGTTGGCCGTCGTCGGCGACGGATGCGTCGAACGCGTGCGTTCCGTCGGCCGCGTCGCCGAACTCGAAGCCGCCGCGGCCAGCACCCAGGCCGTCACCGGCATCGCCCACACCCGCTGGGCCACCCACGGCGTGCCTTCGGAGCGCAACGCCCATCCGCACGTCTCCGGCTCGATCGCCGTCGTCCACAACGGCATCATCGAGAACTATGAAAGCCTGCGCAGCGAACTGACCGCCCAGGGCTACGTGTTCACCTCCGACACCGACACCGAGAGCATCGCCCACCTCGTCGAAGCCACCCTGAAGAGCGAGCCCGACCTGTTCGCCGCCGTCCGACTTGCCTGCCAGCGCCTGGTCGGCGCCTACGCCATCGCTGTCGTCGATCACCGGCAGCCGGGCAAGGTCGTCGTCGCCCGCGAAGGCTCGCCGCTGCTGCTCGGCGTTTCCGACAGCGGCAACTACGCCGCCTCCGACGCCTCGGCCCTGCTCCAGGTCACCCGCAACATGGTCTATCTGGAAAACGGCGACATCGCCGAGTTGACCGCAACCGGCGTCCGCATTACCCGACTCGACGGCACCCCGGTCGAGCGCCCGGTCCATGTCTCGCAGCTTTCCGCTGCCGCCGTCGAACTCGGCAACTTCCAGCACTACATGCAGAAGGAAATCTTCGAACAGCCCGAGGCGCTGGCCAACACGCTGGAAATCGTCGGCGGCAGCAAGAGCATCCAGCCCGGCATCTTCGGTGCCGAAGCCGCCAGCCTGCTCGCCGACGTCGATTCCGTCCTCATCCTCGCCTGCGGCACCAGCAGCCATTCCGGCTATACCGCCCGCTACTGGCTCGAAGCCATCGCCGGCGTGCCGTGCACGGTCGAAATCGCCAGTGAATACCGCTACCGCACCTCGGTCGCCAACCCGCGCCAGCTGATCGTCGCCATCTCGCAATCCGGCGAAACCGCCGACACGCTGGCCGCCCTGCGCCACGCCAAGAGCCTCGGCCAGATGAAAACCCTGGCCATCTGCAACGTACCGGAATCCGCCATCGTCCGCGAATGCGCGCTGCGCTTCATCACCCGTGCCGGCCCGGAAATCGGCGTCGCCTCGACCAAGGCCTTCACCACCCAGCTCGCCGCGCTGTTCCTGCTGACGCTGGTGATGGCCAAGGTGCGGCACCAGCTCGGCGCCCAGGAAGAAACCGCCTACATCGAACAGCTGCGCCACCTGCCGGTGGCGGTCAACAAGGTGCTCGGGCTCGAAAGGGAGATCAAGGCCTGGGCCCAGCGCTTCGCCGACAAGCACCATGCGCTGTTCCTCGGGCGTGGCCGGCACTACCCGATCGCCCTGGAAGGGGCGCTGAAGCTCAAGGAAATCTCCTACATCCACGCCGAAGCCTACCCGGCCGGCGAACTCAAGCACGGTCCGCTGGCGCTGGTCGATACCGACATGCCGGTCATCTCGGTCGCCCCCAACGACCAGTTGCTCGACAAGCTGAAGTCCAACCTCAAGGAAGTTCAGGCGCGCGGCGGCGAGCTGTACGTGTTCGCCGACGCCGACTCGGAAATCGGCGCCTCGGCCGGCGTGCACATCCTGCGCCTGCCCGAGCACTACGGCGAACTGTCGCCGATTCTGCACGTAATTCCGTTGCAGCTGCTGTCGTACCACGCAGCGCTGGTCAAGGGAACCGACGTCGACAAACCGCGCAACCTCGCGAAATCGGTGACTGTCGAGTGATTTTCGGCACTTTTCCGGTGTCGACCGCAGCAATGACCGCGCGCCGCATACCGCATCCCACGCAGTACCCCCGGTTACCGGCCTGACGAGACCTTGTGCCATGGCCACCTATGCGATCGGTGACATCCAGGGCTGCTACGACTCGCTGCGCCGGCTGCTCGACCAGTGCGCCTTCGACCCGGCGCAAGACCGCTTGTGGCTGGTTGGCGACCTGGTCAATCGCGGACCGCAGTCGCTGGAAACGCTGCGCCTGATCAAGTCGCTCGGCCCGGCCGCCCTGACGGTGCTCGGCAACCACGACCTGTACCTGCTGATGGTGGCCGAGGGCGGCGCCAAGTTCCGCGGCAAGGACGACACCCTTCAGCCCATCCTCGACGCCGCGGATTGCGGCGAACTGCTGGACTGGCTGCGCCGGCAGCCGCTCTGCCACACCGAAGGCGACTACTGCCTGGTACACGCCGGCCTGCTGCCGCAATGGACAACCAGCCGCGCCCGCAAGCTGGCGCGCGAGGTCGAAGCCGAGCTGCAGGGCCCCGGGCACCGCGAATTCCTGATGAACCTGTGGGGCAGCGAACCGGCGGCCTGGTCGGACAAGCTCAAGGGCTGGCCGCGCCTGCGCGTCATCGTCAACGCCATGACCCGGATGCGCTTCTGCACCCCGGACGGCGTCATGGAACTGAAGACCAAGGGCGAACTGGCCAATGCCCCGCCCGGCCACCTGCCGTGGTTCGCGGTGCCCAACCGGAAGAGCACCGGTTCGATCCTCGTCACCGGCCATTGGTCGGCGCTCGGCCTGCAGATCACGCCGAATCTGCTGGCGCTGGATTCCGGCTGCCTGTGGGGCGGCCACCTGACGGCATTGCGTCTGGAAGACCGGCGGGTGTTTCAGGTGGATTGCTCGCCATTGGAAGCCCGGCGGCCAAAGCGATAGCTTCGCGCGCCTCGGCCGCGACCTGGCGCCGCTCCTCGCCGTTCAGGCCGCGCAGCGGGGTCGTCACCAGCCTGGCGATCAGGCGCCGGCGACCCAGGATGGCGCGCGTGCATTGCCCGAGCGAGATGTCCCCGTCGTAGCGCGGCGCCAGGCTGCGCCGGCCGTCCGGCTCCCAGTAGGAAATCGCCGCCGGCAGCACCGGCCGTCCGGCGGCCAGCGCCGGCTGTAGCAGGGCCGCGTGAAAATGCAGCAGGCTGCGGCCGTCGGTCGTCGTGCCTTCCGGAAAGACGGCGACATGCCTACCCCGCCCCAGGATTTCGGCGATCTGCGCGTTGATGATCCGGGCGTGGCCGCGGCTGCCGCGGCGCAGGAAGACGGTATCGTTGCGCGCTGCCAGGCGGCCGATGAGCGGCCAGTGACGGATTTCCTCCTTGGCGACGAAGGCCGCCGGCAGCGCCGCGTTGATCACCAGGATGTCGATCCACGAGACGTGGTTGGCGACCAGCAGGACGCCCGGCGCTACATGGGTCAGGTCGGCCTCCAGCTTGATCCCCAGCGTCCCGAGCACGACCCGCGACCAGCCGGCCTTGAGCCGCAGCCGCGCCGCGTCGCCGAGCAAGGGAAAGGCGACGAAGGTGACGACCGCCCCGCCGGCCAGCAGCAGGCCCAGTCGGCAGATACGAAAAAGACGGAGGATGAGAGGCGTTTCGTTCAGTCTGCTTGTCCCAGGTAATGCCTGGCGTAACGGCTGGCGACCCGGGCCATCGGCATCAGGATGGGCAGGTCGGCGGTATTGAAATCGGGATCCCAGGCCGGCTCGCCACAAATCCACGCGCCCGCCCGCAGGTAACCCTTGATCAGCGGCGGCGTCACCGTCGGCCGGTCCTGCTGCAGGGCGGCCAGCGGCAAGGGACAGCGCGGGAAAACGCGATACTCCTGCGGCCCGAGGTGTTCCACCAGTCGATTATACAAGCTGGCCGCGGCGTGCCCACCGTCGGCCATGCTGATCGAGGCGCAGCCCATCAGGTAGTCGTAGCGTTGCTCGCTCATGTACTGGGCCAGCCCGGACCACAGCAGGGTGATCGTCGCCCCGGTGCGGTAATCCGGGTGCACGCAGGAGCGGCCGATCTCGACCAGCCGCGGACGCAGGTGCTGCAGGCGGGTCAGATCGAACTCGTTTTCCGAGTAATAGCCGATCTGGCGGGCATGTTCCGGCGGCAGGATGCGGTAGGTGCCGACCACCTCGCCGCTTTGCGTGTCGCGCACGACGAGGTGCCTGCAGTACGGGTCGTAGATGTCGTGGTCGACACCGGGCGTCCGGCTCGGCAGGTTTGCGCCCATTTCGCCGGCGAAGACCCGGTAGCGCAGACGCTGAGCGTCAAGGATTTCGCTCTGCCCGTGGGTGAAACCGACGGACAGGCTATGGCGCTGCGGGCGGCTGCGGCCCGCTTCATTGCGGATATGTTCCATGCTGTTCTCCTTGCGTATCCATGGAGAACAGTGTGGATGACCGTTGTTACGCCCGCGTTGCCCGAAGATGACTGCAACGTTTCAGAAGTTCGGCCTACCAGGGCAGCGCGCCGAAGGCCCGCCGATAGATGCCGGCGATTTCCTCGCGGCTCGGCGCATGGCTCTGGCCGCCGCGATGGGCGATCTTGATCGCCCCCATCACCGCCGCCAGCCGGCCGGTCGTCAGCCAGTCCAGCCCGTTGGCGATGCCGTAGAGCAGGCCGGCGCGGTAGGCGTCGCCGCAGCCGGTGGGGTCGACCAGTTGCTCGGCCGCCACGCAGGGGATGTCGAAACGCCGGCCATCGGCGAAGATCGTCGAGCCCTCGCCGCCGCGCGTGACGATGAGCGCCTGCACGGCGCCGGCGAGTTGCTCCAGGCTGCGGCCGGTGCGATCGCTCAGCAGCTTCGCCTCGTAGTCGTTGAAGCAGGCGTAATCAGCCAGCGCCATGAAATCGAGCAGTTCGTCGCCGTTGAACATTGGCAGCCCCTGGCCCGGGTCGAAGATGAACGGCACGCCGGCCGCCGCGAAATCGCGGGCGTGCTGCATCATGCCTTCGCGCCCGTCCGGGGCGACGATGCCGAGCCTGGCCGTCCTGGCGTGTTCGACCTTGTTCAGGTGCGAGAAGCTCATTGCGCCGGGATGGAAGGCCGTTATCTGGTTGTCGTCGAGGTCGGTGGTGATGAAGGCCTGGGCGGTGAAGCTGCCCGGCACGTGGCGCACATGCGTGCGCGGCAGGCCGAGGCGGTCGAGGCGCTCGAGGTAGGGCGCCGCGTCGTCGCCGACGGTCGCCATGATCAGCGGTTCGCCGCCGAGCAGCATCAGGTTGTAGGCGATGTTGCCGGCGCAGCCGCCATAGTCGCGGCGCATCTCAGGCACCAGGAAGGCGACGTTCAGGATGTGGATCTGCTCGGGCAGGATGTGGTTCTTGAAGCGGTCGGGGAAGACCATGATGTTGTCGAAGGCGAGCGAACCGCAGATTAGGGTGGACATAGGACAGGCAATCAGGGGTAGAAGATGTAGAGCCGGTAGCCGGCGGCCCCGAGGCCCTTGGCGTCGATCCACAGGCGGACAGGGGTTTCGGCGTTGGCCGGGAAGGCGGCGAGGTCGCTGTCCGCCGGCAGGTAATCGGCAGCCTGCAGAACACGGCGTGCGACCACCGTATCCTGGGCGTCGATCAGCGTCAGTTCCAGCGCCGGCCAGGCCTGGTCGTAGGCGGCACGGTTGCGCAGGGTGGCCTGGAGGACGAACAGGCCGCGGGCATTGTCCGCCTGCAGATCGGACGCCTCGATGCTGACCAGTTCGCTCTGCGCCGGGAGCGGCAGGTCGATCTCCAGTGATGCGAAGACGTCGGCGGCCGCCGGCACGTGCCTGACCAGCTCGGTGCGGAAGTGATACGCGAGTTGTGCCGCCAGGACGCCAGCCAGCAGCAGCGCGGCGACGACGAACGGCCAGGCGACCCGCCGCACCGGCTCGCCGTCGAAGCCGCCGCCGGTTCCGCCGGCCAGGGCGCCGGCCGCCCAGCGGTTATAGCCGGGCGTTTCGGTCAGGTCGCGCGCCGCCACGAGACCGGCTTCGCGCGCTGCGTCCGTCGGCTCGGCGTGGACTTCGGGAACCTCATCGGCGATGAAGGGTTCGGGCTGCTCGGCGCCTGCTGCGGTCGACGGCCCGGAAAGGGCGATTTCCACGGCTTCCTGGATGATGGTGTTGCTTGCGGCGGCCTCGCCCTCGGTCTCGTGCTCGGTGGTACGCAGCGCTTCGATTTCGCCGCCCGCCGCTTCACCGTCGGCCACGAAGACGCTTGCGGGCCCGTCTTGCGGTTCCGGTTCCGGTTCCGGTTCCGGTTCCGGTTCCGGTTCCGGTTCCGGTTCCGGTTCCGGTTCCGGTTCCGGTTCCGGTTCCGGTTCCGGTTCCGGTTCCGGTTCCGGTTCCGGGCCTGGCTCGGGCTCGGGCTCGGGCTCGGGCTCGGGCTCGGGCTCGGGTTCGGGTTCGGGTTCGGGTTCGGGCTCGGGCTCGGGTTCGGGTTCGGGTTCGGGTTCGGGTTCGGGTTCGGGTTCGGGTTCGGGTTCGGGTTCGGCGGGATGATCCTCGACCACCGCGTTCGACGCTGGTATCGACGGTGCCTCGGTTACCGCTGCTACACCCGCACTGACAACATCGCCCGTTCCCGCCGCCGGCGATCCGGTCGCTTCCCGAATTTCCTCGGGCGCCGGCAGCGGCGCTGCCGGCGTGTCGTCGACCAGCCCGTCGAAGGCGTTGAAGACCGACTTGCAGTAACCGCAGCGCACCTTGCCGGCCTTCGCCCGCAATTGCTCGGACGTCACACGGAAAACCGTGCTGCAGGCCGGGCAGCGGGTGCGCATCAGGATTTGACGCCGGCCAGGCATACCCAGTCCTCGCGCACGCCGGCTACCTGCAGCGGCAGCCACTGCGCGTAGATCGCGATGATTTCGTCGGCCTGCTCGCGCAGGATGCCGGAGAGCGCCAGCCGGCCGCCGGAACGGACGTGGGCGCAGATGGCCGGCGCCAGCACGCGCAGCGGGTTGGCCAGGATGTTGGCGACGACGAGGTCGTACTCGCCGGCGACCGGCTGCGCCGAATCGGCGAACAGCGCATTCACTCCGTTGCGTTCGGCGTTGGCCCGCGCCGCCGCGACCGCCTGCGGGTCGATATCGACCCCGGCGACACTGCCGGCGCCGAGACGGGCGGCGGCAATGGCCAGGATGCCGGAACCGCAACCGTAGTCGAGCAGGCTGCAGCCGTCATGGACGTTGCGCTCAAGCCATTCCAGACACAGGCGGGTGGTCGGATGCGACCCGGTGCCGAAGGCCATGCCTGGATCGAGGATCAGGTTGATGGCAGCCGGGTCCGGCAATTCGTGCCACGACGGGACGATCCACAAGTGTTCGGAAACGCGGATCGGATCGAACTGCGACTGGGTCAGCTGCACCCAGTTTTGTTCCGCCACCTCTTCGACGGTCCACGCCGGCACGCCGGGCAGACCGATGGCGGCGCTCGCCTGCGCCAGCAGCGCCGCGACGTCGGCATCCGGCTCGAACAGGGCAACGATTCGCGAATGTGCCCAGCCCGGCGCATTGACCGAGCCCGGCTCGCCGAACTGCGGCTTCTCGGCGGCCGTCCCGGCGTCGGCATCCTCGATGCTGGCGGACAGCGCGCCGGCTTCGAGGAGGACATCGCACATCGGCTCGGCGTGCGACGCATCGGTGAGAAAACTGACGCTCTGCCAGCCCATCGCCTACTTCTTGACTTCGCCCTTTTCGGCGAGTTTCTGTTCCAGATAGTGAATGCTGGTACCGCCCTCGATGAAGCGCGCGTCCTGCATCAGTTCCTGATGCAGCGGGATGTTGGTCTTGATGCCCTCGATGCTCATTTCCGACAGCGCGATGCGCATGCGGCGAATGGCCTGCTCGCGAGTGTCGCCGTAGGCGATGACCTTGGCCACCATCGAGTCGTAATGTGGCGGCACGGTATAGCCCTGGTAGATGTGCGAATCGACGCGGATGCCGGGGCCGCCCGGCGGGTGATAGAAGCCGATCTTGCCGGGAGAGGGAACGAACGTGAAGGGATCTTCGGCGTTGATGCGGCATTCGATGGCATGGCCGCGGAACGTGACGTCCTTTTGCCGATAGCGCAGCTTGTGGCCGTAGGCGACACGGATCTGTTCCTGGACGATATCGACACCGGTAATTGCCTCGGTGACCGGGTGCTCGACCTGGACGCGCGTGTTCATCTCGATGAAGTAGAACTCGCCGTTTTCGTAAAGGAACTCGAAGGTGCCGGCGCCACGGTAGCCGATCTTGCGGCAGGCGTCGGCGCAGCGTTCGCCGATGCGGCCGATCAGGCGGGCCGGGATGTGCGGCGCCGGCGCCTCCTCGATAACCTTCTGGTGGCGGCGCTGCATCGAGCAGTCGCGCTCGCCGAGGTAGATCGCACCGCCATGCTGGTCGGCCAGCACCTGGATTTCCACGTGACGCGGATTTTCCAGGTATTTTTCCATGTAGACCGCAGGATTGCCGAAGAAGCTGCCGGCCTCCTGGCGCGTCATCTGCACCGCGTTAACCAGCGCCGCTTCGGTATGGACGACGCGCATGCCGCGCCCGCCGCCGCCGCCCGCCGCCTTGATGATCACCGGGTAACCGACGGCGCGGGCGATCTTGACGATTTCCTTCGGGTCTTCCGGCAGTTCGCCGTCGGAACCCGGAACGCAGGGCACCTGCGCCGCCTTCATGGCGTTCTTGGCCGACACCTTGTCGCCCATCAAACGGATGGTCTCGGCCTTCGGGCCGATGAACGCGAAGCCGGAGGTTTCGACACGCTCGGCGAAGTCGGCATTTTCCGACAGGAAGCCGTAGCCCGGATGGATCGCCTCGGAATCGGTCACTTCGGCCGCCGAAATGATGGCCGGCACGTTCAGGTAGCTCAGCGCTGAGGAGGCCGGGCCGATGCAGACCGACTCGTCGGCCAGCTTGACGTACTTGGCTTCGCGGTCGGCCTCGGAATGCACGACGACGGTCTTGATGCCCAACTCGCGGCAGGCGCGCTGCACGCGCAGGGCGATTTCGCCACGGTTGGCGATGAGGATTTTGCCGAACATGGCGCGATCAGCCGATCACGAACAGCGGTTCGCCGAATTCGACCGGCTCGCCGTTGTCGAGCAGGATGGCCTTGACCACGCCGGAAGCGTCGGCCTCGATTTCGTTCAGCAGCTTCATCGCCTCGATGATGCACAGGGTGTCGCCTTCCTTGACGGCCTGGCCGATCTGCACGAAGGCCTCGGCGCCCGGCGAAGGCGAGCGGTAGAAGGTGCCGACCATCGGCGCCTTGACGACGTGCCCTTCCGGCAGATCGTCCTCGTCGTCCAGGCTGACCGCCGAAGGAGCGGCCTGGGCGCCCCCCGCCACCGGCATCGCCGGCGGCAGCGCATACTGCACCGGTGCCGCGGCGACCGCGCCGTAGTGCTTGGCGATGCGAACCTTTTCCTCGCCTTCGGTGACTTCCAGTTCGGAAATGCCGGATTCCTGAACGAGGTCGATGAGCTTCTTGAGTTTGCGCAGATCCATGGAGACTCCCTTCTGTCTTGCGCCGAATCGACGCAAAAGGCCGGCGAATTGCCGGGATTATTCGATGTTGAGCTTGTTGAGCAGATACTCAAGGGCCAGCAGGTAGCCCTCGTGACCGAGGCCGCAGATCACCCCGACGGCCAGGTCGGAAAAATAGGAATGGTGCCGGAACGGCTCGCGGGCATGGACGTTCGACAGGTGCACCTCGACGAACGGAATGCTCACCGCTGCCAGCGCATCACGCAGCGCCACACTGGTATGCGTGTAGGCCGCCGGGTTGATGATGATGGCGCGCACGCCTTGGTCGCGCGCGGCATGGATGCGCTCGATCAACGCCCCTTCGTGGTTGCTCTGGAACGCCTCGAGGTCGACCCCGGCATTGTCGGCCATGCCGGCCAGCGCCAGGTTGATGTCGGCCAGCGTGAGCTTGCCGTAATGCTCCGGTTCGCGGGTGCCAAGCAGGTTCAGATTGGGCCCGTGCAAGACCAGGATACGGGGTTTTTCGACCTGCCCGGAAGCGGTTTTTTCCTTCTTCATGGCTGCAAGTTTGCCGTAAATCGCAGCATTTTGTCCAGCCTTACTCGGAAATCAACGCACGCAGCGCATCGGCGCGGATACGTTCGCGCGGGCGCCCGTCGCGGTGCTTGAGGACCACACGCTCCATTTGCGGCGGAAAGATGACCAGATTGGCGTCGGCGGTATCGGTTTCCATCACCAGCACCGCTTCGGCACGCTCGTTGCGTGGCTCGACGTGCTCGAAGGCGATGCCCCGGTTGAGCAAGAAGATCTCGACTTCCTTGGCACTGTCGGCGAACAGCAGGATGTCGATGTGCGAATGCTCGCCCGCCGTGCCGTCGAGCACCGAACCGGCGAGATAGGGCGAAAAACCGGCCAGCAACTCGAGCAGTTCGAGTGCCGTCCGGCGCATGGCCAGGATCAGCTCGGCGTGCCCTTCTTCCTGGTAGAGGCTGCGATAGGCGCGCAGCTCGGCCTCGATTTCCGCATTGTCCGGGAAGGCGGTGCGCTCGGGCAGGCCAAGCTGGCGGGCCGCCTTGCGCTTGGCATGGTGAAAGTCGGTAATGCCATCCTCCGCCATCAGGCGGGCGGCGGCACTGGCGATGCTGGCCCGGGTGGAGGGGCCGTTTCGGGGCCGTTCATGATGGGGCATGGTGGCTCGATCAGGGTAGAATCGCCCCCATTCTAACGGGTCTCTGTGACATGCACATTCATATTCTCGGCATCTGCGGGACGTTCATGGGCGGCGTCGCCCAGTTGGCGGTCGCCGCCGGCCATCGGGTAACCGGCTGCGATGCCAACGTCTATCCGCCGATGAGCGACCAACTGCGCGACGCCGGCGTCGAGCTGATCGAAGGCTTCGAGGTTGATCAGCTGGCCCTGAAGCCCGACGTCTTCGTCGTCGGCAACGCCATTTCGCGCGGCAACCCGCTGCTCGAAGCCATTCTCGACCAGGGCCTGCCCTATGTGTCGGGCCCGCAATGGCTGGCGGAAAACGTACTGCAGGGGCGCTGGGTTCTCGGTGTCGCCGGCACGCACGGCAAAACGACGACCGCGTCGATGCTGGCCTGGATTCTCGAGGAAGCCGGCATGGCACCCGGCTTCCTGATCGGCGGCGTGCCGCTCAATTTCGGCGTCTCGGCCCGCCTGGGCGACACCCCGTTCTTCGTCATCGAAGCCGACGAGTACGACACCGCCTTTTGCGACAAGCGGTCCAAGTTCGTGCATTACAAGCCGCGGACCGTCGTCCTCAACAACCTCGAATTCGATCACGCGGACATTTTCGCCGATCTTGCAGCCATCGAGACGCAGTTTCACCACCTTGTGCGCACCCTGCCGGCTTCCGGGCTGATCGTCGCGAACGCCGCCGAAGCCAGCCTCGAGCGCGTGCTGCAGCGCGGCTGCTGGACGCCGGTCGAGCGTTTCAACGATCCGGCCGGCTACCGCGTGACCGGCGACGATGCCCGCGGCGAACTACTCCTGCACGGCCCTGAGGGCAGGATCGGCCGTACCGTGTGGCAGCTTTCCGGCGAACACAACCGCGCCAACGCCTGTGCCGCGCTGCTCGCCGCCCGCCACGTCGGGGTGCCGCTCGCCCAGGGGCTGGATGCGCTGTCGCGCTTCGTGAACGTCAAGCGGCGCATGGAAGTGCGCGGCGAGGTGCGCGGCGTCACGGTCTACGACGACTTCGCCCACCATCCGACGGCGATCGCCACCACCGTTGCCGGGCTGCGGCGCAAGATCGGCGGCGCCCGGATTCTCGCCGTGCTCGAACCACGCTCGAACACGATGAAACTCGGGACGATGAAGAGCCAGTTGCCGGACAGCCTGCGCGAGGTCGATGCCGCGTTCTGCTACGCGGGGAACCTCGGCTGGGATGCGCGCGCGGCGCTGGCGCCGATGGGCGAGCGCGCCGTGGTCGAGGAGGATCTTGGCCGATTGGTCGATCAGATCGTCATCGCCGCGCGACCAGGCGACCACATCCTGGTCATGAGCAATGGCGGCTTCGGCGGCATCCACGGAAAGCTGCTCGCCGCACTCGCCGAGTAACAGCTGCGGTCGACCACGAAAAAGGGCCGAAAATCAAAAAGGCGCGGCGAGGTTGCCCTCCCGCGCCTTTTTGTCGCGTGAAAATCAGCGCTCCATCGACTCCACGACGGCCAGCGCCGTCATGTTGACCAGCCGGCGCACCGTGGCGGTCGCGGTCAGCACGTGCACCGGGCGGGCCACGCCGAGCAGGACGGGACCGATGGTGACGCCTTCGCCGCCGGTCATCTTGATCAGGTTGTAGGAGATGTTGGCGGCGTCGATGTTGGGCATGATCAGCAGGTTGGCCTCGCCCTTGAGCGGCGAATCCGGGTTCGCTTCGCGGCGGATGCCCTCGTCGAGCGCCGAGTCGCCATGCATCTCGCCGTCCACTTCGAGCTCGCCGGCGGACATCGCGCCGATCAGGCCGGCGGCGACGCCCATCTTGCGGGCCGATTCGGAATTGCTGGAACCGAAATTCGAGTGCGACAGGAGGGCGACCTTCGGCTGCAGGCCGAAGCGCTTGACCTGCTCGGCTGCCATCAGCGTCATTTCGGCGATTTCCTGGGCATCCGGGTTCTCGTTGACGTGCGTATCGCAGATGAACAGCGAACGGCCCGGCAACATCAGGTAGTTCATCGCTGCCAGCGTATTCACGCCGGTACGCTTGCCGATGATGTTGTTGATCACGCCCAGGTGGTGGCTGAACTGGCCGGTCATGCCGCAGATCAGGCCGTCGGCGTAGCCGAGCTTGAGCAACATGGCGCCGATCACGGTCGGCTTGCGGCGCAGGGCGTCCTTGGCGATGCCCGGCGTGACGCCGCGCCGCACCATCAGCTTGTGGTAGTCCTGCCAGCATTCACGGTAACGCTCGTCGTGCTCCGGATTGACGATGTCGAAATCGACGCCGGGCTTGATCCGCAGCTTGGCTTTTTCCAGACGGCGTTCGATGATTTCCGGACGGCCGATGAGGATCGGCCGGGCGAATTTTTCCTCGATCACGACCTGAACTGCACGCAACACGCGCTCTTCCTCGCCTTCCGCGTAGATGATGCGCTTGCCCTTGGCCTGGCGGGCGGCCTGGAAAATGGCGCGCATGCCGATGCCGGTGTGGTAGATGAATTCGGACAGCTTGGCGCGGTAGGCATCCCAGTCGGTGATCGGCCGCGTGGCGACGCCGGAATCGATCGCCGCCTGCGCGACGGCCGGCGCGATCTTGACGATCAGGCGCGGGTCGAAGGGCTTCGGGATCAGGTATTCCGGGCCGAAGGACAGCACGTGGCCCGGGTAGGCCATCGCCACTTCATCGGTCACTTCGGCTTCGGCCAGTTCGGCGATGGCGCGCACCGACGCCATCTTCATCTCCTCGGTGATGCGCGTGGCGCCGACATCGAGCGCGCCGCGGAAGATGAAGGGGAAGCACAGCACGTTGTTGACCTGGTTCACGTAGTCGGAACGGCCGGTGGCGATGATCGCCTCCGGGCAGACTTCCTTGACCAGCTCCGGCATGATTTCCGGCGTCGGGTTGGCGAGCGCGAAGATCATCGGCTTGGCGGCCATGGTCTTGACCATGTCCTGCTTTAGCACGCCGGCGGTCGACAGGCCGAGGAAGACATCGGCGCCGACCATGGCGTCGCCCAGGGTGCGCGCTTCGGTGTTCTGGGCATAGCGCGCCTTGGTTTCGTCCATGCCGCCGGGGCGACCGACGTAGATGACGCCCTTGGAATCGCAGACGGTGATGTTCTCGCGCTTGACGCCGAGGTCGCACCACAGATTCAGGCAGGAAATCGCGGCGGCACCGGCACCGGAACAGACGACCTTGATCTCGTCGACCTTCTTGCCGACGATCTTCAGGCCGTTGAGCATGGCGGCGGCGGAAATGATGGCGGTACCGTGCTGGTCATCGTGGAAGACCGGAATGCTCATCCGCTCCTTGAGCTTCTGCTCGATGTAGAAGCACTCCGGCGCCTTGATGTCCTCGAGGTTGATGCCACCGAGCGTCGGCTCCATGGCGGCGATCATGTCGATCAGCTTGTCGGGGTCGTTCTCGGCCAGTTCGATGTCGAAGACGTCGATACCGGCGAATTTCTTGAACAGGCAGCCCTTGCCCTCCATGACCGGCTTGGCGGCGAGCGGACCGATGTTGCCCAAGCCGAGCACCGCGGTGCCGTTGGTGACGACGCCGACCAGATTGGCGCGCGAGGTCATTTCGGCGGCAGAGGCGGGATCCTCGACGATCAGGTCGCAGGCAGCGGCGACGCCGGGCGAATAGGCCAGCGCCAGATCGCGCTGGTTGGTCAGGCCCTTGGTCGGGCGAACGGAAATCTTGCCCGGCGTGGGCCAGCGATGGTATTCGAGTGCGGCTTCGCGCAGATCCTTTTCCACGAAATCTCCTCTGATTTTCTGCGATGGGGAAAACCCTGTAGGTTACTCCAAAGGCCGATTCGCTGAAAGCGTAATTATGGATTACCGATCAGAAGCGATGCGAAAGCGTCAGCCGGAACGTCCGCGGCTCTGCCGGGTGGACGTGGCGGTCGAAAACCGCCGACGCCTCGCCTGCCAGTTGCGAGTCGTACCAGTATTCGATGTCGTTGACCTGCTGGTCGAACAGGTTGAAGACCTCCAGCGCAATCTGGGTGCGCGGGTCGAAACGGTAGCCGACGCGCAGGTTGGTCAGCGCCGACCCCTGCGAACGCACCGAGTTGTCCTCGACCAGCGGCCGCGGACCGAAATAGCGCAGGCGCAAAGCGCCGAACCAGGGGCCGAGCTGATCGATGGTGACGCCGATATTGGCCGTCGTCACCACGGCGCCGGGAATGTAGTCGCCCTCCGGCGCCGACTCGCTGAAGCGGGCATGCGACCAGGCAAGGTCGGCATCGAAGGCCAACCAGCTGTTCGCAGCGTAGAAATTGGTCCACTCGACCCCGTAGCGGCGCGACGGGCGGGACGGCTCGGTGGTTCCGGCGTCGCCGACGAACAGCAACTCCGAGTCCGACTCGAGTTGCCAGAGGGCCAGCGTGGTCTGCCAGCCGGGCAGAGGCTCGCTGCGCAGGCCGGCCTCGTAGCCGGTCGTCCGCACCAGCGGCGAAACCTGGCTGACCGGGGTCGTCCCGTCGGTCGGGTCGACACGGATGGTGGTGCCGCGCGCATCGTTGGAATGGAAGCCCTGGCCGTAGTTGAGATAGAACTCGGTGCGCCGCCATGGACCGAAAATCAACGCCAGCTTGGGCGTCACCATCTGGTCGCTAGCCTTGCCGGAATTGGCGTCCAGACTGGCGTCGACCGTGAAATCGTAGGCATCCCCGCGCACGCCGACCTGCGAGCGGAACCATTCGCTCCAGCGCGTTTCGTTCTGCGCCCACAAGGACAGGCTGCGCTGGGTGACGCGGTCTTCGCGCACGGTGTTCCACGTCGCGCGGCGCACGGTGTTGTAGAGCCCGACCGGATCGATGCGGTCGACGCGCCCATCGACGCCGAAAGCGTTGGCCACCTCGAAGCCGCCCCAGCGGTCGAAGAAGGTCTGCGCCGCCGAGAAGCCGCCGGCCTGGCGCCGCTCACCCTGCTTGAACTGGTCGCCGGTGTCGCAGGCGCCGGTCGCCGCGTAGTCGTTCAGGCAGTACTGGAAGTTGGACCACAGGTCGAGGCCGGAACGCAGCCACCAGGCGCTGGCAGTCGTCTGGCTGTTCTCGCCGCGCCGCGCCCATTCGGCGGACAGGCTGTAGCGAAAGGTGTCGCCGCCGGTCGTGTCGTCCAGCGAGCCATAGCGGCCGACCAGGCCGCTGTCGATGGCGCGCCTGGCCACCTGGTCGGTCGACGTCCATTTGCCGCGGTAAGCCATGCCGGTCAGCGCGAAGCCATCCTCGCGCGTGCCCTGGCTATAGCGCAGGACGCCGTTCAGCTTGCGGTAATCCTCCGGCACCTCCCAGGGGCCGTCGTTGTGGAAGACTTCAAGCGCGTAGAGCAGGTTGCCGGCGCCAACTTCGGGCGATCCGGCCAGCAGGGCGCGCGCGTAGCCGTTCTGGCCGGCGGTCAGCAACGCCAGCGTGCCATCCATCCGGCGCAGGTAGTCGATGCGGGCGACGCCGACCGACGAGAAATCGCCCTCGTCGGCAAAATACGGCCCCTTGCGGAACCTGACGCGGTCGACCAGTTCGGGAATCAGGAAATTGAGATCGGTATAGCCCTGCCCGTGCGCATGCGTCGGCATGTTGACGGGAACACCGGCGACCCAGGTCGCGAAGTCGGTCCCGTGGTCGAGATTGAAGCCGCGCAGAAAATACTGGTTGGCCTTGCCGTCGCCGGCATGCTGGGTGACGATCAGCCCGGGCACCATCTCCAACGCTTCGGCCGGCCGCTGGAGCGGCACGGCGGCCAGCCGCTGGCCGGAAACCACGCCTTCGCTGCCGGAGACCGCCAGGCCCTCCAGATTTTCCACCCGGGCGCGCACCTCGACGGCCGAGAGCGTGGCGATTTCCTCCGCCGCAAGCGGTCCGGCGAGCAAGGACAAATAGGAAATAATTAATATTTTTCTTACATGCATTGTCAAAAAAAGGCCGTTTGGCCCCCTCCCAATAGTCAAGCCGGCACGGAGCGCCGGGCCAGACGGACCGCCGCGACGAAACTGAGCGCGATCATGCCGATCAGGACAAATCCGAAAACCAGTTCCTTGCCTTCGCTCCAGGCGTCGATCGCCGGCGACAACATCTTCGCCAGCCCGAAGGCGGCGACCAGCAGGCTGATACCGGCGACCACCAACCCCATGACGCGCGAGGCGACCAGCGCCACCTGGTCGGCCCGCGCGATCAGGCGGGCGATCCACAGGCCGTTGATGCCGTCGGTCAGCAGCATGCCGAGCATGAACAGCAGGGCGAGCGCCAGCGCGTGCTGCCAGCCGCCGAAGCGGGTCGCGGTGAGGGCGAAGAAGGCCGCCTGCGACAAGGTGTCGAACGACAGGGCGAAGAGGGCGCCAACCAGCGCGACCAGCGCCGGGTGCGAGACCTGCCCCAGGCGACCGAGCAGGCGGCCCTTGAGGCCGACCGGCCGGACCATCTGATCGGGCGCCGCCCGCAGCACGGCGGCCAGGTTGAGGCTGCCCAGGGCGAGGAGAAAGGCGATCGACACCAGCGCCCCCAGCGTACCGAACCACGCCGGCACTTCCCATTGCCCGGCGACGACGGAAACGCCGAGCGCGATCGCCATCACCACGGCGCCATGGCCGAGCGAAAAGAGGGTGCCGCAATAACGGGCGAGGCCCGGATTGCGACGGCTGTTGTAGCGGGTCAGGCCGTCGATGGTGGCCAGATGGTCGGCGTCGAAGCCATGCTTCATGCCGAGCACCAGGGTCAATAGCAGGAGCGACAGCCAGTCGGCCGGGAGCGATTCCACGGAATGCTTATGAACAATTTCAAGTTGATCTTACGGCAAGGATGCAGCAAGACCGTTGGCATGTCCATACGCAACTTTGCGCAAATGCGTGTTCAGCGGGCCGGGCGATAGTGAATGTGCGGCGCACCGCTGTCGCCGTGGGTGTGCCGATGTTCCGGCTCGAGGGCGATCACGTTGAGCTGGCCGTGGCGTACCCCGGATTCCGCCATCAGGCCTTCGGCGAAACGCCGCACCGCCGCCGTCGGCCCGCGCAGGATCACCGATTCCAGACAGTTCTCGTGGTCGAGATGGGCGTGCATGGCGGCCACCGTCAGGTCATGGTGTTCGTGCTGGCGGCTGGTGATGCGCTCGGCCAGTTCCCGCTCGTGGTGGTTGTAGACGTAGGAAAGGTTGGCGACGCAGTGGCCGGTCGGCTCCGCCCGCTGGCGATCGCCCTCGATGGCGCCGCGGATCAGGTCGCGCACGGCCTCCGAGCGATTGCTGTAGCCGCGGGCGGTGATCAGCTGGTCGAACTGGGCGGCCAGCGAGGCGTCGAGAGAGATGGTGAAACGGTCCATGGCGACCTCCGGGGAACGACGGGAACGAATTCTTGCATACCGATCGGGTTTTTTTCGCTTGCACGAAATTTCTCGAGCGAGAACTGGCGGGGCATGCCACCGCCCGACCTCTCAATGCGCATAAATGTATAACCTTGGCCATATTTTGCCGGCGCCGACTCTTGGTTAGGATGCTGCCAAAGAATTCAGGCAATCGGGGGAAATCGATGCAACACCAACGCAAGCAGGCCGCCTCGCGCAGGCCGCCGGAAGGCGCCGTGGCGCCTCCGGAATTCACGGCCGCCGTGCGCTACCTGAACGGCAGGCGGGAGCTTTTCCGGGTCCTCAAGGCGGACGACATGGCCGATGCGCGCGCCGTCGTGCTGGCCGAACTCGACGAGGTGCAGACGGTGGTGATCGCGCTGCGCAACTGACGGCGCCGGAAACCCCGGTCAGCAGATGCGCGGCAGCTGGTCGCCGGACAGCCAGTCGACAACGCGCCGGCCGCCAAAGACGGTGGTCATCTGCACGAAATGGTGCGAGTCTTCGTGCACCGCGCCGATGATCGCGGCCTGCGCCCCCAGCGGGTGGCGGCGCATCGTGGCGAGCAGGGCTTGCGCATCCTCTTGCGCGCAGATCGCCACCAGTTTGCCTTCGTTGGCGACATATAGCGGGTCGAGTCCGAGAAATTCGCAGGCGGCGACGACCGCCGGACGGACCGGCAGCGCCGTTTCCTGCAACAGCATGCCGACACCGGATTGCGCGGCGATCTCGTTGAGCGTCGTCGCCAGGCCGCCGCGCGTCGGATCGCGCAGCACCCGCAGGTCGACCGCGCTGTCCAGCAAGGTGGCGACCAGCCCGTGCAGGGCGGCCGTGTCGGACACGATGGGCGCCGCGAAGCCGAGGCTTTCGCGCCCGGCCATGATCGCCATGCCGTGATCGCCGAGGGTGCCGGAAACCAGAATGGCGTCGCCGGGCCGCGCCCGACATCCCGACAACTCGCAACCCTCGGATACCACCCCGACACCGGTGGTCGTGATGAAGACGCCGTCGCCCTTGCCGCACTCGACCACCTTGGTGTCGCCGGTGACGATGGGCACGCCGGCCGCCTGCGCCGCCGCCGCCATGCTGGTGACGATGCGCGCCAGATCGGCGAGCGGAAAGCCCTCCTCAAGGATGAATGCAGCCGACAGCCAGAGCGGTCGCGCGCCCATCACCGCCACGTCGTTGATCGTGCCGTGCACCGCCAGGCAGCCGATGTCGCCGCCGGGAAAGAACAGCGGCGACACCACATGGCTGTCGGTGGCCATCACCAGCCGCCCGGCGCCGGGCGGCGGCAGCACGGCGCCGTCGTCGCCGCGGGCCAGCCATTCGTTGCCGAGATGGCGGGCGAACAGTTCGTCGATCAGCTGCGCCATCGCCCGGCCGCCGGCGCCATGCGCCATGTCGACGCGACCATGCCTGATGTCGAGCGGCCGCACGTAGCCCTTCTTGCGCAGCTCAGACATCCCTGTAGCGCCCGTAGGTGTAATGGGCGGCGCAGGCGCCTTCGGAGGACACCATGCACGAACCGACCGGATTCTCCGGCGTGCAGACGGTGCCGAACAGCTTGCATTCCGGCGGCCGCTTGATGCCGCGCAAGATTTCGCCGCAGTCGCAGCCCTTGTGGTCGGCCACCGCGCGATAAGCGACGATAAAGCGCCGTTCGGCGTCGAACCGGGCAAATTCGCCGCGAATCCGCAGCGCCGAATTCGGCAGGACGCCCAGCCCGCGCCATTCGAATTCCTCGCGCAGTTCGAAGACTTCCGCCACCAGCGCCTGCGCCTTGCGATTGCCGTCGCGGTCGACCGCCCGCACGAACTCGTTTTCGACCTCGGCGCGACCGTCGTTGACCTGGCGGAGCAGCATGCGGATCGCCTGCAGCACATCTAGCGGCTCGAAGCCGGCGATCACCACCGGCTTGCGGTAATGCGCGGCGAACGGCTCGTAGGGACGGCTGCCGATGACGGTCGACACATGAGCCGGGCCGACGAAGCCATCGAGCTGCAACTGCGCGTCGATGCCTTCCATGATGCTGGCGATCGCCGGCGGCGTCAGCACATGGCAGCAGAGCACCGAAAAGTTGCTCAACCCGCGGGCGGCGGCCTGCTTGATAGCGACCGCCGTCGGCGGCGTCGTCGTCTCGAAGCCGATGGCGAAAAAGACGACCTGCCGTTCCGGATGCCGCTCTGCCAGCGCCACGGCGTCGGCGCACGAGTAGATCATGCGGATGTCGCCACCCTGCGCCTTCGCTTTCAGCAGCGACCGGCCGTCCGAAGCCGGCACGCGCAGGCAATCGCCGTAGGTGCACAGAATCACGCCATGGTCCAGCGCCAGGCGGATCGCCTGATCGATACGGCCGATCGGCAGGACGCACACCGGGCAGCCGGGGCCGTGGATCATCTGGACGTTTTCCGGCAGCAGGTCGGCGATGCCGTAGCGCGAAATGGCGTGCGTGTGGCCGCCGCAGAATTCCATGAAACGGTAGCGGCGCCCCGGGTCGGCCTCGCCGCTGATGGCGGCGGCCAGTTTCCGCGCCACCGTGCCGTCGCGGAATTCGTCGATGTATTTCATCAATGCAGCGGCGAATCGCCGGCCGAGCCGCCGAGTTCGGCGAACAGCGCGAGCGTCCGCGCCGCCTCGTCGGGTTCGAGCTTGTTCAGCGCGTAGCCGACATGGACGATCACGTAGTCGCCGATCGCCACGCCGTCGACCAGGGCCAGCGAGATTTCCTTGCGCACGCCGGCCAGATCGACCACCGCGTTATCGCCTTGGCGCAGCTCAACCACCTGCGCGGGAATTGCCAGACACATCTTCCATCTCCTCGAACATCTGTCGCGCCACCCAGCCCTGGCCGAGCGCCAGGCCGCCGTCGTTGGGCGGCGCCTGGCGCGCTTCGAGCAGCATCACGCCGGCGTTGTCCAGATGGCGGCGCAGTGCCGCCATCAGCACGGCGTTCATCGCACACCCACCGCCGACGGCGATTTTCGCCCCTTTTGCGCGGTTGACCGCAGCCAGTGCCCATTCTGCCAGCCCGGCGGCCAGCGTGGCATGGAACAGCGCGGCGCCATGAGGCGCATCGTCGCACGCAAGCAGCGCCGGCAGCAACGGCGAAAAGTCGAGCACCCCGTCGCGCAGCGCCCAGCCGCCGTTCAATGGCGGCACCGGACCGTGCGCCGCCGCCAGGCCTTCCAGTTCCATCGCCGCCTGCCCCTCGTAGCGCGCTTCGGCGCGCAGGCCGAGGATGCCGGCCGCCGCGTCGAACCAGCGGCCGAGACTGGAGGTCGGCGGACAGCGCAGGTCGCGGGCGAGCATGGTCAGCAACGGGCCGGCGTCGCGTTCCGGATAGTTCTGCTTCAGCCAGGCGCCAATCCGGTAGGCGAGCCCGACGTGGTGCAGCGCCGCCACCGCCATCCGCCACGGTTCACGCGCCGCGCGGTCGCCGCCGGGCAGCCGCAGCGGCTGGACATGCCCCAGCCGCCGGCACTGCGCCCCGGCCACGCGCAGCAATTCGCCGCCCCACAGGCCGCCGTCCGGGCCGAGACCGACGCCGTCGAGCGCCAGCCCGATCAACGGCGCGTTGAGTGCATGTTCAGCGCCGATCGCCGCAACATGCGCATGATGATGCGCGATGGCGAAGGCCGGAACCCGCAGCTCGCCGGCAAGTCGCTGCGCAAGTCGGGTCGATGGGAAATCCGGATGCAGGTCGTGGGCGATCAGATCGGGCCGCACGTCGAGGATGGCCAGCAGGTGGGCGACCGTCTCTTCGAGAAAGGCGATGGCCGCGGCGTTGTCGAGGCCGCCGACATGCTGCGACAGGTAGGCCTGGCGGCCCTTGAGCACGCACACCGTGTTCTTCAGGTAGCCGCCGAGCGCCAGCACGGTCGGCCCGTCGCCGGCCAGCGGGATCGGCACCGGCACGTAGCCGCGCGCGCGGCGCACGAAGGCCGGCCCGGCGGCGCCGGGACGCACCACGGAATCGTCGCAGCGGACGACGATGTCGCGGTCGTGCACCAGGAAAGCGTCGGCGATGCCCGCCAGCCGTGCTTGCGCCTCGTCGTTGCCAGTGACCAGCGGCTCGCCGTGCGGGTTGGCGCTGGTCATCACCAGCAGCAACGCGTTCGGCGCGGCGCGCCAGGCGGTGCCGGCCGGGCGCCCGGCCGCTTCGTGCCAGAGCAGCAGGTGGAGCGGCGTCGCCGGCAGCATGGCGCCGAGCCAGGCGAGGCCGGGGGCGATGCCGGGCAACTCGCGCGCGCCCTTGGGACAGAGGACGACGGGCGCGGCGATACCGCCCAGCAGACTCGCCTCGGCCGTGCCGATGCGCGCATGGTCGCGCAGCGAGGCGGCGTTCAGCGCCATCACGGCGAACGGCTTTTCCTCGCGCTGCTTGCGCCGGCGCAGTTCGGCCACGGCCCCGGCATTGCGCGCGTCGCAGGCGAGATGGAAGCCCCCCAGCCCCTTGAGCGCGACGATCTTCCCGGCGCGCAGCAGGGACAGGGTCGCCGCCAAAGGATCACCGGCCAGCGCCTCGCCGGCCGCGTCGAGCAGGCGCAGTTGCGGGCCGCAGGCCGGGCAGCAGGTGGTTTCGGCATGAAAGCGGCGGTCGGCCGGCGCCGTGTATTCGGCCGCGCACGCCGGGCAGAGCGGAAAGGCGGCCAGGCTGGTGTGCGCCCGGTCGTAGGGAATGCGCCGGCTGACGGTGTAGCGCGGACCGCAGTGCGTGCAGGTGGTGAAGGCATAGCGCCAGCGGCGGCCGGCCGGGTCGCAGAGATCGGCGACGCAGTCGGGGCAGATGGCGGCATCGGGGCCGATGGCGGTGCGTACGTCGCCGGCCGCGCTGTCGAGGATGGCGAAACCGGCCCCGGCGACGTCGGCGAGCTCGACCTCGACGGCGTCGATGCGCGCCAGCCGCGGCGCCTCCGGCACCAGGCGGGCGATGAATTCGGGCACTTTTTCGCCGTCGACCGCAACCGTCACCCCGGCGCCGTCGTTGCGCACCCAGCCGACGAGCCCCAGTTCGCTGGCCAGCCGCCAGACGTAGGGGCGGAAACCGACGCCCTGGACGAGCCCATGGATGCGTAACACTTTGCCCGACATCAAGCCTTTCCCGACCGAATAGCGAATGCGGCAAAGCTTACGCCAGCTTCCTGCAAGCCGGAAAATGGCCGGCGATGCTGGACCACGGATTACAATGAAAAATGCGTAGCCCGATCCCAGCCACCCCGTGTCCCGCCCCGACGAAGCCTCTCCCGCCATCCGCGCACTCAACCCGCAATGCCTGAGCATCGATCTTGAGGTCGGCCGCAACAGCGGGGTCATTCATCAGTTGGCGGCCCTGCGCGGCGATTCTGCGGCGAGCCATGTCTTCCCGCCCGGTACGCTGATCAAGGCGCTCGACGGCGTCGACCAACTCGCCGAGGGCGCCGCCTTTCTGCTCGGGCACAACCTGATCGCCTTCGATCTGCCCCATTTGCGGGCCGCCCGGCCGAACCTGCACCTGTTCGCCAAGCCGGTGGTCGATACCCTGCGCCTCAATCCGCTGGCCTTCCCGAAGAACCCCTACCACCACCTCGTCAAGCATTATCAGGACGGGCAACTGCTGGGCAATCGCAGGAACAACCCGCTGCTCGACGCCGAACTCGCGCTGCAGGTTTTCGGCGACCAGCAACAGAGCCTGCGTGCACTACAGACAACGAATCCCGATCTGCTGCTCGCTTGGCACTGGCTGACCACGCGCGATCAGAGCGTCTCGGGTCTCAACAGTCTGTTCATGACCATTCGCAAACAGCGTGCGCCTACGGATGAAGAAGCCCGGGCGGCGCTGGCACGGCTACTGGCCGAATCCGCCTGCCGATTAGCCGCCGCGAACATCATTGCCGCCGCCGCGACGCACGCCTGGCCGCTGGCCTACGCGCTCGCCTGGCTCTCCGTTGCCGGCGGCAACTCGGTCATGCCACCCTGGGTGCGTCACCAATTTCCGGACGCCGGGAAGCTGGTTCGTCAGTTGCGCGACACCCCCTGTAGCGACCCGGGCTGCGTTTGGTGCCGCCGCGAACACGATGCGCGCAAGCAACTGCAGCACTGGTTCGGCAAAACCCACGAATTTCGCCCCGAACCGCTGGACAAGGCCAGCGGGCGGCCGCTGCAGCAGGTTATCGTCGAGACCGCCATGCGCGCCGAGCACCTGCTCGGCATTCTCCCGACCGGCACCGGCAAGTCCCTGTGCTACCAGATTCCGGCGCTATCGCGCTTTGTTCGCACCGGCGCGCTGTCGGTCGTCATCTCGCCGCTGGTCGCCCTCATGGAAGATCAGGTCAAGGGCCTGCGCGACCGCGGCATCGACAACTGCGCAGCGATCAACGGCCTGCTCTCGATGCCCGAACGCGCTGAAGTCCTCGAACGCGTGCGTCTCGGTGACGTCGGGATTCTGCTGATCGCCCCCGAGCAATTGCGCAATCGCAGCGTGCGCAAGGTACTGTCGCAGCGCGAAATCGGCGCCTGGATTTTCGACGAGGCGCATTGCCTCTCAAAATGGGGCCAAGATTTTCGCCCCGATTACCGCTATGTCGCCCGCTTCATCCACGAAGCCCGCGAAGCCGCGCCGGACAAAACCCTGCCCCTGATCCAGTGCCTGACGGCGACCGCCAAGCCGGAAGTGGTCACCGACATCGTCGGCCACTTCCGCGAAAAGCTGGGCATCGACCTGCGCCTGCTCGACGGCGGGGCACAGCGCGACAACCTCAAATTCGAGGTCATCCAGACCACGGCGGCGGAAAAATTCGCGCTCGTCGCCCGCCTGATTGGCCAGGCGCTGCCACCCGATTTGTCGGGCGGCGCCATCGCCTACTGCGCCACCCGCAAGCAGACCGAGGAACTCGCGCAATTCCTGCGCGAGAAGGGTGTCGCCGCGGCCGCCTACCATGCCCGCCTGCCGCCGGAAACCAAGAAAAACACGCAGAAATCCTTCATCGCTGGTGAATTGCGCGCCATCGCCGCGACCAACGCCTTCGGCATGGGTATCGACAAGCCCGACGTTCGCCTGGTCGTCCATGCCGACATTCCCGGCTCGCTGGAAAACTACCTGCAGGAGGCCGGTCGTGCCGGACGCGACCGCGCGACGGCGCATTGCATACTGCTTTACGTTACTGACGACGTCGAACGCCAGCACAGCATGTCGGCCGCCTCGCGCCTGTCACGGCGCGACATCCAGAGCGTGCTGCGCGCGCTACGCCAGCTCCAGCGCAAGAAGAACCGCAACGACCCGCTGATCGCCACCTCGGGCGAAATTCTCGACGAAGACGACGACGGCAACTTCAAGCGCGATATCGCCACCGACGATACGCGCGTCCGTACCGCCATCGCCTGGCTGGAAGAAGCCGCCCTGATCCGGCGCGAGGAAAACAGCGTGCAGATTTTTCCATCAGCCTTGCGCGTCAAGGATCTGGCCGAGGCCGAGCGGAAGCTGGCCGCCCGCATCCCGGCTGCGGTCGACCGGAAAAAATATCTGGATTTGATCCAGATCCTCATCTGCGCCCCTGCCGACGAAGGCATCACGACCGACGAACTGATGATGAGTGCCGGCTTCGACGCCGAGGCGCTGCGTCAGGCGCTCTTCCTCTTCGACCAGTTGGGCATTTCAAGCAACGACACCGGGATGACCGCCTTCGTCCACGTCGCCGTCGAACGTTCGTCGAAGAAGCGATTCGAGGAAGCATGCGAACTCGAAAAGTCCCTCATCGCCACACTCCGCGAAACCGCACCCGACGTCATCGCCGGTGAAGGTTACCCGCTCAACCTGCGCCTGCTCGCCCAACGGATCAAGGATGGCGGGCAGCCTCAGGCAATGCCACAAAACCTGCGTCAGATCATCGCTGGCCTGGGTGGCGACGGCCGCGACAACGAGGATGGCCGCGGCAGCCTGACCATCGGGCGTGCCGGTGACCCGGAAACCCTGCATATCAGCCTCAACCGGAGCTGGAGCGCACTCGAAAAGATCGCAGAGCGGCGGCGCAGTGCCGCGGGACGGCTGCTCGAACACTGGCTCTCCTGCCTGCCCATTGGCGCCCGCGGTATCGACCTGCTGGCCGAAACCACGCTCGGCAAGCTGACCGCCAGCGTTGCCGGCGATGCCCTGCTCGCTGCTGAGACGCCGGATCTGCGCAAGCTTGTCGAACGAGCTCTGCTCTGGCTGCATGAACAGGAGGTGCTGCGCCTCAACAAGGGCCTGGCGATCTTCCGGACAGCGATGACGCTGCATCTCGAACCCAACTGGAAGCTGCAGTTTGAGAAGAGCAACTACCTGCCGTTGCAGATGCACTACAGCGAACTGACCCGGCAGATTCACATCATGGCCGAGTATGCCGAGCGTGGCATGCAACGCATGGCCGACGCGCTGCAACTGGCGATGGATTACTTCCGTCTCGGCCGGGAGGATTTCTGCAAGCTCTGGCTGCCCGGCCGCGAAGACGAACTGGAGCGACAGACCACCCCGCAGTCCTGGGAAAGCATCGTCGAAACCCTGGCCAAGCCGCACCAGCGCAGCATCGTCGCCGACGACCGCGAGAACGCCAATGTGCTCGTCCTCGCTGGCCCCGGCTCGGGCAAGACGCGTGTGCTCGTTCATCGCATCGCCTACCTGATCCGCATGCGCCGCGAAAACCCGCGCGCCATCCTGGCACTTGCCTACAACCGCCACGCCGCGCTGGAAATTCGCCGCCGTCTGCGCGACCTGATCGGCGCCGACGCCAATGGCGTCACCGTCCTCACCTGCCACGCGCTCGCCATGCGCCTGGTCGGCGCCAGCTTCGCCGATCGCAACGAGCGCCGTACCGACGACTTTGAGCTCGTGCTCAAGGACGCTACGGCGCTGCTCGAAGGACGCGGTCTGCCGCCGGAAGACGCTGACCAGCAGCGCGACCGACTACTCGCCGGCTTCCGCTGGATACTCGTCGACGAATATCAGGACATCGGACCCGGCCAGTACGCCCTGATCTCGGCACTCGCCGGGCGCAAGCGCAGCGACGAGGACGGCAAGCTCAACCTCTTCGCCGTCGGCGACGACGACCAGAACATCTACGCCTTCAACGGCGCCTCGGTCGAATTCATCCGCCGTTTCGCCGACGACTATCAGGCGCAGGCCCGCTTTTTGGTCGAAAACTACCGGTCGACCGCGAACATCATCGAAATCGCCAACGCCCTGATTGCGCCAGCGCAGGCACGCATGAAGACAGAACAAGCGATCCGCATCAATGCTGCCCGCCTAAAGTCCGTTAGCGGCGGCAACTGGCAAGGCCGGGACAGCGTTGCCCAGGGGCGTGTGCAAATACTGCCCGCCGGGCGGGCAGCTGACGAGCAGGCGCTTGCCGTGCTGACCGAAATCCAGCGTCTGCACACCCTGGGCCTCGATCTGACCCGGACCGCCATCATCGCCCGCCAGTGGAAATACCTCGATCCCCTGCGCGCAGCCTGCGAAAGTCTCGGCATCCCGGTCAACATGGCCGACGAAGATGAACCTCCGCTCTGGCGACTGCGCGAGACGCAGGCCTTGCTTGCCCATGCCGAGGCCCAAGGCCCGCTGGTGCGGGCCGACCGGCTGCGCGACTGGTTCACCGAACGCACCGGCAACGACTGGAACGCCTGCCTCGACCATGCCATCGCTGTCTTCGCGGAAGATACTCAGGGTTCGGAAGTCTCGCTGGATTATTTCCGCGACTGGCTGGCGGAGTGGGGACGCGCCAGCCGGCACCGACAGAGCGGGTTGCTCCTCCTCAGCGCCCACCGTGCCAAGGGGCTGGAATTCGATCACGTCATTGTGCTCGATGGCGATTGGCGCACGCAAAACGGTGAAGACCCGGATGCCGTGCGCCGACTGTACTACGTGGCGATGACCCGCGCCCGTCAGACACTGACCCTGGCGCGCATGGACGGAGGAAATTTCCTGATCGACCAACTCCCCGTCAGCCTGGCTCTGCTGCAACGCCAGCCGACACAATGGCCGCCGGCACCGCCGGGCATGAATCACCGCTACCTCATTCCCTCGTTGCGCGACATCGATCTCGGCTTTGCCGGCAGGAGGGCGCCCGAGGCAGCCGTCCACCGAGAAATTGCCGCGCTACAGATCGGCGACGAACTCTGCCTGGCGGGTAATGAACTCCGCACCCGGGCCGGTTTCTGCGTCGGCCGCCTATCGACCAAGTTCGGTTTTCCAAGCGATCTGCGCTGCATCCGCGCCAGCGTTCGCGCCATCATTGTCTGGCGGCAACGCGACAGTGATCCGGAGTATCAGCATTTCTGCAAATGCGAGCACTGGGAGGTCGTGCTCCCGGAACTCGTCTACGCGCCCTGATCAGCGGTCAGCCAACTGGCGCTCCAGTTCCGTCACCCGCCGCCGCAGTGCATCGACCGTTTCCGCCCGCTTGCCGCGCTGCGCCACCAGTCCGGCCTCGATCCACGCCAGCCAGGCCGGCAAACCCTCGCCGCTGGTCGCCGAAACGCGGAAGATGGTCAGGTCGGGATTGACGCGGCGGGCGTTGGCCTCGGCCTGCTCGACATCGAACTCAAGGTAGGGCAGCAGGTCGCACTTGTTGAGCAGCATGACGTCGGCGGCACGGAACATGTCCGGGTACTTGAGCGGCTTGTCCTCGCCCTCGGTCACCGACAGGATGGCGACCTTGTGGTGTTCGCCGAGGTCGAAGGCGGCCGGGCAGACGAGGTTGCCGACGTTCTCGATCAGGAACAGCGAGGCGTCGGCCGGCCGCAGGCGTTCCAGCGCATGGCCGACCATGTGGCCGTCGAGGTGGCAGCCCTTGCCGGTGTTGATCTGCAGGGCGGCGACGCCGGTGGCGCGGATGCGCTCGGCGTCGTTGGAGGTCTGCTGGTCGCCCTCGACGACGCTGATCGCCACCTTGCCCTTGAGCGCCTCGATGGTCTTCACGAGCAGCGCCGTCTTGCCGGAACCGGGACTGGACACCAGATTGAGCGCGAGGATGCCGCGCTCGTCGAAGAAACGGCGGTTCTCCGTCGCATAGCCGTCGTTCCTGGCCAGGATGTCCTGCTCGATCTGCACCATGCGCGACTGGCTGAGGCCCGGCGCGTGCGCGCGGGCCGGGCCGGCGCCGAAATTGAGATCGCCGCCGATCCCGTGTTCGTGGTGGTGCTCATGGCGATGCGGCCGGTACGGATGGCTGTGGCCGTGCGCCGCGCCGCCCGCATCCCCGTGTTCGTGTTCGTGCGCGTGCGCCGCACCCTCGATCCTCGTTTCGCCCTCGCCGCAACCGCAAACCGTGCACATCGCCCGACTCCTATTCGATTTCTATTTCCCTGACCCGCATTTCGCTGCCGCCCGTCGGCTGCAGTCGGTGGCTGCCGCACGCCGTGCAGACGCCGAACAGCGCCGCCATCGGCTGCGCCAGGCCGCAGGCCAGGCAGGTTCCGCTGCCCGGCACATCGACGATCACCAGGCGCGCGCCGCGCGCCGCGCCTTCGGCGGCAACCGCGGCGAAGCAGAACTCGAGGGCCGCCGGCTCGACCGCCGACAGTTGCCCGATCTCCAGCACGACCGTCTTCACGCGCCCCGCGTTTTCGCGCCTGGCCGTCTCCTCGACCAGCTGGAGAATGCCCTCGGCCAGTGACATTTCGTGCATCGCCCTTCCCATCGCAAGCGGCGCGCCGCGCGCCGCTTCCACCACACGGCGCCTGGCCCGTCCGAACAGGTTTACGATAGTACATAATGACGATGAAGCCATCCCCCGTGAAACCATGCCTACTCCATCGCCTGCTCGCCTGACCCCGACCCGCCGCCTGCTTGGGCGGCTCCTGCCGGCCATCTGCCTCGTCAGCGGACTGACGATCGCCGGCGGCTGTCTGGCGAATAGCGCCGCGGAGGTGCCGGCGGAAGCGGCAACCGCCAGCGGCGCGGCCCTGCCCCAGGAAGCCGAACTGCGCGCGGCGCTCGCCCGCTACCGCGAACTGGCCGGCCACCCGGCCTGGCAGGCCGAGTTGCCGCCGTTGCCGCGCCCGGAAGGCAAGCTGACGCCCGGGCAAGCCTACGCCGGCCTCCGGCTGCTCAACGAGCGCCTGACGGTCCTCGACGACCTGCCCGCCGGCAGCGTGCCGCCAGCGCGTTACGAGGGCGCGCTGGTCGACGGCATCAAGTCGTTCCAGGCGCGCCACGGGCTGACGCCGGACGGCGTCATCGGCAAGGGCACCTTCGAGCAGCTCAGCGTCGCCCCGGAAGCCCGCGCCCGCCAGCTCGAACTGGCGCTCGAACGGCTGCGCTCGGCGCCGCCGGTGCAGGCACCGCGCACCATCGTCGTCAACGTGCCCGAATTCCGGCTGCGCGCCTACGAAGTGCGCGACGGCCGCGTCGAGCTCGCGGCGGCGATGAACGTCATCGTCGGCAATGCCCGGAAGACGCGCACGCCGCTCTTCGAGGCCGAAATGCAGTACGTCGAGTTCAGCCCCTACTGGAACGTGCCGCCCTCGATCGCGCGCGGCGAAACCCTGCCCCGGCTGCGCCGCGAACCCGGCTATTTCGACCAGCAGGGCTTCGAATTCGTCGGCAGCGACGGGCGCGTTGTCGGCGGCTTCTCCGAGGCCCACCTCGACGCCGTCCAGCGCGGCCAGATGCGCATCCGGCAGCGGCCTAGCGCCCGCAACGCCCTCGGCGACATCAAGTTCGTCTTTCCCAACCCGGACAACATCTACCTGCACCACACGCCGACGCCGCAGCTGTTCAAAAAGGACCGGCGCGACTTCAGCCACGGCTGCATCCGCGTCGAGGACCCACTCGTCCTGGCGAAATTCGTCCTCGCCGACGAACCCGAGTGGACCGAAGAACGCATCGTCCAGGCGATGACCCGGGGCCGCTCGGCGACCCTGCGCCTGCGGGAACCTTTCCCGGTGGTGATTGCCTACGTTACCGCCGCCGTCATCGACAGACGGGTTCATTTCTTCCCCGATCTATACGGGTATGACAAAGAGCTCGACGCCGCACTGCGCCAGAAAACGCTGGCCATCCAGACTTCCCATCGGGAAAAGTTAGGCGCAGAATCAAACAATTAGCTTTCAGTAGACCAAGCAATGCCCAATACGCATAAGCACTCGCGCCGCCTGTTTCTCAGCCGTGCGGCCCGCCTGGCCGTCGCCGGCGCCGTCCTGCCGCTCGCCAAGCCGGCCCTCGCCTCGCTGCCAGGCGCCCGCGAGCTCGAATTCGATCACACGCATACCGGCGAGCGCGTCTCGGTCGTCTTCGCTGTCGGCCATCACTACATCCCCGAGGCGCTGACCACCCTCAACCGCTTCCTGCGCGACCACTACTCGGGCGAGGTTGGCCACATCGACCCGCAACTGTTCGACCTGCTGTTCAGGACGCGCCAGGAACTCGGCTGCGACCAGCCCTTCCAGGTCATTTCCGGCTACCGCTGCGCGGCGACCAATTCGCACCTGCGCAACAGCCGCGGCGGCGGCGTCGCCCGCAACAGCCTGCACATGCAGGGCAAGGCGATCGACGTCCGCATTCCCGGCATCCCGCTGTCCGACCTGCGCGATGCCGCCAAATCGCTGAACGGCGGCGGCGTCGGCTTCTATCCGCGCGACCGCTTCGTGCACGTCGATACCGGCAAGGTGCGTTACTGGTAACCCGCGCCCGGCATGGCGAACATGACGGGGGCTGCGGCCCCCGTTTTTCTTGTGCCGATTTGTTTGATGATCGTCAATCTGCCGGTACACTTGCGCGTTCATAATTTGCCGCTGATTTCTTTCGGTTTTTTCCCCTGATGCTCGAAGCTGACAATCTGGAATGCGTGCGCGGCGAGCGCCGCCTGTTCGCAGGCCTCGGCTTTCGGCTGGAAGCGGGGGAACTGCTTTACCTGCAGGGCAGGAACGGTTCCGGCAAGACCAGCCTGCTGCGCATGCTGATCGGCCTGCTGCCGCCGGAAGCCGGCGAAATCCGCTGGAAGGGCGAGGCGATCCGCAGCCTGGCCGACGATTTCCGCGCCGATCTCTGCTACCTCGGCCACCTGAACGCCATCAAGGAAGAGCTGACCCCGCTGGAAAACCTGCTCGCCGCCGCCCGCCTGGCCGACGAGGAACTCTCCGAGGACGAAGCGCTCGATGCGCTGGAACAGGTCGGCCTCGCCGGGCGCGAGGATCTCGCCTGCAAATACCTCTCGCAGGGGCAGAAGCGGCGCGTCGCGCTGGCCCGCCTGGTCAAGGAAAAGCGCCCGCTGTGGATTCTCGACGAGCCCTTCGTCGCCCTCGACGCTGCTGCGGTCGACTGGCTGGCGGGCATCATTTCCGCCCACCTGCAGCGCGGCGGCCTGGCGGTGATGACGACCCACCAGCTGGTGGACATTCCGGCCGGTACCGTGCGCGAGTTGCGGCTCAATTGATGGACGACGCCTGATGCTGCGCATCGTCACGGCGGTCATCGGCCGCGACCTCAAGCTGGCCATGCGCCGGCAGGCGGACATCGTTTCGGCGCTGTTCTTCTTCATCATCGTCGTCAGTCTCTTTCCGCTCGGCATCGGCCCGGAGCCCGACCTGCTGCGCAAGCTGGCACCCGGCGTGCTGTGGGTCGCCGCCCTGCTCGCCACCATGCTGTCGCTGCCGCGCCTGTTCGCCGACGACCATCGCGACGGCACGCTCGAACAACTGGCGCTGGCCCCGCACCCCCTTGGGTTGGTCGTTACCGGAAAAGTGATCGCTCACTGGCTGGTTTCCGGGCTACCGCTGGCGCTGATCGCGCCGGTGCTCGGCGTCCAGTTCGACCTGTCGGCCGACGCCCTGGTCGTCCTCACCGGCGCCATCCTGATCGGCACCCCGGCGCTGTCCGGTATCGGCGCCATCGGCGCGGCGCTGACCCTCGGCCTGCGTGGCGGCGGCGTGCTGCTCTCGCTGCTCGTGCTGCCGCTCTACATCCCGGTGCTAATATTCGGCGCTGGCGCAGTGGATGCGACGGTGACCGGGCTCGGGGGGGAAGGTCATCTGTCGCTGCTGGCCGCCCTAACTTTCGCTTCTGTCGGCTTCGCCCCCTGGGCGACCGCCGCCGCCTTGAAAATCGCCCTCGAATGACCGACCGCTTCAACCTCTACCGCTTCGCCTCGCCGGCCACCTTCTATCCGCTGGCCGGCGCGATGATTCCCTATTTCGCCGCCGTGGCGGTCGTCTTCGGGCTGGCCGGCCTCTACCTCGGCATGCTGGTGGCGCCGACCGACTTCCAGCAGGGCGAGGGCTACCGCATCATCTTCATCCACGTGCCGGCGTCGTGGATGTCGATGTTCATCTACCTCGTCATGGCCTTCTGGGCGGCGGTCGGGCTCGCCTTCAACACCCGCCTGTCGGGCATGATGGCGCAGGCGCTGGCGCCGACCGGCGCGCTGATGGCCTTCCTCTCGCTGTGGACCGGCGCCCTGTGGGGCAAGCCGATGTGGGGCACGTGGTGGGTGTGGGACGCGCGACTGACCTCGGAGCTGATCCTGCTCTTCCTCTACATCGGCTACATGGCGCTGACCGCGGCGATCGACGATCCCAGGCGCGCCGACAAGGCCGGTGGCGTGCTGCTGCTGGTCGGCGTGGTCAACGTGCCGATCATCTATTTCTCGGTCAAATGGTGGAACACCCTGCACCAGGGGTCGAGCGTCAACCTGACCAAGTCGTCGATGGCCGAAACCATGCTCTGGGGCATGCTACTGATGGCGATGTGCTTCTGGATGTACTCGATCGCCGTCGCCTTCATGCGCGTGCGCACCATCATGCTCGAACGCGAGCGCCACACCGACTGGGTCAAGGCCGAGCTGGCCGGCGCCGGAGACGAAAAATGATCCACTGGAACAGTTTTTCCGACTTTCTCGCGATGGGCGGCTACGGCCTCTACGTCTGGGGCTCGTTCGGCGTCACGGTGCTGATCATGGCCATTGAACCGATCATGGTCGCGCGCAATCGAAAGACCACCGTCGCCCGCTTGAAGCGTCAATTGCGCGCGGAATCCCGCGCCGGAAACAGGAACACCGCAGAATGAAATCCCGTCACAAGAAACTTGCGCTGATCGGCGGCGCGCTGGCCTTCATCGGCATCATCGCCGCCCTGGTGCTCAACGCGCTGAACAGCAACATCGCCCTCTACATCTCGCCGACCGACATCGTCGCCGGCAAGGCGCCACAGGGCAAGATGTTCCGCATCGGCGGCCTGGTCAAGGAAGGCAGCCTGCAGCGCCAGGCCGACGGCGTTACCGTCGCCTTCATCGTCACCGACACCGACCAGGAAATCACCGTAAACTACAAGGGCATCCTGCCCGACCTGTTCAAGGAAGGGAAAGGCGTCGTCGCCCAGGGCCGGATGACCGCCGAACGCACCTTCACCGCCAGCGAGGTGCTGGCCAAGCACGACGAGAACTACATGCCGCCGGAGGCCGCCAAGGCCGTCGGCGACGCCCACGCGCGCGCCGCCGAGAAGAAGGCGGCCGACGGGGCCGCGACGCCCGCCAAACCGACCGCGAGCTACTGAGCATGATTCCCGAACTCGGCCATTTCGCCCTCATCCTCGCCGCCCTCGTCGCGCTGATCCTCGGTACCCTGCCGCTGCTCGGCGCCCACCACAACCGCCTGGCCTGGGTCGCCGTCGCCCGCCCCGCCGCCTCGGCGCTGGCGCTGTTGGTGACCTTCTCCTTCGCCTGCCTGACGCAGGCCTTCGTCGCCAACGACTTCTCGGTGGTTTACGTCGCCCAGCACTCCAATTCGCTGCTGCCCATCCAGTACCGCGTCGCCGGCGTCTGGGGCGGCCACGAGGGCTCGCTGCTGCTGTGGATGCTGATGCTGACCTGGTGGGCCTTCGCCGTCGCCATGCTGTCGCGCCAGCTGCCGGAAGCAATGGTCGCCCGCGTCCTCGGCACGCTGGGCCTGGTCGCCTTCGGCTTCCTGCTCTTCATCCTGATCACCTCCAGCCCCTTCGAGCGCCTGCTGCCCGGCGCCGAGGAAGGCCGCGACCTCAACCCGCTGTTGCAGGACCCGGGGCTGGTCATCCACCCGCCGCTGCTCTACATGGGCTACGTCGGCTTCTCGGTGGCCTTCGCCTTCGCCATCGCCGCCCTCCTCTCCGGCCAGCTCGACGCCGCCTGGGCGCGCTGGTCGCGGCCGTGGACGATGGCCGCCTGGGTGTTCCTGACCCTGGGCATCGCCATGGGCTCGTGGTGGGCCTATTACGAGCTGGGCTGGGGTGGCTGGTGGTTCTGGGACCCGGTCGAGAACGCCTCGTTCATGCCCTGGCTGGTCGGCACGGCGCTGATCCATTCGCTGGCGGTCACCGAAAAGCGCGGCAGCTTCAAGAACTGGACGGTGCTGCTGGCGATTTCCGCCTTCTCTCTGTCGCTGCTCGGCACCTTCCTTGTCCGCTCCGGGGTGCTGACCTCGGTCCATGCCTTCGCCACCGACCCGCGGCGCGGCATCTTCATCCTGATCTTCCTCGTTGCGGTGATCGGCAGCTCGCTCGCGCTGTTCGCCTGGCGCGCCCCCAAGGTCGGGCTCGGCGGGCGCTTCGGGCTGGTCTCACGCGAATCGCTGCTGCTCACCAACAACGTGCTGCTGGTCGTCGCCTGCGCCACCGTGCTGCTCGGCACGCTCTATCCGCTGCTGATCGACGCGCTCGGCGTCGGCAAGATTTCAGTCGGCCCGCCCTACTTCAACGCCGTCTTCGTGCCGGTGATGACGCCGATCCTCTTCCTCATGGGCGTCGCCCCCTTCGCCCGCTGGAAGGAAGCCTCGCTGGCCGAGATCGCCCGCGCCGTGCGCTGGGCGCTGCTCCCGGCCGTCGTCGTCGCCATCGCCCTGCCGCTGGTTTACGGCACCTGGTCGGCGTTGACCGCGCTCGGCCTGCTGCTGGCGACCTGGATCGTCGCCACCGCCGTCCTCAACTTCGTCGAACGCGTCCAGCACACGCGCGCCGGCCAGCCCTTCGTCGCCGCCGCGCTCAGGCAGCCGCGCCATTTCTTCGGCATGCACCTGGCGCACATCGGCATCGCCGTCTTCGTCGTCGGCGTCACCATGGTCAGCAGCTTCCAGGATGAAAAGGACGTCAAGATGGCGCCCGGCGAGAGCGTCGATGTCGCCGGGTATCACTTCACCTTCAGGGGCGTCCGTGCCGTCGAAGGGCCGAACTACGTGGCTGCGCAGGGCGAGTTCGACCTGGCGGTCGACGGCAGGTTCGTGCGCAAGATGAACCCCGAGAAGCGCAACTACCATTCCTCGCAAATGCCGATGACCGAAGCCGCGATCGACGCCGGTTTCCTGCGCGACGTCTACGTCTCGCTCGGCGAACCGATCGACCGCAACAAGCCGGAAGGCGAGTGGGCGGTGCGCGTCTATTACAAACCCTTCGTCGACTGGATCTGGGGTGGCTGCGTACTGATGGCGCTCGGCGGCCTCGTCGCCATGCTCGACCGGCGCTACCGCGTCAAGGCGCGCGCCGCCGCAGTGATCACCCCGGCCGGAACCCAAAAAGCATGAACCGTTACTACTGGATACTCGGCGCCTTCGCGGCGCTCGTCGCGCTGCTCGCCGTCGGCCTCAACCTCAACCCGCGCGACGTGCCGTCGCCGCTGGTCGGCAAGCCTGCCCCCACCTTCAACCTGAACGTGCTGGCAACGCCGGAGAAGACCCTCGGCCCCCAGGACCTGCAGGGCAAGGTCTGGCTGCTCAACGTCTGGGCCTCGTGGTGCGTTTCCTGCCGCGCCGAGCACCCGATCCTCGTCGAATTCTCGAAGAAGGTCGACGTGCCGCTGATCGGCCTCAACTACAAGGAAGTGCGCGGCGACGGCGGTTTCGACATGAGCAAGATGTCGGCCGAGGAAGAGAAGAAGCTCGCCTTCCAGCGCGCGAACGCCTGGCTCGCCCAGCACGGCGACCCCTACAAGCTGACCGTGATGGACCTCGACGGGCGCGTCGGCATCGACTACGGCGTCTATGGCGTGCCGGAAACCTACGTCATCGACAAGGCCGGCGTCATCCGCATGAAGCACACCGGGCCGATCACGCCGGACATCCTCGGCAGGAAGATCATGCCGCTGCTGGCGGAGCTGAACAAATGAGGCTGTTGCTGCCGCTGATTTTCGCCCTTTTTTTCGCGTCGACCGCAACCGCCGTCGATAGCGCCACCGAGGCGGCGCTGGCCGCCGACCCGGTCGCCGAAAAGCGCCTCCAGCACCTCTCCGAGGAGCTGCGCTGCCTGGTCTGCCAGAACCAGACGATCGCCGACTCCAACGCCGAACTGGCGCAGGACCTGCGCCGCGAGATCCGCGGCATGATCGCCGCCGGCAAGTCGGACCGGGAAATCATCGACTTCATGGTCGTCCGCTATGGCGATTTCGTGCTCTACCGGCCGCCGGTCAAGGGCATCACGCTGCTGCTCTGGGGCGGCCCGGTGGCGCTGATGCTGCTCGGTCTCGTCGTCCTGCTGCGCTACCTGCGCCGGCGCGCCGCCCGCGTCGCCGACGATGCGCCGCTGTCCGCCGACGAGGCCGGCCGCGCCGAAGCGCTGCTCAACGAAAGCAACCCGAAATGACCCAGTTCGCCATTTTCGCCACCCTGCTGATCGTGGTGGTCGCCGCCTTCATCCTGCCGCCGCTGTGGCTCGGCCTGCGCGCGCCCGGCGCCCGGGCCGACCGCAAGCAGGCCAACCTCGCCATCTTCCGCGACCAGCTCGCCGAACTGGAACGCGAACGGAGCGAAGGCGCGCTCGCCGAAGCCGATTTCGAACAGGCCCGGCGCGAACTGCAGCGCCGCCTGCTGGAAGAAGTCGAGCCGGCCGCCGATGCAGCGCCGCCGGCTGCGCACGGACCGAGCCGCAAGACCGCCATCGCCATCCTGCTCCTGCTGCCCATCCTCGCCCTGCTCGCCTACGGCATCCTCGGCAAGCCGCAGGCGCTCGACCCGCAGCAGACCGCCGCCCAGCCGAAGATGACGCCGGAGCAGATCAACGCCATGGTCGCCAAGCTGGCCGAACGCATGCAGGCCAATCCGGACGACATGCAGGGCTGGCTGATGCTGGCGCGCTCGTACAAAACCCTGGGTCGCTACGAGGAAGCAGCCGCCGCCTACGGCAAGGCCGAAAAGGTCATCAACGACGACCCCGAGCTGCTCGCCAGCTACGCCGAGACGATCGCCATGGCTACCGGCAAGGGGCTCAAGGGCAAGCCGACGCAACTGATCGAGCGCGCGCTCAAACTCGACCCGCAGCAACCGCACGCGCTGTTCCTGGCCGGTGCTGCCGCCATGGAGGCCGGCGACAGCAAGAAGGGCATCGCCTACTGGGAGGCCCTGCTGCCGCAGGTCGAGCCGGGCTCGGAAATCGACCAGATGCTGCGTAGCGGCATCGACAAGATGAAACAGGGCGGCTAGACCATGGTCGACGCCGGCCGCCGGGGCTTCTTCCGCGGTCGACCGCGTCCGAAGGCCGAAATCCGCCCGCCCTGGGCTCTGCCCGAAGACGAATTCACCGACCGCTGCACGCGCTGCAACGACTGCCTCGGCGCCTGCCCGGAGCACATCGTCGTCGCCGGCGACGGCGGTTTCCCGACGGTCGATTTCACGCGCGGCGCGTGCACCTTCTGCGGCGCCTGCGTCGACGCCTGCGAGCCGCTGGCCCTGCACCGCGCGGAAGGCCAGGCACCGTGGTCGCTCAAGGCCGTCATCGGCCCCGCCTGCCTGCCGAAGCACGGCGTCGAATGCCGAACCTGCGGCGATTTCTGCGATGCCCGCGCGATCCGTTTTCCGCCGCGCATCGGCGGCAGCCCGCTGCCGGAAATCGACCCCGAACGGTGCACCGGCTGTGGCGCCTGCGTCGCCCCCTGTCCGGTCGCCGCCGTCACGATGCGCGCCTGACCGCGGCCGGCGCGCCGCCCCGTTCAGAACCGCGCCGTCAGGTTCACCCAGGCATCCGGCAGCACGCTCACCACCTGCGCCTCGAGCCACTTGTCGGCGCCGCTCAGGATGGCGATTCCGGCGAGGCCGATCAGGATGCCGAAGCCCTTCTTGATCGCCTCGATGTGCCCGAGCACCCAGCCGCGCGTCCGGGCGAAGCCGCTACGCGAGGCATAGGCGACGGCGACCAGGGGAATCGCCGCGCCGAGACCGAACAACCCGAGGATGACGGCGCCGCGCAACGCCCCGCCCTCGCTGGCGACCAGAGTCAGGGCCGAAGCCAGGAGCGGGCCGGAGCACGGGCTCCAGACCAGCCCGAGCAGGCCGCCGAGCAGGAAGGCGCCCGCCAGCGAGCCGCCATCCAGCCTGGCCGACGCGCTATTGGCCGACGAGGCGATCGGCATGACCCAGTGTGTGAAACGCGCGTTGAGCGCCGGCACCAGCATTACGGCGGCGAAGGCGATCAGCAGCAGGGCGCCGGCGCTGCGCACGCTGTCCTGATCGATCCCCAGCGCCGGCCCGAGGGCGCCGAGCAGCACCCCGATGAGGGCGAAAGAGGCGGCCATCCCCCCACCCATCGCCACCGGCGCCATGCGGTTGGCCTGCACGGCGCCGCCGACCACCAGGGGCAGGATCGGGAAGACGCAGGGCGACAGCGTCGTCAGGCTGCCCGCCGCCAGGCTCAGCAGCAGGTGGGAAAGGGAAATGGCGTCGCTCATCGCCCGTCGGCCTCGAGCGCGCTCTGCAGCGCGGCGCGGAGTCTGGCGGCGTCGGTTTCGCCGGCCAGGCGCGCCGTTTCCCGGTCGCCGCGGTAGACGATCAGGGTCGACTGTGTCCGGACGCCCAGTTCCTTCCGGAGCGCCCGTTCCTTGTCGTAATTGACGACCAGCACGGTCAACGCCAGACGCTGGTCGGGCTTGAACTCGCCGAACACCTTTTCCTGGGCGCGGCAGGTCGGGCACCAATCGGCATGGAAATGCAGCGCCACCGGTTTGCCGGCCTGGCGGGCTTCGCCCAGGGCCTGGGCGCTGTAGGGTTGGCTGTCGAGCGCGCTGGCCGACAGGGCTGCGAGCGCGCAGCTCAGTCCGGCGATCAGCTTCTTGGTGAGCAGGGTGGTCATGGCAGGTCTCCGTCCGGGATTGGCGAAACCACGCGCGGCTCGCGCATGGCCTGACCATTGGTCGGACGGGACTGCGTTTCCTTACATGCGCCGTTCGGGGAACCCGGGTGTTGCCTATTCGGCCGCCGGCGGCTGAACGAGGGGGTAAGGGGAATAGCCCAGTTCGACCATCTCCGACTCCAGCTTGATGCGCAGGATCAGCAGGCCGTGCAGGGTCTCGCGCGCCTTGTCGGCGGCCCAGGTGTCGTGATGGATGCGCAGGCAGGCCTCGATTTCGCCCCGATTGGCGAGGTCGACGCCACACACTGCCGCGTAATGGCGAATCTCGTGATCCAGATCGGCCAGTTCACGCTCATAATGCTCGAATCCACTCATGTGCAGAGCATAACCCGAAAGGAGCCTCCATGCATCGCCTGCGCCTGCCCGAGCCCCCGGACGCAACCACCCCCGCCTTCACCGACCCGGCGACGGCGCAAACCTGGCTTGCCGGCATCGCCGCGAAGCCGGCCCAGGACGCGCTGGCGGCGATCCTCGAACAGATCGAGGCGATCGACGGCGGCACGCTGCCGCCGCCGCAGGCCATCGCCCTGCTCAACCTGCTGCGCAGCGCCGCCATTCCGCGCCAGGCCATCACCGAGGGGCTATTCACGCGCAAGGCGCTGCCGATGCTGGCGCATGAAGAACACAGCTTCACCATCGCGCAGCAATTGTGGACCCGGCTCGGCATCGCCTACCTGCGGCTGGTGCCGCAATGCACGCCGGCCAACCGCTGCCTGCCGCTCCACCGGGCGGCCAGTGCCCTGCGCCTGGCCGAATACTGCCATTTCCTGGCAGCCCGGACCTGCCCGCCGCTGCTCGACCAGCTCCTCTTCTCCGTCCTCGCCTCGGCGGAAGTCAACGGCGTCCTGCGCAAGCAGCTGGCCGATCCGGATTTTCCGCAGTACGGCAAGGGCAGCGTCGCCGGCCAGCTGGCCTGGGCCTTTCTGCTGCGTACCATCGACCCCTATCACCTGGCGGCGCCGCAACTCCAGGTCGTCAATCGCGCCTTCAGCCGCTGGCGCGAACTGGTCAGCTTCGAGGCCACGCCGGGCGACACCAAGGGTCACTACATCCTCGACCTGAGCCTGCTCTTCGGCGGCCAGCTGCCGGCGCCCATTCCCCGCTACCTGCTCATCCGCGTCGTCGCCCACAAGCTGGCCCAGCGCATCCAGGCCCTGCAGGCCGGCGAATCGCCGGAAGCGCTCAAGCTGGGGCGTACGCTGTCCGCCAACGCGGCGATCCGCCTGCTCAAGGATGTCGAGCACCATCTCCACTCCCGGCCCGCGGCGGCGGCAAGGGAACAGGGCACGCTCGAACTGGTCTTCGGCGGCGACAACGCCTACGCCCTGCTCAACAACAAGACGCTCAACTCGATCGACACCCAGGGTGCCGCCGACCGTTCGCTCGCCTACCAGCGCATGGCGCTCTTCGGCTTCGAGCCGATCAGGCAGACACCGACCGAAGTGACCAAGAAACTGAGCCTGCCCAGCGAGCACTGGACGCTGGCCGACGGCATGGCGACCCGTAGCGCGGGGGCCGGCGATTCCCGCCTGCTCGCCCCCTGCCTGATCGCCGCCGAAGTCGATGGCGTCCCGCGGCTGGGCATCATGTCGAGCCTGCAGAGCGACAGTGACGGCATCCTCGCGGCGCGGCTGACCTGGCACCGCGAAGCGGTCGAGGCCGGGATGCTCAAACGCCTGGCGCCGCGCGGCAACAAGCTGGTCCGCGTGCCCGCCTTCCTGCTCCACGAGCACGAGGCCTGGTCGCTGATCGTGCCGGCTGATGCCGGCGCCCGCCTCGGTGTCGCCATCGACCTCACCGACACCTCGATCGACCGGCTGATTCCCGCCGAAATCGCCGAACGCGGCACCGACTTCGTGCATTACGCCTGCCGCCTGCCGGCATAGGCGAAAAAAAGGGCCCGTCCGGAGACGGGCCCTGCCTGTTGCGGTCGACCGTCAGAAACGGCCGAAAACCATCACTCGAATTCGACGATGACCTGGTCCACCGACAGGCTTTCGCCGGCGGCCGCGGAGACTTTCTTGACCTTGCAGTCCTGGTCGGCCTTGAGGATGTTTTCCATCTTCATGGCTTCGATGACCGCCAGCTTCTCGCCGGCCTTGACCTCCTGACCGACCTTGACCGCCACTTCGCGCAGCAGGCCGGGCATCGGCGAGAGCAGGAACTTCGACAGGTCGGGCGCCGGCTTCTCGGGCATCAGAGACAGCAGTTCGGCAGCGCGGGCGCTCATCACCATGAAGTCGGCACGGGTGCCCCAGTGGAACAGCGAGTACTTGGTCTTGTGGCGCTCGACCTGCAGCGTGAATTCCTCGCCGTTGCAGGTGCCGTTGAACAGCGACTGGCCGAGCTTCCAGTCGGACAGGATCTCGTAGTTCTCGCCCTTGTATTCGATGTGATAGCCGCCGGGCACCGGACGGGCGACGACCGAGTGCTGCTCGTTGCCGTTCGGGCTCAGGCGAACGACGCACCACTTGTCGCCGACGATGCGTTCATGGCCTTGCAGCTGGCCGGACACGGAGGCGCCGCGGTCGGTGTAGGCGCGATAGACGTAGGCGGCGACCGACACCAGCAGCGCCGGGTCGTCGTGCGGCACCATCGAGGCGTCGAAGCCCTTCGGATATTCCTTGGGGATGAAGCCGGTGTCGAAGATGCCGGAGTGGAAGCCGGGATGCTGCATCAGCGCCGCCTGGAACGGAATGTTCGAGGAGATGCCGCGGATCACGAAGGCGTTCAGCGCGTCGCGCATGCGGGCGATCGCCTGCTCGCGGGTAGCGCCGTGCACGATCAGCTTGGCGATCATCGAGTCGTAGAACATCGAGATTTCGCCGCCGTCGTAGACCCCGGTATCGACCCGCACCTGGCCGGGGATTTCCTTCGGCGGCTGGAACTTGACCAGGCGGCCGGTGGAGGGCAGGAAGCCGCGGAACGGGTCTTCGGCGTTGATCCGGCATTCCATGGCCCAGCCGTTGAGTTGCACCTGGCTTTGATCGAGCGGCAGCTTCTCGCCAAAGGCGACGCGGATCATCTGCTCGACGAGGTCGAGGCCGGTGATCAGTTCGGTGACCGGGTGTTCGACCTGCAGGCGGGTGTTCATTTCCAGGAAGTAGAACTCCTTGGTCGCGCCGGAGACGACGAACTCGACCGTGCCGGCCGACTCGTAATTGACCGCGCGAGCCAGCGCCACGGCCTGCTCGCCCATCGCCTTGCGCATCTCGGCATCGACGAAGGGGCTTGGCGCCTCCTCGATGACCTTCTGGTGACGACGCTGGATCGAGCAGTCGCGCTCGTTCAGGTAGACATAGTTGCCGTGGCTGTCGCCGAGCACCTGGATTTCGATATGGCGCGGTTCCAGCACGTACTTCTCGATGAAGACGCGGTCGTCGCCGAAGGAATTGCGCGCCTCATTGACGCAGGACGAGAAGCCTTCATGGGCTTCGGCATCGTTGTAGGCAACGCGCAGGCCCTTGCCGCCGCCGCCGGCCGAGGCCTTGATCATGACCGGGTAGCCGATGCCCTGGGCGATCTTGACGGCTTCGTCCGGGCCGGAAATGGCGTCGTTGTAACCCGGGATGGTGTTGACCTTGGCTTCGATGGCCAGCTTCTTGGACTCGATCTTGTCGCCCATCTTGGCCACCGAGTAGTGCTTCGGCCCGATGAACTTGATGCCTTCCTCTTCCAGACGGCGCGAGAAGGTGGCGTTCTCGGACAGGAAGCCGTAACCCGGATGGACGGCCTGGGCGCCGGTCTGCTTGCAGGCGTCGATGATCTTGTCCATGACCAGGTAGGATTCTTTCGACGCGGCCGGGCCGATGCAGACGGCTTCATCTGCCAGGTCGACGTGCAGGGCGTCCTTGTCGGCTTCCGAGTAGACGGCAACCGTCTTGATGCCCATCTTGCGGGCGGTCTTGATGACGCGGCAGGCGATTTCGCCGCGGTTTGCGATCAGAATTTTAGTGAACATGTTCCGGTTTCTCCCTGACGCTTACAGAGGAATGTTGCCGTGCTTGCGCCACGGGTTGTCGAGTTTCTTGTCGCGCAGCATGGCCAGCGAGCGGGCGATGCGCTTGCGCGTGGCGTGCGGCATGATGACGTCGTCGATGAAGCCGCGGGCACCCGCCACGAACGGGTTGGCGAACTTGGCCTTGTATTCGGCTTCACGCTCGGCGAGCTTGGCCGGATCGTTCTTTTCCTCGCGGAAGATGATCTCGACGGCGCCCTTCGGGCCCATGACGGCGATTTCCGCCGACGGCCAGGCGAGGTTCACGTCGCCGCGCAGATGCTTGGACGACATCACGTCGTAGGCGCCGCCGTAGGCCTTGCGGGTGATCACGGTGACCTTGGGCACGGTGCACTCGGCGTAGGCGTAGAGCAACTTGGCGCCGTGCTTGATGATGCCGCCGTATTCCTGCGTGGTACCCGGCATGAAGCCCGGGACGTCGACGAAGGTGACGACCGGAATGTTGAAGGCGTCGCAGAAACGGACGAAACGGGCGGCCTTGATCGAGGACTTGATGTCCAGGCAGCCGGCCAGCACCAGCGGCTGGTTGGCGACGATGCCGACCGGATGGCCGTCGATGCGCGAAAAGCCGACGATGATGTTCTTGGCGTAGTCCGGCTGGATCTCGAAGAAGTCGCTGTCATCGGAAATCTTGATGATCAGTTCCTTCATGTCGTAGGGCTTGTTGGCGTTGTCCGGCACCAGCGTGTCGAGCGAATGGTCCATGCGGTCGACCGGATCGTTGGTCGGCGTAACCGGCGGCTTTTCCTTGTTGTTGGCCGGCAGGAAGTTCATGAAGCGGCGCAGCATGGAGAGCGCCTCGACGTCGTTCTCGAAGGCGAGGTCGGCGACGCCGGACTTGCTGGTATGGGTGATGGCGCCGCCCAGTTCCTCGGCCGTCACGTCTTCGTGGGTCACGGTCTTGACGACTTCCGGACCGGTCACGAACATGTAGGACGAGTCCTTGACCATGAAGATGAAGTCGGTCATCGACGGCGAATACACCGCGCCGCCGGCGCAGGGACCCATGATCATCGAGATCTGCGGCACGACGCCGGAGGCCATCACGTTGCGCTGGAAGACGTCGGCGTAGCCGCCCAGAGACGCGACACCTTCCTGGATACGGGCGCCACCCGAGTCGTTGAGGCCGATGACCGGGGCGCCGACCTTCATCGCCTGGTCCATGACCTTGCAGATCTTCTCGGCGTGGGTTTCCGACAGCGAACCGCCAAACACCGTGAAGTCCTGCGAGAAGACGAAGACCAGGCGGCCGTTGATCGTGCCGTAACCGACGACGACACCGTCACCCGGGGTCTTTTCGGACTGGTCCATGCCGAAATCGACGCAGCGGTGCTCTTTGAACATGTCCCATTCCTCGAAGGAATTCGGGTCGAGCAGCAGTTCGATGCGTTCGCGGGCGGTCAGCTTGCCCTTCTTGTGCTGGCTGTCGATACGCTTCTGGCCACCGCCGAGGCGGGCCAGCTCACGCTTTTTTTCCAGCTGACGAATGATGTCGTGCATAAAAAACTCCCTTAATGGAACGGGTGATTAGTGTTTCAGATAGTCGAGCAGGGCATACGCCGCGGCGGCCGGCGTCGTATGACCCTCCTCGACGGATCGGGTGAAGGCGGGCAGGTTTTCCTGCACGCGCGGGTGCTGGCGGAAATGCTGGTGCAGGCCGGACTCGATCAGCTGCCACATCCACGACAGCGCCTGGTGCTGGCGCTTGGCAGCGAACTCGCCGGTCGGCTTGAGGGCGGCCTGGTATTTCTCGACCTGCGCCCAAAAATCGACGATACCTTCCTTGTGCAGCGCACTCAGGGCAATCACCGGCGGCGACCAGTTGGGCGAGGCCGGGCGCAGCATGTGCAGCGCGTTGCGCCACTGGGCGCGCACCACGGCCGTCGCCTGCTTGTCGATGTCGGCCTTGTTGATGACCACCAGGTCGGCGATCTCGACGATGCCCTTCTTGATCGCCTGCAAGTCGTCGCCGGCATTCGGCAACTGCAGCAGGCAGAACATGTCGACCATGCCGGCCACGGTCGTTTCCGACTGGCCGACACCGACGGTCTCGATGATGATCACGTCGTAGCCGGCCGCCTCGCATAGTAGCATCGCTTCGCGCGTCTTCTCGGCAACGCCGCCAAGCGAACCGGCCGACGGGCTGGGACGGATGAAGGCTTCCTCGCGCTGGCTCAACAACTCCATGCGCGTCTTGTCGCCGAGGATGGAACCGCCGGTTACGGTCGACGACGGATCGATGGCCAAAACCGCGAGCTTCTTGCCCTGCTCGATCAGCCAGACGCCGAGCGCCTCGATGAAGGTGGACTTGCCCGCCCCCGGCACACCGGAGATGCCGATGCGGATGGCGTTGCCGGTTTGCGGCAAGAGCGCGGTCAATACCTGCTGCGCCCGGTGCTGGTGATCGGCCCGCGTCGACTCGATCAGCGTGATGGCCTTGGCCAGCGAACGGCGCTGGCCGGCCAGCACGCCGTCCACCAATGCGCGATCGGCGTCAGACAGGAGATTGGCACGCACCGGCGCGTCGTCCAGCTTCATCCGGGTTTAGGCGCGGGCCTTGCGGATTTCTTCCAGCACCTTCTTGGCAGAATCCTCGATGCGTGTACCTGGCCCAAAGATGGCCTTGGCACCAGCGGCATACAGCGCATCGTAATCCTGAGCCGGAATCACGCCACCGGCGAAGACGATGATGTCGTCGGCACCTTGTGACTTCAATTCCTGGATGATCTGCGGCACCAGGGTCTTGTGGCCGGCGGCCAGCGACGAGCAGCCAATGGCGTGCACGTCATTCTCGATTGCCTGGCGTGCGGCTTCCTGCGGGGTCTGGAACAGCGGGCCCATGTCGATATCGAAACCGAGGTCGGCGTAGGCGGTGGCCACCACCTTGGCGCCGCGGTCATGGCCATCCTGGCCGAGCTTGGCGATCATGATGCGCGGGCGACGGCCTTCTTCTTCGGCGAACCTGGCAACATCGGCCTTGATCTGCTCCCAGCTTTCCTGACCTTGCACGACGCCTCCGTAAACACCCGAAATGGTCTGGTTATTGGCGCGGAAGCGGCCAAAGACGACTTCCAGCGCATCCGACACTTCGCCGACCGTGGCGCGCAGGCGGATGGCCTTGACGGTCAGGTCGAGCAGGTTGCCTGCGCCGGTCTTGGCACATTCGGTCAAGGCGGCCAGTGCGGCGTCGACGGCGGCCTGGTCGCGCATCTTGCGGATGCGGGCCAGACGTTCGACCTGGGCTTCACGGACAACGTGGTTGTCGATATCCAGGATGTCGATGGCGTCTTCCTTGGCCAGCTTGTACTTGTTGACTCCGACGATGACGTCCTTGCCCGAGTCGATACGCGCCTGCTTGTCGGCGGCGCAGGTTTCGACCTGCATCTTGGCCCACCCGGATTCGACGGCCTTGGTCATACCGCCCATGGCTTCGATTTCCTGGATGATGCCCCAGGCCTTGTCGGCCATGTCCTGGGTCAGCTTTTCCATCATGTAGGAGCCGGCCCACGGGTCGATCACGTTGGTGATGTGGGTTTCTTCCTGGATGATCAGCTGCGTGTTGCGGGCGATGCGGGCCGAGAACTCGGTGGGCAGGGCGATGGCTTCGTCGAGCGCATTGGTGTGCAGCGACTGGGTGCCGCCAAAGACCGCCGCCATGGCTTCGATGGTGGTGCGCACGACGTTGTTGTATGGGTCCTGCTCGGTCAGCGACCAGCCGGAAGTCTGGCTGTGCGTGCGCAGCATCATCGACTTCGGACTCTTGGCGTTGAAGCCGGACATGATGCGGTGCCAGAGCAGGCGCGCGGCGCGCATCTTGGCGATTTCGAGGTAGAAGTTCATGCCCACCGCCCAGAAGAAGGACAGGCGGCCGGCGAAGGTGTCGACGTCCATGCCTGAGGCGATGCCGGTGCGCACGTATTCCATGCCGTCGGCCAGCGTGAAGGCCAGTTCGATGGCCTGGTTGGCGCCGGCTTCCTGGATGTGATACCCGGAAATCGAGATCGAGTTGAACTTCGGCATGTGCTGCGCGGTATAGCCGAAAATATCGGCGATGATCTTCATCGACGGCTTGGGCGGATAGATATAGGTATTCCGCACCATGAATTCTTTGAGGATGTCGTTCTGGATCGTGCCCGACAACTGCTCCTGCTTTACGCCCTGTTCCTCGGCGGCGACGATGTAGCCGGCGAGGATGGGCAACACGGCGCCATTCATGGTCATCGACACGGAAATCTTGTCGAGCGGGATGCCGTCGAAGAGGATCTTCATGTCCTCGACCGAGTCGATCGCCACGCCGGCCTTGCCGACGTCACCGACGACGCGGGGATTGTCGGAGTCGTAACCACGGTGCGTCGCCAGGTCGAAAGCAACCGACACGCCCTGGCCGCCGGCGGCAAGCGCCTTGCGGTAGAAGGCGTTGGAAGCCTCGGCGGTGGAAAAGCCGGCGTACTGGCGGATCGTCCATGGCTTGACGGCGTACATGGTCGGCTGCGGACCGCGCAGGTAGGGCGCGACGCCGGGCAGGGTGTCGGCGAACTCGAGGTTCTCGACATCCTTCTTCGTATATAGCGCCTTGACGGCCAGACCTTCCGGGGTGTTCCAGACCAGGTTTCCGACATCGCCACCCGGTGACTGTTTGGCTGCGGCCTTTTCCCAAGCATCCAGGTTGTTGGAATCAAAGAATTTTTCAGACATGACACACCCCTTGCTGATTCGATTTTTTCAGGCCGATAATGCAGAATTCAAAATTCTACGCTTTTGGGCTCGGCTTGACATACCAAGCAGTGCATAATACTTTATCCATAATTATGGAGGCAAGAGAGCAGTACCTCGCACGACTCGCCTCCACCACACCAAAACCATGACCCGCATTGCTCCTACCGCGCTTTATCAGGAAGTGGCCGAACGCCTGCGTCAGCGCATCTTCGCCCACGAATTGACGCCCGGCACCTGGATCGACGAGCAGAAGCTCGCCGAGCAATACGGTATTTCACGCACCCCGCTGCGCGAAGCACTTAAGGTGCTGGCCTCGGAAGGCCTGGTCGAACTGAAGCCGCGCCGCGGCTGCTACGTGACCGAGATTTCGCGCCAGGACCTCGACGACATCTTCCCGCTGATGGCCCTGCTCGAAGGCCGTTGTGCCGCGGACGCGGTCAGGGCGGCCAAGGCTGCCGACATCAAGGGCCTCCGGGAAATTCACGAGCGCCTCGAGGCGGCCGCGCGCGAGGGACGCATCGACGCCTTCTTCGAGGCCAACCAGGAATTCCACCGGCGCATCCAGGAACTGGCCAGCAACCGCTGGCTGCTGTCGGTGATCCAGGACCTGCGCAAGGTGCTGAAGCTGTCCCGGCTGCATTCGCTGTCGCTGGAAGGCCGCCTGCAGCAGTCGCTGGAGGAGCACCGCGCCATCATGGCCGCCTTCGAGGCCGGCGAGGGTGCGAGGGCGGAGAAACTCATGCACGACCACCTGCTGTCCGGGCGCGAAGCCTTGGCCAAAATGGACAGCAAGGCCGCCAAGGCGGCCTGACGCTTCCGGCCGCTGTTGCGGTCGACCACCGAAAATGGCCGAAATCCGGCGATAAAAAACCCTGGCGGGCGAACCGGCCAGGGTTTTTTGCGACAACCGCAGGGGCTAGTGGCTGGCGGCGCCCGCCGCGCCGTAGCCCGTCTGGGCCCGGACGTACTGGTCGTCGAAGGCATCCACTTCCGCCTTGGCGCGCACGCTCGAATCGCTCTTCGAGAAGATGTAGGCGAGCACGAAGGCGATCGGCATCGCGAACAGCGCCGGCTGCGTGTAGGGGAACAGCGCGGCCTTGTTGCCGAGCACGTCGACCCACACCGACTTCGAAAAGAGCACGAAGAGCACGGCGGAGATCAGGCCGCCGTAGCCGCCGAACAGCGCGCCCCGCGTGGTCAGCCCCTTCCAGTACATCGACAGGATCAGCACCGGGAAGTTGGCCGCCGCGGCGACGCCGAAGGCGAGGCCGACCATGAAGGCGATGTTCTGCTTCTCGAACAGGATGCCGAGGATGATGGCGACGAAGCCGAGGCAGATCGTGGCGATCTTGGAAACGCGGATTTCCGCGGCTTCCGAGGCTTGCCCCTTCTTGATGACGCGGGCGTAGAGGTCATGCGAGATCGCCGAGGCGCCGGCGAGCGCCAGGCCCGAAACGACGGCCAGGATGGTGGCGAAGGCGACCGCCGCCAGGAAGCCGAGCAGCATGTTGCCGCCGACCGCCTTGGCCAGGTGCATGGCGACCATGTTGCCGCCGCCGATCAGCTTGCCGCCGATCGTGCCGCCCTCGAAGAAGTCGGGGTTCTGGCCGACGATCAGGATGCCGCACAGGCCCATCAGGAAGATGACGTTGAAGAAGTAGGCGACGAAACCGGAGGCGTAGAGCACCGACTTGCGCGCTTCCTTGGCGTCGGTGACGGTGAAGAAGCGCATCAGGATGTGCGGCAGGCCGGCGGTGCCGAACATCAGGCCGAGGCCGAGCGAGATGGCGGTGACCGGGTCGGCCAGCAGGCTGCCCGGATACATCAGCTTGGGACCGAGCTTGTGCACGGCGGTGGCCTTTTCCAGCAGGGTCTGGAAGGAGAAGCCGAACTGGCCGAAGGCGAGGAACATGACCAGCGTGCCGCCGGCGAGCAGCATGCAGGCCTTGATGATCTGCACCCAGGTCGTCGCGACCATGCCGCCGAAGGTCACGTACACCATCATCAGGATGCCGACGGCGAAGATGGCGACGTTGTACTCGAGGCCGAAGAGCAGCTTGATCAGCTGGCCGGCGCCGACCATCTGGGCGATCAGGTAGAAGCAGACCACGGTCAGCGAGGAAATCGCGGCCATGGTGCGCACCTTGCCTTGGTCGAGGCGGTAGGCGGTAATGTCGGAGAAGGTGAACTTGCCCAGGTTGCGCAGGCGTTCGGCCATCAGGAAGAGGATGATCGGCCAGCCGGCGAAGAAGGCCAGCATGTAGATGTAGCCATCGTAGCCCTGCGAATAGACCATGGCGGTCAGACCGAGCAGCGTCGCGGCCGACATGTAGTCGCCGGCGATCGCCAGACCGTTCTGGAAGCCGGTGATGCCGCCGCCGGCCGTGTAGAAGTCGGCCGTCGACTTGGTGCGGCTGGCCGCCCAGTAGGTGATCCCCATCGTCATCGTGACGAAGATGCAGAACATGATGATGGCGTGCCAGTTGGTCGCCTGCTTTTCAGCGGCGCCCAGCGGATCGCCGGCCGCAACGGCCAGTGCGGAGAGGCTCAGCAGTCCGAGCGCGGTAATCAATTGGCGTATCATTTTTGCTCCTTCCAGGCTTCCTTGACGATTTCCTGGGTCAGGGCATCGAACTCGGTGTTGGCGCGCTTGACATAGACGGCGGTCAGCACCCAGAAGAAAACGAACATGAAGAATTCAACGGCGACCCCCACCGTCAGCATCGAACCTTCGGCGACCGGCTGTCCCAGCGAGGTGGGATTGAAGGCAACCACCATCACGAAGCCGTAAAACATGGTCAGGACAATCGCGGCCAGCGTCCAGGCAAAGCGCCCCCGTCTTGCGACGAGCTCCTGGAACTTCGGGTTGGCCCGCATCCGCTCATACATCGCGCTGCTCATGGCTATATCTCCCTCTTTCTATTTGCCGTAGATCCGGCGGCGCGATTATATCTTATAGAGGACTGACCAAAATTGACCTATTGCGCCATTTATAATGCACGTTCCGCCACTGGACATTCATGATGAGTACGGTCGACCTCACCCGCGACGGCGAAATCGCCACCCTGATGCTGAACAACCCCGGCAAGCTGAATGCCATCAACCTCGGCATGTGGCTCCAACTGGCCGAAAACATGGCCGCCCTGTCGGTCGACCGCGACATCCGCTGCATCGTCCTGCGCGGCGCCGGCAGCGAGGCCTTCGCGGCCGGCGGCGATCTCGAGGAATTCGTCACCGCCCGCGCCTCGCTCGAGCAGGCGCTCCACTATCACGGCCAGGTCGCCGCCGCGCTCAACGCCATCGCCGACTGCCCGCACCCGACCATCGCCCTGATCCAGGGGGCCTGCATCGGCGGCGGGCTGGAAATCGCCGGCGTCTGCGACCTCCGTATCTGCAACGAATCGGCCCGTTTCGGCGCGCCGATCAACCGTCTCGGCTTCTCTATGTATCCCGGCGAAATGGAAGGCCTGCTCAAGCTCGCCGGCGCCGCCGTGATGAAGGAAATCCTGCTCGAAGGGCGCATCCTGAATGCCGGCGAGGCCTACGAGAAAGGCCTGGTGACGCGCGTCGTGCCGGACGCGCAGGTCGCCGACGAAGCCTACGCCACGGCCCGCCGCATCTGCGCCGGCGCCCCGCTGGTCGCCGGCTGGCACAAGCAGTGGATCCGCCGCCTGCAGAGCGGCCGCCCGCTCAACGACGATGAAAAGGCGGCGTCGTTCGCCTTTCTCGATACCGAAGACTACCGGGAAGGGCTGGCTGCCTTCCTGGAAAAGCGCAAGCCGGTATTCAAGGCGCGCTGATCAGGACGCGCCGAACAGGCTCCACAGCATCTTGCCGGCGAGCAGCACCAGCAGGCCGGCGAACACCCGCTTCAGCGTCCGCACCGGCAGCCGGTGGGCGAGGCGGGCGCCGAGCGGCGCGGTCAGCACGCTGGCGGCGAGGATGCAGCCGAGCGCCGGCAGATAGATGAAGCCGAGGCTGCCCGGCGGCAGACCTGCGTGGCCCCAACCGTTCCAGACATAACCAATGCTGCCGCCGATGGCGATTGGCAAACCGACCGCGGCCGAGGTGCCGATCGCGCTGTGCGGACGGACGTTGCACCAGATCAGGAAGGGTACCGTCAGCGCGCCGCCGCCGATCGCCGCCAAGCTCGACACCGCGCCGATGCCGAGGCCGGTGGCGGCCAGCCCGAGCCGGCCGGGCAGCCGGCGGCTGGGCGGCGGCCGGAAATTGGCCAGCATCTGCACAGCGACGAAGAGCATGAAGACGACGAAGAAGATCGCCAGCGCCCGCGACGAGATCCGCGCCGCCAGCTGCGCACCGAGTAGCGTGCCGGCCAGCACGCCCGGCGTCAGGCCACGCAGCGCCGGCCACAGCACGGCACCGTGGGCATGGTGGGCACGCAGGCTGGAAATCGACGTGAACAATATCGCTGCCATCGAGGTGCCGAGCGCCAGGTGCAGCACCTCGTCGGCCGGAAAGCCGAGGCCGACGAACAGCATGCCGAGCACCGGTACGACGATGACCCCGCCGCCGACCCCGAGCAGGCCGGCAAAGAAGCCTGCGACCGCGCCGGTCAGCAGGTAGGCCAGTAGGGGAATCAAGCGCAGGAATCCAGCCAGCGGACGATGCCGTCGATGCTGCGGAAATCGTCGCTGGCGCGCACCGGGATCGCTGGCGCCAACTCGGCGAACAGCTTGGCCAGCGCACTACCGGGGCCGATTTCGAGCACCGCGTCGGGCTGCAACTCGACCACTGCTTCGAGGCAGGCCGCCCAATCGAGCGGTGTGCAAATCTGCCGCGCCAGCGCGTCGACCGCAACACTGACCGTCCGCGCCGAGGTCGCATCGATTGCGCTCAATACCGGAAACGCCAGACGCTTTTCGGGTAACCCGGCGAGACGCTGCCGGAAACCCTCGGCGGCACTGGCGAGCAACGGCGTATGCGACGGCGTGCGCACCGCCAGCGGCACCAGCCGGGAAGCACCAGCCTCGCTCAACGCGGCAGCAACCGGCGCCATGCCCGCGGCCGGACCGGCGAGCACAACGTGACGCGGCGCGTTGCGGATCGCGATCGCCAGCCCGTGCGCCGCCGCAATACCGGCGACTAGCGCCTCGTCGAGGCTGAGCACCGCCAGCATGCCGCCGGTCGCGACTTCGTCCATCAAGTGCGCCCGCTCGCCGGCCAGGGCGACGGCGGCGGCCGGCGTCATGACCCCGGCCGCGGCGCAGGCGCTGAGTTCGCCCAGCGAATAGCCGGCGGCGCAGATGGGCCGCGGCAGGCGCTCGCGCAATGCTGACCACAGCGCCAGCTGCTGGGCGACGATCAACGGCTGGGCGACGGCATTGGCGGCAAGGAAGTCGGCATCGGGCACGAAAGCCGGATCGGCCAGCGACGGTAGGCGCGCAACCAGCGCCGCCCGCAATTCGCCGTCGGCCTCGCGCGCCAGTTGCTGCCAGTGCTCGGGGCGCTGGCCGCCCTGGCCGCTGAACAGGATCGCCAGGCGCATCTTCAGGCCTCGGCGAAGCCGGCGAGGAACAGCGTCACACCGAGCAGGTCGGCGCTGCCGCCCGGGCTCAGCCGGCGGGCAACGAAAATCCGGTCGATTTCTGTCGCCCGCTGCCGCCAGTCATCGGCCAGCACGCCACCGGCGTCGAGAAAGCCGGCCGCCAGCGCGCGCGCTTCGGCGAGCCCGACCGGGCCGCCGCGCCACAGCAGGTTGGTGTCTTCAAGTCCGGCGATCAGCGCGAACAGCGCCTGGACCTCGGCGAGGCCGGCGTCGCCGGTCGCGGCCAGCGTCGCCCGGTAGGCCGGCAGGCCGATCTCGCGCGCCGCCGGAAAACCGGCGGCGGCTTCGCGGCGGGCGCCGCCGGCACCGTAGCGGCGGGCGACGGCGAGGCCGTGGCTGGCCGGTTCGGCCGCCGGCGGCAGCGCCGCGATGATGGCCGCGCCCCAGGTATCGGCGACGGTACGGCACAGCGCCTCGGAATCGAGCGGCCGGCAGGCCGCCTGCAGCGCACCAGCCGCGGCGCACAGCAGGCCGAGATTGAAAATCGCCCCGCGATGGGTGTTGACGCCGGCGGTCGCCGCCAGCATGTCACGCTCTGCAGCGATACCCAGCGCCTGCAGCGCGGCGAATGCCGGGCGGGCGCGGCCGGCAGCGGTAATCGCTGGAAAATAGCCGCGTAGCGCCTGCAGGCTGCGGACGAATGTCGCGAAATCCATGTCGCGGTGGCTGCCGCGGCTGGCGGGCGTGACCAGGCCGGGCTTCGGATCCAGCGCGACCTCGCGGTAGAGGGAGCGGATCGCCGCGCGGCCGATTCGCGCGTCGGCGGCCGCGGGCGCTGTGACTGATGCAATGACGGATGCGCTTACTGGCGCAGTTGCTGTGACAGGCGTGCTGGCCGGCGCCTTCGCCTGAACGGGCGCCGACGCAGGCGCCGGCCAGCCTGTCGGCCAGCCGGCCCTACCGGCCGGTGCAACCACGGGCTCAGGCTGCCAGCGCATACGGCACCAGGCGCGCCAGCAGTTCGCCGAGCGGCGTCAGCGCGACGCCCTGCTCGTCCTTGACCAGCACCGAGCGCCGCGGTTCGCCACAGGCCGCCGCCAGTTCGCGCCAGGCGATTGCGGCGCCGCCGGGCAGGCGGATTTCGCCGTCGAGCCGGCAGGGCAAGGTGGTGGCCGCATCGGCGAAGAGCGCCAGCGCAGTTTCAAGTTGGGCGCGGTCGGCGACATCGCAGATCAGGTCGATGTCCGATTCGGCATGGCGGTAGGCCTCGCCGGACAGCGCTTCCCAGGCCAGCGAACCGTAGGCGCCGAGGCCGACGCCGACCCGGCGCAGCGCCCGTTCGAGGGTCGTCAGCACCTCGCGCACCGCTGCCGACTGGCCGCCGAGGCAGGCGGCCAACGCCAGCGGCGGCCGGATCTCGGCGACCGCGCCGGCATCGACGCGCAGCGCGACGCGCTGGCGGGCCAGGGCCAGCGGCAGCGCCAGGCCGAGCAGCAGCCCGCCGCCGTCGGCCGGCTGGCGCGCGGCGACCAGCGGCCGGCCGGCGGCGATCCAGGCGGCGACGGCGGCACGGACGACCGGGCTGGCCGGTGGCGGGCCGGCCCAGGCGAAACCGGCGCCGGGGCGCAGATAAACCAGGTCGTGGCGGCGCATTTTTCAGGCCGCCCGGCCGTGGACCGCGGCCGCGATGCCGGCCGCCAGCCGGCGGCCGCCGCGGGCGAGCCCTTCGGCCTGCCGCCGGTCGCCGGCGGCGCGCGCCGTCGCCGCGTCGGCCAGCGCCGTCGCCAGGCGCTCGGCCGACGGGGCCGGCCAGATCGCCTCGATGGCGCCCATTTGCCGGTAGTTCTCCGCCCCCGGGGCGAAGATCGGCGAACTGGCGGCCAGCTCGACCAGGCGTTCGTGGGCGATCTTGGTCACCCGCGCCATCGCCCGCAGGTCCATGACCCGGACCTGGGCGTCGGCCAGCGCGTAGGCGCGGTCGGCCATCAGCCCGTAGGACAGGAAGCCGCCGCTGACCGCGTTGGCGGTGACCAGCGCGATCGACGGATGATCCTGGCGGCGGGCGAGATCGACGCAGCGCGCGAGATGCGCCAGCGAGCCGTTGAGGCACAAGAGTTCCTGGCCGCGCGACAGCGCCTGGCCGGAGGTGTCGACCAGGAAGACCAGCGGCCGGCCGGGATGGTGCTCGACGGTGTCGAGCACGAAAGCCGCCAACGCCAGCGCCATCCGGTGGTCGATCGCCGCGGCGTCGGTGGTGCCGAGCACGGCGACGGTGCCGGTGGCGGTCTCGGCAGTGCCGGTCAGCACCTGGCGGTCAACGGCCACCGCGTGGCCGGCCGGGAACAGCCCGTCGAGAATGTCGTTGAGGCTCATGTCGGCAATCCTTCCTTCAGGGCGACCAGTTCGTCGCGTTCGAGCAGCGGCACGGATTGGGGGTCGGCGACACCGAGCGCGGCCCAGACCTCGAGGCCGTCGCGCAGCTGGCCGTAGGCGGCCAGCCGGTTTTCGAGGCTCCGCTGGCTGGCGCGCAACTCGGCCAGCGAGGGCGGTGGTTCGCTGTGCTCGCCGAGGTAAGCGACGGCGCCGGCGCGGAAGGCAGCGAGGTCGTCGTCGACCAGCATCGCGCAGTCGCCCATCAGATAGCGATGCTTGCCGCCGGTGATGCGCCAGACCAGGGCGCGGTCTTTCGAGTCGAATTCCTCGACGCCCATCACCGTCTCGATGACCTCGGGGCCTGACAGCGCCAGCCGCCCTTCCTCGGAGATCAGGATTGCCGAGCACAGCTTGGCGACGATGCCCATGCCGCCGAAGGCGCCGCAACTGCCGCCGACCAGTGCGACAACCGGGACGCCGGCAGCGCGCGCATCGAGCACGGCGCGCATAATCTCGGAAATGGCGATCAGCCCGGCGTTGGCCTCGTGCAGCCGAACACCGCCGGAATCGATCAGCAGCAGCACGGCAGCCGGCTTTTCTTCAACGGCGCGGCGCAGCAGGCCGACGATCTTGGCGCCGTGGATTTCGCCGACGGCGCCACCCATGAACTGGCCTTCCTGCGCCGCGACAAAAACGGCCTTTTCGGCCAGTCGACCGCAGCCGATGACGACGCCGTCGTCGAAGGCGCCGGGCAGGTCGAGCTGGGCCAGATGCGGGCTGGGCTGCGCTTCGGCCGGCGGCAGGATTTCGCGGAAGCTGCCGGCGTCGAGCAGGCCGGCGATGCGGGCGCGGGCGGTGGCCTCGAACCAGCTATGGCGTGACGCGAGTGACGGGTTCATTGCGCACCTCCCTGATATTCGGCCAGCGCCTGCGCCAGGCGCAGGCTGACGACGGCCGGTGTCGCCCCCATGTCGTTGATGGCGATGGCAGTGCCGCCGGCGGCGTGGGCCGCGGCGAAGCTGCCGAGCACGGCGCGCCAGGTCTCGCCGAAACCGCGCGCCGAGGTCTTGATGCTGACCTGACAGACGGCGGCAGCATCGCCGGCCTTGACCAGGATTTCCAGGTTGCCGGAACCGACGACGCCGCACAGCGCCGGGTCGGCGGCCCGCGCCAGCGGCGCGGAGTCGAAACGAAAGTCGAGTGTTTCCATGGCGGTCACCAGTTGCGGAAGCGGGAAGGAGGGGCGTAGAGGCCGCCCGACCAGCGCACCAGGTCCTTGACGGAGCGGGCGGCGAGCAGGTCGCGGGTGGCCTGACGCGGGTCGATGCTGAGGTCTTCGGGGCGGCGGACGATGCCGCGGTCGCGCAGGTTCTCGACCATGGCCTTGTCGCGCGCCAGGCCGACCGGCGTGAAGCCGGCGACGCCGCGGATCGCCTGTTCGCGCTCCTCGGGCGTCCGGCACAACAGCAGGTTGGCGATGCCTTCCTCGGTCACGATATGGCTGACGTCGTCGCCGTAGATCATGATCGGCGGCAATTCGGCGCCCATCGACTTCTGCAGCTTCCAGGCGTCGAGTTCCTCGACGAAGACCGGCGCCATGTGCTCGCGGAAGGTCTCGACCATCTGGACGACCAGCTTGCGGCCACGAATGGCGTTCGGCCCGGCCGCCTCGCGCCCGGCCTTGAGCCAGGCCGTGCTGGCATGACGGCGGCCGTGCGGGTCAGAACCCATGTTCGGTGCGCCGCCGAAGCCGGTGATGCGGCCCAGCGTCGCCGTCGAACTGTTGCCGGCGAGGTCCATCTGTAGCGTCGAGCCGATGAACATGTCGCAGGCGTAGAGGCCGGCCGTCTGGCTGAAGGCCCGGTTCGAGCGCATGCTGCCGTCGGCGCCGATGAAGAAGACATCGGAACGGGCGGCGACATAGGCATCCATGCCGACTTCCGAGCCGAAGCAGTGCACCGATTCGACGAACCCGGACTCGATGGCCGGGATCAGCGTCGGGTGCGGGTTGAGCGCCCAGTGGGTGGCGATCTTGCCCTTCAGGCCGAGGTCGGCGGCATAGGTCGGCAGCAGCAGCTCGATCGCCGCGGTGTCGAAGCCGATGCCGTGGTTCAGGCGCGTCACGCCGTACTCGGCGTAGATGCCCTTGATCGCCATCATCGCCATCAGCACCTGGACCTCGGTGATCTGCGCCGGGTCGCGGGTGAATAGCGGCTCGATGTAGTTCGGGCGCGGCGCCTTGACCGTGAAATCGACCCAGTCGGCGGGCACGTCGACGCGCGGCAATTTGTCGAGGCGCTCGTTGACCTGGGCGATGACGATACCGCCCTTGAAGGCGGTGGCTTCGACGATCGCCGGCGTGTCCTCGGTGTTGGGGCCGAGGTAGAGGTTGCCCTCGGCGTCCGCCGCCTGCGCCGCGATCAGCGCGACGTTGGGCGTCAGGTCGAGGAAGTAGCGACCGAACAGTTCGAGATAGGTATGAATCGCGCCGATCTCGATGCGCTGTTCCTGGACTAGCTTGGCCAGCCGGGCGCCCTGCGGGCCGCTGAAAGAAAAGTCGAGGCGGTTTGCCAGGCCGCGCTCGAAAAGGTCCACATGGCTCGGGAGAGCCAGGACTGACTGGACCAGACTGAGGTGATGGAGACGCGCCGGATCGCAGTCGGCCAGCGACTCGGCGAGGAAATCGGCCTGCTTCTGGTTGTTGCCTTCGAGGCAGACGCGGTCGCCCGGCTGGATGACGGCTTCGAGCAGGTCGATGATGCGGTCGACCGGGATTTCCTTGCCAAAACCGAGGCTCGCCGCGCGTTCGAGACGGCGGGCGCGGCTCTGGCGCAGGGTATCCCACTGACGGGAGAGGGGTGCGTTCATGGTCGTCCTTCCGCCCAATCAGGCACCGCTGTACTGCGATGGCAGCCAGGTGGCGATTTCCGGGAAGAAACACAGCAGCACGATGCCGAGCACCATCAGCAGCAGGAAGGGGACGGTACCCCACATGATTTCCTTGAGCTTGATGTCGGGCGCGATGCCGCTGATCACGAACAGGTTGAGGCCGACCGGCGGGTGGATGAGGCCCATTTCCATCAGGATGGTCATGATCACGCCGAACCAGATCAGGTCGAAGCCCAGCGCCTTCATGGCCGGCAGGATGATCGGCGTGACCATCAGGATGATCGCCACCGGCGGCAGGAAGAAGCCGAGAACGATGAGCAGGATGTTCACCCAGAAGAAGAACTCCCATTTGGTCATTTCCAGGGAAATCATCCAGGCCGCCGCCGACTGGGTGATGTGCAGGTAGCTCATCACGTAGGTGTAAAGGAAGGACATGGCGATGATCAGCATGATCATCGACGATTCGCGGGCGGTGCCCGAGAGGATGACCTTGAGGTCGCTCCAGCGCCAGCAACCGTAGATGGTCATCACCATCAGCAGGGCGCCGAAGGCGCCGATGCCGGCCACTTCCGACGGCGTCGCCCAGCCGCCGTAGAGGGCGACCATGACGATGACGATCAGGCCGAGGAAGGGGGCCAGGCGGGGCAGGGTTTCCAGGCGTTCCTTCCAGCTGTACGACTCCTCGGCCGGCAGGGGGCGAGCGGTTGTCCGGCTCGAGCTGATTTTCTCGTTCTTTTCGGCCCAGGACTTGTACATCACCCAGATCGAGAACAGCGCGGTCAGCAGCAACCCGGGGCCGACGCCGGCCATGAACAGCTTGCCGATCGACTGCTCGGTGGCCAGGCCGTAGAGGATCAGCGTCAGGGACGGCGGAATCAGGATGCCCAGCGTGCCGCCGGCGGCGATCAGGCCGGTCGCCAGGCGTTCGGAATAGCCGCGCTTGCGCATTTCCGGAATGCCCGAGGAGCCGATCGCCGAGCAGGTCGCCGGCGACGAGCCGCACATCGCGGCGAACACCGAGCAGGCCAGCGTGTTGGCCAGGCCGAGGCCGCCCGGCACCTTGTACAGCCAGCGGTTCAGCGAGTTGTACAGATCCGAGCCGGCGCGCGACTTGCCGATCGCCGCCCCCATCATGATGAACAGCGGAATGGTCAGCAGCGTGAAGCTGTTCAGTTCCGAAAAGATGGTTTCGGCAACGATGGAGAGCTGTGCTGCCGGCATGAAGAAGAACATGAAAATCAGGGCGACCGAACCGACGGCGAAGGCGATCGGCATCCCCGAGAACAGAAAGCCAAAGGTGGCGGCCGCGTAAAGCAGGCCCAGTGTTCCGACGCTCATTTGCGCTCTCCTGATTGGTCGTGCTGGATGCGTTCGATGGCCACCTGGATGGCGGCGTTGTGTTGCGGCGGCGGCTTGTGCGAGCGCATCGCTTCGGGCAGCGAGTCTTCGATGAACTGGACGAAAACCTGCAAGGCGAGCGACGTCATGCCCACCGCCATCGTGGCGAAAACCGGCCACATCTTCGGCGACCACGACGTATCGCTCATGCGGCCCTCATCCCACGCTTCGTGGAAGAGGTGCCAGCAGTTCCAGGCGATGAAGGCGCAGAACAGGAAGGACAACAGGTCGGAAAAGGCCATCCGCCACTGCGTCCAGCTATGGGGCGTGATCTCGTCGAGAATTTCGATCGTGACGTGGCCGCGATTGAGCTGGGTATGCGCGGCAGCCAGGAAACTGGAAGCGATGAGCAGCATGACGCAGAGCTCGATCTCCCAGTCGGTCGGCCAGGCAAAGAAATAACGGACTGCGACCTCGAAGACGAGGATGCAGGTAGCGACGACGATCAGAAAGGCCGACAGGTAACCTGTCGCAATGTTGAACGCCTTGACCGCGCGACTGATGAATTGTCCGGGACTCATGATTCACCTTTCGAAAGGGGCACGGCCGGGGCAAGCCCGGCCGCGGATTTACTTGACTGCCAGCGCCATGTCGAGCAGCGCGCGGCCGTTCTTGATGTTCTCGGAAAAGTCCTTGAACGCCGTCTGTTCGGCAACGCCGCGCCAGGCCATGAATGCCTTGTCGTCCATATCGACGACCTTGGCACCGGCCTTGGCGAACACCTCGGCCATGCGCTGATCGTCCTTCTTGGCTTCCTCGACGCCGAATTTCTCGAGGCTGGCCCCGACTTCGGTGATGATCTTCTGTTGATCCGGTGTCAGCGAGTCATAGAGGCCCTTGGAAATCAGCAGCGGCTCGAACATGAACCAGAAGCTCTTGTTGCGGGCCGAGGTCGCGAACTTGGTGAATTCCTGCAAACGGAAGCTGATCAGGGAAGTGCTGGAGGTCAGGGCCGCATCGAGCACGCCGGACTGCATGGCGCTGTAGATTTCCGAGGAAGGCATGCCGGTTACCGCTGCGCCGGCGCCCTTCAACATCTGGTCCATTTCCTTGCTGCCGCCACGAAACTTGAGCCCCTTTGCGTCCTCCGGACTGACTACCGCCCGCTTGGTCGAAGCAATGCCGCCGGCCTGCCAGACCCAGGTCACGATCTTGATGTTCTTGTCGGCGAGAATGCGGTCGAGCTCCTTGCCGATCGGCGCAGTCTTCCAGCGCATTCCCTGCTCGTAACTGCTGACCACGGTCGGCATCAGCGTGATGTTGACCTCGGGAATCTCGCCGCCACCGTAGGCCAGCGGCACCAGGCTCATGTCCAGGGCGCTCTTGCGCAGGGCGCCGATCTGGCTGTTGGTCTTCATCAACGAACTGCCCGGGTAGATCTCGAACTTCAGGCTGCCCTTCGACTGCTTTTCGACTTCGGCGGCGAAGCGGCGAACCAGGCGGTCACGAAAATCGCCCTCTTCGTTTGAAGCGGCCGGGAACTGGTGCGAAATCTTGATGACGCGCGGCGTCTGGGCATATGCCGAAGGCAGGGTGCAGGCAAATGCGGCGGCAACCGCGGCCAGCGTAAGTTGACGTTTGGTCTTGCTGATCATGAAAAGCTCCTCCAGGGTTGATATGGCTGCGACGGTGAACCTCACTGGCTGGCTTATCCTCATTTCAGGAATACCGCACTGTTGTTTTGTGTTCAAAAATCACCGTTGTGTATACAAGATAGACAATGATTGAATACTGGTCAACTAATTTCGTATAATTTAATCGTCGCCATCTGCAGGATCACGAACCATGAACAGCCCTGTCGAAATCCCTGCCAACACCCGCCAGTCGGAACGCCTGGGGGAACTCATCGAAGAACGCATCGTGACCGGCGTCTATCCGCCCGGAACGCGACTGGACGAGCAGGAGCTGGCCGATACCTTCGGCGTTTCACGAACGCCGGTCCGCGAGGCGTTGATCCAGCTGGCCTCGGTCGGCCTGATCGAGATCCGGCCGCGGCGCGGCGCGACCGTCCCGGAAGTCGGTGCCGAAAGGGTCTGCGAAATGTTCGAGGTGATGGCCGAACTGGAGGCCATGTGCGGCCGCCTGGCCGCCCGCCGCATCACCCCCGGCGAACAGGCGGCGCTGCAGGAAGCGCATCGGGCCTGCGAAGCGGCACGCGATGCGAACACGCCGGATGTGTACTACCAGCTGAACGAGGTCTTCCACCAGCGCATCTACGAGGCCAGCCACAACAGCTTCCTGGTCGAGCAGGCGACGGCGCTGCACCGGCGCCTGCGTCCCTACCGCCGGCTACAGCTGCGCGTGCGCAACCGGATGGCCTCATCATTCAACGAGCACCAGGCGATCGTCGACGCCATCACCAAGGGGGACAGCGACCTGGCTGCGGCCCAATTGCGCGCCCATGTCACCGTGCAGGGCGAGCGCTTCGCCGACCTCGTGGCAACCCTGCGCGACTTCAACGCAGGCGCCTAGGCAGCCTCAGCCGATCAGGCTGTAGAGCATCTTGGTGGCCAGCAGGGCGAGAAAGCCGCCGAAGGCCCGCTTCAGCTTCTTGACCGGCAGCTTGTGCGCCAGGCGGGCGCCGACCGGCGCCATCAGGATGCTCATGACCACGATGCCGACGAAGGCCGGCAAGTAGACATAGCCCAGCGTGTACGGCGGCAGCCCGACATCATTGAAGCCGGCGACGATGTAGCCGGTCGCGCCCGCCACGGCGATCGGGAATCCGAGCGCGGAAGAGGTGCCGACGGCCGCGTGGATGGCCACGTTGCAGAACAGCATGAACGGCACCGACAGGAAACCGCCGCCGGCGGCGACCAGGCTGGAGATGCCGCCGATCACGCCGCCGGCGGTGAACAGCCCGAGCGGGCCGGGCAGTTGCCGATGGGCGTGCGGCTTGAAGTCGAGCATCATCTGCAGCGAGGCGTAATAGACTATGACGACGAAGATTGCCGTCATCGGCCCCGTCGGCACCTGGCCGGCCACCAGCGAACCGCCGAAGGTGCCCAGCACCAGGCCCGGCGCCAGGCTGCGGACGACATCCCAGCGCACCGCACCATGCGCGTGATGGGCGCGCATGCTGGAAATCGAGGTGAAGACGATGGTCGCCATCGACGTGCCCAGCGCCAGGTGCATGACATGCTCCGGCGGGAAATTCTGCGCGACGAAAAGCATGTACATGAAAGGCACCAGCGTCAACCCGCCGCCGACACCGAACAAGCCGGCGACGAAACCGCCGAAAATGCCGAGCAAGGGGTAGCTCAACCACCAGATTGTCATTGCCGCTCCATCAATTGGGTAATGAACGTCCATTCCTCAGGGGTCACCGGCGTGATCGACAGGCGGTTGCCGCGGGCGAGGAGGCGCATGCCGGCGAGTTCCGGTTGCGCCCGTAGTTCGGCCAGGGGAAGGTAACGCGACTTGCCGACGAAACGGACGTCGCGCAGCCACCAACGCGGCTTGTCCGGGCTGGATTTCGGGTCGAAATAGGGGTCGACCGCAACGAACTGGGTGGCATCCGGATAAGGCTCGGAACAGACTTCGCAGATGCCGGCAATGCCCGGTTCGGCGCAGCCGGAATGGTAGAAGAAGGCGAGGTCGCCGATCCGCATGGCGTCGCGCATGAAATTGCGCGCCTGGTAGTTGCGCACACCGGTCCACGGCACCGTCTGCCCCGGCGCGGCAGCGAGGTCGTCGATCGAGACGTCCTCCGGCTCAGATTTCATCAGCCAGAACTGCATCGCTTCAGGAAAGGCGTTCGATCATCTTCTCGGACAAAAAAAGGCCCCCGCGAGTGCCGTCAGACCGGCATCCTGAACCTGGGTTCAGAGTGGCTGCTTTCCTTCCGCTTCAGGACCACCCGACGAAGGGCGTTCACAACAGCGGTTTCAATGGTCCGCAACCGATGCCAATTAGCATTGGTTCAAGGAATCTATGGTCTAGACAAACACCGCAGGGGACGCTCGGCGGGCGGCGCCGGGGTCAACAGCAAATGACTACAGGTCCAGTTGCTGCTGGGGCGCAAGCACGGCATCGATCCGTGCTCCCATGTCGTCGATTCTACGCTTTGCGTCGGAAGTATCAACCGCATAGTCAATTTCCGGCTCCGCCGCGACCGGCGGCCGGGACAGGTGTTCGTGCGCGATGTTCAGCGCGGCCATCACCGCCACGCGCTCGGCGATCGTGGTCCTGGTGCGCTGGGCGATCTCGCGCATCTTGCCGTCGACCAGATCGACCGCGGCCAGCAGCGCCTCCCGCTCTTCCGGCGTGCAGGCCACGCGATACTCGCGGCCCATGATCATGACATCGAGGAAATTCGGCTCGGCGCTCATTTCAGGCATCCTCGGGCAGCTTGTCCATCAGACCTTCGAGACGCTCGCGGGCGACCGTCATCGTCTGGCGCAGATGCAGGCGTTCGGCCTCGGCCGCCGCCATCTGGTTCTTCAGCACTTCGTTCTCGGCGCGCAACTGGTGAACCAGGGCGACGACCTGTTCGATCTTGTTTTCGAGCGCATCGAGTTCGGTATTCATGGCGCGCACTATAGAGGCTGAAAGCCCGCATGGTCAAGGACTAAGCCTTTATTCTGAAAGTGCTTTGTCGGGATCGGCCACGCAAGTTTCTGGTGCATCGCAGCAAGCGGCCATGTAGAATGCGCGCCGTGTCAGGTGCTGCGGAAGGATTCTCCGACCGCGGATAAACGGGAAAGCGGTGCGTCCATCGGGACAACTCCGCTGCTGCCCCCGCAACGGTAAGCAAGTGCGGGCGCGCCACAACGCCACTGGGTTTCGGCCTGGGAAGGCGGCGCGTCAAGACTTGCGAGCCCGGATACCGGCCTGGGACAAACCAGCGGAAGTGCCACGGGGGTGTGGCGCCGGTCTCCGACCTGCGTGCGTTCTCCGGGACTTCCTTGTCCAGTCATTCCGGTATGCGGGGACGCCTGCCGGCCAAGGGAGAATCATGAATCCACGTCTCACGCCGCTCGCCGCGGCACTGTCCATTGCCTTCGTGACGCCGGTGCACGCCCAGAGCGCCGACCTCGACCCGGTGATCGTCACCGCCACCCGCTTCAGCGAAGCCGACACCAACGTCGCGGCCAACGTCAGCGTCATCACGCGCGACGACATCCGCAACACCCCGGCCCGCGACCTGCCGAGCATGCTCAAGGGCAGCGCCGGCGTCGACGTGCGCGCCCTCTACGGCAGCCTCGGCATCGACTCGACGATCGACATCCGCGGCTTCGGCGAAACCGCCGGTAGCAACACCCTGATCCTGCTCGACGGCCAGCGCATGAACCCGATCGACATGGGCAGCGTCAGCTGGTCGGCGATCCCGCTCGACAGCGTGCAGCGCATCGAAGTCATGCGCGGCGCCGGCACCGTGCTGTACGGCGACAAGGCGACCGGCGGCGTGGTCAACATCATCACCGACAAGTCGGGCACGCCGCGCTTCGGCGCGACGGTCGGCATCGGCAGCTACGACACCCAGACCGTCGACCTCAACGGCGCCTTCGGCAACGAAACCGGCTACGCCAACGCCTTCGCCCACTACGCCCACACCGGCGGCTGGCGCGAGAATTCGCAGGCCGAGCAGGCCGCGCTCAGCGGGCGCGGCGGGCTCTATCTCGGCAAGGGCGAGGTCTTCCTCGACTACGCCGTGTACAACGACCATTCCGGCCTCCCCGGCTACCTGCTGAGCGCCGCCTACCAGGCCAACCCGAAGACCTCGACCACCCCCAACGACTCGCAACGCAGCGACGGCTACCGGGTGCGCCCGGGCGTCGCCCTGCCGCTCACCGACACCCTGCGCTTCGAGGCCGAAGTCTCCTACGACCGCCAGAACCAGCACGCCAACTACGTCTCGTTTTCCAGCCAGGCCGACCGCACCCGCGACAACTGGTCGGTCACCCCGCGCCTGCGCTGGCAGCACGGCCTCGGCAGCCTGAAGAGCGAAACCGTGCTCGGTATCGACTACTACTCCGGCGAGGTCAGCGCCACCTACACGACCGCCGCTTCCCAGGGCGCCAAGCAGGACAGCACCGGCTTCTACTTCCAGAACATCACCGAATGGGTCGCCGGCCTCGCCACGACCCTCGGCGCGCGCAGCCAGCGCGTCGACCAGTCCGCCTCGCAGGATGCCTTCATGGGCTTCTTCGGCATGCAGCCGGCGATGTACGGCAGCGCCGAATACACCCGCAGCGCCTGGGATCTCGGCCTGAGCTACGCCGGCGACGGCTGGCGCGTCTACGGCAAGGGCGGCACCACCTTCCGCTTCGCCAACACCGACGAATTGTTCGGCTACGACCCGTTCACCGGCAACCCGACCTTCGCCGGCAACCTCAAGCCACAGACCGGCACGCTCGGCGAAATCGGCGGCAGCGTCACGCTCGGCCCGGTCAAGGGCCGCGCCGCGCTCTACCGGATGGACCTGGAGGACGAAATCGCCTATGACGGCTCGCTGTTCACCAACGTGAACCTCGACAAGACCCGCCGCCAGGGCCTCGAACTGGAAGGCGACTGGCGCATCGTACCCTCGCTGCTGGCCCGTGCCACCTACACCTATACCGACTCGACCTTCCGCGAAGGCATGTACGACGGCAAGCAGGTGCCGCTGGTTCCGCACAACAAGGCGGCGGCCCGGCTGACCTGGGACGGCGCCGCCCTCGGCCAGTACACGGCGGTGGTCAACTACGTCGGCGAACGCTACTACAGCGGCGACTTCGCCAACGCGCTGGACAAGCTGCCCGGCTACACCACGGTCGACTTCATGGCCGGCTGGAATTTCAAGCCGTGGTCGATTTCGGCGCGCCTGCTCAACGCCTTCGACAAGAAGTACTCGCCCTACGCCGGCTATTCGACCTTCCAGTCGGACTATTATTACTACCCGGCCGATGGTCGTACCTTCCTGATGACTGCGAGCTACAACTTCCGCTGATGCCCACCCGCCGCCGCGCCTTCCTGACCCTCGCCGTCCTCGTGCCACTGGCACTGGCGAGTTTCTGGGCGGCGCTGGCGGCCGGCAGCGTCGCCCTGCCGGCGGGCGACGTTCTCGCCGCCCTGCTCGGGCAGGAAGCACCCGGCGCCGACATCGTCCGCGAACTGCGCCTGCCGCGCGCCCTCGCCGGCTTCGCCTGCGGCGGCCTGCTGGCCCTGGCCGGCGCGCTGATGCAGGTGTTGCTGCGCAACCCGCTGGCCGACCCCTACATCCTCGGCATTTCCGGCGGCGCCGGCGTCGGTGCCTTGTTCGCCATCATGATCGGCCTGCCGGCACTCGGCATCGACGGCCTCGCCTTCGCCGGGGCGCTCGGCGCCATGCTGCTCGTCTTCGGGCTGGCGCACGGCGACGGCAGCTGGACGCAGACGCGCCTGCTGCTGACCGGCGTCATCGTCGCCGCCGGCTGTGGCGCCCTGATTTCCCTTATGCTGGCGATCGCCCCGGAAGACCGCCTGCGCGGCATGCTCTTCTGGCTGTCCGGCGACCTCGGCCAGGCGGCCAGCGCCTGGCCGCCGCTGGCGGCGCTGGCGATCGCCCTGACCCTGGCCATGCCCTTCGCCCGCGAACTCAACCTGCTGGCGCGCGGCCTGCTGCAGGCGCAGGCGCTGGGCGTTGCGGTCCACCGCCTGCGCTATGCCGTTTTCCTGCTCGCCTCGCTGGCCACCGCCGCCTCGGTGACGACCGCCGGCTCGATCGGCTTCATCGGCCTCGTCGTCCCGCACCTCGTGCGGCTGGCCACCGGCAACGACCAGCGCCTGCTGCTGCCGGCCTCGGCACTGGCCGGCGGCGCCCTGCTGATGCTCGCCGACACCCTGGCACGGACGCTGATCGCCCCGCAGCAACTGCCGGTCGGCGTGCTGACGGCGCTGATCGGCGTGCCGGTCTTCCTCTTCCTGCTGTCGCGGCAGCCGCGATGAGCGCGCCACTGCTGACCGCCAGCGGGCTCTCGGTCGACATCGGCGGCCGTTGCGTCGCCCGCGCGCTCGACCTCACCGTCGAAGCCGGGCAGCGGCTGGCCATCCTCGGGCGCAACGGCGCCGGCAAATCGACCCTGCTCGCGACACTGGCCGGGCTGCGCGAACCGGGCGCCGGCCGCATCGAACTGGGTGGCGCCTCCTATGCCGCGCTCACCCCGCGCGCTGCGGCGATGCGCCGCGCCTGGCTGGGCCAGACGCAAGCCGACCCGTTCGGTTCGACGGTGCTCGAAACCGCGCTCACCGGCCGCCACCCCCATCTCGGCCGCTGGGACTGGGAAAGCACGCGCGACGCCGATCTGGCGCGCGGCGCGCTTACCGCCGTCGGCCTCGCCGGCATGGAAGAACGGCAGATCCACACCCTCTCCGGCGGCGAACGGCAGCGCCTGGCGATCGCCACCCTGCTCGCCCAGGCGGCGCCGCTCTACCTGCTCGACGAGCCGCTTGCCCACCTCGACCTCAACCACCAGATGGCAGTGCTCGAACTGTTTGCCGGTGCGGCGCGTGACTGCGGCGCGGGCGTCGTCATGGTCCTCCACGACCCGGCGCTGGCGCACCGTTTCTGCGACCACGCGCTGCTGATCGACGGCGCCGGCAACTGCGAACTGGGTGCGGTCGACGCCGTTCTGACCGCCGAAAAGCTCAGCGCCCTCTACGGCTACCGGCTGCGCCAATTCGCCTGCGCCGGCCAGCGCTGCTTCATCCCCGACTAGGGGGTGTCATAGTAGGCGACGAGCTGCCGGTTATGGTGACCGCCCCCTGACGATGCCCGGCGTCAGCTGGAACAGCTGACCTCCAGCCCGCTCGCCCAGTCGGGCGGCAGCGTGGCGTAGTCCGCAAATTCCGGCTGCTCGTCGAATGGATGGCGCAGGCAGGCGAGCAGGCGTTCGACCTCCGAGAAATCCCTGTCCTGCGCCTTGCGGATCGCCACCTCGGCCAGCCAGTTGCGCAGTACGTATTTCGGATTGGCGGCGCGCATCGCCACCTGGCGCGCGTCGTCGCCCCAGGGTGTCTGCGCCAGGCGGGCGCGCCAGTTGGCGAGCCAGGCATCGCACGCGGCGCGGTCGACGAACTGGTCGCGCAGCGGGGCGTCGGTTTTGGCCTGTTTTTCGCGGTCGACCGCAGCAGGCAGTTGCGACAACGCGCGGAAGAACTGCGTGAAATCCGGGCGATGCTGCTGCAGCAGGCCGAAGGTCTCGCCGATGAAGGCTTCGTCGTCCGGCAGGGCAGCGAGGAAACCGAGCTTGGCGCACATCAGCTGTTCGAAACGGGACTCGAAGGCGCGGCCGAAATGGTCGTCGACCGCCGCCTGCGCCGCCGTCGGCTTGCCGATCAGCGGCAGCAGGGCATCGGCCAGACGGTAGAGGTTCCACTGCGCGACGTGCGGCTGGTTGCGGAAGGTGTAGCGGCCATGGGTGTCGGAATGGTTGCAGATATGCCCGGCGTCGAAGGCCTCCATGAAGCCGAAGGGGCCGTAGTCGAGGGTCAGACCGAGAATGGACATGTTGTCGGTGTTCATCACCCCGTGCATGAAGCCGACCGCCATCCAGTGCGCCATCAGCTCGCCGGTACGGCGGGCGACGTCGGCCAGCAGCGCCGCGTACGGATTGGCGGCTTCGCGACATTCAGGGCGGAAGGTGGCGATCACGTAGTCGGCCAGCTGGCGCAATTCGGCCGTGCGCCCGCGCGCCGCCCAGTGCTCGAAGGAGCCGAAGCGCACGAAGCTGGGCGCGACGCGGGCGACGACGGCGGCCGTCTCGATCGCCTCGCGGCGCACCGGCAGGTCGGCGCCGACCACCGAAAGCGCCCGCGTGGTCGGGATGCCGAGCCCGGCCATCGCCTCGGAGCAGAGGAATTCGCGGATCGACGAGCGCAGCACGGCGCGCCCGTCGGCGCCGCGCGAATAAGGCGTGCGCCCCGCCCCCTTGAGCTGGATTTCCCAGTGCCCGCGCGCATTCTTCAGGCCGCCCAGCAGGTGCGCCCGGCCGTCGCCGAGCTGGCCGGCCCAGACGCCGAACTGGTGCCCGGAATAGACGGCGGCCAGGACGTCGCTGCCCGGCGGCAGGCGGTTGCCGGCGAAGATTTCACAGAACTCGGGGCGCCTGATTTCGCCGGGGTCGAGGCCGAGCAGTTCGGCCACCTCGGCACTGGCGCCGACCAGGTAGGGCGCCGGCAGGCCGAGCGGCGCCAGGCGCGTGTAGAAGGCCTCGGGCAGGCCGGCGAAGCTGTTGTCGAAGGCGAGGTCTTCGAGGCGAAGGGTTTCTGGTGCGTTCATCGGGTGACCAAACAATCTGAAAAATCGGAGCTGGCTTTGAGAGTGGTACAAACGCCGATGGTTCGGTATTTCGCGCGCTCACCACTCGGGGGCGCCGCTCCGGTAAAATCGCCGACGCTGCCCTCCTGAAAGCCGAGCCATGAGCGATATTCCCAGTCAGGTTTCAAGCCTTGCACAGATCATCCAACTGGCCGTCGCTCCGGTTTTTCTGCTGACCAGCGTCGGCGCCCTGCTCGGCGTACTCTCCAGTCGCCTGGCACGCATCATCGACGCCTTTCACCGGATCGAGAAGGAACTGCTGGAGGAATCGCCGATGAGCGACCGCATCCGGAACCTGTCATCGGTCGTTTCGCTGTCGCGCCGCGCAAAACTGATCCACTGGGCGATCATTCTGTGCACCACCTGCTATCTGCTGGTTTGCCTGGTCGTCGTCGCCCTGTTTGTCGGCCACGAACTGCAGGTCGACGTCTATGCCAAGATCGGCGGCTTGTTCATTGCCGCCATGCTGACCCTGATTACCGCGCTCGGCTGCTACCTGCGCGAGATCACGCTGGCGACCAGCGTCATCGAAAACCTCAAGCGCTCCGCCCTGAGATTCGACGGCCGGCTTTAGGCGGTCTTGCGCCGCGCCAGCTCGCGGAAGCGGTTGGGCAGCCCGAGCACCAGGCGGCCGAATTCGTCGAGCAGCGCCTGGTCGACCGCATCCGGCCGGATCGCCTGGGTGTTGCTGCCCAGGCGTTCGAGGTTGCGCGATTCGAGGATCACGTTGCCGTTGGCGAAATCCGCCTTCCAGCGGGCGCTGACGGCGACCTGGCCGTTGACCTGGAATTCGGCGCGCTCGACGTAGCTGCGTTCGTTCTTGAATTCCTTGCACGAGAACTGCAGGCCGTAATCGAACAGCGCGGTACGCAGGCGCTCGACGCCCGGACCTTCGCGTTCGATCGTGAAGGTGACCGGCGCCGCCAGCTGGTAGGAAAGCGTGACCAGCTCGACCATAGCCCCGGCGCTCTGCGACTGGGTGCGGTAATCGGCAAAGCCTTCCTGCCAGACCAGATCCTGGAAGACGACATCGCCGGCCGCCGTGTAGTCGCGCGGGATGGCAGGCTTGACGATGTTGAGCTGCTGCACGAGATCGTGCAGGTAGAAGAACATGTACTTGAGCGTCTGCTCCAGGGCGTTGTTGCTCGCCGAACGCTCGGCCAGCTCGGTATGCAGTTCGCGCTGGCGGACGGCTGCCTGGCGGCGCAGCTGGCCGAGCAGGCTGCTGCCTTCGACGATGGTCTGCGGATCCTGCCCGCCATCACCTTGGCCACCGGCCGGCCGGCGGTCGAGGTTGCGCACGGCCCCGCTCGGCACGATCTCGGGAAAGGCGAGCGCCGCATTGCTCATGCCGCCCAGGCTCGCCAGTTGCTCGCGGCGCGCCTGTCGTTCGGCCTCGTTGAGGTCGAAGGCCTCGATGTCGGCGATCAGCGAGGCTTCCAGCCCGGCGATGTCGCCGACATGCGCCGTGCGGCGCTCGCGCTTGGCGCGGATGGCATCGAGGATCCTGCTCGACTCCTCGGTTTTTTCCGATTGACTCATGGCACGGATGAAATCTGGTTGGACATGAAAAGATAGTGGAGCGAATCGCCGGCAAATGCAATATGTGCGGCGCCGGCCGCCGGCTTCAGGCGTCGAGCTGGTCGGCCCAGTCGCGCAGGGTGGCGGCGACCAGCTGCCACTCCCGTTCATGGGTCACGGCATGGCCCATGCCACGGAAGATGTGGACCGGCAGGCCGTAGCTGTGCCCGGTCGACTGGACCAGGAAGGCCGGCACCAGGACGTCGTGCTCGGCGCCGAGAATCAGCATCGGCGGCCGGTTCATCGCATGCAGGACGGGCAGGTTGAACATCGACATGTCCCAGATCGCCCGGTGCGATTCGGACTGCATCCGGCCCAGCCAGACGGCGAGCATCGCCTCGTCCACCTCGCCGGCGAACAGCGCCTCGCGCAGCGTCGTGGTGTCGGCATAGTCGCCGCCCATGATGCTGTTGAGATCCATGAACAGTTGCGGCTTCTGGAACAGCAGGTGGAACTGGGCGGCGACCAGCCCCTGCGGCGGCACCGAGCAGAGCAGGGCGGCACCCGGCACGGTATGACGCTCGAGGTACTTCTGGACGACGAAGCCGCCCATCGAATGGCCGATCAGCACCGGCGCCTCGCCCAGCCAGTCGACGACGGTGGCGACGTCGTCGACATAGTCGGCGATCGAGTGCCAGTCGAGACGGTCGCGCCCGTCGCTGCCGCCGTGGCCGCGCAGCGACAGGGCATGGCAGGGGTAGCCGGCGGCGGCCAGGAAGGGCATGAAGGTGTCGGTCCACATCCAGCCGCCGGCGAAGGCGCCGTGGATGAAGAGGAGGGGAGGACGAGCGGTCTTGCGTGCCGGCAGGCAGGAAAAGACCTCCAGGCCGGCGATTTTTTCGGTTTTTGTCATTGCAGCTCGATTGTTGGGTGAAGCATGTTTAAATGGGGCTCCCGAAGAGTAGCGCAAGTCGACATGCTGAAGTGGATTCTGACCCTGGTCGTCGCCATTTTCCTGCTGGGCATCATCGCCCCGCATGCCGCGCGCTTCATCCGTTTCGGCCGGCTGCCGGGCGACATCGCCTGCCGCTTTCGCGGCCGCACCTACTACCTGCCGTTCGCGACGACGATCATCCTGTCACTGATCGTCCTGATCGTCTCGCGCTTCCTCTAGCAGGTGCCTGACGGCGGCGACGCGCGCCGCGTGGATGCGCTCGGGAATCCTGGCCTTGTCGGCGCAGGCGGCGGCGATTTTGCCGGCGTCCACGCCGTTGACCGCAGCCAGCACCGCCAACAGGCGCTGCGGGCTGTCGTAGGGGCGTTCCTGCCAGCCCAGACGGCCGTTGTAGTCGCTCTGGCAGGCCTGCAGCAGCTGCCGGAAGCGCGCGGGCCGGCGCAGCGCATCGGTGCGTTCGAGCAGGGTCACCAGCGTCGTCGCCCGCAGGTCGGCAGCGCGGTGGACGTCGCCGTGGTAGCGCGCGGCGAGCAGGGCGAGGTCGCGGCAGTCGCTTGGCACCCGCAGGCGCTCGCAGAGGGCGGTGGCCAGGCGCACGCTGCGCGCCTCGTGGCCGATGTGGCGCGGCAGGATGTCGGCCGGCGTCGTCGCCTTGCCGAGATCGTGGGTCAGCGCGGCGAAACGCACCGGCAAGGCGTAATTACGGCGCGCCGCCTCGTCGACCACCATCATGGTATGGACGCCGGTATCGATTTCCGGATGGTAGTCCGCCCGCTGCGGCACCCCGAACAGCGCCTCGACCTCCGGCAGCAGGCGGGCCAGCGCGCCGCACTCGCGGAGCACCGCAAACATGCGCGACGGCTGCGCCTCCATCAGCCCCCTGGCCAGCTCCTGCCAGACGCGCTCGGCGACCAGGTGGTCGACCTCGCCGCTGGCGACCATGCCGCGCATCAGGTCGCGGGTTTCCGGCGCCACCGAGAAGTCGCCGAAGCGCGCGGCGAAGCGGGCGAGACGCAGGATGCGCACCGGATCCTCGGCGAAGGCCGGGCCGACATGGCGCAGGATTTTGGCCTCCAGATCGCGTCGACCGCAGAAGGGGTCGATCAGCGTGCCGTCGGGCGCCTTCGCCATCGCGTTGATGGTCAGGTCGCGGCGCGCTAGGTCTTCTTCCAGCGTGACGTCGGGCGCCGCGTGGAAGGCGAAGCCGTGGTAGCCGCGGCCGGTCTTGCGCTCGGTACGGGCGAGCGCGTATTCCTCGTTGGTTTCGGGATGGAGGAAGACCGGAAAATCCTTGCCGACCGGGCGGAAACCCCTTTCCAGCATGGCCTGCGGGCTGGCGCCGACGACCACGTAGTCGCGGTCGGCGACCGGACGGCCGAGCAGCTCGTCGCGCACGGCGCCGCCAACGATGTAGACGTTCATTGGCGGCCCGGGGAAATTATCTTCCGGCCCGGTAGCGGAAGCCGTCGAGCTTGCCCTTGGGCGTGTTGTGCGCGATGTAGGTCGGGGCGATGGCTTCCAGCGCCGTCGGCCGCCAGTTGGGCGGCAGGTTGCAGCTACCGTCGCAGACGTTGTCGACCTGCATCGAGCGCAGGTTGTCCGGCGACATCAGCGGCTTCGGCGACAGCCACATGAGGCCGGCCTGCAGGTAGGCGAAACCCTCCGACAGCGGAATCACCTTGGCCGTGCTGCCGACCAGGCCGGCGGTGTAATCGACCAGCTCGCGCAGCGTGTAGATCCGGGGTCCGACCAGTTCGTAGGCCTGGCCGAACGTCGCCGGGTTGCCCAGGCTGTCGACGAAGGCGTCGGCCACGTCGGCGACCCAGACCGGCTGGAAGCGGGCATGGCCGAAACCGAGCGGGAAGAACGGCAGCTTGCGCAGCACGCCGGCGAACATCGCCAGGAAGGAGTCGCCGAGACCGAACATCACCGACGGGCGGAACACCGTGACGTCGAGGTCGCCGCGCGCAGCCAGCACCACCGCCTCGCCGTCGCCCTTGGAGGACAGGTACTCCGACGGACCCTTGGGGTTGGCACCGAGCGCGCTCATGTGCAGCAGGCGACGCACACCGGCCTGCTTGCAGGCGGCAACAATCTTTTTCGGCAGCTCGACGTGGGCCTCGGCGAAGTCCGTGCTGTACGGCAGCTGGACGTCGCGGCTGTGCAGGATGCCGACCAGGTTGATCACGGCATCCTTGCCCTGCATCAGCGAAACCAGCACCTCTTCGGAGTTGATGTTGACTTCCGGCATCTCGACGTTGGGCTGGATGATCAGCGCCTTGGTCCGCTCGCGGCGGCGCGTCGGGATGGTGACCTCGACGCCGCGCTGCGACAGCCGATTGGCGATATAGGTACCGACGAAACCGCTACCCCCCAGCAGCAAGACCTTCTTGATGTCCATTTGGAACCCCGGAAACTGTTCTTAAAGCCGTGATTTTAAGGCAAATCGCCCGCTTTGGGCGCACTCAGGCCGGTTTGGGCGTGCGGCGCAGCGCCTGCTCCGCCGCCGCATTGAACAGGGAAACCTGCGAACTGACGCTGGCACGCCCCTCCTTCAGCTGGCTCTCGGCCAGCGCCGGATGCAGCAGCACGGCGAAATCCCAGTCCGGATTGGCCAGCAGCAGCTTGCCGCTGCCCTTGGCGACATGGCAGACGCGGCCGCAGACCGGCTCCTCCTCGCCCATGTGGAAACTCAGCCAGTCGCCCGCGTGCACGGCGGCCTGGCGATAGCGGCCGGCGCCCCGGGAAGCGCCGGCCAGGTCGTAGATGCGCAGCCGCTGCACGCCGTTGCGCAATTCGCTGAGCGCCGGCACCACGCCGGCCGCCGGCCGCGCGCCCCCGGCGGGCGCTGCCTGCGCCTGATCGCCGGTGACGGCGCTGCCGCGCATCGCTGCCGTCTGCAGCGCGAAACAGGCATCGAGGAACTCGGCACGCGCCGCTTCCGGCACCGCCACCCGCTGCATGCCGGCGGAGATTTTCTGCAGCATCTGCGGCAGCTCGCGGGCCAGCCGCTTGCGCTCCTCGATATCGACCTTGGGCTGGACACTCCACAGCAGCTGATCGACCACCGTCTTGCCGTCCTGCCAGTCGGTGCTGTCCTCCCCGCTTTCGAGCCAGATCTGGCGCAGCACCCGCTGCCAGTGGTCGCGCAGGAAGCGCGAAATGGCCGGCGGCACATCGCTGCGCAGGCAGAAGGTATCGATCGCCTGGCGACTCCGGGTGTCCGCCTCGTCGCCCTGCTCGAGCCGCTGGACGAGCGGCCGGTAGCTCGCCGCCGCCTGGGCGGCGGCGTTGTCGCGGCGCGCAATCAGCTTTTCGAGCTCGCCGACGTAGCGCGACAGCACCTGCGTGTCGTCGACGAACTCGGCGCGCACGCGGGTAGCGATCTGCTGGATGATCGCGCACAGCGGATGGCGGGACGAGACATCGACAGGCAGCCCGACCGCGGCGCGCGCCATCTTGTCGAGCAACTGGCGCGCCGGATGGGCGTCGGCCGTGAAGAACCCTTGATCGAGCATGACGGCACGCAGGGTCGGAATCTGCAGGCTGGAGAGCGCCGCCTTGATCGGGTCGGGCAGGGTGGGCGAGGCGAAGATGGCCTCAAAGATCATCGCCAGGGCGTCGATCGCCGCGGCCTCCGGCGCCCCGGCCGGCACCCCGAGGCGGGTCGAGTCGAGCGCCTGCGGCGCCCCCGCCGTTCCGCCCTCGCCGCCGTGGCCGGCGCGTTCGAGATCGTCAAGGCGCGCCAGCAGGCGGCCGAACATCGCCTGGGTCAGCAGCGAGGCGGCAGCACCGGCGTTCACGCTGACGGTTGCGCCGGCCTGCGCCTGTCCGAGCAGGCTCTGCTGCAGGGCGACGGCCGGGTCGATCGCCAGGGTGCCGGACGAACCGCCGGCGGACGCCGCCGTGGCGGCATCGGGGGCGGTGACGATGGTCGGCTGGGCCGCCGATACCTTGCGCCCGACCAGAAAGTCGTTGAGGCCGGCATAGAGGGCCGGGAGAAATTCGGAAAAATGCTCCTCGAGACGGCCGATCCGTTCGAGCATCGGCGCCGGCGCCTCGTCGAGCACCCCGCACAGTGCGCTCAGGCCGCGGGCAATCGCCTTCGGGCCGACCGGATTCTCGGCCGGCGACAGGTCGGGCCGCCCGAGCAGGGTGACGAAGCGCAGATAGACGCGCCACAACCCCTTGCCGTTGCTCTCGGTCAGCAGGGAGGCGAATTCGCCGAGGCGGATGTCGAGTTCGAGGTCGCTCTCGCCAACCAGCGAGATGTTGGAGGCGGTCAGGTCGCCGAGCTGGTCGAAGGAGGTTCGCCGCTCGCTCGTCGTCCGTTCGTCGAAATAGGCGCCCACTGCCTGGACGAAGGCGTTCAGCGCCGCCTCGGAAGCCGGCTCGGCTTCGCGCAGCAGCTGGCCGGCCTGCTTCAGGAACCAGGCACGGCAGTCGCGCAGGATTTCCCACGCGTCGTTTGGCACGGGCAGGGATTCGTTCGTTGCACTGGAGAACATCCGGTCGTCCACTCTAATGTCGCAAATTGTTCAGGCTCAGGGCAGGTCCGCGTCCTTCGGCGCATCGGCGGTGCGCGCGCCGACGACCCCGAGCCGGGCCTTGAGCGAATCCGGCCGGCCGGTGAACAGGGCCGAGTAATAGACCGAGTTGCTCATCACCTTCTTCACGTAATCGCGGGTTTCGTTGAACGGGATGGTTTCGGCGTAGATGGCACCTTCCAGCGGCTGGTCGGCGCGCCATTTCTTGGCGCGGCCGGGGCCGGCGTTGTAGGCGGCCGAGGTCAGGACCGGGTGGTTGTCGAGATTTTCCATGACCAGCCGCATGTAGCTGGTGCCGAGCAGCACGTTGGTCTCGGTATCGTTGACGCGGCCGTGGTTGTAATCCTTGAGGCCGATCTTCTTGGCCACCCACTTGGCGGTCGCCGGCATCAGCTGCATCAGGCCGGAGGCACCGACATTCGACTTGGCGCTGGTGATGAAGCGGCTTTCCTGGCGCATCAGGCCATAGACCCAGGCGTCGTCGAGCGCCTGGTTGCTCGCCGCCGGGCGCACCTGGTCGCCGTAGGGCGCCAGGTAGCGCAGGGTGAAATCGTGTTCGTTCCTGGTGCGGTCGGCAGTGTTGATGGCGCGGTCCCAGATCTGGTTGCGCCTGGCGAGATCGGCGGCCGCCAGCAGTTCGCGGTCGTCCATGCCGCGCAGCGACCAGTTCCATTCGCGGACCGCCTCGGTCCGCATGTCGAGGCGGAAGAAGGCCAGCGCCCGGCGGATTCCAGGGTTGTCGCGCGCCGCCTTCTGTTCCTCGGCGGTCGGCGCCTTGGCCCTGGGCGGCACGACGATCTTGCGCCCGAGTTCCTCGTCGGCGAGATTACCGTAGAAATTGGGCTGCCCGGCAATCTTCTCGAACAGCGCATCGGCCTCGCTTGTCAGGCCGCCGGCCTTGTAGGCACGTCCCAGCCAGTAGATCCACTCGGGCTGCGCGGCGAGCGCCGACGGCATTTCGCCGATGGTCGCCAGCACCACGCTCCAGTCGTGGGCGCGCAGCGCGGCACGCACCTTCCACTGGAAGGCCTCGTCGGACAGCGGGGTCGGGCCGGCCAGGACGAACCAGGTCACGGCTTCGGCGTAATGTTTTTTGGCGGCCTGCAGGGCGACCTGGCCCCATGCCCAGTCCCGCTCGGCGGCCTGCAGGCGGCCCTGCAGTTTTTCCAGCTCGCCGGCGGCTGCGCGCGGGTCGTTGGCGGCGATGCGCTGGATCGCCAGCACCGCCAGTTCGCGGCCGCCGCGGGTCGCGTACCAGTTGCCCGGCTGGCGCGCCAGATAGCCCATCGGGCTGGCGATCATCTGCTCCAGCGCCTTGGCGTCCGGCGTCTGGCTGACCGGCAGGGCGGCCAGGGTGGCCTTGGCCGGTCCCGTGCGATTGGCCTCGAACTGGCGCCGGGCGCGCACCCAGACGTCGTCGGCCGTGACGCGGTTGTCGCGAATCAAGGCCTCGATCACCGGGCGGCAGGCTTCCGGCGGCTCGAGCATGGTCAGCCACTGCTTCTGCACCTCGTCGAGCACCGTCTTGTCGCCGGCGGCCAGCCGCGCCTGCTGGAACCAGCAGGTGACGTCCGGCTCGGGGGCGATCAGATTCTGATACTCGATGTCGATTTCCGGCCAGTAGCCGCGCTTGCCGAGCCAGCGGATCCAGTCGGCACGCAGCTTTTCGGCGACGAAGGTACGCTCGTTGCGCGCGAAAAAGTCGCGCAGCGCCGCCGCGTCGCCCTGCTCCATGTTCATGCGAAGCAGGTAGTTTTCGGCGTAGGGCGCCAGTTCGTGGTTGCCGAGTTGCCCGGCGGCGCGCTCCAGCTTGGCGCGGTCACCGGCGCGGAAGGCATCGCGGGCGGCGAGGAAGGTGCTGTCGCGACTATCCTGCGCGAAAAGGGGCAAGGAAACAAATAAGGCCAGGAGAAAGGCGTGAAGCTTCATGCTAGATTTGCCGGATGGAAAAGCGCTCCGAGGATACCACGGCCTGGCGGCGCGGGCTGCGGCGGGAGATGGTGGCCCGCCGCGCCGCGCTGGCGGATGCCGAGCACGCCACGCTGTCGGCGCACATCGTCGGCCATGCGCTGGACGCCCTGCCGCGGCCGGTGGTGGCGGCCTTCTGCTGGCCGATCAAGCACGAGCCGGACGTGCGCGCCCTGCTGACGGCCTGGGCGGCGTACGGCGTGCGCGCGGCGCTGCCGGTCGTCGTCGCCGAAGACGCGCCGCTCGCCTTTCGCGCGTGGACCCCGGAAACCGTCCTCGCCCCCGATCGCTACGGCATCCCGACGCCGACCGGCGGCGAATGGCTGGTGCCCGACCTGATCCTGCTGCCGCTCAACGGCTTCGACCCGGCGGGCTACCGCCTCGGCTACGGCGGCGGCTATTTCGACCGCACGCTGGCCGCCCTCCTCCCGCGTCCGCTGGCGGTCGGCGTCGGCTTCGAGGTCAACCGGGTGGACAGCATCCGGCCGGCGGCGCACGACCAGCGGCTGGACTGGATCGTCACCGAACGCGGCGCCTTCAGGCCAGGCGCCTGAGTCCGTAGACCGCCGCCGCCACCAGCAGCGAGGCGACGGCGGCGAGGATCGCCTGGCGCACGTCGTGGAGACCGGTGCTGACCGCCAGTTCGAGGGCATAGCCGCTCTGCAGGGCGAAGATCAGCGCGCCGATGGCGAGCGCCATCCACGAGCGCCGCGCCAGGGCGCCCTGTTCCTTGCGCAGGAACAGTTCGGTGGCCAGCGCAGTGACGAGCGATTGCGCGAGCAATGCCGCGAACGACGCCAGCAGCGTCAGCGTGTAGGAACTCATGCGGCGCGGCAGGCAGCGGCGAAACGCGCGAGCGCCTGCGCCAGCGTCGCGCGGGCGCAGCCGAAGTTGAGACGCATCCAGCCCGGCGCGCCGAAGTCGGTGCCGTCGGACAGGCCGAGCCCGTGCGCCTCGAAATGGCGCGCCGGATCGGCGAGGCCGAGTTCGCGGACGTCGATCCAGGCCAGGTAGGTGGCCTCGACCGGGCTCATTTTTGCCCCATTTTCGGCGTCGACCGCAGCCGCCACCAAATCGCGGTTGCCGGCGAGGTAGGCGATCAGTTCGCGGTGCCAGTCGCCGCAATCGCGGTAGGCGGCTTCGCAGGCGGCGAAGCCGAGCACATTGACGTGCGGCACGATGCCGTCCATGGCGCGCAGGAAGCGGCGGCGCAGGGCGGCATCGGGAATCACCGCGAAGGCGCAGCCGAGGCCGGGGATGTTGTAGGTCTTGGACGGCGCCATCAGCGTGATGCTGCGTTTCGCCGCCTCTGGCGACAGGCTGGCGAAGGGGATATGGCGCTTGTCGGCGTCGAGGATCAGGCCGCAGTGGATTTCGTCGGAACAGACGATCAGGTCGTTCGCTTCGGCGAAGGCGGCGAGGTCGCGCAACTCGTCGGTGCTCCAGCAGCGCCCGACCGGGTTGTGCGGGTGGCAGAGCAGGAACAGCCGGGTCGCTGCGGTCGACGCGTTTTGGAGGGCGTTTTTGTCCCACTGCCAGCGGCCGCCGCGGCAGGCCAGCTCGACGCGGTTGAGCTTGCGGCCGGAGAAGCGGGGCGCCGACAGGAAGGGCGGATAGACCGGCGTCGCCGTCAGCACCTCGCCGTCGACGGCGCGGCAGGCGACGTTGAGGCCGGTGACCAGACCCGGCAGCCAGACGATCCATTGGGGCTCGATGGCCCAGCCGTATTCGTCATCAAGGTGAGCGAGCACTGACTCCACGAGCGCCGGCGACGGCCCGCCGTAGCCGAAGACGCCGTGCGCGATACGCCGCTGCAGGGCGTCGACGACGGCCGGCGGGGCGGCGAAATCCATGTCCGCCACCCACAGCGGCAGGATGTCGCGACCGGCGTACTTGCCCCATTTGATGGAGTCGGAAGCGCGCCGGTCGGGCGGCGCGTCGAACAGGCTCAAACTTCGAGGTGTTGATACAGCGCGGTGGACAGGTAGCGCTCGCCGAAGGATGGAATGACGACGACGATCAGCTTGCCGGCGTTTTCGGGGCGCTTCGCCAGTTCGAGCGCGGCCCAGGTCGCGGCGCCGGACGAGATGCCGACCAGCAGGCCTTCCTCGGTCGCCATGCGGCGGGCGATGGCGAAGGCGTCGTCGTTTTTCACCCGGATCACCTCGTCGTAGATCGCCGTGTTGAGCACGGCCGGCACGAAGCCGGCGCCGATGCCCTGGATCGGGTGCGGCCCCTTCTGGCCGCCGGAGAGCACCGGCGAGGCGTCGGGTTCGACGGCGACGATCTGGACGCCCGGCTTGCGGGCCTTCAGCACCTCGCCGACGCCGGTCACGGTGCCGCCGGTGCCGACGCCGGAAACGAAGATGTCGACCTGGCCTGCGGTGTCGCGCCAGACTTCCTCGGCCGTCGTGGTGCGGTGGACCGCCGGGTTGGCCGGATTTTCGAATTGCTGCGGGATGAAGTAGCGCGGGTCGGCCGCCGCCAGTTCCCTGGCCTTGGCGATGGCGCCGCCCATGCCGTCCGGCCCCGGCGTCAGGATCAGCTCGGCGCCGTAGGCCTTGAGCAACAGCTTGCGCTCGCGGCTCATGGTTTCCGGCATCGTGAAGGCGCACTTGATACCGCGCGCGGCGCACACCATGGCCAGCCCGATGCCGGTGTTGCCCGACGTCGGTTCGAGGACGACGGTATCGGGACCGATCTTGCCGGCGGCCTGCGCGGCGTCGAGCATGGCGACAGCGATACGATCCTTGACGCTGTGGCCGGGGTTGAAGAATTCCAGCTTGGCGGCGATGGTGGCGCCGCAGCCTTTGGTAACGCGGTTGAGCTTGACCAGCGGTGTGTTGCCGACCAGTTCGGTGACGTTGTTGGCGATTTTCATGTCCGGGCTCCGATGGGGAATAAAGCATTGTAGGCGACTCCGCGCTCGCCGTGGGTGGCCCGGCAATCGGCCTGCGGCGCGCCGAAGAGATCGCCCTGCCCGAGCTCGGCGCCGGCGGCACGCGCCCGGGCGAATGCCTGGCCGCTGTCGATGCCGGTCAACTCGACGGCGACGCCGGCACGGTGGACGCTGTCCGCCAGTTCCCCGGCCGCCTTCAGCGGCAGCTTGACGATGTCCGGCTTGCGCGCCAGCAGGCCGGCCGGCACCGCGCCCGCCGTCGACACGTTGAGCGCCAGCCGGTAGCCACGCTGGCGGTAGCTGCCGATCGCCGCGACCAGCCGGTTGTCATTGCCGCCGTCGCGGGCGTCGATCTCGAGCACGATGTCCGCCGGACCCAGCCCGCAGCGCTTGAGGATCGCCTCGTATACCAGCCCATGCTGGTTCGGGACCGCCTGAAGGTGGCGCGGATGGACAGCCAGCTGCAGATAGCCGCCGACATGGCGCCGCTGGGCGAGCAGGTTGAGGGCGTGGAGCGTCCGGCACAGGCGGTCGAAATGAACGACCGCCTCGCCGGTTTCGCAGAGGGCATAGGCCGCCTCACTGCTGACCGGCGTGCCGTCCTCGCGGCGGGCGGCGAGCGTGGCCTGGTGGCCGACGATGCGTTCCCGCTGCAGATCGACGATCGGCCGGAACAACGAGCCCAGCCGCAAGCCCCGGTGCCACGCCGCCGCCCGCTCGCCTTCGAGATACAAGGTGCTCTCGCCGGCATTGTCGGCAAGGTTGAAATAGCGGATGAGGTCGGTCAGCGGCATGGCGCGCTCCTATTTCTTCAGGTAGATCTGGTCGAACGTCCCGCCGTCGGCGAAATGCGTCTTCTGGGCCTTCGGCCAGCCGCCGAAGGTATCGTCGATGGTAACCAGCCTGAGTTTCGGAAACTGGTTCGCGTAGCGGGCCGCCACCCTGGCGTCGCGCGGCCGGTAGTAATGCCGGGCGGCGATCGTCTGCCCCTCCTCGGAATAGAGGTAGTCGAGGTAAGCCTGCGCCGTCAGCCGCGTGCCGCGCTTCTCGACCACCTTGTCGACCACCGCCACCGGCGGCTCGGCGAGGATGGACAGGCTGGGCGCGACGATCTCGAACTTGTCCTTGCCGATCTCGTTGACCGCCAGCTGCGCCTCGTTCTCCCAGGCGATCAGCACGTCGCCGAGACCGCGCTCGATGAAGGTGGTGGTCGCGCCGCGCGCCCCGGAATCGAGCACCGGCACGTTCCTGAAGATGGCGGTGACCAGCTCCTTCGCCTTATGCTCGCTGCCGCCCGGCTGCTTGAGCGCCCACGCCCAGGCCGCGAGGTAGTTCCAGCGCGCACCGCCGGAGGTCTTCGGGTTGGGGGTGATGACGCCGACCCCCGGCTTCGCCAGGTCGCCCCAGTCCCTGATGCCCTTCGGGTTGCCCTTGCGCACGAGGAAGACGATAGTCGAGGTGTAGGGCGCCGAATTGTGCGGGAAGCGCGTCTGCCAGTCGGCCGGGATCAGCCTGCGCTCGGCCAGCGCGTCGAGGTCCGAGGCCAGGGCCAGCGTCACGACGTCGGCCTCCAGCCCGTCGGCCACCGAGCGCGCCTGCTTGCCGGAACCGCCATGCGACTGGCGGACAGTCACCGTCTGGCCGGTCTTCGCCTGCCAGTGCTTGTTGAACGCGGCGTTGAAGTCCTTGTACAACTCGCGCGTCGGGTCGTAGGAGACGTTGAGCAGCGTGGTCTGGGCGCCGGCGCTGCCGATCGCGAGGGTTGCGGTCAACGCCGCGAAAAGAGCCAATTTGCGCATGGAAAAACTCCGGTCATTCGCGACGAATCGCGGGATGAGCGGAGTTTAGGCAGGCTGCATTATTCTGTGAAAGAATGAATTTTCACAAAAATATAATTAAAATGAATTAACCGAGGAACAACTTGTAGGCCGGATTCCGGCTTTCGTCCCAATGGGCGTAGCCGAGGTTCTTCAGGAAGACCTTGAATTCGCTCATCTCGCCTGGCGGCACCTGCATGCCGACCAGCACCCGGCCATAGTCGGCGCCATGGTTGCGGTAGTGGAACAGGCTGATGTTCCAGCCGGCGCTCATCTGGGTCAGGAAATTCATCAGCGCGCCCGGCCGCTCGGGGAACTCGAAGCGGTAAAGCAGTTCGCTCATGCCGTTGTTGCAGACCTGCGGCGCGTGGCCGCCGACCATGTGGCGGACGTGGTTCTTGGCCATCTCGTCGTCGGTCAGGTCGAGCGTCGGGTAGCCGTGCTTCTGCAGGCTGTCGACCAGCTTCAACGATTCCTTGCGGTCGACGACCTGGACGCCGACGAAAACGTGCGCCTCGGCGGCCGTGTGGTAGCGGTAGTTGAATTCGGTGACGTTGCGCTTGCCGATCAGCGCCAGGAATTTCTTGTAGGCGCCCGGCTTCTCGGGCAGCGTGACGGCGAACACCGCCTCGCGCTGCTCGCCGAACTCGGCGCGCTCGGCGACGAAGCGCAGGCGGTCGAAATTCATGTTGGCACCGGAGGTCACGGCGATCAGGTTCTTGTCCTTCAGCCGGTGCTGGCGGGCGTATTCCTTGGCGCCGGCGACGGCCAGCGCACCGGCCGGCTCGAGAATCGAGCGGGTGTCCTCGAAGACGTCCTTGATCGCCGCGCAGATGGCGTCGGTGTCGACCAGGATCACTTCGTCGAGATACTCCTTGCACAGGCGGAAGGTTTCCTCGCCGACCAGCTTGACGGCGGTGCCGTCGGCGAACAGGCCGACCTGGTCGAGACGCACGCGATGGCCCTTGGCGATGGATTGCTTCATCGCGTCGGCATCGAAGGTTTCGACGCCGATCACCTTGATTTCCGGGCGCAGGCGCTTGATGTAGGCCGCCACCCCGGCGGCCAGCCCGCCGCCACCGATGGCGCAGAAGACGGCGGTGATCGGGCCGTTGTGGCGCGAGTGCTGGCGCAGGATTTCCATGGCCACCGTCCCCTGGCCGGCGATCACCTCGGGATCGTCGAAGGGATGGACGAAGGTCAGCTTCTCGGATTTTTCCAGTTCGAGCGCATGGGCACAGGCCTCGTCGAAGGAGTCGCCATGCAGCACCACTTCGCCGCCGCGCCGCCTGACCGCCTCGATCTTGATGCCCGGCGTCGAGGTCGGCATGACGATGACCGCCCGGCAGCCGACCTTGGCCGCCGACAGCGCGACGCCCTGCGCATGGTTGCCGGCCGAGGCGCAGATCACGCCGCGCTTCAGCTTTTCGGCAGAGAGGCTGGCGATCTTGTTGTAGGCACCGCGCAGCTTGAACGAGAACACCGGCTGCATGTCCTCGCGCTTCAGGCTGATCTTGTTGCCGACCCGGGCGGAAAGGTTGCCGGCCAGCTCGAGCGGCGTTTCGATCGCCACGTCGTAAACCTGTGCGTTGAGAACTTTTTCGAGATAATCCGGGTGCATTGCGCGCAACTCGTCAAGGCAAAAGGGGGATTCTACGGGTGGAGTGGCTAAACGTCACGGCGGAAAGCGGCCTTTGGGGCCTGCTGGCAGCAAGTTTTCTCTCGGCGACCGTCCTGCCCGGGGGTTCCGAGGCCTTGCTGTGGGGCTTTCTGCAACTCCATCCCGGCGAACAGGGGGCCGCGCTGGCGCTGGCGACGCTCGGCAACACGGCGGGCGGCATGACCTCGTGGTGGTGCGGCCGGGTGCTGCCGAAATGGCAGCGCCTAGAGCGGATTCCACACCGGGAGCAGGTGGCGCGCTGGGGCAGCCCGATCCTGCTGCTCGCCTGGGCGCCGCTGATCGGCGATGCGCTGTGCGTCGCCGCCGGCTGGCTGCGCCTGCACTGGCTACCGTGCTGCACCTTCATGGCCGCCGGCAAGCTGGCGCGCTACTGGCTGGTCGCCCAGGCGGCGACGGCGGGGTGAAACCTTCGCCCTCTTCCGGCGGTCTACCCGAGCCCGCGTGTTGCGCTGCAATACGCTAAAATCCACCTTTTGACGGACTTCCGGCCGCTTCCATGACTGCCCGCCTGCGCGAAATCCCCTACAACTACACCTCGTTCTCCGATCGCGAGATCGTCATCCGCCTGCTCGGCGCCGACAACTGGGCAGTGCTCGACGAACTGCGCAGCGAGCGCGTCACCGGCCGCTCGGCGCGCATGCTCTACGAGGTCCTGGGCGATATCTGGGTCGTGCAGCGCAACCCCTATCTCGAGGACGACCTGCTCGACAACCAGGAACGGCGGAACGCGCTGGTCAACGCCCTGCGCCACCGCCTGGCCGAAGTCGAGAAGCGCCGCACGGCGACCGAAAGCGAGGACCCCGAGCGCTCGGCCAAGGTCAGGCGCCTGGTCGAGGCGGCGCGGGGCGCGGTCGACCGCTTCGCCAAGCGTTTTTCCGAAACCTACGACCTGCGCCGCAAGACCCTGCGCATTCTCGGCAAGCACACGCGCAAGGACAACATCGCCTTCGACGGCCTCGCCCGCGTCTCGCACGTCACCGACGCCACCGACTGGCGCGTCGAGTACCCCTTCGTCGTCCTCTATCCGGACACCGAGGAGGAAATCGGCCACCTCGTGCGCGGCTGCATCGAGGCCGGACTGACCATCATCCCGCGCGGCGGCGGTACCGGCTACACCGGCGGCGCCGTGCCGCTGACGCCGTACTCGGCGGTGATCAATACCGAGAAGCTGATCGACATCGGCGCGGTCGAGGAACTGGTGCTGGCCGGCCACGAAACGCCCTACGCGACCATCCGCACCGGTGCCGGCGTCGTCACCGAGCGCGTTTCCGAAGCGGCTGCGGCCGCCGGGCGCGTCTTCGCCGTCGACCCGACCTCGGCCTCGGCCTCGTGCATCGGCGGCAACATCGCCATGAACGCCGGCGGCAAGAAGGCCGTGCTGTGGGGCACCGCGCTCGACAACCTGGCCTGGTGGAAGATGGTCGACCCGGACGGCAACTGGCTGGAAGTCGAACGCGTCAACCACAACTACGGCAAGATCCACGAGCAGGAGAACGTCGAGTTCCGCCTCAAGCGCTTCGACCCGTCGGGGAAAAAGCTGCTCAAGGAAGAAGTGCTGACCATGCCCGGCGCCGCCTGCCGCAAGATCGGGCTGGGCAAGGACGTCACCGACAAGTTCCTCGGCGGCGTGCCGGGGGTGCAGAAGGAAGGGACCGACGGCATCATCGTCGCCGCGCGCTGGGTGCTGCACAAGATGCCGCCGGTCACGCGCACCGTATGCCTGGAATTCTTCGGTCAGGTGCGCGAGGCGGTGCCGGCGATCGTCGAGATCACCGACTATTTCAAGCCGGGCGGCGCCGGCCATGCGGCAGGCGTCCAGCTGGCCGGCCTCGAACACATGGACGAGCGTTACGTGAAGGCGGTCGGCTATGCGACCAAGGCCAAGCGCCACGGCCGGCCGAAGATGGTGCTGATCGGCGACCTCGTCGGCCACGACGAAAAGGCGGTGATGACCGCCGCCTCGGAAGTCGTCCGCATGTGCAACCGGCGCGCCGCCGAGGGCTTCATCGCGGTCGACGCCGAAACGCGCAAGAAATTCTGGCTCGACCGCTCGCGCACGGCGGCGATCTCGCGCCATACCAACGCCTTCAAGGTCAACGAGGACGTGGTGATCCCGTTGCCGCGCATGGGCGACTACTGCGACGGCATCGAACGCATCAACATCGAGCTGTCGACGCGCAACAAGCTGGCGCTGTGCGACGCGCTGAGCGAATTCCTCCGCGGTGACCTGCCGCTGCACCGCGGCGACACGACGCTCGACACCGACGTGCTGATCGGCGACCGCCGCCAGGCCGCGCTCGCTTACGTCGAGGCCGTGCGCCTGCGCTGGGAATGGCTGCTGGAAAACCTCGACCTGCCGCTGGCCGAGGCCGAGACGCGCTTCGCGTCCTACGGCGTGGTGGCCGGCGAGCTGACCAACAAGGCCGCCAACCCGACGCTGTTCCACCGCCTGCAGGACTACTCGGTGCGCACGTCGTGGAAGCAGGAACTGCACGCCCGCCTCTCCAAGATTTTCGACGGCGGCGTCTACCGGCCGATCATCGAGCGCATCGAGTCGATCCACAAGGAAGTGCTGCGCGGCCGCGTCTTCGTCGCCCTGCACATGCACGCCGGCGACGGCAACGTGCATACCAACATCCCGGTCAACTCCGACAACTACGAGATGCTGCAGACCGCCCACCAGGCGGTCGAGCGCATCATGCATCTCGCCCGTTCGCTGGACGGCGTCATTTCCGGCGAACACGGCATCGGCATCACCAAGCTCGAATTCCTGACCGAGGACGAGATCGGCCCCTTCCGCGCCTACAAGCAGAAGGTCGACCCGGAAGGGCGCTTTAACAAGGGCAAGCTGATGCCCGGCGGCGACATGGGCAACGCCTACACGCCGTCGTTCAGCCTGCTCGGCACCGAATCGCTGATCATGGAGCAGTCCGAGATCGGCAAGATTTCCGACATGGTCAAGGACTGCCTACGCTGCGGAAAGTGCAAGCCGGTCTGCTCGACCCACGTGCCGCGCGCCAACCTGCTCTACTCGCCGCGCAACAAGATCCTCGGCACCTCGCTGCTGGTCGAAGCCTTCCTATACGAGGAGCAGACCCGGCGCGGCATCTCGCTCAAGCATTTCGACGAGTTCAACGACGTCGCCGACCATTGCACGGTCTGCCACCGCTGCGTCAAGCCGTGTCCGGTCGACATCGATTTCGGCGACGTTTCGGTGGCGATGCGCAACTTCCTGCGCAAGCAGGGCAAGAAGCGGACGAGCCCCGGCACGCTGGCGGCGATGACCTACCTGAACCTGAAGGACCCGGCGACCATCAAGCTGATGCGCGGCGTCATGATGGACTTCGGCTTCAAGGCCCAGCGCCTGGCCCACAAGGCGGCCAAGGCCATCGGCCTGGTCCAGGAATCGCGCGCCCACCCGCCGGCGACGCTCGGCGCGCCGTCGGTGAAAACCCAGGTCATCCACTTCCTCAACCGGCCGATGCCGGGCAACCTGCCCAAGCGCACCTCGCGCGCCCTGCTCGACATCGAGGACGACAAGGTCATCCCGGTCATCCGCAACCCGCAGAAGACCACCGAGGACTCGGACGCCGTCTTCTACTTCCCGGGCTGCGGCTCCGAGCGCCTGTTCTCGCAGGTCGGCCTGGCGACCCAGGCGATGCTCTACGAAATCGGCGCCACCACCGTGCTGCCGCCGGGCTACCTGTGCTGCGGCTATCCGCAGACCGCGTCGGGCGACGAGGACAAGGGCGTCAAGATCACGACCGACAACCGCGTGCTCTTCCACCGCGTCGCCAACACGCTGAACTACCTCGACATCAAGACGGTCATCGTTTCCTGCGGCACCTGCATGGACCAGCTGCAGAAATACCAGTTCGAGAAGATCTTCCCCGGCTGCCGCCTGCTCGACATCCACGAATACCTGATGGAGAAGGGCGTCAAGCTGGAAGGTGTCAGCGGTACTCGCTACATGTACCACGACCCCTGCCATACGCCGATGAAAGCCTACGCGCCGCTCGCCGTGACCAAGTCGCTGATGGGCCAGGACGTGCCGCTGTCCGACCGCTGTTGCGGCGATGCCGGCTCCTTCGCCTACTCGCGGCCGGACATCGCGACCCAGGTCAAGTTCCGCAAGCAGCAGGAGATCGAGAAAGGCGCCGAGAAGCTACGCGGCGACGGCTTCGCGGGCGACGTCAAGATCCTGACCTCGTGCCCGGCCTGCCTGCAGGGGCTGTCGCGTTACGACGACGACGCCGGAACCACGGCGGATTACATCGTCGTCGAGATGGCCAGGCACCTGCTCGGCGAGAACTGGGCGGCGCAGTACGTGAACCGCGCCAACCACGGCGGCATCGAGCGCGTGCTGCTCTGATTTCCTGCCGTTTCGGGCAGTCGACCGCAACAGGGCGAAAGACGGCCAAGGAAGCACTTGCAGTATTTTTATGCAAGTGCAATCCTTGCAACCTTGTTTGAACCGGGAATGCAGGAATGGACGGCAAGCGCTGCGAACTGTGCGCCTCGGCAGGCGGAACGACCCTCTGGGAGTCGCCGACCTGCCGCGTGGTGCGCGTCGACGATCCGCATTATCCGGGTTTCTGCCGCGTCATCTGGACCACCCATGTGCGCGAGATGACCGACCTCGAGCCGGACGAGCGCCAGGGACTGATGAACGTGGTCTTCGCCGTCGAAAAGGTGGTCCGCGCCCTGTTCGCGCCGGACAAGATCAATCTCGCCAGCTTCGGCAACATGACGCCGCACCTGCATTGGCACGTCATCCCGCGCTGGCACGATGACCGGCACTTTCCCGAGCCGGTCTGGGGCGCGGTGCAGCGCGACGCGCCCCGCCCGCGCCCGGCGGTCGACGACAACACCCTGCGCCAGGCGCTGCGCAGGCAACTGCACCCGGACCAATACCAAGGCTGAAAATAATGAACATGGCCTCGCCCTCCCTGTCGATCCCCGATCTGCAAACCGGAGCCAACTACCTGGCCCAGTTGCCGCTGGCCAACCCGCCGCTGGCCGAGAAGCAGCTCGTCGCATTCGTCGATGCGCTGCTCGAGAACCCGCCCGAAGCCGGCGTCCTCCTGGCGCTGCTCGAGCAGACGCGGGTGCCGATGCATTTCGTCGAGGAGGAAATGGCCCGGCGCTATCACAACAAGCCGCTGGTTCTTTCGGATCCTGAGGACGAGGCCTTCCAGCAGGTTCTCGGCGCCTGGCGGCGCATGGGCAAGGCCTACGCGCTGTGCGCCCGCCTGCAGGAACCGGCCGCCGACAACCCGCAGTATTCGACCCTGGTGGCGACCATCCTGCACCGCTGCCTGTATTACACCGGGATGATCATCCTCGAGCACTACCGCGCGCGGCGCGAAGTGCCGGCCGGCATCTGGCACGACCTGCACGGCTATTACGAGACCGCCGAGCAGTGGGGGATTATCTACACGCCGGTCAACGATTCGCTGGAAAGCGACCTGCAGGCGACCCATTGCTCGGCCGCCTACGTGACGCTGTTGCTGATCGAGGTCGCCAGCCCCTACAGCAACACCGTGCGCAATCTCAACCTGATCCGCCGCTGGGCCGGCATGTGGGCGCCGCTGGTTTCGCTGCACCGCCTCGACGACGAGTACGAAGTGCCGCCCTACATCGTCGAACTGATGAAGGACCAGCCGATCCACCCCACCGGTTCGGCCGACAACATCGGCGCCGATGCCCGGCGCCTCGACACCAGTCGCCTCGGCCTGCAATTGAGCCACATGCTCGCCCAGCTGCGGCAGCGCATGACGCCGTCGCAGCTCGGCCTGGGCGAGGAAACCTCCGGGAACGTCATCCAGCTGCTCGAACATCTCTCGCGGCCATGGACCCAGACCGCGTCGCCGCGCCGCTTCCGCCGCTTCCCCTCGGAAGGCACGGCGAAGCTCGCCGTCGGCTTCGAGGCCATGCACTTTTTCATCGGCGGCGCCGAATTCGTCCAGCCGGACTCGGTCAGCGCCTATTCGCGCAACGAGTTCGACCAGCTGTTCACCTTCCGCGATCAGGCGATACCGGGCCAGGCCTTGAGCATCAAGCCGCAGACCAACTACCCGATCGACGAATGGAACGTCATCAATCATTCGGCCAACGGCTTCCGCCTGGCGCGCGGCCACTTCGGCGAACGGGTCGCCCACAGCCAGCTGCTCGCCGTCTGTCCGCATGACGGCGAGCAGTTCCTGCTCGGCCAGGCGAGCTGGCTGATGCAGGAAGCGGACGGTGGCATGGTGGTCGGGATTTCAGTGCTGCCCGGCTTGCCGGAAGCAGTCGGCGTCCGCCATGCGCCGACGAATGCCGGCCACGCCGACCGTTTCGCCCGCGGCTTCCTGTTGCCGCCGATCGCCACCATCCACCAGGAAGGATCGGTCGTCCTGCCGAGCGGCATGTACCAGGCCAGCGGCACGCTGGAGGTGCATGTCGGAGAGGGATCCCTGCTACTGCGCATGAAGCACGTCCGGCAACGCGGCGTCGACTTCGACCGGGTCAGCTACGAGACGCTTTGATGCATCTCGTCTCGTAGCCGCGGCGAGTGCGCTAAACTAGCGCCCTCACTGTTGGAGGTTTTATGGCCGGCATCGAACGCGATACGCCAATTCCGAGCGAAATCAAGCTGCACCAGAAATCCCGCCTGCTGGAGATCGCCTACGCGAGCGGCGAGCGCTTCAAGCTGGATTTCGAGTACCTGCGGGTCTATACGCCCTCTGCCGAAGCCCGCGGCCACGGTCCGGGACAGGAAACGCTGCAGACCGGCAAACGCAACGTGGACATCGAACGCATCGAGCCGGTCGGCACCTACGCCGTGCGCTTCGTCTTCTCGGACGGGCACGACAGCGGCCTCTACTCCTGGGATCTGCTCTACAACCTCGGCAAACACCACGACGAACTCTGGCAGGAATACCTGAAGCAGATCGAAGCGCACGGGCTGTCGCGCGACATCGACACCACGTCGCGCCACAGCGGCGGCAGTTGCGGTCAACACCATTGAAACCATGAAAAACGAAACCACCCATTTCGGTTACGAAACCGTCGCGGAGCGCGAAAAGGCACGGCGTGTCGCCGATGTCTTCGACTCGGTCGCCAGCCGTTACGACCTGATGAACGATCTGATGTCGGGCGGCCTGCACCGGTTGTGGAAGGCATTCACCATCCAGCGTAGCGGCGTCCGCGAAGGTTCGCGCGTCCTCGACGTGGCCGGCGGTACCGGCGACCTCGCACTGGCCTTCGCCCGCAAGGTCGGCAAGAGCGGGCAGGTCTGGCTGACCGACATCAACAACGCCATGCTGGCGCGCGGCCGTGACCGGCTGACCGACAAGGGGTTCATGGTGCCGGCCGCCCAGTGCGACGCCGAGAAGCTGCCTTTTCCGGACGACTGGTTCGATTGCGTCACCGTCGCCTTCGGCCTGCGCAACATGACCCACAAGGATGTCGCGCTGGCGGAAATGCATCGCGTGCTCCGTCCCGGCGGGCGCTTGCTGGTCCTCGAGTTCTCGCAGGTCTGGAAGCCGCTGGCGCCGGCCTACGATTTCTATTCCTTCCACGTCATTCCGCGCGTCGGCAAGCTGGTCACCAACGATGCCGACAGCTATCGCTATCTTTCCGAGTCGATCCGGGTGCATCCCGGGCAGGAGGAGCTCAAGCGGATGATGGAGGAGGCCGGACTGGAAAAGGTCGAATATTTCAACATGGCCCTCGGTGTCGTCGCGCTGCATCGCGGCTTCAAGTTCTAGCCCGGATCATCGATGCTGAACCCGGGCGCCGTCATCCTCCCCGCGCTGAATCATCTTCTCGACGGTGAAGAATGGGCGCGCGAGCGGCTTCTGCCCTATGGCGGACAGACCGCCCGGATCGACGGCGGACCGCTGCGGTTGGCGATGACGGTCGATGAAAGGGGCTTTTTCCGTCCTGCCGCCACGGATGATGCCCCCAGCGTGACCATCGCCTTTGCCGCCGACGCCCCGTTCCGGCTGCTCACCGATCCCGGTAGCGTATTCGCCACGGCACGCCTGAGCGGCGCGGCAAACTTTGCCGAAACGCTCGCTTTCGTCTTCCGCAATCTGCGCTGGGACTACGAAGCGGATCTCGCCGACGCGATCGGCGACATCCCGGCGCATCGCCTGGCGCAGCTGCTGACTGGCGGTATCGCCTGGCATCGGACGGCAGCCCGTCGCTTGGGGGCGAATCTGGCCGAATACGCGACCGAGGAATCGGCGCTGGTGACGCCGGCCCGCGATACACGCTGCTTTGCGATTGAGGTCGATCAGCTGCGCGACGATGTCGCACGCCTTGAAAAGCGGATAGCGCGCCTGCCACCGTAGGCGGGCATTGCAACGACCGAAAGTAAAAAGGGGCAGCCGAAGCTGCCCCTTTTGCGTTTGCCGGTGACGGCTTAGTGAACCGACTTGCGCAGACGCTGGATGGCCTGCAGCTGGGCGATCGCCTGTGCCAGCTCGGATTCCGCGGCAGCGTAGTCCATTTCGGCGTTGCGGTTGGCAAGCGCTTCTTCGGCACGCTTCTTGGCCTCCAGGGCCTTGGCTTCGTCCAGATCGTGGGCACGGATGGCCGTATCGGCCAGCACGGTGATCATGGCCGGCTGAACTTCCAGCATTCCGCCTGACACGTACACCAGCTCATAGTCGCTCTGACCCTGCAGCTTCAGGCGAATGGTGCCCGGCTTGATACGGGTGAGCAGCGGCGTATGGTGCGGCAGGATGCCCAGCTCGCCGGATTCGCCGGGGAAAACGGCGAATTCGACCAGACCGGAGAAGATCGACTCTTCGGCGCTGACCACATCACAATGAACAGAAATTGCCATGACTGGCTCCTATGCTGGTGACGCCGGTTACAGCGTCTTGGCCTTCTCGAGAACTTCCTCGATACCGCCGACCATGTAGAACGCCTGTTCCGGCAGGTGATCGTATTCGCCGGCAACGATGCCCTTGAAGCCCTTGATGGTTTCCTTGAGCGGAACGAACTTGCCCGGGGAACCGGTAAAGACTTCGGCAACGTGGAACGGCTGCGACAGGAAGCGCTGGATCTTGCGGGCACGGGAAACGGCCAGCTTGTCTTCCGGCGACAGTTCGTCCATGCCCAGAATCGCGATGATGTCGCGCAGTTCCTTGTAGCGCTGCAGGGTCATCTGCACGGCACGGGCGACCGAATAGTGCTCTTCACCGACGACCTGCGGGTCGAGCTGGCGGGAAGTGGAGTCGAGCGGATCGACGGCCGGATAGATACCCAGCGAGGCGATGTCACGCGACAGCACGACCGTGGAGTCGAGGTGCAGGAAGGTGGTGGCCGGGGACGGATCGGTCAAGTCATCGGCAGGCACATACACGGCCTGGATGGAGGTGATCGAACCGACTTTGGTCGAGGTAATACGCTCTTGCAGACGGCCCATTTCTTCGGCCAGCGTCGGCTGGTAGCCCACGGCGGAAGGCATACGACCGAGCAGCGCGGACACTTCGGTACCGGCCAGGGTGTAGCGATAGATGTTATCGACGAAGAACAGGATGTCACGACCATCATCACGGAAACGTTCGGCCATGGTCAGGCCGGTCAGCGCGACGCGCAGACGGTTGCCCGGCGGCTCGTTCATCTGACCGAACACCATCGCGACCTTGTCGAGAACGTTGGAGTCCTTCATTTCGTGGTAGAAGTCGTTGCCCTCGCGGGTACGTTCACCGACGCCGGCAAACACGGACAGACCCGAGTGCTGCTTGGCGATGTTGTTGATCAGTTCCATCATGTTGACGGTCTTGCCGACGCCGGCGCCACCGAACAGACCGACCTTGCCGCCCTTGGCGAACGGGCAGATCAGGTCGATAACCTTGATGCCGGTTTCCAGCAGATCGACGGAAGACGACAGTTCGTCGAACTTCGGCGCCGGCTGGTGAATGACGCGCAGCTCGTTGGAATCGATCGGGCCGGCTTCGTCGATCGGACGACCGAGAACGTCCATGATGCGACCCAGGGTGCCCATGCCGACCGGCACGGAGATGCCAGCGCCGGTGTTGTTGACCTTCATGCCGCGGCGCAGACCGTCGGACGAACCCATGGCGATGGTACGGACGACGCCGTCACCCAGCTGCTGCTGCACTTCGAAGGTCAGGCCGTCTTCCGCCATGCCGTTCGACTCGGAAGCATCCAGCTTGAGCGCATCGTAGACCTTCGGCATCGCGTCGCGCGGGAAGTGGATGTCCACAACGGCACCGATGCACTGAACGATTGAACCTTGACTCATATTCAAATCCCCAAAAATAAAAATCTACGCGTCACACCGCGGCGGCGCCGCTGACGATTTCCGAAAGTTCCTTGGTAATCGCAGCCTGACGGGCCTTGTTGTAAACCAGCTTCAAGTCACCGATGACGGTCTTGGCATTGTCCGAAGCGGACTTCATGGCGACCATCCGTGCCGACTGCTCGGAGGCCATGTTTTCGGCCACCGCCTGATAGATCAGCGCTTCGACATAACGGATCAGCAAGTCGTCGATAACGGCCTTGGAATCCGGCTCGTAGACATAGTCCCATTTGGTCTTGGCGGAACCGACGGCCTCGCCGGACAGCGGGAGCAGCTGCTCGAAGACCGGCTCCTGCTTCATCGTGTTGATGAAGCGGGTGTAACCGATGTACAGCGCGTCGATCTCGCCCTTCATGTAGGCGTCGAGCTGGACCTTGACCGGTCCAATCAGCTTCTCCAGGTGCGGCGTATCGCCAAGATTCGTCACATGCGAAACGATCTTGCCGCCGGCGCGCTGCATGAAGCCGAAGCCCTTGTTGCCGATGCAGGTGGCCTGAAACTTCTTGCCCTGGCTCTCGAGCTCCTTCATCTTGGTCACGGTAAGACGCAGGATGTTGGAGTTGAGACCGCCGCACAGGCCCTTGTCCGAGGTGATCAGGATCACGCCGATGTTGGCTTGATCGCGGGAAACCAGGAACGGGTGCTTGTACTCGGTGAGGGCATGAGACAGGTTGGCCGCAACGCGCCGGATCTTCTCGCCGTAGGGGCGGGCGGCACGCATCCGGTCCTGCGCCTTGCGCATCTTGGATGCGGCCACCATCTCCATGGCCTTGGTGATCTTGCGCGTGTTTTCGACGCTCTTGATCTTGTTGCGAATTTCCTTGCCGCTAGGCATGGCGTTCTCCTAGATCAGGCCCAGCTGCTCTTGAAAGCGACGATGCCCGCGGCAAGTTGCTTCTCGGATTCGGCGCTCAGGTCTGCCGTCGACTCCATGGTGCTCATGAGGTCGGCACAGTTGGCCTTCAGGTAGCCGATCATCGCCTTTTCGCATTCCAGCGCGCGCTTGACTTCGACGTCGTCGAAGTAGCCCTTGTCGGCAGCGTACAGCGTGACAGCCATTTCGGAGATGCTCATCGGCGAATACTGCGGCTGCTTCATCAGCTCGGTCACCAGACGGCCGCGCTCCAGCTGCTTGCGGGTCGCTTCGTCGAGGTCGGAAGCGAACTGGGCAAACGCGGCGAGTTCGCGGTACTGGGCGAGGGCCAGACGGACACCGCCGCCGAGCTTCTTGATCAGCTTGGTCTGGGCAGCGCCACCGACGCGGGACACCGAGATACCGGCGTTGATCGCGGGACGGATGCCGGCGTTGAAGAGGTCGGTTTCCAGGAAGATCTGACCGTCGGTAATCGAGATCACGTTGGTCGGAACGAAGGCGGAAACGTCACCGGCTTGTGTTTCGATGACCGGCAGGGCGGTCAGCGAACCGGTCTTGCCCTTGACTTCACCGTTGGTCAGCTTCTCGACCCAGGCCGCGGAAACGCGAGCAGCGCGCTCGAGCAAGCGGGAGTGGAGATAGAACACGTCGCCCGGGTAGGCTTCGCGGCCCGGCGGACGGCGCAGCAGCAGGGAAACCTGACGGTAGCCCCAAGCCTGCTTGGTCAGATCGTCATAAATGATCAGCGCATCTTCGCCGACATCGCGGAAGTACTCACCCATCGTACAGCCGGCATACGGAGCCAGGTACTGCAGGGCAGCCGTTTCGGAAGCAGAGGCGGCGACGACGATGGTGTATTCCATCGCGCCATGCTCTTCGAGCTTGCGCACGACGTTGGCGATGGTGGAAGCCTTCTGGCCGACGGCGACATAGACGCAGAAGAGGTTCTTGCCCTTCTGGTTGATGATGGCGTCGACGGCGACGGCGGTCTTGCCGGTCTGGCGGTCGCCGATGATCAGCTCGCGCTGGCCGCGGCCGACCGGCACCATGGAGTCCACGCACTTGAGGCCGGTCTGCACCGGCTGCGACACCGATTGACGCCAGATGACGCCCGGCGCGACCTTTTCGATCTTGTCGGTCAGCTTGGCGTTGATCGGGCCCTTGCCGTCGATCGGCTGACCGAGGGAGTTGACCACGCGGCCGAGCAGTTCGCGACCGACGGGAACTTCGAGAATGCGACCGGTGGTCTTGACCACGTCGCCTTCGGAGATGTGCTCGTATTCACCAAGAACAACGGCGCCGACGGAGTCGCGCTCGAGGTTGAGCGCCATGCCGAAGGTGTTGCCGGGGAATTCCAGCATTTCGCCCTGCATGACATCCTGCAGGCCATGCACGCGGCAGATGCCGTCGGTCACGGAAACCACAGTACCCTGCGTGCGCACTTCCGATGCGCCTTGCAGGTTCTGGATCTTGCTCTTGATCAGTTCAGAAATTTCGGAAGGATTCAACTGCATGAAATTCTCCTAGTTGTTCAGCGCCGTAGCCATGGCGTCGAGCTTGCCGCGGACTGAAGCATCCAGCATCTGGTCGCCAACGATAACCTTGATACCACCAATCAGTTCCGGATCGACCGTAACCGAAGCCTCGAGCCTGGATTTGAAAATCGCCTCGAGTTGGGGAACAAGGGACTTGACCTGAGTAGCGTCGATCGGAAAAGCCGAGACGATTTCGGCCTGCTTGGTGCCTTCCTCGGCCTGCTTGTAGCTCTCGTACAAGCCGGCGATCTCCGGCAACAGCCCCAGACGGTTGTTTTTGGACAGCAGCTGGATGAAGTTCGACAGCTCCGCCCCTACCGCCGTACCGCAGGCAGACCGGAACAGGTCGACCAGTTGCGGGGCCGCCACATTGGGATCGCCGATGGCCGCGCGGGCCTCGGGATTGGCAGCCACCTGGGCGAGCAGTGCGAGCTGCTCGGCCCACTTGGCCAGATTGCCGCTTTCCTTGGCCGCGCCAAACAGGGCTTCGGCGTAAGGGCGGGCGATAGTGACGGATTCGGCCATGCTTACAGGTCCTGTTTCAGGGCGACCAGCATGTCGGCATGCGCGGACGCGTTGATTTCCTTGCGCAGGATCTTCTCGGCACCGGCAACCGCCAGTTCGGCGACACGCTCACGCAGTTGCTGCTTGGCGCGTTCGACTTCCTGTTCGATTTCTGCCTTGGCGCCGGCGACGACCTTGTCCGCCTCGACCTTGGCATTGCCCTTGGCTTCTTCGACGATCTGTTGCGCACGCTTTTCGGCTTGAGCGACGAGATCCGCGGATTTCTCCTTGGCTTCACGCAGCGCATCGGCGGAACGCTTGGCAGCGAGCTCCTGCTCGTGCTTGCCGCGCTCGGCCGCAGCCAGGCCCTCGGCGATCTGTGCTTGACGGTCGGCCATCGCCTTTTGCAGCGGCGGCCAGACGTACTTCATCGTGATCCAGATGAAGACTGCAAACCAGATTGCCTGGCCAATCAGTGTCGCGTTGATATTCACGCTAACCTCCTGGTAATTAGGGTTACAGGCGCGTGGAGATTACTTGACCAGAGCGATGAACGGATTGGCGAAGAGCATGAACAGGGCGATACCGACACCGATCATGGTCACCGCGTCGAGCAGACCGGCAACGATGAACATCTTGACCTGCAACGTCGGGATCATTTCCGGCTGACGGGCAGCGCCTTCCAGGAAGCGGCCGCCGAGGATACCGAAGCCGATGGCGGTGCCCAGAGCACCAGCGCCGATCAGGATGGCAACAGCGATAGCGGTGTTGGAGAGAACGGTTGCGAGTTCCATGTTTACTCCTCAGTAAGGTAGGTTGTTACGGTTAAAGTTAAAAGCTAAAAACTACGGGAAACTGCCAAAACGCTTAGTGCGACTCTGCGGCCATGGACATGTACACGATGGTCAGCATCATGAACACGAAGGCTTGCAGGGTGATGATCAGGATGTGGAACAGCGCCCAGGGCAAGGCCAGGGGAAGCTGCCAGATCCCGAGCAGGGCGATCAGGATGAACACCATTTCGCCGGCATACATGTTGCCGAAGAGACGCAGAGCCAGCGAAATCGGCTTGGCGATGTCCTCGACGACGCGGAAGATGAAGTTCACCGGCGCCAGCTTGATACCGAACGGGGCGGAGAAGACTTCGTGCAGGAAGCCGCCGACGCCCTTAACCTTGAGGTTCATCCAGATCATGATGCAGAAGACCGTGATCGACATGGCGAAGGTCAGGTTGGGGTCGGTGGTGGGCACCGCCTTCAGATAATGGATGCCTACCGCACCGGCAGCGAGCGGCAGGAAGTCGACCGGGATCAGGTCCATGGCGTTCATGACGAACACCCAGACGAAAATGGTGATCGCGAGCGGGGTGACCAAGGCGCTCTTGCCGTGGAAGGTGTCCTTGACCTGCTGGTCGACGAGACCGACGACCATTTCGATGAAGTTCTGCAGACCGCCCGGGACGCCGGAAGTCGCCTTGCCGGCGACCTTGGCCATCAGGCCGAAGAAGACGATACCGAGCAGGCCGGAAATGACCAGGGTATCGAGGTGAAAACTCCAGAATCCGTGACAGTGACCCGCCGCATCCCTGGCCGCGTCCGAACAGACAGTCAGGTTGGTCAGGTGGTGTTGGATATAACCTGTTGTGGTCAGGCCGCCTTCAGCGCTCATGATTTCTCCAGTCAGCTCAACGTTGCTTCAAGAGTGCCACCCAGAAGATGACAAAAGTTGATGCATAGCCAAGAAAGAGCGGCAACGCCGAAACTTCCTTGTACCCCCAAAACACCAGCGCAAACCCGGCGAAGGTCAGAGCAAACTTCAGCCCTTCTCCGGCCGACTGCGCCCGATAAAGCTTGAGCGGGTCATCCCCCGTCGTCATCCGCATGGCCCTCAGGACGTACCCGAGATTGGCGATGATGCCGACTGATCCCCCGATCAGAACCGAGACTGCCGCGTTGTTGCCGACGAACATCCAGGCGACTGTCGCCAGGATGATTGCCAGCGCCGCTTGCCGGCTGATTATCCAGCTTACATGCGGATGCAAGGCAGGCCCCGGTTGAAAACTGCGCGAGTGTAACGAAGTCTTATACATGAGTCAAATGCTGCAACGCACAAAACGAGGGTTTTCCCGAATTCGCGAAGCATTTTTCATTGTGCCATGAATCATCCGCGCAGACGCGCGATCAGCCCGTCGAGCTGGTCGAGACTGCCGAACTCGATCGTGACCTTGCCCGCCCCCTTCTTGTTGGAGCGGATGGCGACGCTGGCGCCGAGACCGTCCGCCAATTCTTCCTGCAGGCGGAGGAGGTCGCGGTCGACCGCCTGTTCGGCCGCCTTCTTCGGCGGATTCAAAAGATGCTGCACCAGCCGTTCGGCCTCGCGCACCGACAGGTCCTTCTGCACGATGCGCTGCGCCACAGCCGCCTGCTGCGCCCCGCCTAGCGGCAGCAGCGCCCGCGCGTGGCCCATGTCGAGCTTGCCGCTCATCAGCATGTCCTGGACGGTTGCGGTCAACTGCAAAAGACGGAGCAAATTGCTCGCCGCCGGGCGCGAACGCCCGACGGCATCGGCCGCCTGCTGGTGGGTCAGGCCGAATTCGTCGATCAGGCGCTGCAGTCCCTGGGCTTCCTCCAACGGATTGAGGTTCTCGCGCTGGATGTTCTCGATCAGCGCCATGGCCAACGCCTGCTCGTCCGGGATGCTGCGCACCAGCACCGGCACTTCGCTTAATCCGGCCAGTTGCGAAGCACGCCAGCGGCGCTCGCCGGCGACGATCTCGTAGCGCTCGGCGCCCGGCGTGTTGTCGATGGCGCGCACCAGGATCGGCTGCATGACGCCCTGCGCCCGGATCGAGGCCGCCAGTTCGCCGAGCGAGGTTTCGTCCATGTGCGTGCGCGGCTGGTATTTGCCCGGCTTCAGGCGGTCGACCGGCAGGTTGCGCTGTTCATCGCCCTGCGGTTTGTCGCTGCCGGAGAGCAGTGCGTCGAGGCCGCGGCCGAGTCCTTTCATCTTGATCATGGGGCGACCCTTTCGAGAATTTCTTTGGCCAGCGCGCTGTAGGCCTGCGCGCCCTTGGAGCTCTTGTCGAAGGCGATGACCGGCTTGCCGTAGGACGGCGCTTCGGCCAGCCGGACGTTGCGCGGCACGATGGTCTGGTAGACCTTGTTGCCGAAATGGCTTTCCAGTTCGCCGGACACTTGTTGTGTCAGCGTGCTCTGGGGGTTGTACATGGTGCGCAGCAGACCTTCGATTTCGAGACGCGAATTGAGGTGGGTGCGCACCTTGCGCAGGGTTTCGACGAGATCGGAGAGGCCTTCCAGCGCGTAGTATTCGCACTGCATCGGGATCAGCACGGAATCGGCCGCGACCAGGCCGTTGACCGTCAGCATGTTGAGTGCCGGCGGGCAGTCGATCAGGATGTAGTCGTAGGCGACGTGGCCGGCCTGCAGAGCGTTCCTCAGGCGGTACTCGCGTTCGCCCAGCTCGATCAGTTCGACTTCGGCGCCGGCCAGTTCACGGTTGGCGGGCAGCACGTCGAAGCCGAAGTCGGTGCGGATGCAGACCTCGGCCAGCGTCGCGGCGCCGATCAGCAGCTGGTACACCGTCGGCAGCGCTTCCTTCTTGGTGATGCCGGCGCCGGTCGTCGCGTTGCCCTGCGGATCGAGGTCGATCAGCAGGGCGCGCTGGCCTTCGGCTGCCAGGCAGGCGGCCAGATTGACCGCCGTCGTCGTCTTGCCGACGCCGCCCTTCTGGTTGGTGATGGCGAGTGCTTTCATGAGCCCGCTTTCAGGATGATCAAATGTCGTTCGGCGGCCAGCCCCGGCACGGCCAGCGGAATGACCGCTTCCACCGCGATGTCGGCGGGCAGCGCCGCAATTTCCGCATCCGGCCGCACGCCCTTCATCGCCAGCCAGCGCCCGTCCGGCGCCAGCAGATGCCGGGTGAGGGCGACGAACTGGGCAAGTTCGGCGAAGGCGCGCGCCGTGATCCGGGAATACTGCCCGGCCAGTTCCTCGACCCGCGCATGGTGGACCGTAACATTCTTCAGGCCGAGTTCGATGACCGCCTGCTGCAGGAACGTGGCTTTCTTTTGCACCGTATCGACCATGCTCACCACCAGATCGGGGCGAGCGATGGCCAGCGGGATGCCGGGCAGGCCGCCGCCCGAACCGACATCGAGCAATGGGCCGGCGCCGACGTGCGGCAGGATGGCCAGCGAGTCGAGCAGGTGGTGCGCAACGGCCTGCTCCGGGTCGCGCAGGGCGGTCAGGTTGTAGGTCTTGTTCCACTTGAGCAGCAGGTCGCGGAAGGCGAGCAGCTTCTGCTGCGCATCTGCGGGCAGTTCGAGGCCGAGTCCGGCAAGACCGGCGGACAGACTGATCGCGCTCATGCCGCCTGCGACAGGTTGAAACGCTTGAGGTGGATCAGCAGCAGCGAGATCGCCGCCGGCGTGACGCCCTGGATGCGCGAGGCCTGGCCGATGGTCTGCGGCCGGTGCAGCGCGAGCTTCTGCCTGACCTCGTTGGACAGCCCAGCGACCGTCGCATAGTCGAGATCGGCCGGCAGCAGCGTGCTCTCGTAGCTGGCCGACCGGGAAACCTCCTCGGCCTGACGGTCGATGTAGCCCTGGTATTTGGCGGAAATCTCCAGTTGCTCGACGACGGCGGCGTCGATTTCGGGCGAACTTTCCGGTCGACCGCAACCGGGCAGGGTCAGCAGCGCTTCATACGCCACTTCCGGCCGGCGCAGCAGCTCGAACAGGTTGTATTCGTGGTCGATGGCCTTGCCGAGCACGCGGACGCAATCTTCGGCCGGCGTGATTTTCGGGTTGACCCACGTCGACTTGAGGCGCTCCTGCTCGGCGGCGATGGCGTCGCGCTTGCGGCAGAAGGCTTCCCAGCGCACGTCGTCGACCAGGCCAAGGGCGCGGCCCTGCTCGGTCAGGCGCAGGTCGGCGTTGTCTTCGCGCAGGGAGAGGCGATATTCGGCGCGGCTGGTGAACATCCGGTAGGGGTCGGCGACGCCGCGCGTGATCAGGTCGTCGACCAGCACGCCGAGGTAGGCCTCGTTGCGCTTCGGGCACCAGCCCGGGCGGCCCTTGACGTAATTGACCGCATTGATGCCGGCGAGCAGGCCCTGGGCGGCGGCTTCTTCGTAGCCGGTCGTGCCGTTGATCTGGCCGGCGAAGAAGAGGCCGGCGATGGCCTTGGTTTCCAGCGTGTTCTTGAGACCGCGCGGATCGTAGAAATCGTATTCGATGGCGTAGCCGGGGCGCAGGATGTGGCAGTTTTCCAAGCCGCGGATCGAACGCACCAGCGCCAGCTGGATGTCGAAGGGCAGGCTGGTCGACACGCCATTCGGGTAGATCTCGTGCGTGGTCAGGCCTTCCGGTTCGAGGAAGACGTTGTGGCGATCCTTATCGGCGAAGCGGTGGATCTTGTCCTCGATCGACGGGCAGTAGCGCGGACCGACGCCCTCGATGACACCGGTGTACATCGGCGACCGGTCGAGGCCGCTGCGAATGATGTCGTGGGTGCGTTCGTTGGTCTCGGTAATCCAGCAGGGCAGCTGCTTCGGGTGCTGGGCGGCGCTGCCGAGGAAGGAGAACACCGGCAGCGGATCGTCCGAGTGCTGCTCCTCCATCACCGAGAAATCGATGGTCTTGCCGTCAAGGCGCGGCGGCGTGCCGGTCTTCAGGCGACCTTGCGGCAGGTTCAGCTCCTTGAGGCGTGCCGCCAGCGAGACCGAGGGCGGATCGCCCATGCGCCCGCCGGTGTAGTTCTCCAGCCCGACGTGAATCTTGCCGTTGAGGAAGGTGCCTGCGGTCAACACCACGGAAGAGGCCATAAAGCGGATGCCGAGCTGGGTCTTTGCCCCCGCCACGCGCTCGCCCTCGACGATCAGGTCGTCGCAGGCCTGGGCGAAGATGGTCAGATTGGGCTGGTTTTCCAGGCGCGAGCGGATCGCCTGCTTGTACAGCACGCGGTCGGCCTGGGCGCGCGTCGCGCGCACCGCCGGGCCCTTCGAGGCGTTCAGGATGCGGAACTGGATACCGGCCTCGTCGGTAGCCGCCGCCATCGCCCCGCCCAGCGCATCGACCTCGCGCACCAGGTGGCCCTTGCCGATGCCGCCGATCGACGGGTTGCAGCTCATCGCCCCCAGCGTGTCGAGGTTGTGCGTCAGCAGCAGCGTGTTCGCCCCCGCCCGTGCCGCGGCGAGCGCGGCCTCGGTGCCGGCGTGGCCGCCGCCGACAACGATGACATCGAAACGGGTGGGATAAAGCATGGGGACGGGGTTGTTGCGGCGCAGTATCGGGAGGCGGATTTTACGTCAGGCCGCTGAAAAATCACAGTTTTTCCCGACCTGCCGGGCTTCGCCTGCACGCCCGGCGCCGGCGCCGGCAACATCCTGAAACGATTTTTTGTGACCGCGATTCATCCGAAGCGGCTCTAATAACGTTATTGGAGCACGCTGCCGAATGTTCGGGCAGCGACAGACGGAGTTGATGATGTTCGGACGGTTTCGCCATTTTCTCGGGCTGACGGCCCTGATCGCTTTCCTCGCCCCGGCGCTGGCCGCCGGCGACCCGCCGGCGCGCGTCGGCCGTCTGGCGCTGGTCGATGGCGGGGTCACCCTGCGCGCCGACCGTCAGGATCCCGGCACGCCCGCGGTGGCCAACTGGCCGCTCAGCAGCGGCGCCATCATCGATACCGAGCGGCGCGGACGGGCCGAAGCCTGGGTTGGCTCCACCGCCTACCGGCTGGCCGGCAACAGCCGCGCCGAATTCGTCACCATCGACGACCGCAGCGTGGACCTCCAGCTGGCGACCGGCACGCTGGCCGTCACCATTCGCGACCGCGAACAGGCCGACGATCTCGAAATCGAGACGCCGGAAGGGCGGGTCCGTTTCGCCGACGCCGGCCGCTACCGGATCGAGGCGCGGCCCGGCCTGACCACCGTCGCCGCCCAGTCGGGCAGCGCCGAGGTGTTTGCCGACGGGCGTCCGCTGGCCGTGCGTGCTGGCGAAATGGCGTCGATCGACGGGCGCGGCGTCGTCACCATCGATGCGGCGCCCTACGGCGACGATTTCGACAACTGGGTGTCGGCCCAGGACAACCGGGCGAAGGCGGCGTACGCCCGGCGCAACGTTTCACCCTACATGACCGGCTACCAGGATCTCGACAACTACGGCGACTGGGGTACGGCGGAAGACTACGGCAATGTCTGGTATCCGCGGGCGGTGGCCGCCGACTGGGCGCCCTACCGCGACGGACGCTGGGCCTGGATCGAGCCCTGGGGCTGGACCTGGGTCGACGCCGCGCCCTGGGGCTTCGCCCCCTTCCACTACGGGCGCTGGGTGCAGATCGGCGGGCGCTGGGGCTGGGCCCCGGGCGCCTACAGCGCGCGGCCGGTCTATGCGCCGGCGCTGGTCGGCTGGTATGGCAATCCGGGCTGGAGCGTCAATTTCCGCTATGGCGCCGCCCCGGCGGTCGGCTGGTTCCCGCTGGCGCCGCGCGAAGTCTATGTGCCGGCCTATCGCGCCAGCCCGAACTACGTGCGCCAGATGAACGTCACCCACGTCCACAACGTCCGGGAAATCGAGCGCGCCACGCGCCCCGACTATCGCCCGGAATACCGGCACGGCGGCCAACCGCAGGCCGTCACCGTGGTGCCGGCCGACCGGATGCGCGAGGGCAAGCCGATCAAGGGCAACGCGCTGCGTCCGCGCGACATGCAGGAAATCGGCCAGGCGCCGATGGCTAGCCGGGCGCCCAGCCGCAACTGGCTGCCGCCGGCCGGCGATGCCCGGCCCGGCCCGCGGAACGAGCCGGACGGCCGCGCGCCGCGCCAGGAAATGCCGCCCGCCGCCGGCCGCCAGCGCGAACCCGGCGACTACCAGCGCGGCGCGCCGGAACCGCAGCGCGGCATGTCCGCCTACCCGAACCGTCCACCCGATGGCGGCGGGCGTCAGGGCCTTGAGCGGCAACCGCCGATGAATCCGCGCCATGACGACAACCGAGCATTCGGCGCCCCGCAGGTCGACGAGCGGGCGATGCGCATGGAACAGCGCGAGTACCGGCAAGCGCCGGCCGCCGTCCAGGCACCGCCGCGCCCCGAACCACGCCCGGAACCGCGCTACCAGGCGCCGCCGATGCGCGAATTCCAGCAGCCGGCGCAGCAACCCCGGGACAACCGGCCGGCGTATCGCGAAGCGCCGCACGAACGGCCCGCACCGATGGTGCGCGAGGCGCCGCGGCAGATGCAGGCGCCGCCGATGCCAGCTGCCCAGCCACGCGAAATGCCGCGCAGCGAACCGCGACCGCCGCCGGGCGACGGCCAGCGCGGCGGCAACCCGGGACGCAACGAGCGCCGGGACGAGCGCGGTCCGCACTGAGGCGGCGCTGATTCGTTCGGCGCCCCGGCAGCGGGCCGGGGCGGCGCTCAGTGCTTGTGCCCGAGCCCGAGGTAGCTTTCGATGACGCGCGGGTCGGCGGCCAGTTCGTGGCTGGGGCCGGCCAGCGAAACCTCGCCGGTTTCCAGCACGTAGCCGTAGTCGGCGATTTGCAGCGCGGCGCGGGCGTTCTGTTCGACGAGCAGGATGGCGACGCCGGTCTGCTTGAGTTCGCCGATGATGCGGAAGATTTCCTTGATGATCAGCGGCGCCAGGCCGAGGCTCGGTTCGTCGAGCATCAACAGCTTCGGCTTGGCCATCAGGGCGCGGCCCATCGCCAGCATCTGGCGCTCGCCGCCGGACAGCGTGCCTGCCAGCTGGGCGCGGCGCTCCTCGAGGCGCGGGAAGAGCTCGAAGACCTCGTCCATGGTTTCCATCTGGTCGCGGTGGCCGCTGCGATAGCGGTCGAAGGCGCCGAGCAGCAGGTTGTCCTCGACGCTCATTTCGGCGAACAGCTCACGCTTCTCGGGGACCAACGTCATGCCGTGGCGGACCAGCGCCTCGACCTCGCGTTCGCGCCCCTGGGCATGGCCCATGTAGACGATGTCGCCGGTCGCCGGCAGCAGGCCCATCAGCGCCGCCAGCAGCGTCGTCTTGCCGGCGCCGTTGGGGCCGATGACAGTGACGATCTCGCCGCGCCGGATGGTCAGGCTGACGTCGTGCAGCGCCTCGACCTTGCCGTAGGCGACGCCCAGATGCCGGACGTCGAGAATGACCTCGTGGTCATGCAGGTGCGGATGCTTGCTCATGCTCATTCGACCCCGCCGAGGTAGGCTTCGAGCACCTTCGGGTCGCGCTGGACGGCTTCCGGCGCGCCTTCGGCGATCTTCTCGCCGAATTCCATGACCACTACCCGGTCGGCGAGGCCCATGACGAAATCCATGTCGTGCTCGACCAGCAGGATGCCCATGCCTTCGCTGCGCAGGCGGCGCAGCAGCTCGGCCAGGGCCTGCTTCTCGCGGTAGCGCAGGCCGGCGGCCGGCTCGTCGAGCAGCAGCAGGCAGGGGTCGGAACAGAGGGCGCGAGCGATCTCGACGATGCGCTGCTGGCCGAGCGCCAGACTGCCGGCCGCGTCGAACATGTGCTCGGCGAGGCCGACGCGCTCGATCTGGCGCGCCGCCTCGGCCAGCAGACGCTGCTCCTCGGCGCGGTCGAGGCGCAGCGCGGCGGCCAGCGCGCCCCTGCTGCCGCGCAGGTGGGCGCCGATGGCGACGTTTTCCAGCACCGACATCTGGCCGAGCAGGCGCACGTGCTGGAAGGTGCGGCTCATCCCGCGGCTGGCGATGTCGCGCGCCGCGAGGCTTGCGGTCGACGCGCCGAGGAAGGCGATTTTGCCCTCGCTGGCCGGGTCGACCGCGGAAATGCAGTTGAACATCGTGCTCTTGCCGGCGCCGTTCGGACCGATCAGCGCCATCACCTCGCCGGCCCGGACGGTCAGCGACATGTTGTTGTTGGCGACCAGGCCGCCGAAGCGCTTGGTCACCCCGTTCGCTTCCAGCAGCATGGTGCCGGCGGGCGGCGCCGGGCGCCGGTCCAGTGCCGGCGCCTGCGGCGCCGCCCGCTGCCGCGAGGGCGCCGGGAGCAGCCGGAGGATCACCGGCCACAGGCCGTCGCGCGCCTTCTGCAGGATCAGCACGACGGCGACGCCGAAGACGATGATCTCGAAATTGCCGCTCTGGCCCAGGATCTGCGGCAGCCAGTCCTGCAGCCACTGCTTGAGCACGGTGATCAGGCCGGCCCCGAGGACCGCACCCCAGACGTGGCCGATGCCGCCGACGACGGCCATGAACAGGTATTCGATGCCCTGCGTCAGCGAAAACGGCGTCGGGTTGACGAAGCGCTGCAGGTGCGCGTAGAGCCAGCCGGAAATGCTGGCCAGCAGGGCGGCGATCAGGAAGATGACGATCTTGGCGCGCGGCGTGTTGATGCCCATCGCCTCGGCCATCACGGCGCCGCCCTTGAGCGCGCGGATGGCGCGCCCCTCGCGCGAATCGAGCAGGTTGCGGAGGGCCAGGATGGCGAGCAGGACGACCAGCCAGATCAGGTAGTAGAAGTCGCGGCCCGACTTCATTTCCCAGCCGAACAGGCTGACCGGTGGAATGCCGGTGATGCCGGTATGGCCGCCGAGGAACTCGACGTTGCCGAACAGGAAGTAGAGGCTGATGCCCCAGGCGATGGTGCCGAGGGGCAGGTAGTGCCCGCCCATGCGCAGCGTGATGAAGCCGAGGAAGAGGGCGACGGCGGCGGTGACGACGAGGCCGATGCACAGCGTCAGCCATGGCGAGACGCCGTGGGCCGTCGTCAGCCAGGCGGTCGTGTAGGCGCCGATGCCGACGAAGGCCGCCTGCCCGAACGAGGTCAGCCCGCCGACGCCGGTCAACAGCACGAGGCCGACGGCGACGATGGCGTAGAGGCCGATGTAGTTCAGCAGGGTGATCGAGAACTCGGGCAGCAGCAGGGGCCCCGCCGCGAGCAGGGCGATGAAGACGGCGAGGGGAAGCTGACGCCTCATTCCTCCTCCTCGACGTGCTTCGTGGTCAGCGAGCGCCACAGCAGCACCGGGATGATCAGCGTGAACACGATGACTTCCTTGAAGGCGCTGGCGTAGAAGGAGGAATAGGATTCGAGCAGGCCGACCAGCGCGGCGCCGAGGGCGGCGACCGGGTAGGAGGCGAGGCCGCCGATGATGGCGCCGACGAAGCCCTTGAGGCCGATCAGGAAGCCGGAATCGTAGTAGATGGTGGTGATCGGCGCGATCAGGATGCCGGAAAAGGCACCGATCGCCGCCGCCAGCGTGAAGCACAGCTGGCCTGCGAGCGCCGGCGGGATGCCCATCAGGCGGGCGCCGGTGCGGTTCATCGCGGTGGCGCGCAGCGCCTTGCCGTAGAGGGTGCGCTCGAAGAAGAAATAGAGCCCGATGATGAGCAGCGCCGAGGCGACGATGACCAGGATCGTCTGCCCCTGCAGCGGCGCGCCGGCCAGTTCGAAGCTGATTTCGGTGAAGGCCGGGGTCCGCGAGCCTTCGGCGCCGAAGAACAGCAGGCCGAGGCCGATCAGGGCCAGATGGACGGCGACCGAGACGATCAGCAGCACCAGCACCGAGGCGCTGGCCAGCGGCTGGTAGGCGACGCGGTAGATCATCGGCCCGAGCGGCACGACCAGCAGCATCGACACCGCGACCTGCGCCCACAGCGGCAACTGGGTCGGCGGCACGACGAACAGCCCGCCGGCGCAAAGCAGCGGGATGCCGACGTTGAAGATGAGCAGCGGCGGCAATTTGCGAAACCGCCCTTCGCGCAGCAGGCGGACGCCGTCGAGCAGCGCCACCGTCGTACCCAGCGCCAGCAGCAGCCAGACCGTTCCCGGCACCTTGCCGGCCTGCAGCGCAGCCAGGGTCAAGGCACCGTAGGCAACGAATTCGCCCTGCGGAATGAAGATGACGCGGGTGACTGCGAAGACCAGCACGAGGGCGAGCGCCAGCAGGGCGTAGATGGCGCCGTTGGTGACGCCGTCCTGGCCGAGGAGAAGGAGGATTTGCAGATCCATGGACTAAGGCGAAATGGTGGTCGGCCCTTACGCAGCTCTCTGGTCAGCGCGAGCGTGCGCTCACTTCACGAGTTTCCAGTTGCCGTTCTCGATGGTCACCATGACGCGCGCGCGCTGGTCGAAGCCCTGATGGTCGTTGGGCGTCATGTTGAAGATGCCGTGCGCGGCCGGCAGGTCCTTGGTGGACTCGAGCGCATCGCGCAGCGCCTTGCGGAATTCCTTCGTGCCCGGCTGGCCCTTCTTCAGCGCCTGCGGGATGGCGGCCTGGAGCAGCACGCCGGCATCCCAGGCATGGCCGCCGAAGGAACTGACGCTACCCTTGCCGTGCGCCGCCTCGTACCTGGTGACGTACTCCAGCGCCGATTTCTTGACCGGGTTGTCGGCCGGCAGCTGGGCGGCGACGACCATCGGCCCGACCGGCAGGAAGGCGCCCTCGACGTCCTTGCCGCCGACGCGCAGGAAATCGTTGTTGGCGACGCCGTGCGTCTGGTAGATCAGGCCCTTGTAGCCTTTTTCCTTGAGCGTCTTCTGCGGCAGCGCGGCCGGCGTGCCGGCGCCGCCGATCAGCACGGCGTCCGGCCTGGCGGCCATGATCTTGAGGATTTGGCCGGTCACCGACGTGTCGTTGCGCTGGTAGCGCTCGCTGGCGACGATCTTCAGCTTGCGCGCCTCGGCGATCCTGGCGAACTCCTTGTACCAGCCTTCGCCATAGGCGTCGGCGAAGCCGATGAAGGCGACCGTCTGCACCTTCCTGTCGGTCATGTGCTGGACGATCGCGGTCGCCATGTGGGCATCGTTCTGGGCGGTCTTGAACACCCACTGCCGCTTGGCGTCCATCGGCTCGACGACGATCGCCGAGCCGGCCATGGAAATTAGGGGGGTTTCGCTGTCGACCGCAACATCCATCATCGCCAGCGAATTCGGCGTCGTGGTCGACCCGATCATCACATCGACCTTGTTCTCGCCGATCAGCTTCCTGATGTTCTTGGTCGCCGCCGTCGGGTCGGTGGCGTCGTCGAGGACGATGTAATTGACCTTCTGCCCGGCGATGGTCGTCGGCAGCAGGGCGATGGTGTTCTTCTCCGGGATGCCGAGCGAGGCCGCCGGGCCGGTGGCGGAAACCGAAACGCCGACGTTGATGTCGGCCAGCGCGGCGGTGGACAGGGCAGCCAGAACAGCCAGCGTCAGCTTCTTGAACACGGGTTAGATCTCCGGAAGGCAGCGGCAAAGGCCGCAGTCTACCACGCAGCACGCGCCCCCTCCGGGCGCGGCGGCGGGCAGGGGGACGGGCTTACTTGACGAGTTTCCAGGTGCCGTTCTCGACCTTGACCATGACCCGGGCGCGCTGGTCGAAGCCGAGGTGGTCGTTGGGACTCATGTTGAAGACACCATGCGAGGCCGGCAGATCCTTGGTCGACTCGAGCGCGTCGCGCAGGGCGGCGCGGAACTCTTTGGTGCCCGGCTGGCCCTTCTTCAGGGCCTCGGGCACGGCATTGGCGAGCAGCAGGCCGGCATCCCAGGCGTAGCCGCCGAACGCCGTCACGCTGCCGCGGCCGTAGGCGGCTTCGTAGCGGTTGACATACTCGGTGGCCGATTTCTTGACCGGGTTGTCGGCCGGCAGCTGGGCGGCGACCAGCACCGGCCCGGTGGGCAGCACGGTGCCCTCGCAATCCTTGCCGCAGACGCGCAGGAAGTCGTTGTTGGCGACCCCGTGCGTCTGGTAGACGATGCCCTTGTAGCCCTTTTCCTTTAGCGAGCGCTGCGGCAGGGCGGCCGGCGTGCCGGCGCCGCCGATCAGCACCGCATCCGGCTTGGCGGCGAGAATCTTGAGCGTCTGGCCGGTGACCGTGGTATCGGTGCGGTTGAAGCGCTCGTTGGCGACCACCTTGATCTTGCGCACCTCGGCCAGCTTCGAGAATTCGTTCCACCAGCCTTCGCCGTAGGCGTCGGAAAAGCCGATGTAGGCAACGGTCTTCACGTTGTTGCTGGTCATGTGCTCGAGGATCGCCGTCGACATCTGGGCGTCGTTCTGCGGCGTCTTGAACACCCACTTCCGCTTGGCATCCATCGGCTCGACGATGCGCGCCGCCGCCGCCATCGCGATCATCGGCGTCTCGCTCTCGGCGGCGACGTCGATCATGGCCAGCGAATTGGGGGTCGTCGTCGACCCGATCAGCACATCGACCTTGCTCTCGCCAATCAGCTTGCGGGCATTCTTGACCGCCGTCGTCGTGTCGGAGGCATCGTCGAGCACGATGTAATTGACCTTCTGCCCGGCGATGGTCTTCGGCAGCAGGTCGATGGTGTTCTTCTCGGGAATGCCGAGCGAGGCGGCCGGGCCGGTGGCCGACAGCGTCACGCCGACGTTGAGGTCGGCGAGGGCGCTCGCGGCAAGCGTCGACAGCAGCATGGCGAGGGCGGTTTTCTTCATGTTTCTCTCCCTTTGGTGAATCGATTATGCAAAGGTGAAGACCCTATTACCATCCGGGCGTCCCCGCAAGCCGCCTGATCAAGGGAGCATGATAAAGTCCGGATTTTGAACGAACGGTACTTGCCATGTTCTCCGGAATCATTGCCGCAGTCGGCCGCATCACCCATCTCACCACGCGCGAAGCGGGCTTTCGTCTGCATGTCGAGGCCGGCAACCTCGGCCTCGACGACGTCGCCCTCGGCGACTCCATAGCCTGCAACGGCGTCTGCCTGACCGTGGTGGCGAAGGAAGGCAACCACTTCATGGTCGACGTTTCACCCGAGACGCTCTCTTGCACCATCGGCCTCGACGCGCCCGGCGAGATCAACCTGGAAAAGGCGCTGCGCTTGGCCGACCGGCTCGGCGGCCACCTCGTTTCCGGCCATGTCGACGGCGTCGGCGTCGTGCTGCGCTTCGACCCGGTCGGCGACAACCGGCTGCTGGAAATCCAGGCGCCGCAGGACCTGGCGAAATACATCGCGCGCAAGGGCTCGGTCACCGTCAACGGCACCAGCCTGACGACCAACGAGGTCGCCGGCGAAATCTTCACCATCAACCTGATCCCGCACACGCTGGAAAACACCACGCTGAAACACCTCGCCGCCGGCAGCCGGGTCAACCTGGAGGTCGACCTGATCGCCCGCTATTGCGAGCGGCTGCTCAGCGCCGAACGCGATAGCTGAACGCGCCACCGCCCGCCGGTTTCCACACTGCATTCCTCCTGGGGAGTCCAATGAAAATCATCATCGCCCTGATCTTCGCGCTCCTGATGGCCGGCTGCGCCTCCTACGACGGGCGCGGGCTCAAGCCGGGCATCAGCACCGGCGACGAAGTGGTGAAGCTGATGGGCGAACCCGCCATGCGCTGGCGCGAACCCGACGGCAGCGAACTCCTGGCCTACCCGCGCGGCCCGGCGGGCTTCAACACCTTCATGGTGAGAATCGACAGCAAGGGAACGCTGGCCAGCATCGAGGGCGTTCTCGACATGAAGCATTTCGCGCTGATCCGCCCGGACATGAGCCAGGACGACGTGCTGCGCATCCTCGGTCCGTCACAACCGCAATGGACCGTCTACTTCGAGCGGCGCGACGAGCTGGTCTGGGAATGGCGCTATTGCGACGACTGGAACGAACCGGCGCGCTTCAACGTGCTGTTCGACAACACCAGCGGCAAGGTCCGCTCGACCCAGAGCTACACCGAAAGCATGCTCCGGCGCTTCCGCCAGGTCTGCAGCCGCTAGCGGCCCTCGCCGGCCTGAGCGGCAAGCCAGGCGTCGAGGTCGGCCCGCGCGACGAAGGTCCGCATGCGGTCGATGTTGCCTTCGAGGCGTTCGCCCTCCCACTGTTCGGTCGCCCAGCGCAGGATATTCGCCGGCAGTTCGCCGCGGTCGATCGCCAGTGCCAGCCGGACCTCGGCATCGCGCACCGAGAGCGAGGCGGAAGCCAGCAGCTGGGCAGCCTGATGGAGGCTCAGGGGGGCGCCGGACGGTGCCGGTTGCGATTGATCCATCTTAATTCCTCCGCTTCATGTTCGGCAGACAGCACATTCAAGCAGGGAAAGCGCGGACAGGCAATGCGGCGGCACGAAATTTCCGCCGGCCCTCAACGCGATACCGGGAACTTTGCGCGTCGTACCTGTCTAACCGCGCTCAAAATTCTCAACCTACCTTTTGCGGGGCAACTATGGACGAACTCTCCTACCTGGGCATCGGATTTGCTGCGGTCATTTTCAGCCTGGCCTGTTTATTGGCCAGAAAGCTGTCCAGCAGGACCGCCTATCACTGAGAGCGAGCCGGGGAAACCCGGCTTTTTCATGTTCGTCGCGCCTTTTTCCGGGCGCCTTGCTCGCCCCTTGCGGACAGCATCGGAAATGACGACGGGGACCGAAGTCCCCGCCGGCTGTCTTGGATAATAAGGCTTCAGCGGCCCCAGCTATGCCGTTTAGGCGGCGATAGCAAATTGCTCATCGTTGGCAATTATGGATTTGCGCGGATTACGTCCGTCGCCTTTCGAGCTGCCTGCTCATCCTCATTCACCCCGTCGAAACCAGTACACCCCCCCTGTGGTGGAGGTGGCGGGAATCGAACCCGCGTCCGAAGCGCTTCCGACTCGCCGGAATTACAGCCATGAAAGCATTATGGGGACGACCTTCCGAAAATTCAACCCGAAGGAACATCAATCCGAATCCGACCCGACGATGCCGCCTGACGCCCGACAGCGCATTTACGGGTTCGCTGCGATGGCTTCACTCGTCAAGCCGGAAGACGATGGGCACGACGACCAGTCCTTCGACCGGCTCGTCGCCGCGTCGGGCGGGAACGAAACGCCAGCGCGCAACGGTGGCGCGTGCCGCTTCATCGAGGCGTTCGAAATTGCTGCCTTTTTCGACGTCGACCGCAACCGGCCGGCCATCGGGGCCAACCCGCACGCGCAGATGCACCCGCCCCTCTTCGCCCAGGCGGCGGGAGGCCGGCGGGTAAGACGGAGCCGGATTGTGCAGGTAGGCGGCGTCGAAACGCGGCGCGCTGGTCGCTGATGGCACCGCCGGCGGCGACCCGTCGCCGGCGGCTGGAGTTGACGCTGGCGCCGCGGCGACTGGCGCTGCGGGAACAGCGAACGGGGTGTCATTGCGGCTGACTGCGACGACAGCCGAACGCGGGGTGTGCGCGGCACGCGCACGTGGCGGTGGCGGGACGGCCAGGGGCTCGACAGACGGAACTGCGGCGCTGGCGGCCGGCAGTGGTGTCGGCGCGGTGACGAGAGTAACCGCCAGGATATCGACCGGCGGCGGTGTCGCCCTGCGGTAGGCGCCAAGGCTCGGCCAGGCAAGCAGCAGCGCGTGCAGCAACAGGGAAAACGACAGGTAAGGCAGGCCGCGTCCGAACAGGCGGGCCGGTTCGGGAGCGGCAGGAAGTTCGGCCATCATCGGCGCATTCTAATCTTTACGGCGCGGCCAGGCGTGTCGTGCGCCGCCATGCCTACACTGCGAGCCGGCGGAAATCCACGGTGAAACTGCGCGTCGCGTGCACGCCGTCAACACGCACCGGCTGCAACAAACCATCTCGCTCCAGGCGCTTGATGATGCGCGAGACCGTTTCCATGCGTAACGCCGTGATGTCGGCGATGTCCTGACGCGTCGGCAGGACGACATGGTCGTCGGTTCCATCCCCGCCGGCAGCCATCATGCGGATCAGGCCGCTCACCCGGCGGACGGCTTCACCGCCACGCAGCGCGACGAGGTCGGCAGCCCGCCGCTGGGCCGTGGCCAGCGAACGCAAGAGCGAACCGCTGCGCGCCGTCGCGGCGCCCTCCGGCCACGGCGAAAGTTCGCATTCGGTCAGGGCGCTGGCGGCGAAGGCATAGGTACCAAACAACATCGCCTCGCTGCCGATGATGTCGCCCGGCAGCGCCAGGCTGGCAAAACGCGCTTCGCCCGGTGCCCCGTGGCCGTCGAGGCGAACCGAGCCACGTTCGACGCGCCACGCCAGCCCGGCAACGCCGATCCCGTAGATCGGCGCGCCCGGCCGGAAGGACTGCACGCTACGTAACTCACTCATCAGTTGCGGGTTAAGGTGTTGCCCCGTCCATTCGTCACGCACTCATAGTTCACGATCAAAACTTGAGGTTCAACCCCGTGTAGATCGTGCGTCCGGCGCCTGGCACGCCGGTTCCCAGGCCGGATTGCCCGGGTTGAGCATCATGGTCGACCCTTGTCCGACATAGGCACCGCCTAGCGGCATGTAGTAGAACTTGTCGAACAGGTTTTCAACGCCGAAGTCGATGCGGGCCTGCTTCCACGAATAGCTGAGGCGCAGGTTGGTCAACCCGTAGCCTGGTGTTTCGAGTTCATTGCGCACTTCCGAGACATCGTCCTTGCGGGTGACGCCGATGACTTCGAGAACGTTGTCCCAGCCGCCAAGCCGGTGGGTAAGCGCAATGCGGGCATTGAGCGGCATGATGTTGTACAGACCGTCTCCGGTATCGCGGTTTTCGCCATGAACATAACCGATCACGCCACGCAGGCCGAAGGCGCCGGCGGTAGTCTGAGCCAGCGCTGCCTGACCGGAAATGTCGATACCGTAGAGTTCCGCGGAGGCGTTGGCATATTGCAGGACAACGAACTGATTGGTCGTGGTCGTGTTGTTTCGGGTGCAGGCAGCGCCGCTGGTACAGCGGATGGCATCGATGTAATCGGTTACGCGCGAATAATACGGCGTTGCCTTGATTTCCCACGAGCGGTCTGCAGCGTGCCAATCAAAAGTCGCGGCGACGGTATTCGCCTTTTCCGGCTTGAGATCGATATTGCCGATGTAGCCGTTGCCGTCACCCACGGTATTGTTCATGACCGCAGCCATCGACCAGGTGGACCAGGTATAGCGCTCGTAGAGGTTGGGCGAACGAACCTTGCGCGCAGCGCCGAACTCGATGTCGGCCATCTCCGACGGCGTGTAGCGGGCAAGTGCGGTCAGGTTCCAGTTGTCGTCGGTACGCTTGCGATCCTGGGCATTGAAGGCGGCAGCGTCCTTTTGCTGGTTGTTCACCATCATCCCCATGCCGTTGGTGTTCGGGTTGTACCCCTGGACATTGCCGGTATCCATCTGCACGTTCTCATAGCGGGCGCCGAGCAGCGTCTTCCACTGGGCACTCAAACGCGACTCCCATTCCCCGAACAGCGCGAACCGGTTGCGCTCGCCGTCATTGATGTTGTAGAAGGTGCCCGGCCACATGCCGCCGCCCGAGGGTGGCCACCAGTCGTCAAGCGTGTAGTGCTGGTAGAGGCCGCCGACGCGCAGCAGGTCCTTCTCGCTCAGGTTGATATCAGCGGCGACCGTGCCGCCGGTGTTCTTGCTGGCGGTGTACATCGGCATGCCGGCGGCACAGGTGGCGCTGATCGGCGAGCACGGCATGCCGACCGAGGTCATCATTCCGCCACCGTACCAGAAGCGTTTGTCGGGCCCGAAATCCATGTAGTGGTCGACGGTTTCATGGTAGATCCGCGCGTCGAGCTTGCCCCGGGCGAACTGGCCGACATAGTTCAGGTTGAAGCGCTGCTGCTCGTTGTCCAGCATGTCCATGCGCTGGTTGGGATAAAGCTGTTCCGGCGTCTTGACGAAGGTGTATTTGAACTCGACGAGGTTTCCATTTCCCTGGAAGCCGATGGCCAGTTGCTGGGTCCAGGTCTTGTACGCACTCGATCCGACCTCGTTGAGGGGGATCGACTGACCCGGATTGCCGGTCGCCGTCGTCGTCTTGAAGTTGCCGCCGGCCTTGTAGTTCTCGGATTCAGCGTAGGAACCGGTGTACGCGATGCTGAACGATTCGTTGGCTGCCGCGGCATAAATGTTGCCACCCCAGGCATCGCCGTTGCTGCGATAGAACGCCCCCAGTTCACCCGTGGTCAGCAGACCCTGTCCGGCCGAGGCGAAGGGCAACGGGCGCCCCCCGGCGATGATCGTGCCGCCGATGCTGTCGCCGCCAACACTGACCGGACCGATGCCGGGATAGACCTTGAGCGTCGCCACATTGCTTGGGTCGAGGTACGACAGCGGCGAATTCATGTGGTTGGGACAGGAGGCGATCAGATCCATGCCATCGACCAGGATGCGATTGCGGTCGTCGGCAAGGCCGCGGATCACCGGCAGGCTCGAAGTACCGCCGGCGCTCTGGAACTGCATGCCGGGTACGTCACGCATCAGGGTGGCGGTATCGCTGGTCGCCGGACGCAAGATGCGCAGCTCGGGCTTGTCGACCGCGGACGGGTTGCCGAAACCACCGCTCGTCGCCGGAACCGACGGCTCACGCGCGCCGCGTACGACGACCTCGTCGAGCACGGTCGCCTGGACGTCCGATGTCTGCGCGACGGCGACGGGAGATGCCGCGCCGGAAAAAATGACGGCCACGGCAGCCGCCAATGGACGAATGTGGTACCCCATGAAACCTTCCCCTGGATCGGTGCTTTCTCTGCTGACCGGAAATTATTTTTTTGGCGGGCCGGATTTTCAGCCATTGGGGCAGTTCATGGAATGCGACAAATTGCCGCGCGGCATTTTGCCTACGGCGAGGGAAGGGGGTGGCCGGGTGCCGGATTTAGGCCTTTTTCGGGGGTCGACCGCAACCAGCCGCGACTCAGCCGTTGAGCTTTTCCAGCGCTTCCTGCAGCTTGCCCGGCTCGTCCAGGCGCAGCATGCGGCGCACGGTGGGGGCGAGGTCGGCGACGTCGGCCTTCAGCACGCGGCTCTTGACCTCGAGGATCTGCGACGGGTGCATCGAGAAATTGCGCAGCCCCATGCCGAGCAGCAGGCGGGTCAGCTTCGGGTCGCCGGCCATCTCGCCGCACAGCGAAACCGGGATATTCACCTTCTCGGCGCTGGCCAGGGTGTGGGCGATCAGCATCAGCACCGCCGGATGCAGCGGGTCGTAGAGGCTGGAAACCTGTTCGTCGGAGCGGTCGATGGCCAGCGTGTACTGGATCAGGTCGTTGGTGCCGACCGACAGGAAATCGAGACGGCGCAGGAAGAGGCCGATGGCCAGCGCGGCGGCAGGAATCTCGATCATGCCGCCGACCGCGATGTTTTCGTCGAAGACGACCTTCTCGCCGCGCAGGCTGGATTTGGCCTGCTCGAGCGCGGCCAGCGTCTGGTCGATCTCGTGCGCATGCGCCAGCATCGGGATCAGCAACTTGATCGGCCCGTGCTTCGAGGCGCGCAGTATGGCGCGCAGCTGGGTCTGGAACATGCGCGGCTCGGCCAGCGACAGGCGGATGGCGCGCCGCCCGAGGGCCGGGTTGGTCTTGACGCGGTCGCCGGACATGCCGTCCGGGCGGAGGTCCTTGTCGTTGCCGAGGTCGAAGGTGCGAATGGTAACGGGGCGCCCGGCCATACCCTTGACCACCTTGCGGTAGGCTTCGTACTGCTCCTGTTCGTCGGGCATGTCGCCGCGGTCGAGGAAGAGGAACTCGGTGCGGAACAGGCCGATGCCCTCGGCGCCGGCATCGAGCGCTCCCGGCACGTCGCCCGGCAGTTCGATGTTGGCGTAGAGCTGCACATCGACGCCGTCGAGCGTCTGCGACTTCGCCGTCTTCAGACGCTTGAGCTTGGATTTCTCGAGCTCGATCTGGTTCTTGCGGAGCTGGTATTCCTCCAGCACGCGCACGTCGGGATTGACGATGACGACGCCGCGCTTGCCGTCGACGATCAGCTGCTCGCCGTCGCGGATCAGCGCGCGGGCGTTCTCCATGCCGACCACCGACGGAATCGCCAGGCTGCGCGCGAGGATTGCGGTGTGCGAGGTGGCGCCGCCGACGTCGGTGATGAAGGAGGCGAAGCGGTGCTCCTTGAAGGTGATGACGTCGGCCGGCGACAGGTCGTGGGCGACGACGATCAGCATTTCCTCGGTGACGCCCTTGGCCGCCTTCATCACGGCGCGCCCGGGATGGCCGAGCAGTTCCTTGATCACCCGCTCGACGACCTGGACGACATCGAACTTGCGTTCGCGCAGGTAGGGGTCCTCGAACTGCTCGAACTGCTCGACGAGGTCCTCCATCTGCTGCACCAGCGCCCATTCGGCATTGCAGCGGCGCTCGCGGATGATTTCGCGCGGCTTGTCGACCAGTTCCGGGTCTTCGAGGAACATGGTGTGGATGTCGATGAAGGCGGCGAGTTCGGCCGGCGCGTGCTCGGTCGTCTCCTTCATCGTTTCCAGCTCGCCCTTGACCGCCGTGATGGCGGCGTCGAAGCGGGCGATTTCCTTGTCCACCATGCGCTGCGAAATGGTCAGGTGCGACACCTCGAGCGTCGCGTGCGACATGAGCATGGCCCGCCCGATGGCGATGCCGCCGGAAACGCCGAGGCCATGCAGGGTGAAGCTCATGTCGCTACTCTCCCTCGCCGAAATAGTCGGCGATCAGCGCCAGCAGGGCGTCCATCGCTTCCTGCTCGTCGGCGCCGTCGGTTTCCAGCGTCACCTTGGAGCCCTTGCCGGCGGCCAGCATCATGACGCCCATGATGCTCTTGGCGTTGATGCGGCGCGTTCCCTTGGCCATCCACACTTCGCACTTGAACTTGCCGGCCAGCTGGGTCAGCTTGGCCGAGGCCCGCGCATGCAGGCCGAGCTTGTTGATGATTTCGGTTTCTCTGGTCAGCATCGTCAGTGGTCCTGCATGTTGAGCACGCCGTCGCGCCCGCCGGAGACGGCGCGCGTGAGCAAGGTTTCCATGCCGCGTTCGCGATAGGTCAGGGCGCGCAGCAGCATCGGCAGATTGACGCCGGCAACGCCCTCGACGCGGCCCGGTTCGAGCAGCTTGAGCGCCAGGTTGGACGGCGTGGCGCCGAAGATGTCGGTGAGCACCAGCACCCCCTTGCCGTTGTCGACCAGGCGCAGCATCTGGCGGGCGAGCGGCAGCAGGTCGAGCGGGTCGTCCTGCGCCGACACGCCGAGCTGGTTGAGCTGGACGGGACGCTTGTTGAGCACGTGGCAGGCGTTCTGCACCAGCGCCTCGCCGTAGCTGCCGTGGGTGATGAGGAGGATTCCGATCATGCGCCGGATTCTAACCCAGAGGACGGGTGCGCGACTGTCGCGCAAGCGCACAATCCGCCGCGCGCGGCGGATGCCTATAATGAAACCCGGATAGGCGGAATCCGGCGCCCGCCGGCTCATCATGGCCCTACTGGAAATTCGCAACATCACCCGCCGCTTCGGCAGCCTCGAAGCGGTCAAGGACGTCACGCTCGACATCGAGGCCGGCGAATTCTTCACCCTGCTCGGCCCCTCCGGCTGCGGCAAGACGACCATCCTGCGCATGATCGCCGGCTTCGACGCGCCGGACGCCGGCGAACTCTACCTCGACGGCCGGCCGCTGGCCGGGATGCCGCCCGAGAAGCGGCCGGTGCATACCGTCTTCCAGAGCTACGCGCTATTCCCGCACCTGACGGTGGCCGGCAACATCGCCTTCCCGCTCGAGATGGCCGGCCGTTCGCGCGACGAGATCCGGCGGCGCACCGCCGAGACGCTGGCCCTGGTGCACCTCGAAGACAAGGGCGACGCCTTCCCGCACGAACTCTCCGGCGGCCAGAAACAGCGCGTGGCGCTGGCCCGCGGTCTGGTCAACAAGCCGCGCCTGCTGCTGCTCGACGAGCCGCTCGGTGCCCTCGACGCCAAGCTGCGCGAGCGCATGCAGGGTGAGCTGATCGCCCTGCAGCGCGAGGTCGGCGTAACCTTCGTCTTCGTCACCCACGCCCAGCAGGAGGCGCTCGCCCTGTCGCACCGCATCGCGGTGATGAACGAGGGGCGCATCGAGCAGCTCGACGTGCCCGAGGCGCTATATTCGACGCCAAAGAACCGCTTCGTCGCCGATTTCATCGGCACCATCAACCTGATCGCCGCCGCGGTCGTCGAGGCGAGCCGCCACGGGCTGCGCCTGGCCGCCCCCGGCCTCGGCGAGATCGCCGCGCCGGTGCACGAGGCGATCGCCGTCGGCAGCAACGGGGCGCTGGCGATCCGCCCCGAGCACCTGCGCATTTCAGGGCACGCCGACCGGGCCGGGCTCAAGAACCACTTCGCCGGGGCGGTCGTCGAGTACCTCTTCCTCGGCGACATCACGGTCTACAAGGTCCGCCTCGACAACGGACTGCTGCTCGAGGCGCTGGCCACCAACGCCGGGCCAGGGCGGGCGCGTTTCCACGAGATCGGCGACCGGGTGAGCGTTGAATGGAGGCATGATGCCGGCGTCTTCCTCCCGGACTGATCGGAGCGCCCGCCTGACCCGCTGGCTGGTGACGCTGCCGCCGGCGCTCTTCCTCGTCGTCTTCTTCCTGATCCCGGCGCTGATCATGGCCGCCGCCAGCTTCCGCGAGCCGGGCGAGTTTGGCGGCCTGGCCCCGCTCGCCGAACGCGGCTTCAGCCTCGACGCCTACCGCTTCGTCCTCGACGACGTCATCTATGCCTGGATCCTCGCCAAGTCCTTCGCCATCGCCGGCCTGACGACGCTGCTCTGCCTCGTCCTCGCCTACCCGCTGGCGGTGCTCATCGTGCGCAGCCCGAAGCGCCGGCGCGACCTCCTCGTACTGCTCGTCATCCTGCCCTTCGCCAGCAACTTCCTGATCCGCATCTACGCCTGGATGATCATCCTCGGCCCGCTCGACCTGCTCTACAGCCCGGTCGCCGTGATCGTCGGCATGGTCTACGTGCACCTGCCATTCATGATCCTGCCGCTCTATACCAACCTGGAAAAGCATGACCCGGCGCTGCTCGAGGCGGCGCAGGACCTCGGCGCCGGCGGCTGGGCGCGCTTCTGGCGCGTCACCTGGCCGCTCTCGCTGCCCGGCGTGCTGTCCGGCTCGGCGCTCGTCTTCATTCCCGTCCTCGGCATGTTCGCCGTGCCGGAGCTGCTCGGCGGCACCGGCGACCTGCTGATCGGCAACCTGATCAAGGAGCAGTTCCTCGACAACCGCGACTGGCCGCTCGGCGCCGCCCTGTCGCTGCTGCTGACGCTGGCGGTGCTGGCCTTCGCCGGCCTCTCGTCGGCCCTGACGCGCAACCGGGGACAAATGTGAAGCGCGGCTTCTGGCTGTGGGCGGCCGGGCTGGCGGCCTATGCCTTCCTCTACGTGCCGCTGGCCGTCGTCATCCTCTTTTCGTTCAACGATTCCGAACTGAACGCCTCGTGGGTCGGCTTCACGACGCGCTGGTACGCAAAACTGCTGGGCGATGCCGACCTGTTGCAAGCCGCCGCCAATTCGCTGCTGATCGCCATCGTTTCCAGCACGATCGCCACCATTCTCGGCACGATGGCCGGCATCTCCCTGCACCGCTGGCGGCCGCCGCTGCTGCCCTTCCTCGTCCTGACGCCGGTGGCGATGCCGGAAATCCTGCTCGGCGTCTCGCTGTTGCTCTTCTTCCGCCAGGTGCTCGATCTGACGCTCGGCCTGTTCTCCATCCTCGCCGCCCACATCACCTTCTCGCTCGGCTTCGTCGCCATCATCGTCCGCGCCCGGCTGGCCGGCATGGACGAGAGCATCTTCGAGGCCGCCCGCGACCTCGGCGCGACACCGTGGCGCACCTTCACCCGGGTGACCTTCCCGCTGATCGTGCCGGGGATCGTCGCCGGCTTCCTGATGAGCTTCACGCTGTCGATCGACGATTTCGTCATCACCTTCTTCGTCGCCGGTGTCGGCGTGACAACCCTGCCGCTGCAGATCTACTCGCTGATCAAGGTCGCCGTGACGCCCGAGGTCAATGCCATTTCGACCCTTCTGATGGCGTTGACCCTGACGCTGATCGCGCTGGCCCTGCGTTTCGCCCCGGAAACGCTCAGGAAATCGGCATGAGACTGGCGCTGCTCGTGCTGCTCCTCGCACTGGCCGCCCCCGCCCGGGCCGACGACACGCTGCACCTCTACATCTGGAACAACTACATCTCACCCGAGACGGCAGCGCGCTTCGAGGCCTGGTGCGGCTGCCGCCTGAAGCAGGACTACTATTCCGACAACGAGGAAATGCTGGCCAAGCTGGAAGCCGGCGCCGCCGGCTACGACCTGCTGGTGCCGACCGGCAACGCGGTGCACACACTGATCCGCAAGAACGAACTGGAGGCGCTCGACCACCCGCGCCTGCAGCACCTCGCCAACATCGCCACGGCCTTCGCCGATCCCTGGTACGACCCCGGCCTGCGCCATGCGGTGCCCTACGCGACGACAGTCACGCTGCTCGGCTTCAACGCGACGAAGCTGGCCGAACTCGGGCTGCCGACCGACAGCTGGGCGCTCATCTTCGAGCCGGCCCACCTGCGAAAGCTCAAGGGCAAGGTCACCGTCCTCAACAGCCAGCGCGAACTGATGGCGGCGGCGCTGCGCTATCTCGGCCACCCGGTGAACGACACCGACCCCGACCACTGGCGGGCGGCACGCGACCTGATCCTGCGCGCCAAGCCCTACTGGGCGACCTTCTCCAACAGCACCTACATCAAGGACCTGGCGATCGGCAACATCTGGGTCGCCCACGGCTACTCGAACGACATGTTCCGCGCCCGCGAGGACGCGAAGGCCGCCGGCCGGCCGTTCGCCATCGGTTTCGCGATCCCCAGGGAAGGCGCGGTGCTGGCGGTCGACAACTTCGTCATTCACAAGTCGGCGCGCCGCCCGGACCTCGCCCACCGCTTCATCGACTTCATGCTGCGCGGCGAGAATGCCGCCGACGTCTCCAACCTGATCGGCGCCGGCAATCCCAACCGCGCCGCGCTGCCCTACATCCGTCCGGAAGTGGCCGGCGAAACGGCGCTCTTCCCGCCGCCGGAAACCTTGCAGCGCCTCGAAATGCTGCGCGACCTCGAACCGCAGCAGCGCCGCCTGATGTCGCGGCTGTGGACCGAGATCAAGGTCAAGTGAAGGGCCGGGCGCCGCTCAGCGCCGCGCGACGAG
>WBZM01000064.1_pt1 | contig 173629 bp, 114 predicted proteins | sample 5204271 | NCBI WGS metagenome assembly WBZM01 (sample SAMN12344346, study PRJNA552823) | activated sludge metagenome | biome: Activated sludge suspended growth; feature: Nitrification reactor; material: Wastewater; isolation source: activated sludge from nitrification reactor of wastewater... | reverse complement strand
TACCCTGTACTAAATACACTGTAAACTAAATAAGTTGACCTTTTCAAAGCAGGGGTTTGGGGACGATAGTCCCCAAGCATCCCCTTCTCCCGGCGGCGGCAGCCTTCGGCTGCCGCCGCCGGGAGAAATGTTTTTGGATTGAAAAATTGCTTCGCAATTTTTCAATCCTCTTGGATAAAACACCAAGGCAAAATGTCAAGAAACTTAGTTTACAGTGTAATTAATTTAAAAAAGAATTACGAAACACTTCCAAAAATCAAGTGTTTTCGTAATTTTGCGCCGCTTTTGAAAGAGGCCGACTTCCAAAAGTCAGCAAGCGAGCAAGCAAGAAACAAGAAAATCTCCCTTCTTGCAAGGCTTTCCGTTGATATTTCATTTGCGGCAGATATATCACTGCTTTAAGGCTTGCGGTGTTTTGGTACAATATTGGGATAGCAATGGCTTGGCAATACCGAATAATGCCCCACCACTCAAGAGTAGGGTTGTTTCGGCAACAACTTTGGCTTCCTCCCCTATGTTGTACTGTAACCCACGACCCGGTCAAATATTAGTCACCATGTTTTTGTAATTCAAAATTGTTAGATATGAACACGGAGGTAGAACTTCAAGTTGGAAAATACCTTACCTTGGCTGAAGCCCTTAACTGGACAAATATTTGCTTCGAGGTAAACGAACGCAAAGATGGCGACAGCATCTATGACATCAGGTATGTTTACTCTAACGAAGACAGGCTAAGGGCCTCCTTCTTGATAGTAGCCTACGAGGAACGGGTCGAGGATGTAGCTGAGTTGATACAGCTTTGGGAGGACAACCTCGTTTTTCAAAGGTTGAGCGGATATGCCCGGCTCGAAAAATTCCCCCTCTTTGACGAGAAGAAAGAAGAGTTTGTAAACTTCATAAAGAGCTGCCTTGTGGAAAAACGGCATAAGTCGTACCTAATGGGGCAGACTCTTAGATTGCAGACCGGAGGAGGTTATAAGACAGAAAGGGACAGGGTCCGGCAACACTCCAGCAAATTGGAAGTGGAGATAGGCGCGTTCAGCCCTTTTGACGACAGGGACGAAATCCAAGAGAAGTACAACCCGTTCTACTAATATCACTTTTCAGTATAGGATAGTTATTGGCCAAGATGAAGTGCGCTTCACTTGGCCTCGTTGTTTTGTAAAGGGCAAGCACGGAAAATTTAATTTTTTTTAAGAAACCATCGATTATTTACTTAGATTTAACATTGTTGGATATTTTTGCGGACTTATCCATAACAAAGTCGCAACAACAAAAATACTGTCACATAAAATATGAACACTCCTGCCCCTAAAGCAAGGCCTACTTACAAAACCGAGAATATTAGCGCAATGGTGGCACTTGCGTCGTTCCCCTATCAAGGAAAAACGGGAGAAAGCAAAATAAATGACCATTTTACCGATGCGCAGGATATCAAGAAGGAAAGTACAAAAGAATTCATAGATAGGGTATTCATAGGCAAGCAAGGTTTATTCGCAAAGTACAAGCGAAAAATTGAAGACCATTTTTCGGAAAAATTGAGGAGTGATAGCGATAAAAGTGGGCAACGGTATGAACCTGGCTGGAAAGAAACAAGCGACGAGTTCAACAAATACATGTATGAGCCACGCCCATACATGCTTTTTGGGCGATTCGACTTAGCGTTTGTACTGTTGATTGACGATTTTGAACTGGCCAACAGGGAGTTCATGCCATATAACCCTATTTTGGATACCGAAGCCCAGTTTGATTACCAAATTATAGCTGGCCCTTCCGCTTATTTTGAATACGAACAAAGCGATAAAACAAGCCCAAGGCTGGTTGGCCAAGCAAAGAAAACCTTTCTAAAAGACTGGAATGAAAATGGCCATTTCCCACTAATTGGCATTTGTGAGCTTAAACTTAACAATACCTTGCTTATCGGTGCAGGGGGCATAATCAGCCGCTTTGCGGAGCAGATCATCCATGAGATAATCGAAGACGAAAAACAAAATTTAAAAGGGGATGAGGTTGGATTGGAAGCCATCCTCGTCGAATCCACTGGGGCGCACGAATTTACGTTGCTTTTATTCAGCAATAGCTTAAAGGCTATCTCAAGAGCCATTTTAAGAGTGAAGGACATGCCGATTTCATTTTTGAAGAAGAGCTTTGGCAATAATGGACCTATTCTCTCAAATGAAGAATTTGAGGGATTGCTTTCGAAGACGCTTTTGTACAAAGTTGCAGCGGAAACAAAGCCCCAAGGAAGTAGTAGGAGCGAAATCGTACTATCAATTTGCGACAACCACATTTTTGTAGGGGCTTCGACGACTTATGGCGTTGACCTTTATTTCCACGAACCGGAGCCAAGCAAGCCGAAAGCACATCTGATGCCTTTCCCGCCCAAGGAAAAAGTTTTTTTTCGCACGAAATGGCTTGTAAAACCAGGCCATAGCAACGAGGCAATCAAGGCAATTAAAGACTATCTCAATAGGAAAGGGATTGCAACCAAGAAACCCCACCTTATACTCGACAATGCGAACATGTACATCCAGTACATGAACGGCAAGCCCCTTTTGATTGACAAAGCATTGGATTTGATAAATGACAGCCTCAAACAGGAAGCTATCATGGAGCACCTCCGTCAAATGCACACGGTCACTAGGATTAAAATGGACAAAGGATTAATAGAATGCTTGCATACTTACAACGAGGAAAGCCATGAATTTACCAGTAAATCTATTTCAAGAAATACCATAATAAGCATTAATGATATTAAGGTCTTACACCAAAACATGCAGGCGATTGGAGTGCCAAAGCTGGTCACGCAAAGGCTAATGTGGATTTGCTCCAATTTCAACTGTACTATGCAAGACCCCATGATGTTCGGTTTTTTTATAGAATTGCGGAATTTCATCATGGAAAAACTGGTTGTCGGCATACCTGTTTGCCGGGCTAAATTAGGTGAACGTGGCTACAAATCCTATGACACGATTCGGAGGCTACAAAAACTCACCGACTATTTCGTAGAGGCGCATTCCAACCGATATTTCAACAGCCACCGTTTCAAGGAGCTCTCCGACTTCCGAGCCGATTGGGTGGGTGGTATCCAGCAACTTGTCTCTGCTTATGATAGCGCCTACAAGGCGTTGTGCTACCCATTCGGGGAAAAGGACAAACCCATCAGCTTTGCGTATGTATCTGGAGAACCGGGGGTAGAGTCCTCCGAGCAGAGCATAAGGCTCAACTACTTCCATATCTTCCAGCCAGCCATTTTCCTGAGTATCGCTGGGCATGAGGCCGTCAATTTTTTCATGAGTGACCTTGTACATGCACAATTGAACTTTGAGGGCAAATTCCTTTTCGATGATGAGTCCTACGACCACACTAAATCCCCAATATTTGCTGACTACCGCCATATTGACTTAAAAAAGCTTGTTGTTTTTTTAACAGCAATTGACTACGAATTGCCACCTCATGTAAGATCGTTTTACAAGGATACTACTGTGAAGAAAATCGTGTGCAAAAACTCAAAAGTTACGAAGACGGATTTGCATGGAGATGTTGTTGGTTTAAAGGAAAAATTCCAATCGGTGCATAATGGAGTTTTCTGTGAACATATGCGCCCAGAAGTGTGGCGATACTTGATTATTGACCTGATATCCCTCTATTTCAATTTCAACAGAGACACCAAACTGTTTGCATTTTGGCACTGGCAACAAGCCATGCAAGATTATCGCTTTTATGAGAATAACGAAGAGCCCAATATCAACTCTTTCATGATTTGGTTCTTGAGGATTAACATCGTTTGCGAGTGGGCTGATAAGGGCTTTATGGATAAAAACCCAACTACTCCACTGCGGATTATTGAACGCCTTCATGATTACTATTATCCAGAAGGAAAGAAGTTCATCCTTGAATTACTGAGCTTAGCGCCAATCAAAGAATGGTTCGAATATTTCGAAAAACTAGCGAAAAGGGTTGTCTTGGTGGCAAATGATTTAAGCAATGAAGGTATAAAAGAAGAGGTTGGCAGTAACGGGGATATTGAGTATTCGATTGATGAAGTCAATCAAGATGAATTGTTTGCAAACATCATCAAAAGCAATACAGGCAACAGCGAAGAGATTAAAGGATGGTTCTTGGCTGGCTCAGTTAAGCCATTTTCGCCATCCAGTCAGGCAATTCAGAAATCCATGAACGATAAAAAGAATCAAAATGCTGGCATCACCTATGCCAACAAAACGTCTTACGTCAATCAATTAATCTATGCGTACTTAAGCCTCATGCAAGAATGGTCAAACAACAATGAAAACTGCATATTGCGCAGGAACCTGGACAATGGCAGGGTATTACCCATCAATCCCCACCTTGATTCCAAAATCCTGTTCGACACGCATGGTGGCATATTCACGCACGATCCCCTTGTGAGGCGAAATTATTTCCTCGTCCGATCAACCTTAATCAAAGCACTCTGGGACATGGGGTTTGTAGAAAAACTCAAACTGTTTGACTATTCTTGAAGATTTCCATATCGGTGATTTTTTTGTTATAGCATCAATTTTGTTGCGCCCTATTAATCACATCCTCAGCACTGCTGCTGCGACCGCCCTTGCTCTTCATGTGCTGGTTCCCGAATTTATAACTGACTTGGCAATTGTAAACTGGGGCGTCCCAGCGGCTCACGATATCGAAGTCCATGTTGGCGTACTGCACGTCACCTTGGAAGAAGCGGCGCAGCACGTTGTCAATGCCGAAGCTGACCTTTAGCTTGTCGTTGAGGAACTTGCGGGCCACGCCCACGTCCACGCCGTAGAGCCATTCGGAGGTGATGATGCCCTGCAAGGCACCGCTGTTCCACCAGCCGGATAGTTCCATTTCAATTTTTTCAGGCAGGGTGATATTGGCACTCAAAAAGCCCGTGTAATCCCATTTGCTGCGGCTGAACTGCTGGTCGAGGTAGGGCGAATCGTATTTGTTGTGGTTGGCGATGACGCCACCGTAGCCGCTCACCTTGGGGATGAAGTCCAGCGGGAAGAACAAGCTGATGTTCAGCACCTTGAAAGCGTCGAGGTTGACGTTCGTCAGGAAAGTTTTGCCTGTCACATCGTCCTGTTCCGTTACCTCCACCATTGCGTCGTTGGTGTATTTGTACTCGACGTTGAAGAAGGGCTGGCTCTCGTACATGAGGCTGAACTTGGTGCTGTGCGTGAGCGAAGGCCGCAGCCGTGGGTTGCCCTGCTCGAAGGTGTAGGGGTCGAGGTAATAGACGAAGGGGTTCAGGTCGCCGTAGTGCGGGCGGTCAATGCGGTAGCTGTAGGCAATGGCAGCGCCCAGTTTTTTGGTCAGTTCCCGGCTGAGGCTGGCACTCGGGAACAGCTTCCCGATGTGGCGGGTCTGCGTGGAGTCGAGTGTGACGGAATAGCCTTCGCTCTGGCTGTCCTCGTAGCGGAGGCCAGCTGTGCCCGACCATTTTCCCGTTTTCCAGTCCATTTTGGCGTAGCCAGCCCATATTTTTTCGGTGAAAAGGAAGTGGTTGCTCTGCGACAAGTTGGGCTGCATGACGCCCGCAGTGTCCTCTTCGAACGAGCGCAAATCGTTGTCGAGGTCGGCGAAGCTGTAGCGGCTCCCCGCTTGCAGTTTCACGGCCTTTGAGAGCGGATAGGTATAGTCGAGGCTGGTGGTGTAAATCTTTGAGCCGCCGGGCTGTTGCAGGAGTTGGGCTGGGAAGCGTACGCCATAGTTCATTTCCTCGGGTCGGAGCAGGTTCTCCGACTCGTTCTCGATGCGCACGTAGTTGAAGTCGAGGTCGAGCTTTTGGCCTTGGGTGTCAATTTCAAAAGCATAGTAAGGGTTGACGGTGAGCATGTTCCAATGGCCGTCACGGTGGTTGTCGGTGGAGAGGCGGAGGTCGCCATCGGTCACGTCGGCGAAATCAATATTGGTGGAATTGGCGATGGTGTAGTCCCGGTTGCTGCCGTTCCAGCGGCTGGAAAAGCCGAGGCGGTGGCGCTCGGTCACATCCCAGTCGAGGCCAAGGTTGGCTTGCAGGTAGTTGCTGAGGTTGGGGTTGACGGAGGTTTGGGAATAGGTGTCGTCACCCACTTTGCGCACCACGTCCAGTTCTTCGTACCAAGAGTTGCGGCCCGTGCCCACGCTGCCGTTGATGTTGAGGTTGCCTTGGTAATGGCTGAGCGAGAGGTTGGTGCGGTAGCGCCAGTAGTGGCCTTTGCTCACGCCGGAGTTCACGCTGCCGTTGGTACCGAACAGGCTGTTTTTCTTCAAAACGATGTTGATGACCGGCCCGGTGCCCTCCGCCTCGAACTCGGCGCCCGGCTGGTGGATGACCTCCACCCGCTTGATATTGTCGCCGGGGATGTCTTTCAGCAGGGCGTCCACGTCCATGTATTTCGTGGTTTTTCCATTGATTAAAATAGTGACGTTGCTCTGCCCCGCCATGCGCAGCTTGTCGCCGACGACCATGACGCCGGGCACTTTTTTCATCACTTCCAGCAGGTTGGAGTTGAGGCTGGTGAGGTTGTTCTCTACGTTGACGATGAGGCGGTCGGCCCGTTGCTCCAGCAGCGGTGCCTTGGCGGTGACGGTGACGGTGGAGAGGTTCTGCGCCTCCTCGTCGAGCTGGAAGTCGTAGGATTTGCGGTTGTCCCTCGGAAAGCTGACGTCTCCGATTTTTTCATCCAGAAAGCCGAGCATGCTCACTTCGAGGAAATACTGGCCATCGGGAACGTCCTTGAGGCTGAATTTGCCGTTGGCATCGGAGGTCTCGCCCTTCAGCACGGTGCTGTCCGCCTGCTTGTACAGGGCAATGGTGGCGTAAAAAACGCCGTCGCCTTTGGCATTGGTGATAGTACCGGAGATTTGGTTCTGGGCGCTGGCCTGTTGCGAAGCAAACAAAAAAGCCAAAGCAAGGCCAAGGGATGGCCAATAAAGTCGGGTCTTCATAAAGCGGTTGTTAGTCAGGTGAAAAAAACAGTCGGGTGAAATTTGGGTTTCGTCAGGGTCGGGCTAATGACGCTATTAAGATGCAGCCAGGTTGCAACGCCCCCTACCCTTTTGAAACATTTATTAAACCAAAAGTCAGGCTGGGTTCAACATCCCTTAAACTTCATTCACAAAATATTTGAAAACACCCATTGCGAAGCCCCTATCTTTGCAAGCTCAAAAACGGCCACCCCGGCAGCCGACAAGGCCGGGCGGAGGAACCCAAATCCGTGAAATTGGGGATAACTGGAAATTAGAAATTGGGGAATTAGGAAATTGGAAATACGAGCAGTTTGCTAATGCCCATTATTCAAACCATTTAATCAATTACATGAAAAAAGTAAGCACTGCGCTGTTCGCAAGCCTTTTCGCACTTGCCATCGGCATTACTTCCGTTCATGCACAGACACTAACAACCGCACCAACTATGACAGCCACCTACACTCCCCCCGTAACGCCAAACCCCGCCAACCCGAAAGTGTTCTTCGACATCAACATCGGTGGCGAGGCTGCTGGCCGCATCGTTTTTGAACTCTTCAAAGACGCTGCACCACTCACAGCCGAGAACTTCCGTGCTCTCTGCACGGGCGAGAAGGGCGTTGGCACCACAGGCAAGCCCCTCCACTACAAGGGCAGCGGCTTCCACCGCATCATCCCGTCCTTCATGTGCCAAGGTGGTGACTTCACCAACGGCAACGGCACGGGCGGCGAGAGCATCTATGGCACCAAGTTCGCCGACGAGACCTTCAGCGGCAAGGCGGGCACCCACGCCGGCCCCGGCATCCTCAGCATGGCCAACGCCGGCCCCAACACCAACGGCTCGCAGTTCTTCATCTGCACCGTGCAGACCCCCTGGCTCAATGGCCGCCACGTCGTCTTCGGCCAAGTCATCGAAGGCATGGACGTGGTGCGGAAAATGGAGGCCGTCGGCAGCCAAAGCGGCAGGACTTCTGCTGTGGTGACGGTGGCGGACTCAGGTGAAGTGAAATAATTGATAATCATCAAGTTATAAAAATGCCGGGCAGCGTGAGTTGTCCGGCTTTTTTTGTTGGACAAAGTTATTAGCTAAATTTTACGTTAAATAGCTATATTTTAAGCCATTTTAATATTTTTGCCCCATGAACCCGTCACGATGCTATTTACTTTTACCTGTCTTGCTGGCGCAATTCACGCTACAAGCCCAGCAAAGCCTCGATTCGTTGTACGCCACTGCCCTGACAGCCATGCAGCAGTTCCGCTACAACGAGGCGCAAACTCTCCTCTACGAATGCCACCGCAGCGACTCCAACAATCGGCTGTACCTCGAAAAACTGGGGCAGTGCTACTACCAATTGGGGAACTTGCAAGAGGGGCGTTTCTTCCTAAAAGAGGTGCTGAAACGAGACAGCTCCCACGTACCTACACTGAACCTGCTGGCCAACATCGAGGAGCAACTGCTCGACAACCGTTCGGCGCTGGGCAGGGCAGAGACGCTCATCCGTTTGGATTCCATGAACGGCTATTACCGTCGGTTAGCGGGCCAGTTTTCTGAAAGCCTCGACAGACCCAATGACGCTATGTTGCACTATCACCATGCACTTCGTTTGAACCCCGCCGACCAAGTTTCGGTCATCGCCTATTGCAAACTGCTGGCCGACGCTGGCCACTTACCCCATGCCGACAGCTTGATGGATGCCGCATTGCGCAAGCAGCAACAAAACCTGCGCCTGATTTATGGGTCTGCCAAACTGAAATACAGCCGCAAGCAGTTCGACCAGGTGCTGCCCCGTTTTGAAATGGCGTTCAGCCTCGGCGATACCAATTTGACCTACCTACCGCTGTTGGCTTTTTCGCTGGCGCAATTGGACAGTTGCGATGCAGCCTTGCCTTGGTTGCAACACCTGTTGCAGCGCACCACCAACCCCAACGAGCAACTGCATTATTTCCTTGGCCGCTGCTACCAGCAGATGGACAGCCTGACACAGAGCTTCACCCAGTTCGAATTGGCTGTACAGGCTGCCCAATCGCCCAATATCGCCTTTTATTACCAACTCATGGGCGATGTGGCAAGCGAGCAAAAACGATACAAAACCGCGTTGAAATACTATGAATTGGCCCAAAAAAATGGCAACCAAGCCCCCCTCTTGCTTTTCGACATGGCCACTGTCCACGACCAATTAGATGCCAAGGACAAGCGAAAAGCCATTGATTTTTACAAGAAATACCTCAAAAACGACGACGGGAAAAATCCCGTCCAAACAAAGTATGCCAAACAGCGGGTCGGGGAGTTGGAGCATTATGAAAAGCATATTTGGAAAGGGGATTAGCCACTTCTTGCGCAGCAAAAAGCAAAACCGCCAAAATAAAAGAATCTTATGCCTTCCCCAAATCCAACCCCCTCACCACCCCCAAGTACGAAGCAGCGAACTCCGCCAAGTTCCGAAAATCCAACCGTTTCAGGTCGAAGCTGAGGCGGGGGTACTCGTCGCTGTGCTTGTCCACGATGGCGGCGATGGCCTTTTTGATAGCCTTCTCGTCGAGCAGCCCGGCGGGGGCAAGGGGCTGGAAGCCGAGGCTGAGAAAGTAGTCGGATTCGAGGATTTGCATCAGCAGGTGGAAGAGGTCCTTGTCGGGTGGGGGCAGGGCGAAGCTGAACAGCCCACGGCCCACGATAAAGCTGGGGATGGCCTGTGCGATGCGGTCGTGGCCGTTGTCGGCGTACCAGCGCATGTTGGGCAGTTCCTGGTCTATCAGCACCATGAGCTTTTGGTGGTCAATTGGCGGCGTGATGCCGAAGGTGGTGCTCACTTCGTACAGCTCCTTGGCCAGTTTTTCGGAGGGGCGCTCCAGCAGCAATTGGAATTCCTTGCGAAGCGCCAGGTTCTTTTCGGCGGCGTTCTTGCCGTCCTGCTGGAAGGTCATGCGGTCAATGCGCTCCAAGGTCTCCATCGTGAAACCCTCCGGCTTGGTCAGGTAGTCGAGGCGGTAGCAGAGGTCTAAGAGCAGGTAGGTATAGGCCACGGGGTACTGGTCAGCGGGCAATTTGCCCTTGTCTATCTCCTCGAACACCGATTGGATTTCGCTGCGCAAATAGGCGATTTTTGTCGCCTTTTCGTTGTCGGGCAATTCCCTGCGCACGTTGAAGTCGGCGATTTCCAGCGCCTCGAACTCGTCCACGAGGATGTCATCGTGCTTGTCGGCGATGGTGGCCAGTTCCCGCAGGGCGGCATAGAGCTTGTGCGGCGAGCCGTCGGCGGTGTGCGTATCGAAGACGATAGTGATTTCGTCGTCGGGCGTGAGTGCGAATCGGCTGTACTTCAAATCGAAATTGGCCTCCAACAGCCGCCGCATGAAGCTGGATTGCAGCGCCTTTGCCTTCGCAATGCGGGCCGCCGCATAGAACTTCCGGTCGTTGGCGAAGCCCGTTATTTTCTTGGAGCCTTGGAAAAACTCGAACCGCAGTTCGCCCCGCTCCTCCCAAGCCCGCAGGTTCTGTTCGTCCTCGTCGAGCAGGTAGTCGAAGAACTGCACGTAAGCCGACAGGTAGTTCTCCTTTACGAAGTCCTTCAGCGCCGCCTCGAACGCCGACTCTTGCGCCGCCGTGCGGTTGCTGTCGGTGTATCGCCCGAAGCGGATGGGAGGGGTGGTAGGAGTTGGTTTCGTTCCGAAAAGTCTTCCGAATAGATTCATTGAATATCGTTAGTTGCAATGCTCAGGAGGCTTTGGGGGCGTGCCGTCCTCAAGCGATATTACCCTATTTAGTGTTTTCTTCGCACGCCGAAAGGCGGGACTTCAAAAAGGGGCGGAACGAAAATTTTGCTTCGCAAAATTTTCGTTCCGCCCTTTAGTGGAGCAGCGGAAAATTGCTCCGCAATTTTTCGCTCCAATATGGCTATTTTCTCCCAAAGTCAGCCGGAATCTCCCCCCAATCCTCCGTTTCCCATTTCAGAATAGGATTCTTGTAGGTGTGAGTCTTGAGCCAGTTTTCGGCACGGGCGATGATTTGGTGGAGGTTCTCGGTCTTGGCGTTGCGAACGAGCTTGGTCTTGCAGGCCCTCAGTTTCACCCAACCAATGGCGGTGCGGCTGTCGGTATAGATGGGCGTGTCCTTGCCTTGCTTATGGAACATGGCGAGGGCATGAACGATAGCGAGGAACTCCCCGATATTGTTCGTGCCGAGCGGGTGTTTTTGATGGAAAATGGGCGTCTTAGTACGGGTGTCCACGCCTTGGTACTCCATCACGCCGGGGTTGCCAGAGCAGGCGGCGTCCACGGAGATGCTATCCCATTGGATTGCGGATTTGGGATTGCGGATTGCGGATTGGGGCGCCGTGGTTTGTCCTGGCTTTGATGGGGACTTGAACTGGATGTGCTGGGCATAGTTGCCACCAAAGGCGAGGTCGGCCTCTTCCCGGCTGCCGAAGCTCTTGTACTTGGCATTGGGGTAGTTCTTGATTTGCTGTTGGCATTTCTCCCAACTGTCGTAGATGCCGGGATTGTGGCCCTGCCAGACGACGTAAAATTTTTTGGTAGCCATGAATTTTGAACTGTGAACTGTGAACTGTGAACTGTGAACTGCGGGTCGTTCACAGTTCACAGTTCAAAATTCACAGTTCAAATAAAGTCTATCTGCACCATATCATCCACCTTCAGCCCCAGCAAGCTACTGGCAGTGCCCATGCTCACACTGATTTCGAGCAGGCCGGCAGCGTTGAACAGGCAGAGCGGCTCCCCGACGGGCACATCGGTATAATGCTGGCTGAGGACGGTGATGGGGTCGTTGCGCTTGAAATAAACGGCGAAACGGCGACCGTTCCTCACTTTTTCAAATAGCTCCTTGGTGATGTTGATGGTCACGTTCTCGTAATGGTCAACGTAGATGACCGAGCCACGTATCTGCGAGGTGCTGATGACGGGTTGCAGGGCAATGCGCTGCACCACCTCCCCGGCTGGCAGGCCAACCTCAAAAATGGGCTTGCCTGCGGCAATATGCGCCACCGCTTCGGCAATGGCTTTTTGGATGGAAAACGGGCTTGCCTCCACGGGGTCGAGGCGCCAGGCTTCGGGCATATTGGGGAAGATGAGCGAGAAAACGCCGTTGTCAGGCCCGATGAAATACTGGCCCTCGTGCTGGAGGCAGATGAACGACCTGCCTTCCTGGCTGTTGTTCACCGTGACGATGTGGATGGTGCCCTCTGGAAAACTTGGGAAGGCGTTTTTCAACACAAAAGCACCTTGCACGATGTCGAACTGCTTGATATTGTGGGAAATATCAACGATTTGGAGGTTGGCAGTCTGCCGGAGAAGCGCCCCCTTCATGAGGGCCACGTAGTAGTCATCTGACCCAAAGTCCGTCGTTAAGGTTAAGATTTGCATGTCTGTTTAAAACTTGGGGTTTGAAACTTTTTGGCCTGCAAGGCAGTTTATCTGGCTCCGAAAAATTAACGTGCGGATTTTATCCAAACGCCTAATTTTACGGACAAAAGTAGCCGAAATTTTAAAGCAGTTATCAATTCATTGGCAACTTGCTTTCTCATTCTTTCTAAAGGGGGTAAACCCTACTTTAACGTAAACCCGGATGGAGATTGGATTGGATTCACCCCAACCGTCCACCGTCCACCAACCACCGTACACCGGTTTCAAACATTTGAGCGAAATAATCCTGACCATCGAAGATGTTGACCCGCTCGAACTCTACGGCGAGAACGACATCAAACTAAACCTGCTCCGCAAAGCATTTCCCGACATCAGCATCACGGCAAGGGGCCACAACCTCAAACTCGTTGGCGAGAAAAAATTTACACAAGGCGCAAAGAACAAGTTCGAGCAAATGGTTCGGCTGTTGCGGGAGCGCAAAAACCTCCCCGTGCAGTTGGTAGAAGAAATCATGCTCGAAAATGGCACGCCCTTCACCCCGCACCTCAACGATGCGGCGGGCAAAGTGCTGGTGCATGGCACTGACGGCAAAATCATTCGGGTAAAAACCCTTAACCAAAGGAAATTGGTGGATGCCAGCGAGCGCAACGACGTGGTGTTTGCCGTAGGCCCAGCGGGCACAGGCAAGACCTATACCGCCGTCGCCTTGGCCGTACGGGCCTTGAAGAACCGCCTCGTCAAGAAAATCATCCTCACCCGCCCGGCGGTGGAAGCGGGCGAGAGCCTTGGCTACCTGCCCGGCGACTTGAAGGAAAAAATTGACCCTTACCTGCGCCCGCTTTACGACGCCCTTGACGACATGATACCCGCCGACAAGCTCAAGTATTTCATGGAAACGAGGGTCATCGAGATAGCGCCGCTGGCCTATATGCGGGGCCGTACCTTGGACAATGCCTTCATCATCCTCGACGAGGCGCAGAACACCTCCTCACTACAAATCAAAATGTTCCTCACCCGACTTGGCCCTACTGCCAAGGCCATCATCACGGGCGACCTCACGCAGATTGACCTGCCGATGAACACCAAATCGGGCCTGCGCAAGGCCATTGACATCCTCCGTGACATTGACGGCATCACCGTCATCCGCCTCGGCGTGGAGGACGTGGTGCGCCACCGCCTCGTGAAGGAGGTCATCAAAGCCTACGAGCGGGACAGTGAACTGCAACGAGAACAGTGGGAAGAGAACCACGGGAGGCTCCCCTACCGCCGGGGCCGCCAGGTTCGTGATGAAGAAGAGTGATGATAGGAATGAGGGATGAGGGATGTCCCCGGCGCTATTCATCCCTCACTCCTCACTCCTCATCTAAAGTGGCCGCCAAGTGATAGAAGTAAAGTGAGATAGGGATGTCCCCGGCACTATTCATTCCTCATCCCTCACTCCTCATCCCTATTTTTTCGTCCCTCATTTTGTCATCCGGCTTTTATTTTTTGAGTTAGTTGCTTCGCATTGATGGTGCAGGTGTTACATTTGCTTCCAATCAGACAACCATTGTGGCAAACGAAAAGTTAGGGTGACCAGACTGAGGGGTAAAATTGCTACCTCAACACCTGCTACTTTTTGCTTTGTCCTTTTTACATTTTCCTTTTTAAACAAATCCATCCAGTATGAAATTGAAGTTTACGAAGCAATTCGTCCCAATCTTGGTGTGCCTACTGGCAGCTGCGGCAGCTTTTGCGCAGCAAAGAAATCCAGTTGACATCGCAACGGCACATGTAAATTCCCACCTGACAGAATGGGGGCTTACGGCACAGGACATTGAGGGCATGACCGTCAGCGACCAGTACACCGACAAAACGACCGGAATCGCCAGGGTGTACTTCCAGCAACGCTACCACGGGATTCCTGTTTACAATGCCATCCAAAACGTGACCATTTCCGCAAAGGGCGAAGTGTTTTACACGGGAAAGCGCTTTCACGCCAATTTGGTGACCAAGACCAATACCGTAATTCCCGTTTTGAGCGCAGCGGATGCCGTTCAAAAAGCAGCGGAACACCTTGGGCTTGAAGCTGGTGAAGTCAAGTTGGCAAGGAAGATTAGCGACATGGAATACGTTTTCGAAAAAGGCAGCATTTCCCAACACGAAATCACCGTGAAGCTGATGTACCAGCCCCGTCAAGGATCCATCCTGCTTTGCTGGAATGTTGGCATCGAGCCAGTTGGGACTTCAGATATGTGGAATATCCGCATTGATGCAGTAACCAGTGGCATGCTCGACAAAAACAATTTCACGGTTTACTGCCATTTCGGGCCTAAGGAAGTAAAAAAACTTGATACCGGAAGCAAGGCATTGGCAGCAGAAACTCACGAGCATATTACGAAGGGCCTCAATCCTCCCGCCTTTGCCGATGCGAGCTATAATATATGGCCCTTACCTGCTGAAAGCCCTATTCATGGTGCCCGCAGCGTAGTTACCAACCCCGCCGACCCCATTGCCTCCCCATTTGGCTGGCATGATACTGATGGCGTTGATGGTGCAGAATATACGATAACGAGGGGCAACAACGTGCATGCCTACCAAGATACCTCCGGCCTGAACAGCAGTATTGGCGATGAGCCAGACGGCGGCCCAAACCTCAATTTTGACTTCTCTTTCGACCCGGGTTGGGAGCCTATCCAATACATGCCCACAGCTGTTGTGAACCTGTTTTACATGAACAATGTGATGCATGATTTTGCGCACCACTATGGGTTCGACGAAGCCGCTGGGAATTTCCAGACAAAGAACTACGGCAATGGCTCCGGAGGAGGAGATGCCGTACGGGCAGAGGCACAAGACGGCTCCGGGACTGACAATGCCAATTTCTCGACCCCTGACGATGGAAGCCCTGGCCGTATGCAGATGTTCCTTTGGGGCACGGCTGGCGCTAAATACTTACAGGTGAATGAACCCCAGTCAGTAGCCGGGCTTTACATTACCAAGCTCGCTGCCAATGGAACTGCTGGCAACTGGGGAGACGGGGCATTCGTTACGGATGTGCCTGTTACGGGTGAAGTTGTATTTGTTGAGGACGGCGTGGGTGTAACCACCGATGGATGCAACCCGTTGCTCAATGCAGCAGCGATCCAAGGTAAAATCGCCATGATTGACAGGGGCAGCTGCGAATTCGGCTTCAAGGCAAAAGCGGCCCAAGATGCTGGTGCAATTGCCGTCATCATCTGCGATATCCCTGGTGCAACTGTCACCAATGGAATGGGCCCTGGGGCAGCAGGAAGCCAGGTCAACATACCCGTTGTGATGATTTCAGTGGAAAACTGCCAGACACTCCGCCAATTTGCAGGAAGCGGCCTGAATGTAACGCTTGTAAAATCAACGCAACCTTCCCAACAAGATGGCGATTTGGACAATGGCATCATTGCCCATGAATATGGTCATGGTATCTCGAACCGCCTGACCGGCGGCCCAAGCAACTCAGGCTGCTTGAACAACGCAGAGCAAATGGGCGAGGGCTGGAGCGATTTCATGTCGCTCATCACAACAACCAAACCTGGCGACACGCCAGAAAAATTAAGGGCTGTGGGCACCTATGTTGTAAACGGAGATGTAACCGGTGCTGGCATCCGCATTTATCCTTATACAACGGACATGGGCGTGAACCTGCACACCTACAAGGATATTGCAAGCTATAATGGCGAGGTTCACAATATCGGCGAGGTTTGGACTTCCATGCTTTGGGACATGTATTGGGGTTTTGTGGAAGAATACGGTTACGACCCAGACCTTTACAACGGCACTGGCGGCAACAACATGGCTATTCGCCTTGTATTCGAGGGCATGAAAATTCAACCCTGCAGTCCCGGCTTCTTGGATGGCCGTGATGCCATCCTTCAGGCCGACGAGCTGCTTTATAATGGCGTTAACAAATGCATCATTTGGAAAGCATTTGGAAGAAGGGGCGCTGGCGTCAGTGCAAGCCAAGGCGACCCCAACAACTCTACCGACCAGGTTGAAGCCTTCGATATCCCACACGCATGCATCAATGCCATTACCATTGATAAAACAGTGACAGAATTGATAGACGCCGGCGATGACATTGAAGTGAAAGTCGTTGTAGGAAACTACAGGCAGGAAACCGCCACCGGGGTGGTCGTTACCGACCAATTGCCACCAACCGTGACCCTGAAGCCTGGCTCCGCCAGCCACCCTGCCACCGTGAACGGCAATGTTCTAACCATCACGCTGCCTGACATGCCATTTGATGACGTGCAGACAGTGACCTACAAACTTTCAACGCCAGCCGACAAATCCTCTATTCGCAAATGGTACGATGATGTGCCAAATAGCACGGGTGGGGACATCTGGCAGCCAGACTTCATTCCAACTCCTACTGCCCCAAACCCCACCAACTTCTTTGAAGTCACTGAAACCCTGTTCAATAGCCCTGAATTTAGCTGGTTCGTGCCAGATATCGAGACGGAAAGCCGACAAGTGCTTGACCTTGTAGAACCTGTCACAATCACTGGCTCAAGGCCAACACTTCGTTTCTTCCATCGCTACGATACTGAGTTTTCAGCCGATGGAGGCCTCGTGGAAATAAGGGAAGAAGGCAGCAACAACTGGCAAAAACTGGATTCGAAGTTCCTCCGTAACGGCTATGATGGACTGCTCCAATATGGCACTTTTGCCGAAGGAAACCTTTACACTTTCTCTGGCAACAGCGGGCCTGATTTCAAGGACAGCTATATTGACCTGAGTGATTGGACGGGCAAGGAGGTTTACTTCCGGTTCCGTTTTGGCACGGACGACAACACCACTGGGCCATTGGGCTGGGTCATTGACGATTTTGAGATGATGGACTTGCTGAGCTATAATGGCGAGGCTTGTGTCACAACCGCCCAAGGTGTAAATGAGTGCGTCATTGCTCCTGAAGAAGGCACCATCGTTGAATCGAAGCTCGTGTCTGGCACCGAGGAGACGCTCAAAAACCTGAGCATGGCGGTCTTCCCGAACCCTGCAAACGATGTGCTCAACATCTCCCTCGACGCTGCAAACCAGCAGACAGTGGGCATTAGCCTCGTATCCGTTGACGGTCAATTGATGGGCGAGCGCAAATTCAGCCTACAAGGCAAGAACACCATGCAACTGCAGGTGGGTCAATTGCCCGCTGGTTTCTACTTCGTAAAGGTCAGCACCGACGAAGGCGTGATGGTGAGGAAAGTGGTGGTTGAGTAATTGCCATGAAATACAAAGAAAAAGGCCAGTCGCTCGACTGGCCTTTTTCTTTGTATCAAAACTCCATCGCCAACTCCTTAATAACTTGCCCTCGGCTGGTCAGGCGGGCAAAATACTTCCCTTTTTCGAGCCCTTTTATCTCAAACTCAAACCGGAACTTGTGGTGTCCCCGCTTTTGTTGGCGGCCTTTGAAAAGGGCATGCACCAGTTCGCCCGACGCATTGTACAGGCCAAAATCAACCGCTTGGTCGGTCATAAGGTCATAGTAGAAAAGGCCGTTCATGGCGAAAGCCTCCCGCCAGTTGGCAGGCTGGCCGGGCAGTTGGCGGTCTTGGGGCGGCGATTGGTATTGTATATGGTATTCGGGCATAGGCTTGCCGAGCATGTCGGCAACATACTTGGTGAGGCCAGGGTCGCCGATGCCTTCCAGTCGGTCAGCGTCCGAAACAGCCCAAACGGCGTACTGGGCTGAAGGATGCTCGTGCAATTTGTTGTCGCTAAGGTATTTGGCCATTTTAAGCAGGTTGCCTTCGGCCAGTTTGCCCAGTTTGAAAAGGCTGCCGCCGCCCGGTGAGCCATCGCTGGCTTCTACGCAAAAACCAAAGAGCTTGCCCAACCTTGAGCTGCCGCTCTCCACGAAAAAAGTCTCCTCTTTGCTCACCATCAGGTTCTGGAGGCTGGAGTCGCCCGCCTCGAATATTTGCCCAGCGGGAACCCTGATTTCGAGCTTTTTCTTCGATTTGTTTTTCATGCTCAGCTTCAAGCACTCACCCGAATGGCCGCCCATGCCCTCGGCATTGACGGTGAGCAGTCCTTTTTTGATGGCATCGGCAAGGTCGAGAACCTGGGCAGTAAGCGGGGGCAATAAGCAAAACAGGGAGGCCGCACAGACCAATAGCCATTCAGTTGTTTTCTTCATATTAGATTTTACGTTTGGTGAATAGGCTTTTAACGTGCCGTTAACCCCATTTATTGGGTGGAATTGCATGCCCTTGGCGGAATATTCCCTATCATTGCCGCCAGTTTTGGGGAAGTGCAACCCCTGTTTTCACCAACTACCTCGCATTAGATTGAACCTGTCCGCCCGACTCCGCAATGACGACAAAACGGTGCTCAAAGAACTCTTTGATGCGCACTACCAGTCCGTGTGCGGTGCGGTACAGCGCATCATCGGCGACCGGGGCATGACGGAGGACCTTGCTCAGCAGGTTTTCATCCGATTTTGGGAGAAGCGCCACCTCATACAGATTGACACTTCGCCGGGTGCCTACCTTCACCGGATGGCCGTCAACGAAGCACTCGCCTACCTCCGGGCCAAAAAGAACCAGCAACCGGAAGAACTTACCTATGCCACCCCCATGCCTGCTGAGGCGGATGGCGAAGACCAACTGCTGCAAACAGAACTACAGACCCAAATCCATCGGGTCATTGACGGGCTGCCCCCCCGCTGTCGCACGGTTTTCCAGTTGAGCAGGTTCGAGGAAATGAGCTACCAAGAGATTGCCGACCAGATGGAAATCTCCATCAAAACGGTGGAACACCAAATGGGAAAGGCATTAAGGGTATTGCGGGAGCAACTGAAAGATTATTTAGCATGAATAAAAACTGACCACGCTTTACCACTATTCCCCCGCAGTGCTTACATTTGCAGGAGAAACAAGGCAAGAACGTTTCCGGCAAATGGGTCGGAAACGTTCTTGCCTTTTAGTTTGTTAGCATTCAACCATTGTGCAAGGCGATTTGCCCGCTAACCCAAGCCAAGTAGGCTTCCTTGCGGCGCACAAAGCCTCCACTTCTCCCAATCCATTGATGCCATGCGAACCTTTCGGGGGCAGCCCCCGCTTGGTAGCCGCATCGCTGCAAGGTTGGGCAGGCATCATTTTTCATCGAAAAAAATACTGAAATGAACGTTACATATCTGACGCAAGAGGGCCACGACAAACTGAAGGCCGAAATGGACGAACTGAAGACGACTGGCCGCCAGGAAGCTGCCAAGGCCATTGCCGAGGCCCGTGAAAAAGGAGACCTCTCGGAAAACGCCGAATACGACGCCGCCAAGAATGCCCAAGGCATGTTGGAACTTCGCATCAACGAACTTGAAAAAGTATTGGCCAATGTTCGCATCATCAGCGCCAGTGACGTGGACACTTCCGAAGTGCGCCTGCTCACCAACGTAACTATCCTCAACAAAAAAACCGGCAAGGAGGACACCTTCAAATTAGTGTCGGAGTCGGAGGCCGACCTCAAGAGCAAGAAAATATCTGCCGCATCGCCCATAGGCAAGGGGCTGCTCGGCAAAAAGCCCGGCGAAACGGCCTTCATCACCACGCCAGCAGGGCAAATGGAATTCAAGGTTTTGAATATTTCTATTTGAAGCAAAAAGTGAAATGCAAAAAAGGCAAAAGTGTGGGCCAACACCCTACTTTTGCCTTTTTTACTTTGTATAATTTAACTCAAGTTGCGAGCACCATAGCCCTCAGTTCAAAACGGTTTTTTTGCGGGCCTGAGGCCCGCAAAAAAAATCGTTTAAATCTCTTTTTCGGCGGCTTCGCCGAAAAAGGATTTAGGTTGGGTTATCCTCAACTTGCGTTAATTTACTTTAGACTTTGTCAAAAATGGCCAGCATCTTCACCCGCATCATCAATGGCGAAATTCCCTGCTACAAGGTGGCAGAATCAGCGGATTTCCTTGCCTTCCTCGACATCAATCCAGTGGCAAAGGGGCATACCCTCGTGGTGCCAAAAAAAGAGGTGGACTACCTCTTCGACGTGGACGACGATACGCTCGCCGGGCTGATGCTCTTCGCAAAACGGGTCGCCAAAGCCTTGGACAAAACCATCGAATGCCAGCGGGTGGGCGTCATGGTCATTGGCACGGAGGTGCCACATGCGCACGTACACCTCATCCCGTTCCAAAGGGAGAACCAAGTGAGCGTCACGGCAGCCAAGCTCAGTTTCTCTAAGGAAGAAATGGCGGAAGTAGCTGCAAAAATCAGCGCTGCATTTATTTAAGGTTGCGCCAGCGGCTTCAAAGAGGCACAGGAATCTTTGGATTCCTATGCCTCTTGCTGTTTAACTACGCACCCGGAAACCAAAAATCCCTCACCATCATGCGCAGGTAGGATTTCCCCTCCCAGCGGTCTTCCTCGATTTTATAGGCCACATGGAACGGTTGTTTGGTGGCAATGCGAGCGAAATGTTCGCCCATGCCAAAGGCCACCCCAGTGACTGCTTTACCTTCCGGTTGCCGCACTGAAAGCCGCAGGTGGTTTCCCTTCATCAGCTTGGAATGGCCAGTGTCCACCACATTTTTTGATACAAAAACAGGGCTCAGATTGCCGGGGCCAAATGGGGCGAACTGCTTCAAAACCTTCCAAAAACTTGGTGTGACATCGCTCAACTCCAAAGTGGCCGCCACCTCTACCTCGGGGGTTCGCTGGGCCTCTGAAATACCGCCGCTAACCGCTGCCTCAAACCTTTGCCGAAACTGTGGCACAGCTTCTATCGGCAGGGTAAGCCCGGCGGCGTGGTCATGGCCGCCGAAATTGGTCAACAGGTCTTCACAGGATTTTATGGCCTTGTAAATGTTGAAACCCGGCACGGTGCGGGCGGAGCCAACTGCCATTCCATTGGATTCGGTAAGCAGGATGGTCGGGCGGTGAAAGCGCTCCACCATCCTTGCGGCAGCAATTCCGATGATGCCCTTATGCCATTCTTTATTGAATAAAACGATGCTGCGTAATACCTCAAAATCCGGTACAGCCTCGAACTGACGGGCAGCCTCTTCCTGTATCTGTTGGTCGTGCTCCTTGCGGAGCTGGTTGCGGCGCAACAGCACTTGGGCATGCCCTTGGGCGGTCGGCTTGTCCTTCGACAACAGCAATTTCACGGCTTGGTCGGCATCGGCGAGGCGGCCAGCAGCGTTGATGAGCGGCGCCAGGCCGAACACCACATCGCTAATGGAGAGCGGCATTTGTCGGCCACTCAGTTCCAAAAGCGCCTGCAAACCCGGCCTTTCCGTTTCATTGATAGTTTGTAGGCCATAATGCGCCAGCACCCTGTTCTCCCCCACCATTGGCACGATGTCAGCGGCTATGCTGAGCGCCAGTAGGTCGAGCAGGCTGCGCAGGTGAGTATCGGGCAGGCTGTTTTTTTTCAGGTAGGCTTGCGCCAATTTAAAGGCAACACCACAACCACTCAGCCCCTTGAATGGGTAGCCGCAATCAGGCCGCATAGGGTCGAGCACAGCATCGGCGGCGGGCAACGGGCCATCAGGCAGGTGGTGGTCGCAGATGATGAAGCCGAGGCCCTGTGCCTTTGCATGGGCCACTTGCGCACGGGCATTCACTCCGCAGTCCATGGCGATGATGAGTTGGATGCCGTTGGCAATGGCGTACTCCATGCCCGCCATGCTCACGCCGTAGCCTTCTTTGTATCGGTCGGGGATGTAAAAAACGGGGCTTGCACCAAGGTGGGTCAAGAACTCGTGCATGAGCGCAACGGAAGTGGTGCCATCCACGTCATAGTCGCCGTACAGCATGATTTTTTCATCATTGTGAAGCGCTTGTTCAAGGCGGGCAACTGCCGCATCCATGTCCTTCATCAAAAAGGGGTCGTGCAGGTGCGACCAATGTGGGCGGAAGAAGGACTTGGCCTCTTCATAGGTGGAAATGCCTCGTTGCGCCAGCAGCCTGCAAAAAACCGGGTGGATTTTAAGCACCTGCCTTAAATGTTCGGCAACGGCTTCGTCGGTGGGTTGGAGTATCCAGCGTTTTCTCATAGGTTCTTGCTTGGGAAATTTGCATGCAATATAGAAAGCCAAGGTCATTCGGAGCGATTTTTCTTCAACGGGGCCAAGAATCAACTTTCATACACTAAGCCGTTTCATTCATTCACTAAAGCACCCCATTCGTTCAACGAGCACCCCCTGTATTTTAGGCTTGTCCCATATTGCAGTCGAAATGAACAACGACTTTTCTGCAACCACAACAAAGCACATCACATCACATTCCATTTGTCAGTGTTCGCTTCACTCCAATAAATCATTCAGGAACAACCCGTAAAAGACCTCGTGTTTATTTATGTTTTACTTACCCCTGAATCCTTTACAGCCCAGCATTCTTGTTGGGCTTTTTTATTGGTACGCATCCTTGTGGAGTTGCAAAATCTGTTTTAGAGCCTACCTTAAAATCACTCCAGTTTCTTCAAGGCAAGCTTACTATTGGGCCGAATGGCCATCAGGCCTGTCGTCACAACGGTATCTCCCGGTTGAAGGCCTTCCAAAATCTGCACGAAATTCTCATCACGGATACCCGTTTCCACGTCCTGGAACGCTGGTGCTCCGCCCTTGAATATTACTACCTTCTTGCCCCTTGCCTGCGGGATAATAGCTTGCGAAGGTACTACGACTGACTTGCTGGCCCCACCCGCATTGAGCATCACCCTGGCGAAAGCACCAGGAAGAAGAACGGGGTCAGCACCAGCCACGCTCGCTCGCACCGTCAGCGACCGGGACTCGGCAGCTACTGCGGCTTCGGTGGCCAGCACGGTGGCAGTATAGTTTCGGCGGGAGCCTGCCACCGTGAACTGTATTTGTTTCCCTTTGGGAAAAAGGTTTCCATATTTCTCAGGAACGGTGAAATCCAGCTTTAACTGGTTCAATTGGCGAATAGTTGTCAGCAAAGTGGTAGGCGAAACATAGGCACCGAGGCTCACATTGCGAAGGCCCAATTTGCCTGCATACGGCGCCCGGATTTCGGTCTTGGAGATGTTCACCCGCACCAGTTCCATATCGGCCTTGATATTGTTCACCTGTAGTTCGCTCAGGTCAACTTCCTGCTGGCTGATGCCTTGGATTTTCAGCAACTCCCGCTGGCGTTCCAAGGTCTTTTGGGCGATTTCAAGTTGCACTTGCAGTTTCTTCAATTGGGCTTGCAGGTCCCCATCGAACAGCTTGGCGAGCAATGCTCCTTTTTGTACCGAACCACCTTCCTGAATGTTATGGGAGATGAGCCTTCCAGAGATTTCGGGCCTGATTTCCGTTTCCTCGAATGGCTGGAGCGTACCCGGCAATTCCAGGTTTTCAGCCATCTGCTTTTCAACCACCACAAAGCCGTTCACCTGAACGGGCATGTCCTTTGGCGGCCCACCACCGGCAGCGGGTTGGCTGCCTCCTTTTTTTTCTTCTTTGCAGGCTGATAACAGCAATAATATCAGCAAGGGTAGGCTCAATCGAAGTGTTGGGTATTTTTTCACGCAGTGATTTTTTTGAAAATGGCGAATTGGAATGCCTCAAAAATAGAACAGCAGGCTTTCATGGTTGACGAATCAAGGTTTTTTTTGACAAAAAAGGCGAATGGGCAATCAATCAAGGCAGTTCAGTAGCCAATCCCGTTCGGTCAGCACTTCCGATTTGGCAATTTCTTCCCTTTCCAAGAGATTTCATGGCATGGCGTGTCTAATCGGCGCTAGGTCATTTTTTTTACTGCCGAGAACTGTAGCATAGACCCTCGGTACTAAGACCTTGAGCGATGCGGGCCGGATGCTGAACCTCGCCTCCCCTTCCAGCAGGAAACCTTCCCCATCCAGATGTGCGCCAATGGGGTTTGCTGACGCAATGACAACCTCCTTGCATGTGTAGCATTCAGCAAGGGTGCTTTTATGAAATGAGCGGTTAAGGAACCGCCAGCTTTCTATAACGTAGCGCCATTTTGGGGCATCCTTGATGAGCAACACTTCCAGTTTCCCATCGGTAAAATTGGCCTGTGGCACAATGCTGAATCCATAGCCATAAATGGGCGCATTAGCCACTTCCGCAAGGAAGCAACGGCGTTCCATTTTTCGTCCATCTACCTGAATATCAAAGGCTTGCGATTGGTATCGGAGCGTTTCTTCTAAGGTATATTTGAAATAAGCCCAAAAGCCACGAACAGGGCTATCGTGCAGGTGCTTGGCTACGGCCCCAGCGAAGCCGACGCCAGCGAGGTTGACGAAAGGCTGGCTGTTCAGGGTACAGGTGTCAATGGTGATGGCGACGCCATCGTTCAGGTGGCGGATGGCCTTTGCCAAATCCCGCCCAAGTCCGAGGTGCCCAGCAAAGCCGTTGCCGGAGCCAGCAGGCAGTACGCCAAGTACGACATCCGTGCCGATGAGTTGGCTGGAAATCTCGTTCACGGAGCCGTCGCCACCACAGGCTACCACCATGTCGAAGCCCTGTTCAACTCCTTCTCTTGCCAATTCGATGGCATGGCCCGCCCGTTTGGTCAGGCAGAGTTCGTGGTCAAAAATGTCGTGGTCGAGGTTGTCGGCAACCAACTGCGGCAGGTTCCGATTGCGGTTGGCACCGGAACGGGGGTTGGCTATGATACGGATTCTTTTTTTCATGGAGGTTTAGAACGCTTAGGAGGTTTAGGAGGTTTATTGGGCCTACTCCAAACCCACTAAACTTTTCTTAACTTACTAAACCTATTTGAATACAAAATACTTGAACATCCAATAATTGACCGTCAGGCCCATCAGCACCGCCACTATCATTTTTGATACAATATATTGAATGTCAAGCAGTTCAGTCAAAAGCCATACGCCTCCCGTATTGAGCAAGAGGCTCATGCCGGAGGCAATAATGTAGCGTACCGCTTGCCCGTGCCAATGCTCGTCGTGCCGCTTGAAAGCCCAGTTGCGCAGCAACAAAAAGCTGACGACCGCCCCACAAAACGCTCCCAATGCATTGCTCGCCACGTACCAAACCCCGGCCACCTCCTTTAAAAAAATGGTCACAAGGAAATCGGTGGAAGTAGCCGTGATGGCCACACCCTGCGAGCGGAGCCACGAAGATTCGGGGCCAGTTTTTTCTACGGTTTTTTTCATTGCGGTGCAAAAAAAATCAAACCCATCAAACAATCAGTACCAGACCGATACCTCCGCCAGTTTTTTTCTTCGCAAATCGGGCACAGTGGCCCCCTCAGCAGGGTATCCGACAGGGATGAGCAAGTAGGGCCGTTCGTTGTCAGGCCGGTCGAGGATGCGTTGCAGGAAGTTCATTGGGCTGGGCGTGTGCGTGAGCGAAACCAAGCCTGCATTGTGGATGGCCGCCAAGAGGAAGCCGCAGGCAATGCCCACCGACTCGTTGACGTAATAGCATTTGCGGCGCTCCTCGCCTTCCATTTCGTATGCTTTTTTGAAAACAACAATGAGCCACGGGGCAATTTCAAGGAAAGGCTTGTGCCAGTCCGTACCAAGCGGAGCGAGGTCACGCAGCCACTCCTGGCTCATTCGGCCTTCATAGCTTTCCCGCTCTTCTTCCTCTGCCGCAGCCTTGATTTGAGACTTCACGGCGGGGTCGCCGACGATGCAAAACGTCCAAGGCTGCTTGTGTGCTCCGCTGGGGGCCGTGCTTGCCGTCATCACAATGTTTTCAATGACTTCCTTCGGAACGGGTCGGTCGGAAAAAAAGCGCAACGAGCGGCGGCGCTCCATGAACTCATGAAAGTCGTGGCTTCGGCCAAGGGTTTCAGCCTCCGAAAATTGCAGTGGGAAATATGGTACGTGCGGGAACTCGGCCATTTCAGATTTTTGGGCAAAGCTAAGGCTTTGGGAGTTTTGGCCTATTTGAACCCGATTGGTTTCCTTGGTTCATCTTCCTTTTTCACAAACTGCCTTATGACTTGTAGAATCTGTTGGATTTGCGTCCCTTGTTTCCCGAATTCGACCTCCAGCTTGGTCAGGCGCTGTTCCAGTTCCTTGTACAAACCAATCACGTTGCGCATTTGCACAAAGGCTTTTACAACAAAAATGCTAGCCTGCACGGCAGCATCGGTGTTAAGGACGCTGGCAAGCATTACTGCACCATGCTCCGTAAAAGCATAAGGCAGGTAACGTGTACCGCCCCAACTTGAGGTGCCAATTTGGTACCTCAAGTCCTCGAATTCTTCTTTTGAAAGTTCAAAAACAAATTCGGGGGGGAATCGCTTTAGGTTTCTTTTTACGGCACGTTTGATGAATTTGGTTTCAGTACCATAAACCTCGGCCAAGTCCTTGTCCAACATGACACGTTGGCCTCTGATGACGTAAATCTGGGAGAGGAACTCCTCGGAGTGTGGGGGAAGGTTTTTCATAGTCGTATGTTTATTGTGGGCAAGGTAGGACAAATATTTTACAGCCCAAAATTACTGCCTACCGCTATCTTGGTGCGGTCAAAAACTCATTTCATACTGTATTTGCCAGTGTCCAATTCCGACCTAAAATCCTTCCTCGACGGCTGCGTTGAACGCTTCAACCAGCCAGGTTTCATCGAAAGCGACCCGATTGGCGTGCCGAAGCGGTTCTCCAAATTGCAGGACATCGAAATCACGGCATTCTGGACGGCCATGCTTGCTTGGGGGCAACGGAAGACCATCATCAACAAGGCGAATGAACTGTTCCAACTGATGGACAATGCCCCGCATGATTTTATCCTAAACCACCAAGAAGAAGATAGAAAGCCGTTCCTTGGCTTCGTACACCGCACCTTTCAAGCGACTGACACCCTTTATTTTTTGGAGTTTTTCCAATGGTTTTACAAAAACCACGACTCGTTGGAAGAAGCGTTCATGAAAGAAATGAACCCGAGTGATGCGCATGTGGAAGCGGGGCTGAAGGGCTTCCGAGACTTGTTTTTTTCCTTACCAGATGCTCCGCAACGGACGCAAAAGCACGTGCCCTCGCCCATGACCAAAAGCACCTGCAAGCGGCTGAACATGTTCCTGCGCTGGATGGTGCGCACCGACGACCGGGGCGTGGATTTTGGGCTTTGGAAGCGCATCAAACCTTCGCAATTATTGATACCATTGGACGTGCATGTGGAGCGCCACGCCCGCCGCTTTGGACTACTCACCAGACCTCAGACCGATTGGTTGGCGGTACTGGAACTGACAGAAAGACTGAGGGAGTTCAACCCCGAAGATCCAGTGAAGTACGATTTTGCGCTGTTTGGGCTGGGAGCCAATTTAGGGATGAGGGATGAGGAATGAACCCGCACCATTATCATCCCTGTTTCCTCACCCCTCATCCCTCATCCTCATCCCTCAATTCAGTATGTCCAGCACGTAGCGTTGGTAGTTGTTGCCTCGTTGGCGGCCTTCACAGGCATCGTCGGCGAAATTGGGCAGGGCTTGTTGGCGGCCATCGTAGGAAGGCCGGGTGAGCGTCCAAGTTGAGTTGTTGGGCAATGGATTCTCCAACATGGGCATAAGGCCGAGCGGGCTGAGCAGAGAGGTGTTGCAGGTGTTTTCAATGGAAGATTCATCCGCAATCTCAACAACTGTTGCTTCGTAGGGGAGCAAAATCATTTCATTGGCCAAATCTTCGTAGGTTAGCGAATTCTCCACTCCATTTCCTTCGATTAAGTTATTGAGGGCCAGCGCATTGTATTCCCTCGCCCATTGCGACATAAGGTGGCCATCGTTCATCAAAACGGCTTCGAATGAAAGCAGGGCATATAGTTCATAGTCGTTTTTGAAGCGTTTTAGCATGCCCGTTGAGATGAAGAAATCACCACCGGGAATGGCAAACGCAAGATGCTCCTCATCTTTGATGATATAGACTTTCCAGAGGCGTTCTTGGTTCCATTTGTCGTGGATGGGCGACTGTTTGTCCAAGTGCATGACGCTGGTCGCCTGATTGTAAAGTTTCTGCAAATACCAGTAAACGGATGTATCATAAGGGTGCAGTTCGGGCAAAAACGCATGTTGCGTCAGCAGCTCGTTGCGGAGCTTTTCTCCGAGATTTTCCAATTTTTCCTTTTTGAAAGAAGTCTCGTCAGGCACTTCGGGAAGCTCGCCTTGGCAGGCGAAAAAAAGCAATGAGCCGAAGATTGGAAGAAAAAATGCCTTCGCATGGCGGCATGGCCGGTGTCGTTCATAGTTCATAGTTTGTTTTTTAGCTGTTTCTTTTTGGTGAAAACCTGCGAGACCAAAGTAATTTCAGCAAAAATCAAGCCGAGATGAAGGTGTTTATAATTTGATATTGTAAAATGTTTTTTTAAACTTCTCACTATAAAGTCCGCTGTCAAGGTCTCCACTCGTAAAAAGTATTAGTGTTTTGTCTTTGATTACAAAAGCGTTAAAAACTAAGTTTTTGTAGGAAGTCTTGTCGTCAGATTCAGTATATGAAATATAAAATGCTGTGTAACCATGAAAGGTCGTGTCTTCCTTAGCCAAGTTGGAAATTTCATAACCATTTTGTACAGACATATTCAACAGCATTTCAAGTTGTTCCTTAGCCATAGAAGCGGTGAAATCTTGGACAATAGTGAATGAAAAGGCCGATGGGTTAACTGTTTGTATGTCAGAAGCGCCATTTTTTGTAAAAACTTTTGTCCCGTGAAAGTCCGCAGCAAAGCGAAATCCCGTAATCGTAGTATCAACGTTAAGGTCTTCAATTTTTATTTGCCCAAACGAAAAATTGGATACTAGAAAAGTGAATATCAGAATGGTCAATTTAATTTTCATTTTCCTTTTTTTGATATTGCCTTCCCAATAATCATTGCTTACATCCTTAATTACTACCTACTTCAACAACCTCAGCAAGTATTCGCCATAACCGCTCTTGATGTACTTGTGGCCCAAATTTTCGAGCTGTGCATCATCAATAAAGCCCATTTCCCAGGCTATTTCCTCAATGCAGCCAATCTTCAATCCCTGGCGCTCTTCTATGACCTGAATGAACTGGCCAGCTTGGAGCAGTGAGGCATGCGTTCCTGTATCAAGCCAGGCAACGCCACGGCCCAGCACACCTACTTTGAGCTTGCCCATTTCGAGGTAAATGCGGTTCACGTCGGTGATTTCGTACTCGCCCCTTGGGCTTGGCTTCAAGTTCTTGGCGATGTCAACTATCTGATTATCATAGAAATACAAACCTGGCACAGCATAATTCGATTTGGGTTGCTTGGGCTTTTCCTCGATGCTGATGGCCTTGAAATTATCGTCGAACTCCACCACCCCATAACGCTCAGGGTCTGCCACCTGATAAGCAAAAATGACCCCGCCATCCGGGTTGGCACTGGACCTCATAAGTTCTGACATACCAGCACCATAGAAGATATTGTCGCCCAAAATCAGGGCAGCCGGGTCGCCTGCAATGAACTGTTCGCCCAAGACAAAAGCCTGCGCAAGGCCGTTCGGTTCATACTGCGGCACATAGCTGAAATTGCAGCCGATTTCATGCCCATCACCCAGCAATTTTTCAAAATTGGGAAGGTCGTATGGGGTGGATATGATGAGGATGTCCTTGATGCCCGCCTGCATGAGCGTACTCAAAGGGTAGTAAATCATCGGCTTGTCGTAAACCGGCATCATTTGCTTGCTCACAACAAGTGTCAGCGGGTATAATCTGGTGCCGAGGCCCCCGGCTAAAATGATTCCTTTCATGTTTGAACGGTGGTTGGGTTGTGGTGGTCGGATTGCGGTTTACGGTTGAACGTTGGGCAATTCTTATCTGCCAACCGTCTGCCGTCCATCGGCTATCGTCCACCGTAATCCGTTAATTTTTCGGCAGATATTCAAAAATAGTTCCTTAATGCGCTGTTCGGCTACCTGTTTTGAATTTACCAAGTAAATATCCAACACGGACCTGGTTATCGAAATAAGGTTTTGGAAGAATTGTGGGCGCTGAACATCAAGCGTCGCTGCCTTCGGCAATAGCGCTTGCCACCCCCTTTTTCCCCATGACCTGCCGACGAATGCGGATGGTCAGTTCATCCGGCTTGATGGGGGCAATAAGGAAGTCGCTTGCCCCTAACCTCATGGATTCGAGCAGCAGTTGTTCCTGCTCCACTTTCCCATAAGTGAGGATGGGGAGGTCGTTGCCGATTTCCTTTCGGAGGAACTGCACCACGTCCAGCGCCTCGTAGTTTGGCAGGTCAAGGTCCACGACGACGAGGTCAATTTCCTGTTTCTGGGTCTTCTCCAATGCGAGTTTTGCACTGGGTGCCACCACCAGTTTCCAGCCATTCTTACGGAAGCGGAAATCGAGGGTGGTCAGCATGAGTTCTTCTGTGGTGCAGAGTAAGATGTTCATAATTGAGTTGGCAGTTCGACAGTTGGCCCCAAAGGGGTAAACAGTGGGCATGTACGGCACTGGTACGCAATTAGCACTAAACCCAAAATCTATTTATGCCAGCATTATCGAACCACATGGTGTCTAAACTGTGGTTGTTTTTTATAAATCAATAGCTTGCAAGCTTCCTCAACTGCCCCCTGAACCTTTCCACCGGCATATAGTTCTGCTCCAATGGAATGGCGAACGGCACTGGTGTGTCCAAGCCCGCTGCCCGCAGCACGGGGCCGTCTAAGTGCTCGAACAGGTGCTCTGAAATCCAAGCCGACAGCTCGCTGCCGACCCCGCCCGTGATCGTGTCCTCGTGCAGGATGACGACCCGGTTGGTCTTTTTCACAGAAGCGCTAATCGCCTCATAATCAAGCGGTAAGAGCGTCCGAAGGTCAATGATGTCGGCGTCAATGCCCTCCTCCTCGCAGACCTTCAGCGCCCAATGCACGCCCATGCCATAGGTGATGACGCTCACCGCCGAGCCTTCTCGTGCCACCCTCGCCTTGCCGATTTCGACCGTGTAGTAGCCTTCTGGTATTTCTTCGGAAATGGCCCGATACAGCGCCTTGTGCTCAAAGAACATCACGGGGTTCGGGTCTTCAAAAGCCGCTAAAAGCAAGCCTTTGGCGTCGTATGGCGTGCTCGGAATCACAACTTTCAGGCCGGGGGTATGTACGAACCACGCCTCATTGGTCTGCGAGTGGAAAGGCCCCGCCCCTACCCCACCGCCGCTCGGCATCCGCACCACCACGTCAGCGGGAACGCCCCAGCGGTAGTGGATTTTAGCGAGGTTGTTCACAATTTGGTTGAAGGCGCAGGTCACGAAGTCGGCGAACTGCATTTCTACCATGCTCTTGAAGCCCTTCAAGCTCAGGCCCAGCGCCGCTCCCACAATTGCGCTCTCACAAATGGGCGTATTCCGCACCCGCTCCTTGCCGAACTCCTCCGTGAAGCCCTGCGTAATTTTAAAAACGCCACCGTAGTCGGCAATGTCCTGCCCCATCAAAACGAGGTTGGAGTGCTTTTGCATCGCAATGCGAAGGCCATCGGAAATGGCATCAATGTAACGACGCTCGGTAACTGGAGATTGGTGATTGGTGACTGGTGACTGGGCGTGAGGGGCGTATATGTCATTGAGTTCCTCTTCCGTGTTCGGCTCGATTTCGGGTTCTGAAGCCGTTATTTTCCAAGCTGCATCAATCTCATCCTTGATTTCCTTGCGGAATTTCTTCACGGTTTCATGGTCCAAGATGCCTTCCTCCAAAAGGAAGCGCTCGTAGTTGTCGAGGGGGTCTTTAAGTGCCCAGGTTTCGAGGAGTTCCTTGGGCACATACTTCACACCGCTGGCCTCTTCGTGGCCCCGCATCCTGAACGTTTTGCACTCCACCAGCACGGGGTGCGGGTTCTTGCGCATCTCCACGGCCAACTTGTCTATCGTGTTGTAAACCTCCAGGATGTTATTACCGTCCAAGATGACTGACTTCATGCCGTAGCCCACACCCTTGTCGGCGATGTGTTCACAGCGGTACTGTTCCTTCGTGGTGGTGCTGAGCCCGTAGCCGTTGTTTTCAACAATAAAAATCACGGGCAAATCCCAGACGGCAGCCACGTTCAAAGCCTCGTGGAAATCGCCCTCGCTCGTGCCACCTTCGCCGCTGAAAGCCAGTGCAACCCTACCTTCACCTTTTAGTTTATGCGCCAATGCAGCCCCATCCGCCAAGGCGAGTTGTGGCCCCAAATGGCTAATCATGCCCACGATGCCGTAATCCAAAGTACCGAAGTGGAAGCTGCGCTCACGGCCTTTGGAGAAGCCGCTTTTCTTGCCCTGCCATTGTGAAAAAAGGGTGGCCAAAGGCACATCACGTACCGTGAAAACGCCGAGGTTGCGGTGCAGGGTGAACACCAATTCGTCGGGCAACAGCGCACTCGTCACGCCCACGGCGATGGCCTCTTGCCCGATGCCGCTGAACCATTTGGAGACCTGCCCCTGCCGCAGCAGGATGAGCATTTTCTCCTCAATCATGCGGGGCTTGAGCAGGCGGCGATAGAGCATCAGCAAGGTTTCCTTGCTCAGTTTTCCTTTGTTGAATTTGATTGGCTGGGCCGTGGCGGTAGGCATATTGGATATATTTGAAAAAAATTGGGCGCAAAGATAGCGGAAAGTTTTGCCTCAAAAAATTATCCTCAACGGCTGATTGGCATAGCCGCTGTACTTAATTTATAGCAAGGATTGTTTCTGAAAAATTGCACAGCAACTTTTCAAAAACAACCAAAAACACACCCCGTCTGCGGCGGCTCCGCCACCGCAGACGGGGTGTAGCGAGATTTTGGGTGCGTCCCGCCCCCAAGCCCCCTGTTACTTGCCAACTGTTAGTGGCTAAATACTTTTCAAACACATTGCTCAGGCGCAAAATCAGTCCGAAACTGTTACTCATCTTACAAAAGATGGCCTACACCACTACCTTTTCAAAATAATTACAGACCTTTGCAGCCGTCTGAAAGGCATCTATTGCACCCTAATCCAGCAGAGAATGACCGCAACACTCACATATACCCTTGTTTTGGCAGCCATTTACTTTGGTGTAAAGGCCATTGAACAAATGGAAAAAGAGGGTGGAGATGAGAAACTGGGGAATTAAGAAATTGGAAATTAGGAAATTCCCTATTCCAAATTTCTAATTCCCTGTTCAACCCTTCGGTCTTTCATAGAGCTTGAACCTCCCAAGCCCTACACGCTGGAGAAAATGGCCAAATGACACCCGCATCACCCCCATCCCGTACTTCATACTCCGTCTGAAATTAATGGAACTGGCCTCCTCGAAATACTTCGTGGGACAGGTCACTTCGGCAATGTCGTAGCCGGCAAAGACGATTTGTGAGAGCATTTCATTGTCGAAAACAAAGTCGTCCGAGTTGGCCTCGAAGTTGATGCCGAGCAGCACCTCCCGGCTAAAGGCACGGTAGCCCGTGTGGTACTCCGATAGCTTGTAGTTGATAAGGATGTTTTGTGAAAGCGTCAGGAAGCGATTGAAAACGTACTTGTACAGCGGCATTCCACCCCGCAAGGCCCCTTTTCCGAGGATGCGGCTGCCAAGCACCACGGGGTATAGCCCCTCGCCGATGATGTTCACAAAAGAGGGAATCAGCAGCGGCGTGTACTGGTAGTCGGGGTGGAGCATGATGACGATGTCGCCGCCAAGTTCGAGCGCCTTGCGGTAGAGCGACTTCTGGTTGCCACCGTAGCCCTTGTTCTTTTGGTGGACGATGACTTGCTGAATGCCGACCCGTTTCGCAAGTTCGACCGTGTTGTCACGGCTGGCGTCGTCGCAAAGGATGACCTCGTCAACGAGCGGGAACGGGATTTCGGCATAAGTTTTTTCCAACGTCAGCGCAGCGTTGTAGGCTGGAAGCACGACGATGACCTTTTTTCCTTTGTACATTTGCAGCGTTTTTTTTGAAAATGCCCGCAAAGATAGTAAGACATGAGACTGAATCGCCCTGAACAGACATTTGTGAACTGAATACCAAAATAGGTTATGACACCCATGAATAAAATTTTCCAAGCTGCTCCTTTATTGATTGCCTTCTTTTTTGCTTCGCAATTATACGGGCAAACCGTTTACGTGGCACCCAACGGAACGGGCAACGGCTCCTCTTGGTCCAATGCCACCGGCAACCTTCTCACCGCCCTCGACAATGCCATTGCTGGCACCCAAATCTGGGTAAAAGAAGGCACCTACCGCCCGACGACCTGTACCAACTGCAACTTCAACGACCGCAACCTATACTTTCAAGTCAAAAATGGCGTAAAGCTCTATGGCGGATTTGGCGGATTTGAAACAGACCTCAGCCAACGCAATACTGCGCAGCACCCGACCTACCTCAGCGGCGATATAGACCAGGATGGCAGCCTGGCCAATAATTCCTTTACGGTCGTTTTCACTAAAAACGTGAGCGCCCTTACGGTGGTGGACGGCTTCACCATCATGGGCGGCAACGCCGACCAAGCGGGCGCAGGCCTCGGAACGCCCCAAACAAGCGGCGCAGGCTGGTTCAACCTCGGCTCCACCACGGGCGCCAGCTCCCACCCCACCATCAGCAACTGTGTTTTTCAAAACAACTATGCCTGGGGCTATGGCGGGGGCATGTTCAACGACGGCAGTTTCAACGGTGCTTGCAATCCTGTGCTCACCAACTGCAAGTTCATCGGCAACGTAGCACGAGACGGCGGCGGCGGCATATACAACACCGGTAGCTTTGGCGGCTCCGCCAATCCGGTTTACAACGACTGCCAGTTCATCGCCAATGTAGCGGAATTGAACGGGGGCGGCGGCATGTTCAACATGGGGCAGGCCGGCAACAGCAGCCCCATCCTCAACAATTGCCGCTTCGAAAGGGACAGCGCCTTCCTCGATGGGGGCGGCCTTTACAATTTTGGGCGGCAGGGCATCTCCAGCCCTATTGTCACCGATTGTGTTTTTGAAAAAAACGTGGCTGAACTGGGCGGGGCCGTCTATAACGATGCCACTTTTACGGGCTATAGTGGCGCAGAATTCTATAATTGCCGCTTCACTGAAAACCACTCCACCAACGACGGAGCCGCCATGTACAACTCTGGCTACCAAGGCACCTGCAACGCTAACCTGATTAGCTGCTTGTTTGAAAACAACAACTCGGCTTTTGCGGGCGGTGCCATTTTCAACAACGGCAATGAGGGCGTCAGCAATCCCATAGTCCGCAATTGCCGTTTCATTGGCAACCACGCCGACACCTACGGCGGTGCGATTTACAATTTTGGCAAAGGCAACCTCGCTTCGCAAACGCCGGGCAACTGTAGTCCCGAACTGACCAATTGCTTGTTCCAGAACAATTATGCGTTGTCGGCGGGTGCTGTATATAACCTCGGCGCAGAACTGGGCAACGCCAACGCAATGATTACCAACTGCACGTTTTATGGCAACCACGCCAATATCGGTGGGGCTCTGTATTGCAACGCAGGCGAACAAGGCACGGGCGTAGCCAGCCCGATGGTGCGCAATTGTATTTTTTGGGCAAATACGGCCGGTGAAGGAAAGGTCTTCCGCATCATTTGGGGGACGCCTACCATCAGCAATTCCCTTGTGGACATGGCCGATTGCAGCGGACTTTACAACGGCAACGGCGGCATCGTGAATTGCGGGAGCGGCATGAAGTTCAACCTTGACCCCAAGTTTGCAAGCCCCGCCAGCGGCAATTTCCACCTCGAAAGCGGCTCCCCTGCCATTGACGATGGCGACAACCCGGCCATCGCCGAAACGGGCGTGGGCATTGACCTCGACAGCCTGCCCCGCATCTTCAACAGCACAGTGGACATGGGCGTGTACGAGTTCGGCTCGACGATGGGCAGCGCACCGCTCATCGTGCAGAATCCGCAACCCGTGACGGTCTGCGAAGGCAGCACCGTCACCTTCAGCGTGAGTGCCAATGGGGTACAACCACTTGTTTATCAATGGTATAGGAATGGAGCGGCCATTTCGGGTGCTTCACAAAATGTATATAGCATTGCGGCAGCAACCCAGTCAAATGCGGGAAGCTACACCTGCGTGGTGACGAACGGGGCGGGCAGCACAACGAGCCAAGATGCGTCCCTAACCGTCAACGCCCCGGCATTGGTGGAACTGGAAATCGTGGCTTCGCAAACGGAGATTTGCCAGGGCGAGCCTGTAACGTTCACTGCCAACCCTACGCATGGCGGCGCTGCCCCGATTTACCAATGGTTCCTGAACGGAAATGCCTTTGGTAGCAGCATTCAGCAGTTCACCATCAACCAGTTGCAGGATGGCGACCAGTTTACTTGCCAAGTGACCAGTTCCGAGACCTGCGTTCAGGAACAAAATGCTTTTTCAAATATTTTAACGATAAATGTGGAATCGCTGCTGACGGCATCTCTTACGGTTGCTGCTGATGCAGGAACGGTTTGCGAAGGCACACCGGTCACCCTCACTGCTACCCCCATCAACGGCGGCAATTCCCCCTCATATTCATGGACGCTGGACGGCATGGTGGTTGGTGCAAATGCACCGACCCTCCTTGTCGCAAACCCCTCCGATGGGAATGCCATCCAGTGTACCATGACGTCATCGAAGGCTTGTGTGGCGCAAAACCCCATTTCTTCAAACACCATAAACCTGAACGTCCTTGAAAACTTGGTGGCTACAGTGGAGATAAACCCTTCGTTTGATTCGACGATTTGCAAGGGCGACCTTGTATGGTTCGATGCAGCAATTGCCAACGGCGGCGCTGCCCCAAACTACGAATGGCTGCTGAACGGGCAAGCTGCTGGCAATGGGAGCAGCACGTTCACGACCGACCAACTGAAGGATGGGGATGTGGTGGTTTGTTACCTGCACTCGTCGGAAACTTGCTTGTTGGAGAACCCTGTGCTTTCAAATTCCGTACAAGTTGCTGTGGATGTTTGTGGGGCTGCGGATGGGGTGGAAAATAAGCCAAACGTTGGTTTCAGCGTATTCCCGAACCCAAGCAGCGGAAAAATAATTGTTGAAATTTTCGAACCAAAGGCTATATTTGCTGTCAGAATAGTGAACGCCCAGGGACAATTCGTACTGGCATCACTTGAGAATCATACCAATTTCCCCTTCAAGCAGGAACTTGATTTGAGCAGCTTACCAAAAGGGGTTTATCTATTACAAATTATGTCCGGTACGCAGTTGGGCGTACAAAAACTGGTTTTGCACTGACAATTGGGGCCTTTTTAGGGCATTTGAACTTTGTCGTTTCTTGGCCGTATGATCCTAACGGAAGGATAGAGACTTGACAAACATGTCAGGCACTTGGGTTCCTTTGCATTGGGATGTTATTTGTTTTGTGCAAAATATGGTGCCAACAGTTGCGCTTACGCACTGATTTCCAATAAATTGCGAGCATAAGACTTTTGAGTTTCAAGACGAAAAACTTTTTGAACAAGAACCGATTCAATAACTATATCCCCCCTCAAGCAGGGTAGCTGGTTGAAAGAACTGGCTGAACGGTGCTTAGGGTAAAAATGAACATTGCCTTGAAAACAAAATTACAACTTCTCATTCCCGTCATCCTGTTGGGCAGCCTTGGGCTATTGGCGCAGGACATCCACTTCAGCCAGTTCTACAATGCCCCGTTGACGATGAACCCCGCCCTCACGGCGCTATCCAAGGGCGACATCCGTCTCACCAGCCTTTACCGAAGCCAATGGAACACTGCCAACGTCCGGTACAAGACCTTCAATGTTTCTGCGGAGAAGAAGTTCTACAACATCAACCATGATAAATGGTGGTTCAGTGCAGGCATAGACCTTGCCCATGACGAAGCTGGCATCGGCGACCTGTCCAACAACCATATCCGGCTCACTGGCTCCTATACCCGCATCCTTGACCGTAGGAACTTCCTTTCAGTCGGTGCATCCCTCGGCCTTGGCCAAAGAGGCTTCGACCCTGGCAACCTCACCTTCGACAATATGTGGAACGGCGACATCGTGGACTTCAACAGACCGACAGGCGAAAACTTCAACAATACCAGCTTTGCCTACCCCGACATGGGGGCTGGCGTCAACATACGCAGGCAATGGCCCAAGAAGCGCAGCAAGGTGGACTTCGGTTTGGGCTTCTACCATGTCAACTCGCCGAAGCAATCCTATTTCAAGAACAAGGACTCCTCCTTGCCCATGCGGGCAGCCATCACTGTACTGCCGACCTTCCAGGTCAAACCGGAAGGGGACGCCGTGTTCGCAGCCACCGTGCAACAGCAGGGCGAGTACATGGAGGCATTGTTTAATGCAGGTTACAAGCATTACATCAGCCTGCAACGGGCAAAGGAGATTGCCGTGCAGTTTGGTGTTGGCTTCCGATTCAACAACAAGTTGGGCGATGCGCTCATGCCAGCGGTCGAGTTTCATTACCACGACCTCATGGTTGGATTGAGCTGGGACATGAACGTTTCAAATTTCAAAGAGGCAACGAGTCGCAACGGCGGCCCCGAAATCGCCATCCGGTACATCTTTCATAAGGTTTATCCGATGAAACTGTTCAAGGCGTGCCCGCTCATATAAGCGGGTGAGAGCGTGAGAGATGTGAGAGGGTGAGAGCCGCTCTCTCACGCTCTCACCTTCTCACAACTCTCACGCGCTCACACCGTCTCACGCGCTAATCAACTATCCAAAACAAAAAAGGCAAATGAGGTTATATCTTCCCCTATTCTTGTTCATGTTGTTTTTTGCGGATTTGGTACAAGGCCAAACCTTTAAGCAATACATGAAGGCAGCCGATGAGGAGTTCAAGGACAACAACTTCTACGGGGCCATGAAGCATTACCAGGAGGCGATGCTGATAGAAGGCGAATTGATGGACGTGCTGTACAAGTATGCAGAGGCAGCCCGCCTTTTTGAATCCTACACCTTTGCTGACACGGCCTACACCAAGGTAATCGCTGCCGACACATCGGGCAAGTATCCCTTGGCTAAGTTTTGGCTGGCAACCGTGATGAAAAAGCAGGGCAAGTACGAGCAGGCACAGCAGTATTTCCAGCAGTTTTCCGATGAAAAAGGAGCTTTGTTTGCGGAGCAGCAAGCCATTGCGAAGCAAGAAATAGTAGCACTAAATTGGGCCATTGAAGCCATCAAGAAACCGGACGAGAATGTCACCGTCCGCCACCTGGGCGACGATATCAACACAGCTTATTCTGAGTTTGCGCCGCAAATAAAAGGCAAAGACCTCTACTACTCCTCACTTAGCGAACAACGGGCCTTCAAAAAAGACGAGGCCCCCCGCCAATATGCCATTGAAGTGATGGCAAAGGGAGCCAAGGGCAAGGGTGTGAAGCTGAAGCTCAATGACAACAATCGCCACACCGCCCATGCCGATTTCACCAAAGACAACCAGCGGGTCTATTATTGCCTTTGCGACTACGTGGGCACCAAGACGGACGTTCGCTGCGAGATTTTCTTCCGCAGCATCGGCGACAACGAAGAGTTTGGGCCTGCCGTGAAACTGCCTGCGAGCATCAACATGCCGGGCTATACCGCTACCGACCCTGTGGTTTCCTTCGATGAAAAAACCAAGCAGGACTGGCTGTTCTTCGTTTCCGACCGGCCTGGGGGGCTTGGCAAGCTCGACATCTGGTCGGTAAAAATCACGGGGGACTCGACATTTTCGGAACCTGTGAACGAAGCCGCACTGAACACGGCGGGGAACGATGTCACGCCGTTTTTCCATTACCAAAGCAAGACGATGTACTTCGCCTCCGACGGTCGTCAGGGCTTTGGTGGCTACGATTTGTACAAGGCCGACCTGAACGACCAAGGTTGGCATGACTTTGAACACCTGCCCGCCCCGTTCAACAGCAGCTACAACGACACCCATTTCTGGTTGAACGATACCCGCACGAAGGGCTATTTTTCGTCCAGCAGGTTGGGCAGCTTCGTGTTGGAACCGGAGTTTGAAGCATGTTGCAACGACCTCTACGAGTTCAGTATCCAAATTGTGGACCTGAACGTGCTGACCTTCAACAAGAAGACTACCGAGCCGCTGGCAGGAGTTACCCTCCAGTTGTTTGAGGTTGGGAAAGAGGGCGAAATTCCGCTCTCCAGCACGACCAACCCCAATGGCAACGACTTTAATTTCCCCTTGAAAAAAGGAGCCAAATACGTGGTGCTCGCTACCCGCCCCGGCTTCCTGCCCATCCGGGAGGAAATAGACCTGACCGTGCCCATCAACGAGCGCAATATTGAGCGGAAGCTATACCTCGTACCTGAGAAGGTGGACCTTCAAGTGGAATCTTTCAACAAAAAGAACAGCAACCCGCTGAAGGGCGTGGAAGTACGCCTCGTGGTGAATGGCCAGGAAGTGGATTTCAAAAAGAACGAGCAAGGCAACAACGTGGAATTCGTGCTGGAGCGGGGCAAAGAGTACCAACTAATCGGCTCCAAGGTGGCGTACTTCTCTGATACGGTGAACATTGACCTGCGCACCGATGTGACGACTACTGACATTGCAAAGAAACTGTACCTGAAACCGAAGGAAATTGAAGATTTCCCGCCCTTGGTCATTTATTTCGACAACGACCAGCCGAACCCACGTACCCGTAAAACGACGACCGAGTTCAGTTACAAGGAGACTTGGGAAAAGTACATGGAGCGAAAGGACACCTTCATCAACGAGTACGTGAGTGCGCTTTCCGGTTTTGATAGCATCACGAACGCACGACGCATGGACGCCTTTTTCGAGCGGGAGGTGAACAACGGCTACCTGAGTTTGGAGGTGTTCAGTGAGAACATCCTCGAAATCATGGACGACGGCGGCTTCAAGGTGGAACTGGTCATACAGGGCTTTACCAGCCCAAGGGCCAGCGAGGACTACAATTTCGACCTCTCGCAGCGCCGCTCCGATTGCCTGAAAAACCATTTTGAAACATGGCATGACGGCGTGCTAAAACCCTTCGTGGACAAAGGCATGCTGACGATGCAGGTGGTGGGCTATGGCGAAAAATTGTCGCCGCAGTTCATCAGCGACCGCTTGGACGACGAGCGGGGCAGCATCTATTCCGTGGTGGCTTCCTTCGAACGGAAGGTGGCCATCATCGGCGCCCGCCGGGTGGCGGAGAATTGATTTATCCCATTTTTGAACAAACGCTCCTTTTTTATAAATGAATGAATTTTTATCCGAGATGAAAAATCCAAAACGAACTTATTATAGGTCACTTTTCATAGGCTTGTTTGCCTTGGGGTTGTTTTATTCGCAGCCTGTTCAAGCCACGCACATTATTGGTGGGGAACTCGCCTATGAATATTTGGGAAACAATGAGTATCGAGTTATCCTTACCCTTTATAGGAACTGCCAAGAAAGCACACCTTCTAATCCTGTGGCAAATATTGACCCCTTCTCCTATATTGATATTTTTGATGAAAATGGCAACCAATGGCCAGGCATTTCCCCTTCTACCAAAACATTGGACTTGATAGATTCCAGTGTTGACACCATACCGAACAATATTGCAGGTGACCCATGCCTTTTCGTGCCCACAAGTGTCTGCGTCGAAAGCGCAAGATACGAAGGGGTAATCAAGGTGGAAGGGTCTGGAGGGTTCTACGTTGTTTATCAGCGTTGCTGCCGCAATGCGGATATTTTGAATATCATCAATCCTACCTTTGCCGGCGCCACATATTGGCTGTATGTTTCCCCCATTGCAAGGGCTTTGGCCAATACCACCCCAAGGTTCGGTGCGTACCCACCTGTTTTTGTCTGCGTTAACGTGCCGTTGAACCACCCCAGTAATGCTTCTGATATAAACGGCGATTCATTGGCGTACAAGTTATATACACCGTTTCTGGGCGCTACCGAAGATGCCCCACAACCCGCCCCTGCGCCTCAACCCCCATACCCTGGCGAAATTCAGCCACCGCCTTTCGACCAGGTTTTTTGGAATACGCCGATATACAATCAAGACCAAATGTTAGGGCCAGGCTCCTCTCCGCTGGCCATTGATGTACACACTGGGCAGATCACCGCTTTTCCTAATGTTCAAGGCCGTTTTGTGGTGGGTGTTTTGGTAGAAGAATATCGGAATGGCGTTTTGCTTTCAGTCGTTCGGAGAGATTTCCAGTACGAAGTTGGCGAATGTGCCAAGTTGGATGTGCAAATCGTAGCCCCTGATGCCCAATGCGATGACTTGACGGTTCATTTCGAGAATGAAACGGCCGTTGCACAGAACTTCGTCTGGTACTTCGACTGGCCTAACCCTTCGCCCTCCTCCAACCTGCGGGAAGTCACCTATACCTACCCCGACACAGGGACTTACACGGTTGCACTCGTGGCCGAGCCTGTGGGTGCCTGTGTGGATACGGGCTTCCATGAAATCTTCCTACAATTGAACTCGCTGACCGCCGATTTCGATTGGCAGACCTATGATTGCAGCAACCAATCGGTGCTGGTCTTGCAGGATTTGTCGGTTGATACAGTTTCGCCTATTGTTTCATGGAACTGGGAAGTGAACTACTTAGGAACCGCCCTGTTCTCCTCCGTTCAAAACCCTGTTTTCCAAATACCGAATACTGCCGTAGGCACCATCAAGCTGACCGTAGTTTCGGAAAACGGCTGTGAACAGGTGAAGATTGTCAACTTCCAAGCTGGCGGAAACAACCCGTTAGACCAGTTGGACACGGTATCGGTTTGCCTTGGCAGCATCGCCCAACTGAACCCTAATGGCCCGACAACAGGCTTCACCTACCAATGGGGACCTCCCGTGCCGCTCGGTCAGCAGAACCTGCCCAACCCGTCCGTTTCCCCCACGGTGAACACCACCTACCCGGTTACCATCACGGGCTACAACAACCTTTGCCAGTCCACTGGAAGCGTAACGGTCGTGGTCTTTCAACCCGTGCAATTGGCCTTTGAGCCGGATACGGATTGCGATGCAACAATCGTCCACTTCATCAACCAAAGCCAAAACGCACCAACGGGCGTGGTCTGGAATTTTGGCGACACGACCACTGTAAACGATGTTTCCAACCAGTTTGAGCCAACCTATGACTACCCCGCTTTTGGCAGTTATACGGTCACGCTGATGACGCCGCCAAACGCCGTTTGCAAGGATACCATTCAGGAAAGCATCTTGCTGACGCAAAAGACACTGGAAGCTGCCTTTAGTTTCGGATATTCGAGCTGCGAGGAGGGGGTAGTGACCGTCCATTTCATGGATGAAACCATCAATAGCGAGGACGACACCAATAATTGGCTTTGGACCTTCACTGGCGTGGTCAACGACACCTCCACGCTCATGAACCCGACCGTTCAAGTGCAGCAGGACGGCTGGCTCTACGTGACCCTCAAGGCCATGACCAATGAAAACTGCTCGGATACGACGGCACTTGACTCACTTTATATTGACTTAACCGAACTGCCCAATATCGAAAACGGTGGCGAGGTACTGGGTTGCCTGAGCAATGGCGTGACCCTGAACCCTGGCGGAGATACAAGCTATGTTTATGCTTGGTCGCCCAGTGCCGGACTTAGCTGCACGAACTGCCCAAGCCCCCATGCAAACCCTTTGCAGAGTACTACCTACACAGTTTCCGTCATGAACTTGAATGGGGCTGACACTTGCGGCATTATCCGTCAAATTGCCGTCAGGGTACCTCCCAATATCCAATTGATTGGCAGCAATGATGTAGAGACTTGTGACAATACCACGATGCTGAGCGCCTCGGTTGCCATCCTCCCGGTTGACTATGCCTGGTTCAACCAAAATGGCCAGCAGATAGCCGGAGACGTTAGTTCGGTCAGCGTGCCTGTTTCAGGATACAGCCATTATGTCGTCAGGGCCACTGACCTGGAGGGCTGCCATTATTACGATACTATCCAAGTGGTGGGCGGCTCGCCAAATATTGAAGCTGTTGGCGATCAAATCATCTGCTCGGACGGCGCCCTGAACATTTCAGCAACCAACCTCGACCCCAACGACACGCTCACTTGGCAATGGCTCCCATACCCCATTTTCAATGGGCCGACCAATGTGCCCAACCCAAGCGTTTCGATTCTGGCGGGCGACAGGACGCTGTACGTCACCGCCACCAACCAGTTTGGTTGCTCCGCAACGGACAGCGTCTATGTTGCTGTGGTGGACATCAACAATTCTTTGGATTTCACCTATTCGGTCTCGTGCAACGGCAGCACGGTGAACTTCACGAACACCAGTACCAATGCCTTCAATTTTTCCTGGGATTTTGGTGACAATACCACCGTCAATGATACCTCTTTTGAAGACAACCCGACCTACACTTATCCCGGCTCAGGCATTTACATCGTAAAACTGACCATGGATTTTGATTTGGCCTGTGTGGACACCCTGGAGAAGCCGGTGGAGATATTGACCACGCAGTACGTGCCTGATTTTACCTTCGAGTATGTGTCCTGCGAGACTGACAGCATACAGGTGCAGTTCCACGATGCCACGACCATCTACCAAGTCGGCACTACGGTGGACAGCTATATTTGGGTGACGAGCAATGGCGACACCTCTTACCTCGCCGACCCTATCTTCACAGTTTACGATGGGCAGGAATTCATCGTGACCATGTATATTTCCACTTCCAACGGCTGCGACGGCTCCAAGACCGAGGAACTGAAATTGGAGTTCATCGAGGAGTACCTGCCCGACACCCTCGTGCTTTGCTATGGCGATTCTTTGGGTATCAATCCGCTCGGAAGCACGGAATATGCTTACCATTGGACGCCCAATATTGCTATCAGCGACCAAGATGCCGCCAACCCTACTATTTGGCCCACCCAAACCACCACTTATACGGTTGAAATTACGAACCTCGTACCCGACACCTGCTCCATCATTAGGACAGTAACGGTTTTCGTGCCGGAGAAAATCGAGGTGGTCGCCCCAGCGGATACGCTTACCTGCGGCCAACAAGTTTCGCTTTGCGCCACGGCCAATCTACCTCAGTTGGACTACAATTGGGCCATCATCCCCGATGGCTTCATTGGAGCTGGGAGTTGCTTGACTGTCCTGCCCTCCGAAGACACTTATTATGAAGTCGTAGCCACCGACCAGTACGGCTGTGATGACAGGGACACGGTGTTCGTGGCCGATGAGTCCGTCAAGATGGTTTGGCAAAATCTGGGTGCAGAATGCCCTGAAATCGAACGGCAACTGACCGTCAACAACCTTGTTCCCGACCATGTCCTCGATTATGTTTGGTCGGCAACGGGTTCTGGGCTTGTTCTGCCTCCGGCAATGGGGCCTTCCGCCACCATTGTCACCCCCGTTGCAGGGCAAGTATCCAACTTCAGCGTGGTAGCTACGAACCAATACGGCTGCACGGGCACCGTCTCACAGTTTGTCACGAGCCACAATTTCGTCCCCACGGTCGTCGAATCGGACACGGTCTGCCCCAACGTGACGCAGCCGCTCAACCCTGGCGCCAATCCGAACCTGAACTATGTTTGGACGCCGAGCCAGCCGTTGTCCTGCTCTACCTGCCCGAACCCAGATGTGACCATCGCACAGCCCACCAGCTTCACTGTGGTGGTCTCTGCCATGTACGGTTCCGATGTTTGCAAGGATACTATCGGGGTGAACCTGTTCGTGCCGCCTGTGATTGAGATAAATGAAACCGTGGACACATTCACCTGTGGCGAGCCAATTCAGGTAGCTGCGCAAATAACACCGACAAACACCACCAACCAGTGGTTCGATTCGTCGGGCGGTTTGGTCGGTCTGAATGTGAACACACTCACAGTTGACCCAGTGGACATGGAAACCTACATCATTCTGGTAAAAGATGCCTTCCAGTGCTCGACTTCCGATACCATCGTGGTGGAAAACCGCCAACTCGACCTTGAGCTGACGGGCGGCGGCGTGATTGATACCTGCCCGATGCCGTCCTATAACATCTGCATCATCAACCTCGACCCAGAGGACCTGCTCGACTACGACTGGACGGCCTCCAACGGCGGCACTATCCTCGATGGCGATGGCACACCTTGCCCGGAAGTGACAAGCGAACAAGGAGAAACTTCCCTGTTCGAGGTGGTGGTCACCAACCAATGGGGATGCAGCAGCACGGAACAGTTTGACATCACGACCTACGCTTTCAACCCGATGGTGCGGGCAACGATTGATATTTGCCCTGAAGTGCCAACCCCCATCAACCCAGAGGCGGAAGGCTCAACTTTGGACTACTATTGGACACCCTCCACTGGCCTTTCCTGCACCAACTGCCCGAACCCAGAGGCCACTTTGAGTGCATCCCAGGCTTATCAAGTGATGATTTTTGGATACAACGGGGCGGATACCTGCTCCTACACCCAGACCGTACAGGTGCGGGTGGCGCCGAAAATCAACCTTGAGGCCCTGCCCACAGATACCGTCCTCTGCGACAGCACCGATTTGCTGCTGACGGCTACCTATACCTCGCCTTTCGTCACGGACTTCGCTTGGTCGAAAACCCTTGACTTCAACAACCCGTTCGCCACAACCCCCACCACGACCGTAACCCCCAACGGCACCGAGTTGTATTACGTTCAATTGACCGATACCTTAGGTTGCCACGACACCGCTTTGGTAACGGTCTATGCCTATCCGGTGGACATATCGGTGGGTGAGATTCATAATTATTGCGAGGAAATTGGCAGCCTGCTGATACCGGTCATCAACCACCATCCTGACCAGACGCTGACCTTTACATGGTCGCCCACCGACTATATCGAGGTTCAGAACCCCGATGGCAGCATCCAGCTTGAAGGGTTGATGATGGACGAGACCTATACCGTGACTGCCGTCAACCAGTATGGCTGCGAGGAGACGGAAACAACCGAGGTGTACTACTACAATATAGAACTTACCCTGGATTCCATTACCTCCACGGAAGACACTATCATTTTCGGCTCAGGGCAGTTTTCCCAGTTGGGCATCAACGACTGGCCGGGCTACACCTACGAATGGTCGCCCTCGGCGGGCCTCAACGACCCGACCATCCCGAACCCGACGGCCACGCCGGAGGAAACCACGACCTACGTGCTGACCGTTACCGATGAAGGTGGTTGCACGGCTACCAGAACCGTTACCATCTACGTCTGGAACCCCGACTGTGACGAGCCGAACCTGTTCCTGCCCAATGCCTTCACGCCCAACGACGACGATGGCAACGACATGAACGACGTGCTCTATTTCCGCAGCAATATCGTGGTGGAAATGGAACTGGCCATCTACAACCGCTGGGGCCAGCGGGTCTTCTTCACCGAAGACCAAAGCATCGGCTGGGATGGCAAATTCAACGGTCAAGCCCTTTCTCCCGATGTGTATGGCTTCTACCTACGGGCAAAATGCTACAATGGGCAGGAGTATTTCAAGAAGGGGAATATTACGTTGATTAGGTGATTGCGGATTAGCGGATTGCGGATTGCGGATTGGGGGGCTGCGGCATCACTTCTTTTTCCTGGACTTGGAGGTTTTGATGCTTGCGATGATAATGGAAATCAGTTCATTGGCTTCTTTCCATAATGGGCTGACGGCTGGCCTATGTTCTTCTGATAAAGCAACGGTAAATTCGAGCCAGAACATGGTCTCGTCCAATTCTTCTTCTACCGTCCCAAGTTTTGAAATGAAATCGGCATTTGACTTGGGCCGGCAAGCTGCCCTGTAATTTGCAGCACAGGATGGGCCACTGCGCACAATTTGGTTTCTTATTGTCCTGCAACCAGGCGTATCTGGCAATGATTCACCGAATTTCACAATCGAAACAGCAAACTGCTTTAGCCTTTCTTGTAGTTCTTTTTCCGTCATAGCATGTTATGCTTTGAATATTTTTTTGCAAATAGCCACTCCTATCCCAATTTCGCAGCCCCCCAATCCGCAATCCCAAATCCGCAATCCGCAATCCGCAATCAAATCATATTCCTCGACTTCAACTCCAGGTACTTATTCACCGTGTTCATGGACAAATCCTCGGGGCGGGTGAGGATGGTCTGTATGCCGTGCTGCCGCAATACATGCGCCATGGCCGATTTTTCAGCTAAATACTGCTGTGCCATCGTTTGGGTATAGATACCCTCCACCGTATTTGCCTCTTCCTTTACAAAGTCCTGAATCTCCGTATTTTCGAAGAAAATGACCACCAACAGGTGGAACGTATTGATGCGGCGCAGGTGGGGCAGTACCCGTTCCAGGGCGTACATGCTCTCGAAATTGGAATAGAGCAGGATGAGGCTGCGGCCATTGATGAGCTTGCGGGCGATGTGGTAGAGCAGTTCGTAATTGGCCTCCAGCGGGCGCTCCTTTTCGTTGTAAAGGGCGTGCAGAATCTTGTTCAGCTGGTTGGGTTTGCGGTCGGCCTTGATGGTGGAGCCGATTTTGTCGGAGAAGGTGATGAGGCCCGCCTTGTCGTATTTTTTCAGGGCGATGTTCGAAATGGCGAGGCTGGTGTTGATGGCATAATCGAGCAGGCTGAGGCCGTTGAAGGGCATCTTCATGGAGCGGCTCTTGTCAATGAGGCAATACACCTGCTGCGAACGCTCGTCCTCGTACTGGTTGACCATGAGCTTGCTCTGGCGGCTGGTGGCCTTCCAGTTGATGCTGCGGTAGTCGTCGCCAAGCACGTAGTTCTTTATCTGGTCGAACTCGTAGCTGTGGCCGATGCGCCTGATTTTGCGAAGCCCATCCGTTGCCGTCACCCGGTTGAAGGCCAACAGTTCATAGTGCTTCATCTGCACGACCGAAGGGAAAACCGGCACGTCCATCGGCTGGGCCGTTTGGAAGCGGCGTTGCACCAGCCCCAGTCGTGTCTCTGCGAAAATATTGGCCACACCAAAACCGTACTCGCCACGGGTGAGTGGCCTCAGCTCGTAAGCCAGGGAACGCTGCGTCCCAGCCTCCAAGTCCAGCCGCTGCTCGAAATCCCTGACTTGGAACTGCATCGGCAACTCGTCCACCACCGTCAGCCGCAACGGGCGGGGCGAGTGGTTCTTTATGTCGAGCAGCACCTTGTTTTCATCACTGAGGGAAAGCAGGGCGGGCAGTTTGCGCTCCGCCGTCACGCTTATTTTCTTGCCAAAAAGCAAGGTCAAATCCACCACGCTCAGCAAGGCCGCCAAGCAGAAAAATGCAATGGCCATCGGGTACAGTACGGGCATTGCATAGCCCAACACAAACAGCACCGTGGCCGAGCCAAAGAGGTAAAAAAAACGGTTGGAGAGGTAAAGGCTGCGCATCAGTTGGTTTAAATTGGAGCAAAATAAAGGAAAATGGGCCAGATTATGGTTCTATCATAAAATCGGCAAAACTACCTTGTGACATTCATTGAACCACAAGGGTAATAACCCTGCTCACTGCCGCACCACCCGCTCATACACCGTCCTCGACTCCGTTACAATCGCAAACGAGTAAACCCCCTTTGGCAGAAAGCCCACCTCCACAAGGGCGATATGCGTTTCGGGATAGACGACCCGCTGCCAGCGCCTGCCCTGCTGGTCGAAGATGCTGATTTCCCGGATGGTCTCCCGCTCAATGGCCACACTTAGTTCATGACCGTTGATGGGATTTGGGTACACCTTCACCTCCTGCACCTGCTCAAAATCAACATGAAGGATGTCGAAATAAGTCTCCTTTCCGTCGAAGGCCATTTCCTTCAAGCGGTAATAATTGGTGCCAGCAGTTGGGAAGGGGTCGGTGGCCTGGTAAAGTAGTGGCTCGTAGCTCGTGCCCGTGCCATTTTGCCGGGAGATGGTTGTCCATTTCAGGCCGTCGGTGCTTTTTTGGAGCACATAAAAACTGGTGTTCACCTCTTGCGCTACCTCCCAGTAGAGGCGCACTACTTCCTGTTCTACCCTTGCATAAAAACGGGAAAGCTCGATGGGCAGCAACACGTCGCAAACAGTGCCCCCAGTGCCGTTCGTGGTAGTGCCGGAGGGGCATTGGTCGCAGACGGTTTGCCCTGAATTGGCCGCATAATAACCCACGGCGCACTCAATGCAGGCAGTCTGTCCGGGCAGGTCTTGGTAGTGGCCGGGGGTGCAGTTGTCGCACGAGGCTGCACCCGCAACTGGCTGTACGGTGCCGGGCAGACAGTCGGGACAAAACGTTGAACCATATTGGTCTTGGTAACTGCCAGGCGTGCAGTCGTTGCAGAAAGTGGCGCCAGGGTTGGCTTGGAAAGTACCAGGCAGGCAGTCCTGGCAATTACCTGACCCAGACGTAGATTTATAGGTGCCTGGATCACAATCCAGGCAATTGGAGGCACCGGGGTCGAGCGCATAAGTGCCGGGAGGGCAGTCAATGCAAAATGTTCCGCCAGGGGCGGGCTGGTAAGTGCCTGTCGGGCAAGCGATGCAGGTCGAGGCACCCCCCGAAGGCTGGTAACTGCCGGCATCACAGTTGTCGCAGGAGGTTTGGCCGGTGTTCGCCGCATAGGTGCCAGGGCTGCAATTATCACAGGAGCTTGCCCCGGCACCGGACTGGTATTGCCCTGCGGGGCAATCGTCGCAAATGGCTTGGCCTGCATTGGCAGCATAAGTGCCAGGGTTGCAATTGTCACAGGAAGTCGCACCCGCGCCGGACTGGTATTGCCCAACGGGGCAATCGTCACAAACGGATTGGCCTTGGTTGGCGGCATAGGTTCCTGGGCTGCAATTGTCGCATGTAGTGGCGCCAGAGTTGACTTGGTATTGTCCGGCAGGACAGTTGTCGCAGGAGATGGAACCCGCATTCGGTTGGTATTGCCCTGCCGGGCAATCAACGCAATTGTAGCCCATGCCGTTGCCATTGTCGGGGTCGTAGGTGCCGGCTGGGCATTGTATGCAAAACACCCCGTCAAAATACTCGCCGGGCGAGCAGGGCTGGGCAATAGCGGCTAAACTTCCCAATTGGAAAAGCAAAAATGCGAGTACGATTTTCGAATGCATGACTGTTTTGATTTGATGAAATGGCAGGGGATTAAATCCAAAACCAATGCAAATTCTGCAGCCTTTCAATGCCAAACCGGGCAATGTTCTGAACACCTAAGATTTCGTAAACGAAAAGGGCGATTTGTAGTCATTAAAAAATAACTCCCCTCCCTCATGTGCCGCCTCACCGCTAAACTATTTAACGGGCCGCTACTCCCAGAAAGGGCGAAACGGGAATTTTGCTTTGCAAAATTTTCGTTTCGCCCTAAAAAATCTTCTCGGCGGCTGGCAGCTCCGCCGCCAGCCGCCGAGAAGATTTTTTTAGGTGCTGCAAATTGGTTTTATACTGGGGCAAAAACCAATTTGCAGCACCTGCGAGGGGTCCCGCCTTCCGGCGATGTGTGTGAAACTTGGAAGTTCGCTCCACAGAAATTGTAAAGGAACGCTTATTTTTTGCCGATACTTTGTGTAGCCCTTTGCCCAAATGGGGGCCATATTTGCACCAGAAAACTGGTACACGGTTGAAAGATTCCAGCATCCATACGACCATTTGTATTGTCGGTGCAGGCCCAGCGGGGACCTACGCCGCACTGAACTTGGCCAAGCAGGGCATCCCCTCCCTGCTGGTTGACAAGGCCGTTTTCCCAAGGGACAAGGCCTGTGGCGAATCGCTCCCCTCCGGCACGATGCGCTGCCTCCACCGATTAGACCCGGCACTGTTGAATGACCCCGTTTTCACCAACGCAAGGCAGGTGGTGAACGGGGTCAGGTTGTATGCCTACAACGGCAACAACTTCTACCTGCCTTTCCGGTCAGAAGGCAATATTGCCCTCGGCATTGATTCCAGCATCGGCATCAGGCGCCTGGATTTCGACAATTACCTGCTGGACTACGCCAAAAAACAACCGCTCATACAAGTAATGGAGGGAGTCCATGTGCAAACGGTCGAGCGGGTCGGCGGCGGCCTACTGCTCACCGACAAGGAAGGCAACTGCCGCATCCAGACCGACCTGCTGGTGGTGGCCAACGGCTACAATTCCCGCCTCGTGCGGCAACTCAGCGACTGGGATTGGGACGGCGAAACGGATGCCTGCGGCATCACGGCCTTCTACCGGAACGTGGAGGGCATCTCCGACGCCGACACAGCGGAGGCATTCCTTTTGGATGAACTGAAGACGGGGGCGATGTACGTCATGCCCGTCGGCAAAGGGGTGGTGAACGTGAACATCGCCATCCGTAATGATGTGCGCAAGGACTACGGCATCAACCTGCGGGAGACCTTGAACGAGGTGCTGGCCACCCATCCCGTTTTGAAAAAACGCTTCGCAAATGCCGAACCGCTCGGAAAGCCGATGGGGAGCGGCTACCACCTCGGCACTCGAAAGCGGCCTGTGAGTGGCGACAACTTCCTGCTGGTGGGTGATGCGGGCGGCTTTAACGACGCCCTGACCGCCAACGGCATCGCCCATGCAATGGAGAGCGCCGATATTGCCGTCAGGCACATCCTGAAAAATTGGGAAGCAAAAGATTTCAGCGCTGCAACGCTGATAGCATACGACCACGATGTTTACCGCAAGTTCCGGCAAAAGCGGCAATTGGGCTTTATGGCCACCCCCATGATGACCCACCCGAAGCTGTTCAGGCGGTTCGCCAACCTCACGTTTGGCTTCAGCGGCGGCAGCGAAACGCTCGGCAAACTGATGTATGCGAAGAATGTCTGGCGGGTTTTGGCTTCGCCAAGGTTTCATTGGGGCATCCTAAAGATGGTTTGGGGGCAGGTCATGGAAGGCTTCAAGTCAAGGCTGGGCTGGGCAGGGAGCAATGGGGCTTGAAAGGTGCTGCTTCGCCGGAAGGCAAGACTACTAAGGGTGCTGCAAAATGGTTTTTTGCCTTAGCAAAAAACCATTTTGCAGCACCTAAAAAATACTTCCGGCGGCTGGTGGCGGAGCCACCAGCCGCCGGGAAGTATTTTTTAGGTTGGAACGAAAATTTTGCTTCGCAAAATTTTCGTTCCAACCTTTCCTGAGACCTGAGACGCACAAAAAGGAGCATTTTTCTTTAGGGTGTTCCGTCGCTTTGAATATTTAAACAGCGCTGCAAATGTATCCTTTGAGCATATCTACCGTATCCCGCACAATGCGGCTAAGCTGCTGAAAGGACATCCCGGAACTCCCTATTTTTACTTTCAATTTTGAAAAATTCAATCCAATGAGAAAATCATTTTACCATTACCTGCTCGTAGGCGTTGCAGTTTTTGGCCTTGCCGCCTGCGGCAACAAACCCGCCGAGCCAGTCGCTGAGGCCCCTGCTGAAAAGGAAGTCCCCGTCACTGAAATGCCAGAAGGCACTGGGGCCACTGCCCCACCCACCACTCCCGAACAGGCGGCATATGAAGAATATGCTGCGTTTTATGAAGGCATCCTGCCCTGTGCTGACTGCGACGGCATCAAGGTCACGTTGCTTTTGAACGCCGATAGGTTCAGGGGCTATCTTTGGAAAGAAGAGAAGCTTGGCAAAAGCGATGCCCCCATCATGGAAAGGAATGGCACTTGGGGCGTCAACAATGACGTAATCGGCCTGTCGTATGGCTCTGACATCGTGAAATACCAGGGCAGTGAGAAAGGGCTGCTGCAGTTGGACAAGGACGGCAACCCGATGGATGCCAAGCGGTATTTTTTGAAGAAAATATGAGCATGGTTCGGTGCAAACTTTGTTTAAGTATCAATTAAAAAATAACTTCTCTCTTTTTTCGGCGGCATAGCCGCCGAAAAAAGAGAGAAGTTCCCGTTTTCGGCCAGCCGGAGGCTGGCCGAAAACGGGAACTTATTTTTTAAGCGTTACCAAGCTTGCCGTGTATCTAAAGGACGTTTTTTGCATTTTGATGCAAAAACGTCCTTTATGAAACATAGCCTGTTGCTCTCGCTGCTTTTCGCTGCTGCGCAAACCTTCGCACAAGCTCCCAACCTCGTACTGAACCCCAGCTTCGAGGACTTCAAGCCCGGCAAAACCTATGCTGCCTGCACTTGGGGCACAGGGCCGTTGGCTTTCACGAATCCGCTGCAAAACTGGAACACCTTCCCCGATTGTACCCCCGACCTCGTGGTCTGGAAAGACAGTTGCCACTTCCCCAAACCCCATACAGGGAACAATGCCGTCGGTCTTATTACCTACCTGCCCGCCATTGATATGGGCAAAAGCATTGATTTTCATGAGTTTATACAGGGCCGATTGGCGAAGCCGCTCGTAAAAGGCAAGGAATATACTTTTGCTTTTTACATCCAATGGGGCAAGGCAGCGGGCGAGCGGCACATCCGAAACCTGAACCAAGGCGTACATGCCGAGGCGGTGATTCCCTTGGCGGCGGGGAGCCTTGGGGTATGGTTCACCGATTACGAGGAAAGGACCATGACGCTCGACGTGGCCTTCCCGCAACTCGTTTGGTACGACCCCATCGAAACTAAGCCAGGGGAGTGGCTGCTACTGAGCAAAACCTTCAAAGCGGACAGGGCCTATACCCACTTCACCATCGGCAATTTTACCAACGACAACAACACGGCGACCAACCTGTCCAACAACGAGGAAGTGACCAATTATAACCTGGAAACGAAGAATTGGCAGCTAAAAAAGCGCAGGGTCGGGTATTACCTACTCGACGATTTTTGGCTGGGGGAAGGGCCTCCACCTGCACCTGCCATCAGCGTGGCGGAAGCATTAAAAAACAGCAATGCCTATACTTTTAAAAACGTTGTTTTTGAAACTGGCAAATGGGATTTAATGCCCAGCTCCATGCCCGAAATAAATGCATTATTGGATTATCTAAAAAACAACCCCAGCCTGAGCGTTGAAATCGGTGGCCACACGGACAATGTGGGGGATGAAGAAACCAATAGAAACCTCTCGGAAAAACGGGCTGAGGCCGTCGCCAATTATTTGATTTCCAATGGGATAGGCACTAAAAAGGTCATTGCCAAAGGCTATGGTGAGCGCCAGCCGGTCGCCTCCAATGGCGATGAAAATGGGCGGTCAATGAACAGGCGGGTGGAGTGCAGGGTGAATAAATAAAAACCTTAAAAACTGTCGTATTTGCGCTTCATCAACAGATTTGGCCTACTACAAAATTCGCACTTTACCTGCTCACCACTATTTTCCTTGTCAAAATCCCATTATCTGCATTAAGCATAACCAAATAAACCCCATCCGGCTGTGCCGAAAGGTCAAAATCGAACCTACTGTTGGCCGAGTTGGAAGCGGTGCGCTGCACAAGGCGACCCCAAGGGTCAATGATGGAAACCTGCAAAGCCGATATCTGCTCCATCACGGCTTCCACCGTGAATTTCCCCGCCGTCGGGTTTGGCGAAATGGCCAGCGATTGCAGCGATTTTATGCCAGCAATGCCGGAAAGCACGTCCACAGAATCAATGGCCCAACAGAAGTTGGCATCGGTGGCCACCACCGAATAGGCCCCACTTGGCAGGCCGATGACGGTCGGCGTCGTCTGCCCCGTTGACCAGAGGTAGGTGTAAGGCGGCAGGCCGCCAGCGGCCGTGGCTGTGGCGCTGCCATCGCCATTGTCCATGGCGGTGACGGTCGGTTCGTTCGGTGCAAAATTCACCAGCAGCGAATCCTCCGAAATACTGCAAATGGAGCCGAGGGGGTCATTTATATTGTCGTAAACCACATGGCGGATGCTCCAAAGCCCCTCCAGCCTTGGCAGGCCCTCACTGCTCAGAATGCCGTTCAAATCGCTGTTGTATTCAATGGTAAAATCAGCGTCCTCCAAGATAAACCCACCACTGACGCCCCCCGTCCCACCGGGTGCATCGCTGAAAAGCCAGCCGCTGGCGCCTCCATCTGGCACTTGCAGGTTGGTGGCATCCACGGAAGCGATGAAATGGTTGAGGGGACCACAGACGGGATATATATTGCCCGTAAAGTTAAGTGCGCCAGCCTCACATGCCGTGGCGGGGCAGTCTGCCCCACCCAGACAGGTCAGTGCAGGATAGCCGTTGTTGGTAAAGGTGTAAATGCCGCCGCCACAATCGCCCGTTGAGTTGATGGCAATCAAATAAGTACCGCTTTCGGAGGCTGTCCAAGTGATGGTGCAGCCGTCGCCGTCACCGGGGCCAAAGGCGTCCACCTGCCCGCTTGGGGCAATGATGGTGAACTCCGGCACCCAGTTCCCCGCCCCAGGGCCGTCACAGATATTGAAGGCATAAGTGCCGCCAGCAATGAAATTGTCAACCTGGTACGCCTCCGATGCCCATACCTGAAAATCCGTGAACGAATAGGTCGGGCAGCCAGTGCCATCGTCGCAGGGCGCACCGCCGAATTCATTGTTGAAAGTGGGCCAACCTTCGCCATTCGCCGGGCTTGACCAGGTCAGGCAAGGCTCCAGTTCGGCAACTGCCATAAACGAATCCGACATCGAACAGCCGCTCTCGTCGGTCACTGTGACCGAATAAGTCTCGCCGTTCACCAAGCCATTGGCCGTTTGCCCGGTTTGCCCATTTGACCATTGATAAGTGTAATTGCCGTTGGCAGGCGAAGGCTGCGCCGTGGCCGAGCCGTTGGCAATATTGATGACGTTCACCGATTGCAGGGCAGAGAAATTGATGACCAACGAGTCCGTGGAAAAATCGCAGATACTGCCACCGGGGTCGTCAGGGTCGTTGTACGTGGCCACATACACCACCCAAATACCTGCAAATTGGTCGAGGTTGTTGGCGCTCAATATTCCGCCAAGGTCGGCGTCAATCTCAAAGGTGTCAGGCGTATTGTAAAAAAGGAAACTCGTCTGCAGCGCCCCAGTCCCGCCTTGGCTGTCGCTGAAATACAGGCCCTGACCGCCGCCAACTGGTATGGAACCTGGGCGATTGACAAGGGTGTAAGACTCGCCTGCGCAAATGCTGACGGTCGTAGTTGAGTCAATATCCCCGGCTATGCAGTCACCGCAGGGGGTATTGCCAAGGCAGGTCAGCGCCGGGAAGCCGTTGTAGTTGAATTCATTGGGCGAAACGCCACAGAAACCTGCCTCGTTGATGACGATGAGGTAGGTGCCGCTCTCGGTTGCCGTCCAGGTGATGGTGCAACTGTCGCCGTCGCCGGGGCCGAAGGCGTCCACATGGCCACTGGGGGCGATGATGGTGAACTCGGGCACCCACGAGCCAGCCCCGATACCGTTGCACATGCTGAACGCATAAGTGCCGCCTTCGATGAAATTGTTGATGGAATAGGCTTCCACAGCCGTGACGCCGAAATCGTCAATCTCATAGAAGGGGCAGCCCGTACCATCGTTGCAGGGGGCACCGCCGAATTGGGTATTGAAGTCGTTCCAGCCGGTGGTTGGCGTCGGGTTTTGCCACGACGTGCATTGGGCCACAGCCCGATGTGAGTAGGATGCGAGGAGTAGCGTAGCCAATGCGGCCAGCAAGTGTAATCGATTTTTCATGGTGATGATAATTGTTGGTGACTGGCAATGGGGTTAAGCGACTTTCAGCTTCCGTCTGGCCTTTCATGGCCAAACGGAGTTTTCGGACAGGTTCAATTGCAGGTTGTTATGAGCCGCAAATTAGGAAAAAACCATTTTCACTCAAAATAACAATACCTTAGCCCGAAATTGCACTGCATGAAAGTAATGAAACAAAAAAATTGCATACCAATTTGGCTCTGTGTGTTTTCAGGGTTTTTCTTCCCAGCCGCAGCCGCAACTTCCTCCGCAAGCGTTGGTCAACCTACGGTGCAATTTGCGCAGCCAAAAGAACCGCACTCCGGCAATACGCTGCACTTTTCAAACCCGCCCTCCCCTTCTGGGGATAAAAAGACGGACGGTCTTGCTATCGCAGTGCTGGTAAGCGGCATCCTCAGTTTCCTACTTTTTTTCCCGATAAAACTCATTTATGGCTTTTTGATATTGGGCGCTGCCACCCTCGTGATGGGCATTTTTGCACTCCGCAAGCTCCGACGCCGACCAGACCTTGGCGGTAAATGGATGGTGTGGCTTGGCATGGGCATCGTGGTGCTTACCGGGTTGTTCTTGGGGTTGGTTTTTTATGCTTTGAGCCTTTTGTAAGCAAGGTTAGCATCATTGCTTAACAACCCGCTCCACTGTGCTCCCGCCTGTCCATTGCGACAGCACCAGGTAAATCCCGTTTTGCAAAGAAGCCATATCAATGGCCGCCCCATTGGCAGCCAAAACCTGCTTGCCCGCCGCATCGAAGACAGTAATACGCTCCACTGTTTTTACGGAATAGACCCACCCAGAGGTTGGGTTGGGATAAAAATTTGGTGCTGCCGCAATCGTTTCTTCCGTTGCCGACACCTCGCCGAACTCATAAGCCCCAATGTCAATCGCATTTCCTACGACTTGTCGCTGTACATCCGCTAATGGGTGGATATAGGAAAAATCAGGCGTAAGCGAAAGGCCGCTGGCCAAAGGCGGCAGACTCGTACCTGCGTCAATGGCGGGCGAAGTGGGCAGTAGGACATAGTCGTAATTCGCTTCATCAGCCAGGCCAGCAGCCGATAAGTCTGGCAAAAGCAGGTTGGTCAATTCCGTCGTGGCAGTGCCGTTTATTAGCGTGGCAGTCCCCGTGTGGGCGAAGATGTTGTTCGAGACATTGACCACCTGCGAGCCATCTTTTACATCCAAAAACAGGGTGTTCCCTGGCCTTCGGCTGACACAGGTATTGTTCACAAAATAGAATTCATGCGGGCCTTCATTGCTCAGCCCCTCCAGCCCGTAGCCTACGAGGTTGTTGTTTTCGGATTGCGGGCCTTCCATCAGCAGGTTGCCCATCACGATGCTCAGGCCGCCATTGGGCAGGTCAATCAACCGGCTGGACTTGCCATCGGCTTCGTCCATGATGCGGTTGCAATAGATGAGGTTCTCCTTCGCCCTCGATTTCAGGTTGTGGCCGACGATGGCATGGTGGGAATAGTTGAAACGAAAAGTCAGTTTGTCCACATGGCCGACATAGACGTTGTGGGTGTAGCCGTCGCCATAGCCTGATTCGGCGAACTCGGTGTATTCAATCAAAATCTCACCCGCATTGGGGTTGGAGGTAAGGATGCCGTTCTGGTTGTGGTGAAAATAGCAGCGGCGGACAGTCATACCCGTGCCATCGAGGCGGATGCCAGCGCCGTTCTGGTCGGGCACGGCGGCCCCGCTGAACTCGATGTCCTCCACCGTGATGTCGTTACCCGCCAACACCCAGATGCCCTTGCCCCAGATGTACTGGCCATCGGCCACCAGATGCGGCCTGCCGCCTATGCCCCGGATGACGAGGTTGTTCCGCTGCCAAACTGCCAAACTGGCCGTACCCGTGTAGGTCGCCACCTCGATTTCGATGGTGTCACCGTCCTGCACTACGTTGGCATTGTAGAGGGCGTTGGGGCTGGTGTACGTGTCGTTTGGCCCGATTCGATGGGTCGTGGCATGCATAGCCATTGCGGAGCAGAAAAAGCAAAGAAAGGATAAGCAATTGATTTTCATTGCGTTGCAATATTTTTTATCTTGATGATTGTTTTTCCCGGACAGCTTTCCGAAAGTTGAGAACTTTCGGAAAGCTGTCCGGGAAAAGCAATTATCAAGTGACAAAAACCAAACCTCAATAACCCAAAGCCGACAAACCTACCTCTTTTACGCACCCCGCTTCGCAAGTTGCAAACAATCAACATATCTTCACCGCAAAACAACCGACCATGCTAAGAACGACCCTCCTTTTCTTGCTCCTCATGCCCTTGTTTGCGCTGGCGCAAAACCAGCCGTTTGAATACAAGGAAGCGCTCGACCAGCCGTACATGTCCGTCAACCCGAAGCACCGCCGCACCTCCCCACCCTATCGGCTGGATGGCACGGCCTTCAGCATCCGCCAAGTGAATGTGGACGCCGCCGGGATGAACATCCTCAACGACGCCGCCAATGAGCCGAGCCTCGTCATTGACCCCACCAACCCGCAGCGCATGGCCATCGGTTGGCGGCAGTTCGACACCATTGCCAGCAATTTCCGGCAAGCGGGCGTCGCCTTCTCCTTCGATGCGGGTGAAACTTGGCAGAACCAAACCCCCATCGAGCAGGGGATTTTCCGCTCCGACCCCGTGTTGGACAGCGACACGGAAGGCAATTTCTTCTACAACAGCCTGAGCAATACCACGGGCGATTACCTGTGTCATGTGTTCAAGTCCGAGGCGGGCAGCAATACCTGGGGCAGCGGTGTCTTCGCCCAAGGCGGCGACAAACAATGGATGGCCATTGACCGCACGGGCACTGGCACGAACGGCAACGTTTATGCTTTTTGGAAAATGGGCATCTCCAGTTGCGTCGGTGGTTTCACCCGCTCGCTGGACGGCGGCGAGTCCTACCTGCCTTGCGAACTGCTCGTGGACGACCCCGTGCGAGGCACTTTGGTCGTCAGCCCGGCGGGCGAACTGTATGCCTGCGGCAGTTCTGCCAACAGCTTCGTGGTACTGAAATCGAGCCAGCCGGGTGCCCCCACGTTCGAGTGGGACCAAGTCATCAGCGTGAACCTCGGCGGTTCATTGTCTTATGGCACCGGCCCGAACCCTGGCGGCATGCTGGGGCAGGTCTGGGTGGACGTGGACAACTCCGGCGGCCCCAACCAGGGCTTCGTTTACCTGCTGGCCACCGTCAACAACGGCAACGACCCCGCCGACATCATCATCGCCCGCAGCACCGACGGCGGCCTCACCTGGGGAGAACCCATCCGCATCAACGACGATGGGATTGACGGCAACTGGCAGTGGTTCGGCAGCCTGAGCGTGTCGCCCACGGGCCGCATTGACGTGACTTGGTTCGATACCCGTGACAATCCCGGCACTTTCCTTTCCCGGCTTTATTACAGCTACTCCGAGGACGGCGGCCTCACCTGGTCGCCCAACGAGGCCCTGAGCGATGCCTTCGACCCGCACCTTGGCTGGCCCCAGCAGAACAAACTTGGCGACTACAACCACCAGCGCTCCGACAGCCTCGGCGCCCACCTTGCCTGGGCCGCTACGCTGAATGGCGAGGAGGATGTTTTTTACAGCTATATCCAGCCCAATTATGTGTCGGGAAGCCATGCTGTTGCTGCGCAACAAAACAGCGTGAGCGTGGCACCCAACCCGTTTTCGGGCAGCACGAGTTTCCGCTTTTCGATGAAAAAACCGGGGCATGTGCAGGTCGTGATTGTGGATGCCCTTGGGAGGGTGGTGGATGATTTGGATGCTGGTTACTTGGGAGATGGAGAGCAGGTGATTGAGTGGGGGGATGGGCGTGAAGCGGGGCTTTATTTTTATCGAATAACATTGGATGGCGCCACCTTGGGCGCTGGTAAATTGCTCAAAACCAACTGATGGATTTGGACGGCCTGGAGGCGAATACTTCATTTCCAAAATTGACTATTCTCACCGAAAAGGTACACTGAATCGGCCTTTACCGTCTATATTTGGCCCAAAACAAACCTTTCCCTTAATGGTAAATTTGAAGAACATCCAGACCGAAGTGGACGCCAGTTATCTCTACGAACTGCTTGCCCAGCATGAGGAGGACGAGAACGTGGCCAGTGTTTTCCGACAAATGAGTGAGATTGAGAAAGGCCACGCCGAGGCATTCATGCGAAAAAACAACCTCGATGCGACGAAGCTGCCGCCACCATCCAGCCGGGCGAAGGTGTTAAAGGCCATCGGAAAACTGGCAGGTTACGATTACATCTTAGGGGTTTTACTTGACACTGAAAAGAGCATTTCATCGTCCATGCTCGGCGCTCGGCGCAAAGGACAATCTCCAACCTCCATCTCCGACACCGCTCACGTCACTATCCTTAAAAACATCCTTAGCAATGGTGCGAATATTTCCGGCTCCAACCTTGCGAGGTTTGAGAAGCGGCACCGTTCGGTAGGCGGCAATGCACTGCGGGCAGCCGTGCTTGGAGGCAACGATGGCCTGGTATCCAATTTCAGCTTGGTCATGGGCATCGCTGGAGCCACCAACGGCCAAAGCGAGGTCTTGTTGACGGGCATTGCGGGCTTAATGGCTGGTGCTCTGTCCATGGCCCTCGGAGAATGGATTTCGGTGAAAAGCTCGCAGGAACTTTATGAAAACCAGATGCAACTGGAAATGGAGGAACTGGAAACGAACCCAGAGGGCGAGGAAAAGGAACTGGCCCTGATTTACCAATCCAAAGGCATCCCAATGGAGCAGGCCCGACAAATGGCCAAGGACATCATTTCCGACAAAGAGAATGCCCACAATATCTTAATCAAAGAGGAACTGGGCATCAATGCCGAAGACTTAAAAGGCTCGGCGATGGAAGCAGCCATTACATCGTTCGTACTTTTCGCTGTGGGTGCAATTATCCCCGTCATCCCGTTTTTCTTTTTCGGTGGAATGCAGGCAGTCTTGTTGTCAACAATACTGAGCGGGTTGGGACTGTTCTTGATAGGTGCGGCCATCACCTTGTTCACAGGTCGGAGTGTTTGGTTCTCCGGCATTCGGCAGGTGGTGTTCGGCTTGGCAGCGGCAGCCATTACTTTTGGAATAGGAAAACTGATAGGGGTCTCAGTGGCGGGATAAGACCTTAGTTCGTCTAAAACCACAACGATTTCCCCCAAAAATCCCGTACCATTGCCCCAAATTTCATCAAAAACAAAAAAAAGCGCAACCATGTCAAGACTAACTCCTTTCGCAAGAATCCTCATCGTACTGGTCCTCGTGGCGGCCATATTCTTTGGTGTGAAGAAGTTCTTCCCCGGCGTCATAGGCGGCGGCGACACTGCCACCACCACCGAGGATACCACTGCCCCACCTGCCGACGATGCCACTACTACCACTGGCACGGAAACGACCACCCCTACCGACAACAGCGGCGGCACTGCAACGACCACCCCCAGCTTCAGCTACACGGCCCCAGAGCCAGTGAACGGCAAGAAGCTGGGCGTGGTGGAACTGGGTGCCACGGGTTTTAACTCGTTCATCATCAACGTGGATGCCCAAAAGAACTGGAAGCTGGAAAAAGCTGACTACGGCAGCAGCCTCCTTTACGAGAGCATGACTGATGATGCAGAAGTGACGGCTGGCTTGAAAAACTATATCTCCAATATGCTGGCCTTTGGCGTGGGCGGCAAGGACATCCACTTCGTCATCAGCTCTGGTGCGCAAAAGGTGGAGGAGACCAAGAAAATCATTGCTGCACTCAAGAAAATGAAATACTTCGTGAACACAGTGACACCAGAACAGGAAGGCCAGTTGGCGCTCAAATCGGTGCTGCCCGCTAACTACAACGACAAGGCTTTCGTGGTGGACATCGGCTCTGGCAACACGAAAATATCCTGGATTCAGGGCAGTTCGGTCATCGGGAAGGAAGCCTACGGTGCGAAGTACTTTCAAAAGAACATCACCGACGATGCCGCCTACCAGAACGCAGCAGCGATGGCCAAAGGCGTGCCTTCCGGGCTGCGTGGCACCTGCTTCATCATCGGTGGCGTGCCGTTCGAGCTGGCCAAGCAGGGCCGCAACGGCAAGGAGCGTTACACCGTGCTGAAAGCCCCCGGCGACTACAAGGCCGAAGGCGATAAGCAGAAGGCGGGCCTCAACATCTACAAGGCCATTGCCGATGCAACGGGCTGCAAGGAGTTCGTGTTCGACTGGGACGCCAACTTCACGATTGGGTTCTTGCTGACGCTGTAAATAGCTTTCTGCATAGCATGAAACTACAAAGGCCAACCTGCACAGGTTGGCCTTTGTAGTTTTACCACAACCCAAACCTCTACCCCATTCCGCCCTCCATCTATTTTTTCCCACCGTCCAACGACTTAACACCTCCTCCAACGCAACGAAATTTCATTTCGAGGCATTATTAATCGGCAAACAGCTAAAACCCTTTGCCTATCTTTGCGCCGCAAAATTCCAAATAAGATTTTTTTAGGGTTTAGAGGGTTTAGGGAGTTTAGAAGGTTTAGTCAGTGACTGGCTAAACCTTCTAAACCCGCTAAACCTCCTAACCCTTCACTATTCATCGAACTACACTAACATTCCACCATGTCAAAAGTAAAACCTGCTACTGGGAAACTCGGCATCCTGACCCCTGGGATGGGCGCCGTCGCCAGTACCTTCATGGCGGGCGTCATCGCCGTCAACAAGGGCCTCGCCAAGCCCATCGGTTCCGTTTCGCAAATGGGCGACATCCGCCTCGGCAAGCGCACCGACAACCGTAACCCCCTCATCAAAGACTTTGTGCCCCTTACCAAACTGACCGACATCGTGTTCGGCGGTTGGGACATTTTCGAGGACAATATGTACGAGTCGGCCATCCATGCCAAAGTGCTCGACAAAAACCTACTTGACCAAATCCGCCCCGAACTGGAGGCCATCAAGCCGATGAAGGCTGTTTTTGACCGCAATTACGTCAAGCGCCTCGATGGCCCGAACGTGAAAACTGGTGCCAACAAAATGGAACTTGCCGAAGCCGTGATGGAAGACATGCGCCGCTTCAAGGCCGAGAACGGTTGCGACCGCCTCGTGATGGTTTGGTGCGGTAGCACGGAGATTTATATCGAACCGAGCGAGGTGCATTCCACCATAGAAAAATTAGAGGAAGGCATGCGCAACAACGACCCGAATATCCCGCCGAGCATGGTTTATGCCTACGCTGCGGTGAAAATGGGCGTTCCATACGCCAACGGTGCCCCCAACCTCAGCTGCGACGTGGAGGCCATGGTCGAACTCGCAAAGCAGACCAAAACCCCTATCGCTGGCAAGGACTTCAAGACGGGCCAGACCCTGATGAAGACCGTGGTTGCACCGGGCCTCAAGGTTCGTGCACTCGGCATCCGTGGCTGGTTCTCTACGAACATCCTCGGCAACCGTGACGGCGAGGTGCTTGACGACCCGGACAACTTCAAGTCCAAAGAGGTGAGCAAACTCGGCGTGCTGGAAGAAATCCTGAAGCCAGAGGAAAACCCCGACCTATACGGCGACCTATACCACAAGGTGCGTATCAATTACTACCCACCTCACGGTGATAACAAGGAAGGTTGGGACAATATTGACATCTTCGGCTGGTTAGGCTATCCGATGCAAATCAAGATTGACTTCCTCTGCCGTGATTCCATCCTCGCAGCACCTATCGTGCTCGACCTCGCCCTGTTCCTCGACTTGGCAAGCCGTTCAGAACTTTATGGCATCCAGGAATGGCTGTCGTTCTACCTGAAGTCGCCGCAAGCCGCCAAGGGCCTCAGCCCAATGCACGACATCTTCCTCCAGAACCAAAAGCTGCTCAACACCCTCCGCCACCTCATGGGCGAGGAATTGATTACGCACTTGGGAATGGACTACTATTACTAATGGTGAATGATGAACGGTGAGTTGTGAATGTTCACCGTTCATCGTTCACAATTCACCGATAAATGTTCTGGAAGTTCATCGCAACCGCCTTTGGCGCAGGCTACTCGCCCGTGGCACCCGGCACGGCTGGGGCGGCGGTGGGGGTACTGATGCACTGGGGGTTGAGCGAGTTGTTGCCGGGGCAGTTCTCCGGCGGATGGCCACAGGCACATTGGTTGCTGGTGGCCATTCTTGTTTTCTTTTTTTTGGGAGTTGTTGCTTCGCAAAAACTGGAGTCGGAATGGGGCCACGACCCCAGCCGAATCGTCGTGGATGAATTGGTTGGCGTATGGGTGGCCATGCTTGGCGTCCCCGTCAACTGGCTGAATTTATTGCTCGCCTTTGGCCTTTTCCGGCTCTTCGATATTTGGAAACCGCTGGGAATCAGGAAGTTCGAGCGGTTGCCCGGTGGCTGGGGCGTCATGCTGGACGATGTGGCGGCGGGCATTGCGGCAGGCCTTCTGCTTCAATTATGGTTGGCATTTAAGCCTTAATTTCACCTCTTTTTTTAGGCTAAAGCTCCGATAATTTTCACGGTTCCAAAGCTCTTTTCCTACCTAACCAGTGAAGCTGTTTAGACTTTCTTGTTTGAGAATTTTTCGTCCAGAAACCTGGAATTTTCGAGGTAATTGCAGGGCTATTGCCGAGGAAATTGCTGGTTTCTGGGCAGGAAAGCGCCATTTTTAGCCAAACGAGGAAAGTCTTCTAAACAGCTTCAGTATCACGCCTCCCTACACAATCTTGTCTTTATCCGATAAATGCTGAGCCGACCTTACCAAACCTAAATTCTGCATGGGCTGGTAAACGAGTGGCACTTGTTCCACCACCACATCGCTCTTGTCCAAGCCGAAGGCTGCCTCATCGGATTGCCCCAGTCTTTTCAAGAAGAAATAGGTATTCAGAATCAGGCCCTCCCGCAAGGCGAACTCATTTTCCACGGAAATAAACTTCTCAATGACCACAAACTTGAAGTCCGGCTCAGGGTTGTACCGGGTCGAGCCATCGGGCCGGATGTGCAGGTTCAGTTCTTTGTTTTTCACCAAATCCTTTACGATGCGCTTGAAGTACAGTTCCACTTTGGGTTGTTGCCGGAAGCCGATGTTAAGGTCAATGCGAATGACCTTGTCGTCGAGCAGTTCCTGTACCTCGTAGTTGAGCGTGTAAGGGTCGGTGGTTCGGTTGATATGAAAAAACCAGAAAACATCTGCCCGTTTTGGCTTTTTAGAAAAAATGGACCTGATGACCTTTTCCTCGATTTGCGTCCTGCGGTCCGCTTTTGTCAAATAGACGAGGTGGGTGCAAAACTTGGGGATATTGTCGTCTTCGCTAAGTTCCGAAAGCATGGTCGTGTGGTTTTTCAAGTCCACGAACTTGACCATCTTGTTGTTGATTTTACGGGCATAGTACCAAGCGTACATGCTCATGAAAATACCTGCTGCCGGAATGATGCTCGGCCAGTTGTGCGCCAGTTTGATGACGTTGGTCACAAAGAAAGCCAGCTCGATGCATAGGAAGAACACCGTCACCATCCCGACCTGCCAAAGCTTCCATTTTTTGATATAATACAGATAATAGCTCAACAAAGCCGTGGTGCAAAGCATGGCCAAGGTGATGAAAAACCCGTAGGAGCCTTCCATGTTGGAGGAGGACTGGAAATAGAGCACGACGAATACACAGCCTATCCAGAGGATATTGTTCACGCTGGGTATGTAAATCTGCCCCTTGGATTCCGTAGGCTGGCGCACGGCCACCCTTGGCCAGAAATTAAGGCTCATGGCTTCGCCAATGAGCGTGTACGAACCGCTGATAAGCGCCTGTGAGGCAATAATGGCCGCTGCCGTGGCGATGGCGATGCCCGGAATCAACCACCAAGCGGGCATGATTTCATAGAATGGATTGCGTCCTTCGAGCAATGGCATGTCTTGGTGCATGAGCCAAGCGGCTTGTCCCAAATAATTCGTCAACAGGCAGGTCTTCACGAAAATCCAAGTAATGCGAATGTTCTGCCTGCCGCAGTGGCCAAGGTCGGAGTAGAGCGCCTCGGCCCCAGTCGTGGCAAGGAACACGGCACCGAGCAACCAAAAACCTTTCGGGTATTGCGTCAGCAGCTTGAAGCCGTAATGCGGTGAAAGTGCCTTGAGGATGTCGGGGTGATGCAATATTTGGGCGAAGCCCAACACAAAAAGCATCGTGAACCATAGAACCATGATAGGGCCAAAAGCAGCGCCCACTTTTTGTGTTCCAAACCGTTGGAAAAAGAAAATCAACGACAGGATGACGATGACGATGGGCACGGTGGGCAGGTGGGGCATTACTTTCTCCAGCCCCTCCACCGCCGAGGCAACCGAAATGGGCGGCGTGATGATGCCGTCGGCCAAGAGCGTGGTAGCGCCGAGTATGGTCGGTATGGCGAGCCATTTCCCGTGGCGCTTGACGAGGGCGTACAAAGAGAATACGCCGCCCTCACCGTGGTTGTCGGCTTGCAATGTGAGCAGGATGTATTTGAAAGTGGTTTGAAAAACCAGCGTCCAGAACACGCAAGAGACACCGCCATAGACAAGCATTTCCGTGATTTCCCGGTCATGGATGATGGCCTTGAGTACGTAGAGTGGGCTGGTGCCGATGTCTCCGTAGATGATACCAAGTGCGATGAGGAGCGTGGCGGCGGATACTTTTTTTGCGTCAAGCATTTTTTCGAGCAAGTTTAGTGGCGGTTAAACTTGCGTGAAGCGATTGACAATCAATCATTTGTGAAATTCACCCAATTTTAACCACCTCGTTTTGCCATTTTTTGCAAAACAAAGCGGCAAAGGTGAAGACCTGCTCAACACTGCACCCAACAAATGGTATAAGGATTTTATAAAGATTTTCGAAAAGCCTCCTGGTTTCAAACTAATGAATGCTTCAATTTGAACCAAAACCTGCTGCCAGACCCCAGTTCACTTTCCACGCCAATACTGCCTCGCTGCGCCTCTATGAACTCCTTCCCAATGGCCAAAGCCAAGCCAATGCCCTGTTTTTCGCTGCCCGGCACCCGGAAGTAGCGCTCAAAAACCCGGTCCTTGTACTGCGGCTCGATGCCCCTGCCAAAGTCCTGCACCGAGAACCGGACCTCGCCGTTTTCCCGCTTGATTTCCACGATGACCTCGCCGTTTTCGGGGGAATAACGGATGGCGTTCACCAAGAAATTGACCAATACCCATGCGGTTTTGTCGGTGTCGGCTTGGAGTGGGGGCAGGTCGTCGGCTATTTTTACGGTGATTTTGACCTGCTTTTGGGCCGCCTGATTTTTCACGGTTTCGAGGGCATATTCCATCATCTCCCCGATGTTCAATTCATGGGGCGTGACGGCGATATTGCCCGATTCCACCTGCGAGAGGCTTTGCAGTGTGCCCGTTATTTTTAGCAGCCGCTCGCTTTCTTCCCGCATCGCCAAAAACTGCTGCTTTTCTTCGGAAAGCGGCGTTTCAGATGGCATGTTCTCCAAGGTTTTCAAAGTGGCGATGATGGAAGAAACGGGTGCCCGCAGCTCGTTCGATACCGTGCGTAAGAGGTTGGTTTTGGCGAGGTCGAGGGTTTTCAGGGCGGTGATATTTTTGAGCAAAATCACGTCGCCAAGGTGGCGGGCCTCCCTTTCGCCCGTGGGGGCAAGGCTCACCGGGACGATTTCCTTTTCAAAATAGCTTTCTTGGCCATCGGCGTAGATTTTCAGGGCTTCGGACTTGTTGCCCGCAGCGGTGGGCGGCTCGATGATGTCCTTCACCAAGGAGCGCATCAGGTCGTTGTGCTTGGCCACGTCTTGGGCATGGTGGCCGATAAGTTCGCCTTGTTTCAGGTTCACCAATTTGAGGGCCTGTTGGTTGGCGAAAATGACCCGCTTTTTTTCGTCCAAGCCGATAATTGGCTCCTGCATATTGTTGATGAGCGTTTCGATGCGCTTTTTCTCGTTCAGGATTTTGGACAAATTACTGCTCTCGTATTCCTGCAATTTGGCCGCCATCGTGTTGAACGCCTCCGCCAAGTCGCCAAATTCGCTGCCCGACTTGAAATGTACCCGCTGGTCGTATTTCCGCCCGGCTATCTGGCGTATGCTTTCGGTCAATTCCCTTATCGGATTCGCAATATTGCCCGGCATATTTACCATTAAAACAAAGGCAATAATAAAGCATAAGGCTCCCGCAATCCCTATCCAAACAATGGACTCGTCCGCCGTCAATTCCGCCGATTTGCTCTTGTGCTGAATCGCCTTCATATTCAGGTGCATTATTTCGATTAAATCCTTCCTAATGGACACCGAAAGTTCAGCATTTGAAGGGTTTTTGATTAATTGCTCAAAATCTGCCCGCAGTTTTTCCGTCGCTTCTTTTTCGCCCGATTCGGTAATGTTTTTTTGTTGTTTTACTAGGTTCTCTTGAAAAAAATATATCGCCGTCGTGTCGGCATTTAAATCATCCAATGCGGCAAACATATTGCGCACATAATCCAGCGTATTGTAGTTCGCCTTTAATATGCTTTTCGTCTCCTCCGACAGCTTCCAAATCTGCCGGGCACCGATGGTCGCCAGCAGTACAATCAGTAGGAAAAGCAGGCCAACGCCAAGGGTCAACTTGGTTTTAATTTTCATCACGAAAGAATTACAAGGTCAATATCCGATGCTGCCAATTTGCGCAGCAATTGGTTAAAAACATTGGTGGCAATTATTACCCGAAATAAGCTGATATGCGGTTTTCCAATGCAAATGGTCGTTACCTTCAGTTTTTCGGCTTCTTCCAATATGCTTTCGGCAATATTCGGGCTGTTTACCCGGATGATTTCGCCGCCCATTTCGGTGGCCATTTTGAAATTATTAATCAAATGCCGCTGCTTGTCCAATGGGATTTTGTCGGGGTTTTCACGGGGCGTTTGCACATATAGCACATACCATTTCGAGTTGTAATAATTGGCCAAACGGGCGGTTTTACGGATGACGGTTTTTGCCGTGGCATCGTTGCTGCTGATGCAGGCCAAAAACCGTTCGATGCGCAGCCCGATGTTTCGGGGAATTTCCGTTTCCACCTTCCGCTCCACTTGGGCGGCCACTTCCTTCAGCGCCAGTTCCCGCAGTTGCAGGATATGCTCGGATTTGAAGAAATTGCGGAGCGCCGTCTCCACCTTGTCCGGGGCGTAAATCTTGCCCTCTTTCAGGCGGACAATCAGCTCATCGGCAGTCAGGTCAATGTTCACCACCTCGTCGGCCTGGGCCAGCACCGAGTCGGGCACCCGCTCCTGCACCTCCACCCCCGTGATGCCCTTCACATCCTGGTTCAAGCTTTCGAGGTGCTGGATGTTCACGGCGCTGATGACGCTGATGCCTGCATTGAGTATGTCCAGCACGTCCTGCCAGCGCTTGGCGTTCTTGCTGCCTTCGATATTGGTGTGCGCCAGTTCGTCCACCACCACGATTTCCGGGTGAAGGTTGAGGATGGCCTCCAAGTCCATTTCCTCCAGTTCTTTTCCCTTGTAAAACAAGTTCCGACGGGGAATCACGGGCAATCCTTCGAGCAGCGCCACGGTCTCCTTTCGTCCATGCGTTTCCACGTAGCCGATTTTCACGTCCACCCCATTGCGCAGCAGCGAATGCGCTTCTTGCAGCATACGGTAGGTCTTGCCCACCCCGGCGCTCATGCCGATATAGACCTTGAATTTTCCCCGTTTTGATTGCTTGATTAAATCGAGGAAATATTGTGCATTATGGATTTGCTCAGGCACTTTATTGAAATTGGGAAATTGGGAAATTGGGAAATTGGGCAACCAGCGTCGTAACACCAATTTCCCAATTTCTTAATTTCCCAATTTCAAAAACCTACCGCCAACGCCGTCACCAGCATGAAATTCCCACTCGTGGCTACGCCGTCCTGGTCGCTGAAAATCTCGTCTTCGCTGCTAAATCCACGGCCTTCGATGCGCCAAAGCACATTTGGTCTTATGGCACAATCCACGTTCATAGAAAAGCCCAGTGTCTTAAAGCCGTTTGGTGTGCCCGTGGCAATGATGACGCCGTTTTCATCCGAATAATACTCTGCCCGGCCCGTCACCGACCATTTGCCGCCAGGCGCATATTTCAGCAATAAAACAGGCGAATACCATGTGTTTTTCTCGCTGTCGCCCTTGCCCACCTGCTCTGCCCCGATGTCGAAACCGAGCGTGGCGGCCCATTTTTCGTTTAATTGAAATATGCCGTAGAAATTGTGGAAATACCGCATCTGGCGGGCATCGTCCGGCTTGTCATTGCCAATGAAACTGCTGCTGTTCAGTGTGACGTTGGCGCTTGGTTTGAAGGTGATTTGCGTCCCAAAGGCGGGGGTATTGTTCCCGTCCACCCGTTGGATTCGCTGCCAGCCGTTGAGCACGAGGGCGGAGAGAAACCATTGGCCATCGGCGGAGGTGTGCGAGAGTTTCACACCGCTTTCGTAATACGGCGAGTTCTCCGCCATAAGGCTACGGGTCAGCGTCCAGCAGTCCTTCCCGACGGCGCTCTCGAAGCCGATGTGCGAGCCGAAAATCCCCGCATCGAGCCAGGTTTCCGAGTTTTTGGAGAGCTTTACGCCTGCATTTGCCTCGAAAACATTGCGCAGCACACCCGGCTCGGCGGCGAGGTTGGCGTTCATATAGGTACCAGCCGCCAGGGCCAAATTCGCCCGTATATTGGAAGCCGTATATCCTGCTTTTAAATAGCCTAAATTAAGATTTACCTCATTGCTTCGGTTATGGGAATAAATAAAACCGGGGCGGTTATGGTTATCGGGTTTGCCAAAATCATACGCATAATATGGCTCAATATATCCGGAGAAAATGAGCGAAGCACTGTCGTTTTGTGCATTTGCTTTAGAAATAAATGCGATTAAAGCCAGTAGGGCAAGTGTATTTTTCATGATGAATTGGTAGGTGGCAAACGTCGGGGAGGTTTGAAACCTCCCCGACGTTGGAGCCAAGTTTTTACTTTAAGTTATCCAAGGCAATATTCAGTTTCAGCGCATGCACCCGTTCCGGCCCGAAGAGGCCCAACATCGGCTTCTCGGTGTGCTCCGCAACGAGCGCCTGCACTTTTTCGGGCGGCAAATTACGCAGCCGTGCGATACGCTGTACCTGCACTTGTGCCGCCTTGGGCGAAATATGCGGGTCGAGACCGCTGCCCGATGCCGTCACAAGGTCAATGGGGATTTCGGCCTTTGCGACGCCGGGGTTATGTACCAAAAAGCTGTCAATCCGAGCCTGAACCGTGGCCACATAGTCGGGGTTCGAGGCGGCTTTATTGCTGCCGCCGGAACCTGCGGCATTGTAGTCCACCGCCGAGGGACGTGACCAGAAATAGCGGTCGTCCGTGAATTTTTGGCCGATGTTTTCATAGTATGTTTTGCCATTGTGCGAGATGGTTTCGCCCTCGCCGCCATTCGGCGACAATTGGGCAACGCCCCAAACGGCCAAGGTGTAAACGCCGGAAAACAAGACCAGCGTAAGCAGGGTCATTTTCAGGGCGGGAAGGAGTGGTTCTTTCATTTTTATTGAAGTTTAGAAGGTTTAGGAGGTTTAGAAGGTTTAGAAGGGCCTGGGTTTAAACCCTCTAAACCCCTCTAAACCTTCTAAACCTTAAAAGAAAACGCTCACCACCAAATCAATCAACTTTATCCCAACAAACGGTACTGCCACCCCGCCCAATCCATAGACCAATAAATTGCGCTGCAACAATGCCGAAGCACCGATGGGGCGGTATTTAACGCCTTTTAATGCCAATGGAATTAATAGCGGGATAATAATGGCGTTGAAAATAATGGCCGATAAAATAGCGCTTTCCGGACTGTGCAAATGCATGATATTCAGTGCATTGAGCGCCGGGATGCTCGTGATGAAAAGCGCCGGGACGATGGCAAAATACTTCGCCACATCATTGGCGATGCTGAAGGTCGTGAGCGTGCCACGGGTCATCAGCAATTGCTTGCCGATTTCCACCACTTCAATGAGTTTCGTCGGGTCGTTGTCGAGGTCCACCATATTGCCGGCTTCCTTGGCGGCGGCGGTTCCGCTGTTCATGGCCACGCCCACGTCGGCTTGGGCAAGGGCGGGGGCGTCGTTCGTGCCGTCGCCCATCATGGCCACGAGCTTGCCGCTGGTTTGCTCGGCCTTGATATAGTTCATTTTGTCCTCTGGTTTTGCTTCCGCAATGAAGTCGTCCACACCCGCTTTTTCGGCGATGAACTTGGCGGTGAGCGGGTTGTCGCCCGTGACCATGACGGTCTTCACGCCCATTTTCCGAAGGCGGTCGAAGCGCTCCGCAATGCCCGGTTTGATGATGTCCTGCAACTCGACCGTGCCCATAACTTGCTCATTTTCAATGACTACGAGCGGCGTGCCGCCATTGGCCGAGATTTTTTTCACGACCTCGGAAACCTCGTCGGGGAAGGGGTTACCCGCCTTCTCCACCTGCGCCTTGATGGCATCATAAGCGCCTTTGCGGATGCGGATGCCGCTGGGCAGGTCCACGCCGGAGGAGCGGGTTTCGGCGGTGAATTTGATGAACCTAGCACCCTCGTTCAGATTTGACAAATTTTTAAAATTTGTCAAATCTCCTGCCTGTGCTAGCTCCACGATGGATTTGCCCTCCGGTGTGTCGTCGGCCTGTGAGCCGAGTACGGCGGCGGTGGTCATTTTAACCAAGTCCACGCCAGGGGCGGGATAAAAATGGGTGGCCTTCCGGTTGCCGATGGTGATGGTACCCGTTTTATCCAAAAGCAACGTGTCCACGTCGCCCGCCGTTTCCACGGCCTTTCCGGATTTGGCGATCACGTTTGCACGGAGCGCCCTGTCCATGCCCGCAATGCCGATGGCCGAGAGTAGCGCTCCGATGGTGGTCGGGATGAGGCAAACGAAGAGCGAGATATAGGCAGCGATGGGGATGTTTGCCCCAGCGTACAGCGCAAACGGCTGCAAGGTCACGCAGACGATGACGAATACCAGCGTGAAGCCCGCCAAAAGGATGGTCAGGGCAATCTCGTTGGGCGTTTTTTGGCGGCTGGCCCCTTCCACGAGGGCAATCATTTTATCCAAAAAACTCTCGCCCGGCTTCACAGTCACTTGTACTTTGATGCGGTCGGACAAGACCTTCGTGCCGCCCGTCACCGAGCTTTTGTCGCCGCCCGCCTCCCGGATGACCGGGGCGCTTTCGCCCGTGATGGCGCTCTCGTCAATCGTGGCGAGACCAGACACGATTTCGCCGTCGGCGGGGATGATGTCGCCTGCTTCGCAAAGGAAATAGTCGCCTTTGTGCAGCGAGGAAGAAGGCACGGTCTGGAAAATCGGCATGGCCCCGTCTTCCATGAAAGAGACTTTTTTGGCGGGGGTGTCCTCCCGTGTTTTGCGCAGCGAATCGGCCTGCGCCTTGCCCCTCGCCTCGGCTATGGCTTCTGCGAAATTGGCGAACAGCACCGTGAGGAACAGGATGCCCAGCACGAGAGCATTGTAAGCCAAACTGCCTTGGCTCGTTTCCCCCATCGCAATCCACACGACCACACCGAGCATGACGAACATGCCCACATAGACGAGGAACATGACCGGGTTGCGGAACATGACCGCTGGGGAGAGCTTGACGAAGGACGCTTTCAGCGCTGTTTTGATTAAATCAGGCTGAAAAAGCGAGGTGGAAATATTGGAACGTTTCATTTTTGATTTTTAAAAATTTGACTAAACAAAAGCCAGTGTTGATATTTGGCTTGATGTAGTTTTTAACTACGTCAATATTCTGAAACTCGTTAACTATGAGCGAAATACCCAACTATCATCATTACAACAAGGTGCTAAAACCCTATGCCCGTAAGAACCGAAATGCACCCACGAAGGCCGAAAACCAGCTATGGTATCGGCTGCTCAACAACCAGCAAATGCACGGCTACAAGTTCCTCCGACAGCGTTCCGTTGACCGCTACATCGCCGATTTTATGTGCAAAGAACTTTGGCTCATCATCGAGGTGGATGGCGGCTATCACTTGTCGCCAGAAATCCAAGAAAAAGACCGCATCCGCCAGCAACGCCTCGAAGAACTGGGCTTTACGGTGCTCCGTTTCACCAACGACGAGGTGCTGCATGATTTGAACAAGGTGTCGAAGGCAATTGGGAAGTGGGTGCTGGAGCGGGGGGAGGGGTCGCCCCCCTGCCCCCCTTCCGGGGGGTGAAGCGCTGCTTGGGATTTTGTATCGCTCAATAATGTTTGACACATAAATACGAGCAGTCATCCCTTTTTTTACTTAAATGCACAACTCACAATCCCAAGCAGCCGTCTGTCCCCCTTCTGGGGGGTGAAGCGCTGCTGATACTCAAGTGTCGAGCATTGATGAACGAGACTTGAATTCAAGCAGACCTCACCCCCCTTGAGGGGGCTAGGGGGTGAACACCTCAGCAAGCGGCCCCAGCGCCAACGCCGGGAAAAACGCCAGTGCAGCCACCAGAAAAATCACGGCAAAGACCATCATGCCGAAAGTGCCCGTGTCCGTTTTCAGTGTACCGGCGCTTTCAGGTATGTATTTTTTATGGGCCAAAATGCCCGCAATGGCCACCGGCCCGATGATGGGCAAATAACGACTGAGCAGCAGGACGATGCCCGTGGCGATGTTCCACCAAGGGGTGTTGTCGCCGAGGCCCTCGAAGCCGCTGCCGTTGTTGGCAGAGGAGGAAGTGTATTCGTAGAGCATCTCCGAAAAGCCGTGGTTGCCGGGGTTGTTCAGCCAGCCGATGTCGGGATTTTTAAAGAAAATAAAGGACGACAACGCTGTGCCGACGAGGATGAGGAATGGGTGCAGCAAGGCTATCAACAGCGCTATCTTCATCTCCCGTGCCTCCACTTTTTTGCCCAAAAACTCCGGTGTTCGCCCCACCATTAATCCACTGATAAATACAGCGAGTATGATGAAGATATAGAAGTTTAAAAAGCCAACACCAACGCCGCCATATAGCGAGTTAATCATCATATCAATGAGTTGCATGGCGCCGCTGAGGGGCGTGTGGCTGTCGTGCATGGAGTTCACCGAGCCGTTGGAAGTGGCGGTTGTGCTGATGCCCCAGAAGGCACTGGCCGCTGTGCCGAGTCGCACTTCCTTGCCCTCCATATTGCCCGCCGAGCCGTCAATGCCGAGCTGGTTGGCAATGGGTGCGGGCTGCATTTCGCTGTAAATGGAGGGGATGGACAGCAGCAGGAAGCCGAGCGTCATCACCCCGAAAACCATCCAGGCGAGCTTGCGGCGCTTGAGGTAGTAGCCCATCGCAAACACCAGCGCCATTGGCATGAAAAGGATGAGGAAATTCTCCACGGCATTGGTCAGGTAGTCGGGGTTTTCGAGGGGGTGCGCCGAGTTGGTGCCATAGTAGCCGCCGCCGTTGGTGCCCGCCTGCTTGATGGCCACGAAACCCGCCACTGGGCCTCTGCTTACCTGCACGGTGTCGCCCTGCATGGTTATCATCGTGTCCTTGCCCTTGAAGGTTTGCGGCGTGCCGCCAAAGGTCAGCACAATGGCCGCCACAAAGGACACAGGCAACAGGATGCGGGTGCAGCTTTTCAGGAAATAATTGTAAAAATTGCCGTAGTGCGTGGCCGTGCGCTCCCGCATGGCGTTGAATACCGCCGCCGCTGCCGCCATGCCCGTACCCGCCGTCACGAATTGGAGGAACATCAAGCAGAAAATCTGCCCCAGGTAGCTCATCCCGCTCTCGCCGGAATAGTGCTGGAGGTTGCAGTTGACGAGGAACGACACCGCCGTATTGAAGGCCAAGTGCGCCGACATGGACGGGTTTCCGTCGGGGTTCCAGGGCAGCCAGCCCTGGTTCATCAGCACGAACATGGCGAGGAAAAACCAGAGCAAATTGATGCCGAGCAGCACCGACAAATGGTGCTTCCAGTTCATTTCCAGCGCCGGGTCAATGCCGCTGAGTTTATAGAACAGCCGCTCCATCGGGCCAAAAACAGGGTCGAGCCAGGTTTTTTCTCCCGCATATACACGGGCGATGTATTTCCCGAAGGGAACAGCCAAGGCTATCAAGATGGCGTACATGGCGAGTACGCCGAGGAGTTCGGTGGACATAAAGTAGGAATTTGGAAATTGGTTAAATTGGTTGAATTCGTTGGGGCCTGCCCAATTCAACCAATTTTACCAATTCAACTAAAATTTCTCCGGCTTCAGCAACACGTAGCACATGTAGCCGAAGGCGAGGATGGACAGGATGAATAAGATTATCATGTTCAGATTTTTTCAAAAAAATCAATGGACTTGAAAAAGAGCCAGAACGTTGCGGCTCCGGCTGCGAGCAAAATCACGGTTAGCATGGTGGCTTGGTTTTGATTGATTTGATGCTGCAAAGTTGCGGCGGGATTTGTAAGGGGGGTGTAAAGAAGGAGGAGGAGGGTGTAAGGATTTTGTAAAGAGGGGATTGGTGTCGCCTGTTGCAAGAATGAATGAAAAAAATCTGTTGTATAGTTTGGCTTTTGAAAGCGGTTGCTATTTTTGTGTGTCGATAAACTTATTATGTGAAAACTCGAAACACAAACCAAACAAATGAGTAAAATCTGTAGGGCTCCGTGTTTTCTTGTTGTGAAATGTCACAAGGACACGGATAGTAACCCTAAAATAACAAAAACGCTTTTAATGTTACAATGTTAATTAGTATTAAAAAAATTAAAATGGAATCATACCCAATAATAAAAGTGCCAGACAACCTGAAAGGAATTAGCGATAAACTTCCTCCATTCCCTTCAAAACCAATTGAACCAAAAGTACCAAAAAAAATAGAAAATCTCCCAATTGAACCTAAGTTCGAAGAAATTAAAGAACCAAAATCACCTCAATCAGAACATGGATGCTTTTGGTACCCACTCATTGGAGGGGTAATCTTATTTTTTGTTCTTATTGGGGTTGACGAACCTGAAAAATTCATCTTTTTCATTATTTTGTCAGTTATAGCTGTATTGGTTGGTTTCTGGGGGTTGAGAAACGGCTCGAAAGAAAGTGATGACAATCACAATAGATACTACAAAGCTATGTCCGCTTACCCACAGTTAGTTCAAGAAGCAAAAAATAAATATCAGTTAGAACTTGTAAAATATAAAGAAAGATTATCTTCTCTGGAGAATGAGTACAAAGAAAGAGTAGAGCTTTTCAAGAACTATGAATACCCTATGTACTTGGCTAATCTAAGTGCATATGAAAAAGAAATTGAAAGGTTAAACGAACCAAGCTATGTGTTGAAATATAGAACCGAAGAAAGATTAAAGTTCTTTAAGAATGTTACTAAACCGGGGGTTCATCCAACTGTAAATGATATAAAAAAAGGAGCAAGTGAAGAGTCTTTTAATGTATTCCTTAAACAAGTTTTCGGGAATATCGTCTTCCAAAATTACACGTTGGTCGACTCTAACTTTAACAAACCCTATTTACCCGACTTCACTATCTATGATAGGAGTATTGGATTGTGCATAGACATCGAAATTGACGAACCCTATATTGGTAGCAGTGGCAAGCCAATTCATTTTTCAGACAGCGAACACGACAAAAAAAGAGATGCATATTTTACGAATAATGGGTGGATTGTAGTAAGGTTTGCAGAAAAACAAGTAATCGAAAAGCCAGAAGACTGCTGCACCGTAATTGCTGAAGTTATAAATGAAGTATGTGATGGGCTAACTAATTATGGCATATCTCAACATATTAGTCTTTCTCCAATAAGGAAATGGACAAAAGATGAGGCACATGAAATGGCTTTTAGAAGAGAGAGGAATAAATACCTCAAAACTGAATTGATTGAAAAACTAAATTTAGAGCAGCATGAAATTTCAGAGGAATATATGCAGGAAATCCCAAAGAAAGAAGAAAAAGTAATTGAAAAAAAAACAGGACCGATTATTATGCGAAGAAATGTGTGGGACGACTATAGCGACGACTTACCATTTTAAGAAAGGTAAAAGAAAAAACAGTCTGTATAAACTCACCCCACCCCCACAAACCGATACCCCACCCCAATCTCCGTCAAAATCAAGCCGGGCTGGTTCGGGTTATCCGCTATCTTTTTGCGGAGCTGACCGATGAAAACCCTCCGTATCTCCCCACCCGAACCCCGTTTTTTGCCTATTTTTGCATCAAAACTGCCTCAAATGAAATTCGTAGATGTAACAAACGACGTGGCTTTTCGGAAAATTTTTGGCAACGAGCAAAAATCTGCTCCGCTTATTTCCTTCCTGAATGCTGCTTTGGAACTGGAGGGTGACAAACGGGTGGTGGCCGTCAAGCTGGCCAACCCCAACCTTTTCCCCCGCATCGCAGGAGAAAAGGCATCCGTTCTCGACGTACGGGCAACCGACCAGGCTGGGCGAAAATTCGTGGTGGAAATGCAGGTTGCCGCACAGGACGGCTTCGACAAACGAGTGCAGTATTACCTCTCACGGGACTATTCCATGCAGATAAACAAAGGCGATGACTACCCCTTGCTCAATCCAGCTTATTTTATTGGGATACTCGATTTTGAGTTCACTAAAAATGGCCATTACCATACCCGGCACCTTATTTTGGACAAAGCCACCAATGAACATTTGCTGAAAGATATTGAGTTTTCGTTTGTGGAGCTGCCCAAATTCCGATTGGAATTGGATGAATTGGTGACGCCGATTGATAAATGGGCGTACTTTATTAAACACGCAGAGGAACTAAACTTCATTCCCGAATATGCAAATGAAGATGATGGGTTAAAAACTGCCTTTGTAGAAGCGGATAAGCATAATTGGACTAAAGAGGATTTGATTGCCTACGACAATGCCTCCATTGCAGAACAGGATGAAAGGGCAAGAGTGAGTTACGCAGTGCGAATGGGAGTAAAAGAAGCCATTAAAAACGCTGTGTTGGGCCTTGACAATCAAGATATTCCGATTTCGACCATTGCCGTATCGCTGAACCTGACCAAAAAGGAAGTGATAGCGATTTTGGAGGATTGGAAAAATAAGTAACCTGCATTTCCCAATTTCCCGACCTCACCCCACCCCCACAAACCGATACCCCACCCCACTTTCCGTCAAAATCAAGCTGGGCTGGTTCGGGTTATCCTCTATCTTTTTGCGGAGCTGACCGATGAAAACCCTCGGATACTCTGGGTGCTGCACGTAGCCGGGGCCCCATATTTCCCGAAGGATAAAGGCATGGGTGAGCACCTTACCCTCGTTTCGGATGAGGAGTTTCAATAGGGAAAACTCGGTGGCGGTGAGCTTCACCATTTCGCCGTTTTTGCGGACGGTGCGGGCAGCGAGGTCAACGGAGAGGCTGCCGAATTCCTGCACGGGCACATGCGCTGCGCCTTGCGATAGCCGTAGGGCCGAGCGGATGCGGGCGATGAGTTCGCCCGTGCGGAAGGGCTTCACGAGGTAGTCGTTGGCGCCGTGGTCGAGCGCCCGCACGATGTCCTCCTCCGAGGCCCGCACGGAGAGGATGATGATGGGATTCGTGTACCATTCCCGCAGCTTGACCAGCACCGACTGGCCGTCCTCGTCGGGGAGGCCGAGGTCGAGCAGGATGAGGTCGGGCGGGTGCATGGCGGCAAGGGTGAGGCCCTCCTTGGCTGCGGTGGCCACGGAGGTCTTGAAATCATGCGCCTGCAGCGTGATTTCGAGCAGCTTTCGGATGGGCGGCTCGTCGTCTATGATGAGGATGGTCGGATTGTTCATTGCAAATAGTCATTGGTCATTAATCGTCATTAGTCATTATTTAAACCAATGATAATCAACCAATAAAGTAATTATTCGTCCTGATTTGGCATTTGAACGGATAGCACTTCCGTTGGAATCCGCAAGGTAAAAACAGCGCCGCCATCTACCGCATTTTCCACGGAAATGGTGCCGCCGTGCGCCTCGGTGAAGCCTTTAGCGATGCTCAGCCCAAGTCCCAATCCGCCCGTCCGGGCCTCCTTCGGGCGGTAGAACTTCTCGAAAACATGGTCAATATCGGCGGGGTTCAGGCCGGGGCCTTTGTCCTTTACTGTGATAACACATTGATTGTCAACCAGTTTCCCCAGCAAACAAATCTTACCGCCCGGCGGAGTGTAGAGCGAGGCGTTGTAGAGGATATTGGTCAGCACCTGCTCCATCAGCCCGAAATCGAGTTTGAAAAGTGGCAGCTCGTCCGGCACTTCCACTTCGAGTTGGTGGTTTTTCAGTTCTTTTTCCAAGCCCCTCGTCACCGCAGCGAACAGTTCGCCGAGGTCGCACCAGTCCAGCTTGGGCTGCAGTAGGCCGCTGTCGAGGCGGCTCATGTTCAGAAGGTTGTCCACGAGGCGGTTCAGGCGCTCGGAGGAGGCACTGATTTCAGTATAGAGATTTTGCTTTAGCTCCTCACTTAATCGGCTGTTTGTCAACAAGTTATCCGAAGCGCCGAGGATGCTGGCGATGGGCGTCCGCAATTCGTGGGAAAGGGAATTGAAGATGGTATCATAGAGTTTGGCAGCATTGGCCCGCTCCTCTTTTTGCCGGGCCAGTTCCTCCGCTCGGCGGATGCGGGCGTTCAGCACCCCGTTCAGCAACGCCACAATGAAGTACATGGCGAACATCAGCCCATCCTCCACGCTATCAATATGGAAGGTGAACTGTGGCGGGATAAAGAAGAAATTCCAGACCAAGGCACTGACCGTTGCCGCCGCTAGCATGGGGTAGAGGCTCATCCGCAGCGAGAGCAACGATAAGGCAAAAAGCAGTAGCAGTGCCACCGAGCGGTAGCCGATGACGCCCGCCAGCGGGTAGCACAAAAGCGCCACGACCACGACCATAGCCAAACTCAGCCCATATTGGCGGCTGAGACTGATGCTTGGTTTTTGATTGGAAACCATAGGGCAAAGGTGGGGTTAGGCTTGTAAATAATTTGTAAAAATTGGAGTCCCAAATATTGCGGCAAAACGGCAATTTGCTGAAAACAGCGGTTTGAGCATCGCCTTTGAACATTATTTTCAGTCTCAAAATTATCAAAAAGGAACAACCTGAATTTTAAGTGTAATTTTTACATCTTTGCGCAAGTGGCGCATTTCATCTGAAAATGCGTCACCAAAATCAGTAACAACTAACGAACTTTCATGAAAAGCACCCTTCCCATCCTCCTGCTTTGCTTCGCAACAAGCATCTTCTCCCAAGCCACCATCACCCTCAGCGCCGACCTCGGCCAGCACACCATCAGCCGGCACATCTACGGGCACTTCTCCGAGCACCTCGGCAGGTGCATCTACGAGGGCATCTATGTGGGCGACAAGAGCAATATCCCTAACAAAGAGGGCATCCGCAACGACGTGGTGGAGGCATTGCGCAAGCTGAAAACCCCTAACCTGCGCTGGCCCGGCGGCTGCTTCGCCGATACCTACCACTGGAAGGACGGCATCGGCCCGAAAGACCAGCGCCCCAAGATGGTCAACGTCTGGTGGGGCGGCGTGACGGAGGACAACAGCTTCGGCACCCACGACTTCCTCAACCTCTGCGAATCGCTGGGGGCAGAGCCTTACCTGAGCGCCAATGTGGGCAGTGGTACGGTGCAAGAGGTGGTGGAATGGACTCGCTACACCAACCGCCCAAGCGGCGACCCGATGGCGGATTTGCGCAAGCAAAATGGCCGCACAGAGCCGTGGAAGGTCAAATACTGGGGCCTCGGCAACGAGGCTTGGGGCTGTGGCGGCAATATGACCGCAGAATATTACGCCAATGTTTACCGACAGTACGCCACTTTCATGACCGATTGGTCGAATGCTATCGGCATCTTTCGCATCGCCTCTGGGGCCAGCAGCGACGACTACAAATGGACGGAAGTGCTCATGCGGGACATCCCCCACAACATGCTCGAAGGCGTGGCGCTGCACCACTATTCCGTCATTGATTGGAACGCCAAAGGCCCGGCCACGGGCTTCACGGAGGAGCAGTATTTCACCACCATGAAACGGGCGCTGCAAATGGAGGAACTCGTGACCCGCCACTCAACCATCATGGACAAATACGACCCGAAGAAGAAAATCGCCCTCGTGGTGGACGAGTGGGGCGGCTGGTACGACGTGGAACCCGGCACGAACGGGGCTTTCCTTTTTCAGCAAAACACCATGCGTGACGCCGTGTTGGCGGGCGCTACGCTCAATATTTTCAACAACCACGCCGAGCGGGTGCGCATGGCGAACATCGCCCAAATCGTGAACGTGCTCCAGTCCGTCATCCTCACCGATGGGCCGAAAATGCTGCTCACGCCCACCTATCACGTCATGGAGATGTACAACGTCCACCAAGACGCCACGATGCTGCCCATCACGCTGCAAACGGCTGATTATCAATTTGGTAAGGAGAAATTGCCCGCCGTTTCCGCCTCGGCTTCCAAGGACAAAAACGGCCTCATTCACATCAGCTTGACGAATATTGACGCCAACAAAACGCAGGAAGTGACCATCAATTTGCGGGGCACTTCGGCCAGCACGGTGAGCGGTCGGGTACTGGCTTCGGGCAAGGTGCAGGACTACAATTCCTTCGACCAACCGGAGAAGGTGAAGCCAGCCAATTTCACGGGGGCTATGCTGAAAAACGGGATTTTGACGGTGAAAATGCCGCCTGCCTCGGTGGTAGTGTTGGAACTAAAGTAAGTTTGCAGTTCTATCATTTGATGAACTGTGAAAATATGCCTTCGTAAATATGGACCATCAGCCTTAATTGCCATTTATTGGCAAGTGTTGTTTTTGCTGCTTCCATTTACGAAGGCATTTTCACAGTCCATAATTCCAAACATCTCCATCCATAAATTCGACGCCAACGACGGCCTCGATTTTGCCAATTTCAAGTCCGTTATTAAGGACAGCCTCCAAAATTTGTGGGTATTGGGAGCCGACCGCAACCTCATTTCAACGGATTTAAACTTACGGATTGGCAGCTTCGACGGGGTCAGGTTTCGCAGCCATGCCTTGCCGGAATTGGAGGGGTTTAGCACCTCGGCCATTCTGTACCATCCATTTTTGTGGGAAAATGAGCAGCTTTTATTTGCTCCATTCGGCATGGACGGCTTGTTTTTGTATGATATTGGCAAAAAAGAGGTCAAGTCATTACTGAAGGGAACGGATATTTCCTCGGTGTATCCTGGCGAGTTGTTTGACCATAAATTTTATTTTATTGCAAAAACCAAAAACGGGAAATATGCATTGGCAGTTTTGGAAAAAGCGTCCATGAAGCTGCTTTTTGAGTCCGAATCGCTGGCCAATTCCAGGGCCATTTATCCCAATAAAAAAGGGGTTTGGGTTTGCAGGTATGACAAGATACTTTTCATTGATTATACTGGCAAAATAATTAAGGAAATTAAGTTCAATGATAAAACCTTGACATTATATGCAAGTGCAAGAACCAAGCGTGGGATTGAGATTTTATCGCATTTTTCAGCCCCTTTTATTATTGATGAAAATACCGGAAAAACAAGCCCATTCCCTTATCCACAATTGGACATCCGTGGAAAAATATCTGAAATATACCAGGACACTTTGGGCAATGCATTGTATGTGTATTCCCACCCCTATAAATTCCAGTATGCATACCTATTGGCCGCTGATGGCAGCCTATTCGACCTGTCTTCACTGAATGCGGAAATACAGGATGTAAAGGCTATCTATGGTGATAATTTCCTGCAATCCTTCTGGCTGGCCACAACTTCTGATTTAATGCAGGTGCAACTAAATGGCACTTTAGTCTCGCATTATTTACCGAACGGGGCTTTGCGAAAAATACAGGCGTTCGAAGATGGCAACATATACGTAGTATCCGAAAATGGTGGACTTTATAAATCTAAAAATGCCGAGCAATTGGATTTTCAAGCCATTGGCAATAATGTTTTCGGAAGGTATATTGAGGTCAACAAGAAGGGTGAATTAATTTCAAATGACGGAGAGAACCTCTATAAAACTGGCAATGGCTCAAGGAAAGTAATCAAGTTGGGGCACAATTCTTTTGACATCATTGCCCTGAGCGATTCCTTGCTGGTGTCATTCAATGCAGATATCATCCAACTTGTGAACAGGGAAACTTGGACGGTCAGAACCATTAAGGGAATTGTTTTCGTAAACCCGCATAAGTTGTTGCGCATCAATGACGAGAACATATTCGTCGCTTATGAAAAAGGGCTTTCAGCGTTAAATCTTTTCACCTTACAAAAAAAGGATATTTTCACCGGGGAGCCTGTTATTAGCATTACCGAAAACACCAATAATAGCTGGTATTTCGGAACTGTAAATGGCGGGTTATACCTTTATTCTAAAATAGATGGCAATGATAAAATATTTAAACTAACCGAAGTTGGGACGCCTATCGCCACCATCACCAAAGACGGGAACAACAGACTTTGGCTCGGCACGTTTAACGGGGTATATGTCTATGATACCGAACATAAAAACCTCTTGAAAATTGATGATAATTTATTGACTCACACGGAGTGCAACCGCCTGTCCTCTTTTTACGACGCCAAACATAACCGTATGTTTATTGGAACGGTAAAAGGGCTGAACGTGATTGACATTGACAAAATAAACCTCACCGAACTTTCCATTAATCTGCACCTGTCCTACCTTCATTATTTTAATAAAAAAACCAATAAAAATGACACGTTGGAGTTCCGAGGGGAAACAAATTATGCCATCCAATTGGATGCCTACCACCGCAATCTGACGGTCGGTTTTGCCCCTGGCATTAGCCATGAAAAGACACACCAATACTTCTATGCGCTTGTGCCTGACAGCAACCCAAATCCCGAAAAAATTGAATGGAGCAGCAATGGCACTAACGCCGAGCTCTCCCTGACCAACCTCGCCAGTGGGCACTACCAATTGCTGATAAAAGCGAAAATGGATTTGACAAAAAAAGAGTCCAACTATCTGGTTATCAATATTTTAGTAGCGGACTATTTTTATAACCAATGGTGGTTCTATGCGCTGTTGGTGGCGGCTGCGGCAGGGTTGGTATTTTGGTGGTTGCGGCATTTGCGGAGCGAAAACATCCGCCTCGAAGATGAGGTGGACAAGCGCACCGCCGAACTGCAAAAGGACAAGGAAACCATTCAAAAACAAGCCGAAGAACTGACCAAACTGGACGAAATGAAGACCCAGTTTTACAACAATATATCACATGAATTGAAAACGCCATTATCGCTCATAGTAGCGCCATTGGAGAGTATCAAACAGGGCCATTATATTGCTGATAAAAAAGGCAATGAATTTCTGAATTTAATTGATAAAAATGCATCCCTGCTGAAGGACCGTGTCGAGGAATTACTGGAACTGACCCGCCTTGAGAACCGCAGAATATCCGTGCACCATAACCCCGTGGATATAGCGGAATTTGTGGAAAACAATTGCCAGATTTTTAAACAGGAAGCCGAGCGTGTCGGCATTGATTTAAAAATTGGGGCAAAAACCGAACATGACCACTTGATTTTCGATGAAAAAAAAGTCGGGAAAATAGTGCAGAACCTCATCGCCAATGCCCTGAAATATTGCCCGAAGGGCAGCAAAGTGGAAGTCCGAGTGGAAACGACAGCAAACCAGCTTCTCCTCGTCGTGGAGGACAACGGGCCGGGCATCCCAGCGGCACATCAGCCCCATATTTTTGAAAAATTCTATCAAGTGCCGGGCGACAAGCACCATAACCCCGGCTCCGGCATCGGCCTGAGTATCGTGAAGGAGTATGTGGATTTGATGGGCGGGACGGTGAGATTGGAATCTCCCTCGATAGGGGGCAGTGGGTCGGGTACAAGGTTTGAAATTGTGATACCAGTGAGTGTTGCCGTCATTTCAAAAAGAGCGCAAATAATTGAAAATGAGGCATTTGCGAATCTCTCCATTAATGAACTAAGGGGGGATTCCCCCGCCCACCTTCTTGTGGTGGAAGACAACGAAGACCTGCGAAAGTTCCTCTCCCTGCTCCTTTCCGAACGGTTCAAATTGACCTTGGCGGAGAACGGTGCCGAGGCCATCCGGCTGTTGGAAAACGGCCTGCCCGCCGACCTCATCCTCTCTGACATCATGATGCCACAGGTGGACGGTATGGGGCTTTTGAACCATGTAAAACGGGACGAACGTTTCAAAAAACTGCCTTTCATCTTCCTCACCGCCAAGCAGAACGAACTGACCAAACTCTCCGCCCTCCGCCTCGGTGTGGACGATTATTTGACCAAGCCTTTCTCCGAAAAGGAACTCCAACTGCGCATCTATCGCTTGCTGCACAACTACGAAATCCGAAAAACATCGGCTGCTGAGGTGGAATTGGAAATGCCCGGCCCGGCCAACGACGACAGCATCTTCAGCCTACAAAACTTCGTGCGGGAAAAGCTGACCGACCCGACCTTCAGCGTGGAGACCATTGCGGAGCAACTGAACATGAGCGCCCGCAACCTCCAACGCTATATGCAGCGGGAGGTGGGCATGTCGCCCAAGGATTTCATCATCGAGGTGCAGATGAACCTGCTGCGGGAATTGCGCAGCGAAAACCGGGAACTCAGCCTGCGAGACCTCGCCGCACAAGTCGGCTACACCGACCATAAGTACATGTCGAGGATGTTTTTTGAAAGGTTTGGGTATCGGTTGTGAGGCTCCCTTTCAAACATTCCCTTCCATCAAACTCGAAACGGCGTACAACGGAGCTGACCTTATATCCTGGTACTCCGAAAAATTTTCCAGCGAAAAACGGTAGCCGAACGGTTTGCTTTTTTCCTTAAAAAATTGCCGGAGGCTCTGCATACTGCCCTTGCCAGCGGCTTTCACCTCAACGGGAAGCAAATCAGCCCCCTGTTGTATCACGTAGTCCACTTCAGCATTCGAGTTGGGCGACTCCCGATGCCAATAGTAGAGGGCAGGCGGCGTGAACGGCGACCCGTATTTCAAGTATTCCAAACCCCAGAATTGTTCGGCAATGACCCCCTTGTTTTGCAGCGAAGCGTTGGGGTCAAAGAGGAATTCGGAGAGGTTCAGGCCCAAAATCCGTTGGAAAACGCCAGTATCGAGCAGTAGCATCTTCCTTTTTTTGGGGTCAATTTCGGCACCGGGAGGTATGCCATTGGCAGCTGTGTGGGTGACCGGCACCACCCACCCGGCCAAGATGAGCAATTGGAGGGCTTCCTTAATTTGCTGGGTATTGGAACTGGTAGATGCCTTTGCAAACATGAATTTCCCGCCCGCCTGCTGCACGACCGACTCGAACACTTCCACCAATCGGCTGGTCGGTACAGTGTTCTTGTATTTTGAAAAATCAACTTGCAATGCTGTGTAAATATCATCGAGCACCTGCTGGCTGACGAGCAACTGTCGGCTGCCTGCGTATTTGCTCACCGATTCCGGCATCCCGCCCGTCAACAGGAAGGTTTTCAGGTATTCCAGCAATTTTTGATGGTGGATTTCTGGCAACGGATGCTGAAAACTGGCCGCTTTTTTTGCTTCCAAAAGCAGCTCTTCACCCATAGCCAACAAAAACTCATCGAATGAAAACGGGTACATAAACAAGGAACGTACTCGGCCGACGCCGTAGGAAGGGAGCGTTTCCAACGCAAATTCGAGCAGTGACCCCGCTGCCACCACATGCAAATCGGGCATTTTTTCATAGAAAAAACGAAGTGCCGAAATGGCAGGCGGGCATGCCTGAATCTCGTCCAAAAACAAAAGGGTTTGACCGGGCACGATACGTTGCCCCAGAAAAACGGAGAGGTTGTCCAGAATCCTGAGCGGGTTGTTGTCTTGTACGAAAATCGAGTTCAGGTTGGGGTTTTCTTCAAAGTTAATTTCCGCAAAATGCTCGAACTGTAAGGCCAGATTCCTAATAGCTGAGGACTTCCCTACCTGCCTTGCTCCTCGCAGAAGCAGTGGTTTGCGGGCTGGGTCCATCATCCATTCTTTTAAATAATTGTCTATCAATCTTTTATGATACATTTTTTATTTTTAGTAGGCAAAAATAAATCAAAAAATCAATTTTTAGTACCCGAAAAAATGCTGTTTTATAATTTTTAGTACCCGAAAGGCGACCCGTCCGATTTTCCTACCCCCCCTGTCCGATTCTTCGACCGCCAAAAATTGCTTGCCGGGCAGCCCTGCCCACACCTTTGCCCCGTGCAATTCGGAGCGCAAACCCACCCGGTTTTCACGCTGAAACTGCCCTTCAAGTTCTAATTTTTTCACTCAAAATTTTTTACAAATGAAAAACATCAGCCGCTGCATCATGGTCATTTTGACCCTTGCATTTTTACAAAACACACAAGCCCAGACGGGCAATGTCGGCGTGGGCACTACCACACCTCCCGCTCGCCTCAGTGTACAGGGTGTACACAGTGACCCATTAGTGCCAGGAGTCACATCAGTTGGTGTGCTACGGGTCGGCCCAAACCCCGGTGAAGGCATAGACATAGGTAAAACAGGCGCTGAACCCTATGCCGCTTGGATACAGGTAGGTTACAATGGCACAGACAAAGACCCCTTGGCGATTCAGCCGCTCGGCGGCTATGTCGGCATCGGCACGATGGCCCCCAAAGCACCGCTGCACATCGTCGGGGCAAGCGGGCCTACCTCGCCGACGCTCATCAAGTATTTTAGCCATACCAGCACCAGCAGCATTCAAAGTGCCCCTGATTGGGCAGGTTCAGCCGCCTTGTTCGTGGAAGGGAACGTCTGCGCCACGGAAGCTTTCATCAGCAGTGGAAGTTTCAATTTCTCCGATGCCCGCATCAAGAACATCATCGGGCGCAGCGACGCAGGGGCCGACCTCGACCGCCTGAACCGCATCGAAATCACCCGCTATACCCTGAAGGACGATGCGATGAACGGCAACGCCGTGCAGACCAAGGTCATTGCGCAGCAACTCGAAACCGTGATGCCGGAGGCCGTGAGCTACATCAAAAACTTCATCCCGGACGTAATGCAGTTGGCTGCTTCGCAAACATTCGACGTCAGTCAAAACACCCTGACCCTGCAATTGGCGAAGCCGCACAACCTCAAGCCAGGCGATCGCATCCGCTGCATCGAAGAAACTGGTAAGGAATTGATTGTCAATGTGTTGGCAACGCCCGATGAAACCAGCATCGAGTTTCCAGCTTCCAATATCGAGCATCCAGCATCCACCAAGCTCTTTGTTTACGGAAAAGAAGTGAACGACTTCCACGTGGTGGACTACGACGCCATCGCCATGCTGAACGTCAGCGCCACGCAGGAGCAGCAGCGCTTGATTGAGGATTTGCAAAAGGAAAATGCAGCACAACGGGAGGAACTCAACGACCTCTACAGCCGCCTCGGCAGGCTCGAAGCCGCCCTTTCCTCCAACCTGATGTTTAACCAAAACACCGCCAGCAAATGAAAAAAATCATCCAAACCATCCTTTTGGGTTGCCTGCCTTGGGCGCTTTCTGCGCAGCTGTTCAGCGACGGTGGCACCCTCCAACTTGACGCAGGCGCTGTCCTCTTCGTGGACGGCGATGTGACCAACACTGGCACTGGCCAGCTCACTAATCAAGGCGAACTGACGGTCTGGAACCTGACGAACGACGCCACTTTGCAGGGCAACGGCACCTACCATGTCTCCGGCAACTGGACGAACAGCGGCAGCTTCACGGGGCAATCCGCCGTGCTGTTCACCGGGTCGGGCAATAGCATGGTGCAGAGCGGCGGCAGTGCGTTTTACGTTTTGCACATGCGCAAGGACAACGCCAACCTCGTGCTTTCCGACGATTTGAGCGTGGACAATTACATGGGTTTCATAGAACCGAACAACAAGGTCGTACTGGCTGGCAAGCAGTTCTTCCTCGGCAGCGGTGTCAACTTGGAAGGCGCCAACAACACCAGCTATTTCGTCACAGGCAATGACGGAATCCTTTGGAAGGGCAACGTCGGCACCAGCCAGTTCGTGTTTCCGGTCGGCTTTGACGCCTCAAGCTATAATCCATTGACAATATCCCAACAGGGAACGGCTGATGCATTGGGCGTCCGTTGCCTCGAACACATGTACGTGGACGGGACCAGCGGCGCCCACATCACTACCAACGTGGTAGACGCTTCCTGGGTCATCAGTGAGGGAACGCCCAGCGACAACAACCTCGACATCTTCGCCAACTGGTCTGCTTCCGACGAGTTGGGTTTTGACCGGAACAACTGCGCCATCGGGCATTTCTACATCAACGGCTGGGACTATGGCACATCGCCCGGCAGCCCCGCCTCCGACGGCGGTGGATTTTACTACATTGGACGCAACGGCCTCAACAATGTCGGCAGCTTCGGGGTGCGCAGCGGTTCGGCGCTCACCGCTACCGACGAGTTGGTGGCGGCTTCGCCGAAACTGGGCTTGTTCCCCAACCCTACTACCAATCTGCTGAACGTCGAATTCGACGTGGCGGGGGATTACTCGTTCCGGGTTTTTGATGAAAATGGGCGCTTCGTACTTTCGGGCGAAAATGTCAAAACCTTGGATGTGAGCGGCTTGCCCGCAGGAATGTATGCGCTCCTGGCGACAAGCGAAGCTGGGGAAGTTTATCAGCGTTTTATAGTAGGGAAATAAGCTAGTTTTTCTGCTCAATAGACCTGTCAGGTTATTTGAAACCTGACAGGCCTTTTCATTAAAAATACCTCGGCCTCAACGCCGGAACCACCTGTGCCGCCGACGCCTTCACGAATGCATATTCTAGCAAAAACTCAAACGACCCCGCATTGCCATTCCTCACAGCACCCAAGCCAAGGTCATAAGCCAAGCCCGCCCGAATCCGCTCCGAAACCTGGTATTGCCCAACGGCCACCAAAGCATCGCCGCCCAGGCCGTTGTAATTATTGCTCAATCGAAGCGTGCTTCCGAGCCACAGCCTCGCCTCTTCCGTGAAGCCAAAACCAAGGTGCGCATCAAAGCTTGGCGGCGCATTTTCCACCACCCGAACTGCCCCGGCAGCCCGCATCCTGAGCGTGGGCGAGAGTTCCAGCACGGCCCCCGCATTGGCGAAAACGTGCCGCACCTGCCCATTCGACTGTGCCCGATCGAGCACCTGCGGGATGGCTGCGCCAATGAAAAACCGCTCGTTTTCATAATGCACACCCATGCCCATATTGAAAAGATAGCTGGGTGTCATCATGCTTTCCTCCAGTTTATTGGTGCCGGAAATGGTACGCACCTCACCCGTTTCCGCCTCGAACCGGGTCATGCTGCCGTGCAGCCCGATACCCAACCGCCCGCTTCCAAGCTGCACCCGGTAAGCATAAGCCGCTTGCGCAAAAGTCGAGTTGTAGAAGCCGATTTTATCGTTCACCACCGTCAGCCCCAAGCCAACCCGCTCCGCCATGATTGGGGAATTGATGGACAAGGCCTGCGTCACCGGAGCACCCTCCAGCCCCGCCCATTGCTGGCGGTGAAAGGCCGTGATAGTCGGCAGCCCCGTACTGCCCGCCGCCCCCGGATTGGCGATGAGCTTATTGTAAAAAAACTGCGAAAAGAAGGGCTGCTGCTGCGCAAACAGCGAGGTGCAGCCAAGGAGGAAAAGTAGGTGTAGGTATCTCATTTTATGTAACACGGACTGCCAGTCCGTGCTTTTATGTTTTAAATAAAGGCAGGTTTGAGGTTTACGAAAAAGCACGGACTGGCAGTCCGTGTTACTCCACCGCACGGACTGGCGGTCAGTGTTACTCCACCGCCACAAACCCCTGCAAAACCGTCCCCTTCCCATCCGCCAGCCGAAGCTGGTAGAAGTAGGTGCCAGGCGGCAACGGCTGGCCTTTGTAGGTGCCGGCCCAGTCGTTTTGATAGTCGTTGGACTCGTAAACCGTCGCACCCCAGCGGTTGAAAATCAGGATGCTGCTGCCCGGCCACCCCGCAGCGCAGGGAATCACGAATTCATCGTCCAAGCCGTTGCCGTCGGGCGTGATGAGGTTCGGGCGGAAGCAGTCCTCGGCGGCCACCGAGCCGTCCAAATTGATGCGCACGGTCGTCTCATCACAGACATCGGGGCAGGTCATGGAGCAGAGACGGTAGCGGAAACCATCCTCGCCAAACGCATTCGGGTAAGGCGTGTAAGAAACCATACCTTGCCCTTCGTCAGCTAATTGCCCTTTCGTCGGGGTCGTGAGCAGGGTGAAATCCCATTCGGGCAGGTTCTGCACAAAATCATTTTTCAACAAATTGATATTCAGCAAATTAGCATTGAGCGGCAGCGAATAGAAATCCTCCACAGCCTTCACGTTTTCGAGGAAAACCACCGCCGTATCGCTGCCCACACCGGGGCAGATGCCATTGGTCAGCGTCCATACGAAGCGGTTCTCACCGGGCAGCAGGCCCAGCACCGTCGAGTGGGCAGAGGCGGGCTGCACCACCGTTGCCCCGTCCAAGGCCGTCCATTGGCCAGCACCTACTGTGGGCGGCGTGGCATGGAGCATGGGTATTTCGTTTGCTGCGCAAATGGTCTGGTCGTCGCCAGCGAAAGCCGCACCTGTTTGAGCGGGGACGACTTGCAGGTTAAACGGCGCTGAAATCGCTGATTCACAGCCATTTAGCGAAGCGGATGCAAAATAACTGCCCGATTGCGCAGCGCCAATATTTGCCAAAACAAACTCGCCAGCACCTGTCTGGAACGGTTGCCCATTTTGCCCAAAATAAAAATCATAGACCGCCCCTGCCTCGCTGTTTGCGATGGAAAGCACCACATTTTCGCCCTCGCAGGCTGTTGTTGCACCCGCCAAAACGGGCGTCTGCGGCGTAGGTGAAACGAAAACCGCCGTCTCAAAAGCCAGCGTCGCCGAGCATTGTGGATAGCCGATGACCACGAGGTAATCGCCCGCCTGTCCCGCCGAAACGTCCGCCAAAACGGGGTTCGGCACATTGGCGAAGAAGCCCAGCGGCCCGTACCAATGATAGTCTGCCCCCGGCAACAGCGTAGCCGAAAGCGGCACGTCCGTGCCCTCACAAGCAGGCGAGAGCGAACTGGTCGAATTGGTGGCCAACACCCCAGTCGGCAGTGCGATAATGGAGACTGGCAGGAGGTTCGAAGCGGGCGATTGGCAGCCGTCCGCTATGGTTTTCACATGATAATTGCCTGATTGTGAGAGTGTTGCGCCAGTGGCTAAGTAGGTCGGATTGGCGGTAGTGGCCAGCCACTGGTCGTTGAAAAACCAGTCGTAACTCACGCTGTTGCCCGTGGCGGGCGAGGCATCGAGCTGCAGGGTTTCGCCTTCGCAAAGTTGGGCATCCGTCACTGAAGCGGTCGGGGTAGCCGGGATTTGCCCTACCTCCAGGGCCACGCTTTGCGGAGCAGAATCGCAGCCCTCGGCGCTCGTGAGCGTGAGCGTGTAGCTGCCTTCGTTTTGCTGCGCAATGGACGCAAAAGCCAGCGGGAACGGCCCATATGCACCTGCCGACCCAGTGTAAGAAAAGCCGTTTGGCCCGGTCCAGTTGTATTGCACGGAGCCGCTCAGCGGTTCCGAATTGGTGGCGGTCAAGTTGACCGGACTGCCTTCACAGGCCGAGATGCCAGCACCTAAACCACTGATTATCGGGGCAGGATTCACGGGTACTACGAGACTGGTCATTGCCTCGGCATCGCAGCCGTTCGTTTTCACAACCAGTTGAAAATCAGCGGAATCCGTTAATACCAGCATCGGATTTTGTTCCAATGAAACAACTTGGTTGGCGGAACGCCACTCATAGCTAACGCCCGGTTGGCTGGCCGCAAAAAGTTGCGCAGCACCGCCCTCGCACACCGCCCCACCATGCCAAGCAGCGGCAATGGGGTCGGGCAAAACGGTTAACTGGACGGGGTCTGAGAGCGGTGACGGGCAACCGTTCACAATGGTATTGACCAGGAAGGGCGGAACCGCCAATGGGTCGTTCAAAGCAAGGGTCAAAGTAGATTGGCTACTGCCAATGGGTTCGCCACTGCCATTTTTCCAGGCATACTCGACCGACCCGAAAATATTGGGGTTCTGCACGGTCAGCACCATTTCGCTGCCGGGACAAACGGGGCTGTTGGTGGCCACGAGCGGCGTCTCCGGCACGGACAAGATGCCATCCACCACTAAACTGGCTGATGCCTTACAGCCGTTGACGCCAGTCACCGTGAGCTGATAGGCCCCTATGTCGGTCAATCTTGTTTGATAAATCACTGGGTTCGGCGAGTCGGAGGCAAAGCCAGCCGGGCCGGTCCAATGCCAGTCGGTAATACCGGTAAGGTTGGAATAGAATTGCAAAGTACCCCCTTCGCATGGCTGGCTCAGGAAGAAATCGGGGTTTGCTTGCGGCTTTTCCAACACGTCCACCCAGTAGTTGACCGACTCTACCACGCAACTCCCTACCGTTACCCTCAGCTTGTAGTTGCCCTCGGCAGTTGGTTGTATCGAATTGAAAATCAGCGAGTTGGCATTTTGGCCCAACATCGGCAATGCGCCTTTTATCCATTGGTAGCTCACCTGCGAGGCAGCATAGGCTTGTACGGAGAGCGTCACATCCTCGCCAGGACAAGCAGGGCCGCTGCTCTGTACCTGGGGCTGCGCCACAGGGTCTGGGATGCCCGTCACGAGCACGGACTCCGTTGCGGAGCAGCCAAAAACATTGCTGACTTGAACGGTATAGGTACCGTTGGATGCGCTGTTTGCTGCCGCAATGACGGGGTTGGAAGATTGCGAAGTGAACCCGCTTGGCCCCGACCATTCGTAGTTAAGACCCTGCCCCACCCCAAGCGCATTGGCGGCGTTGGCGGAGAGTGTCAGGGGGCGGGGGGCGCAGTTGGTGGCAGGGGTATAGTCATGCTGCGGTGCAATGCTCGGCGGCTGGTTGATGGAGGTGGTGGCCAGCGCCGTCATGTTTGATACACAGCCATCCAGCCAGACGACCAACGAATAGGTTTCAGGAGACAACACATTGTTTATCAGCGGGTTAGGTTGCGTTGAAAAAATGGTGGACTCGCCCTGCCTGCGCCATTCGTAGGAGGCACCGGGCAAAGGGTTTGAAAGCAATTGGGCTGTGCCGCCGGGGCAGGTAGCGCCGCCCGTCTCCGCAAAGGCTTGTGGCCTTGGCTTGATGAGCGAGGCAATCGGCATGCTCATGGCCGTACAGCCATGCTCGTCGGTGACTTTGAGTTGCCAATTGCCGGAGGCATAAAAGTCCATTGCATGGTCAATAAAAACCACGCTGTCGGCTGTGGAGAGCACCGGCAATGCGCCCCCCTGAGGGCCGTACCAGTCGAACGAGGCAGCTTTGGACGTTGTGTAGAGTTTCACTTGTTCGCCAAAGCAGATGGAGCCGTTGGAAATGAGGTCGGGTACGGAAGGCAGCGGGTTCACCTGCAATTGGCTGCTGGCCGTGGCAGGGTCGCAGCCCGGCGCTTGGAACAACAAGGTATAACTGCCTGATTGATAATTGTTTATATCAAAAACAACGGGGTCGGCGAAGTTGGCTTGGAAGCCTTGTGGCCCCGCCCAACTAAGGCTCGCATTGGCGGGCAACGGGCTGGGCGAAATGATTTTGAACTGGACATCCTCGCCTTCGCAAACTGCTGACGGGGCTTCGAGTTTCAGTTCCACCATCGTGCCCGCAGCGAGGTCGAGCGGCAGCCCAGCGGTAGTTGCCAAGCAGCCAAAGCGGGTACCCCGCACCATCGGTTGGTAGCTGCCGATGCCAAGCCCTGTGAAATGAGGGCTGTTCGACCAGTTTAGGCCACCGTCCACAGTGAATTCGAGGTTGGATGCGCCGTGGGCAAACAACCGAATCGTTCCGTTCATGCCACCTAAACAGACCACGGGGTCGGTGGACTGTATGCTGTCCAACTTGACCAACCCATCGGTAAATAGGCAGCCAACACATGGGGCAGCGTCCTTCAAGCCATTGCAAAAAGGCATGTTCTCAACGGCTCCACCAAAACGCAGGACATGGCCGAGGTAGGCCGACTGCGAATTTGGGGGCAGGAAGGGGTCGGTGTTTTTTACCAAAAAAATAGAGTCCCCTTGACAGCTACCCCGGTTTGCGAAGCGCAAAAGCGGTGTACGGGTGCTGGGCAAAAGGTCGTAGCCAGCGCCCACGGCGTTCATCCGGAAGGTAATATAGTCATGGGTTTCGTCTTCCACGGGGCCATCCTGCCGAGAGGTGTTTCCGAAGGAAAAGTAACCAGGCAGCAGGTTGGTCAGGTCGTGAATTTGGAAAAAATTGGTCGGCACCTTGATGGAGACCTGCGCATAATCGAGCGGGCCGGAAGCAGAAAAAGCAGCGTCGGTGGTCACTGAGATTTGATAAAAATTATCGGGCATCAATTCCAACTCGCACTGAACTTGGCAGTTGGAGGCCTTGAAGCAGTTCGCTTGACCTTCGTCATAGCGCCTGATGACAGCATTGCCCTGCCCTACCCCTTGCACGATGAATTCGCTAAAAACGGGCAACCCGAGGGAGTTGGGAGGGAGGAAAGGGTCGCTGGTCGGGTGCATGATGTCGAGCAGGCCCGTACAGCCGAGGGTATTCTGAAAGGAAAACAGCGGCACCTCCACACCCGCTGGATAGCTGACGGCATCGGTAGCAGCAGTAAGCGAAAAAACGGCATAGTCCACGCTGGGGTTCTCGATGGGCCGCTGAACGAGGTTGGTCAACTGCCATTGCCCAGCATGGCTCTGAAAATTGTCGAGGTCGAGGCCACCTGTTGGTGCGGTAACGACCAGTTTTGCCGAATGCGTGATATGGTCGAGCGGGGGCAACAGGTCGGTGGTAGAACGGGCAATGGCGGTGTAGGTGCCGTCCACGGCCAGTTGCAATTTCAACTCAATTTGGCCAAAAACAGGATTGGCCGTTGCGCAAGCTAAGAATGTCAGTAAGTGTAGGAGGTTTTTCATTCAAACGTTTAACGGCTTACGGTGGACGGCTTACGGTGGACGGTGTGTACACAGTGAGCCGTACCAACGGCATCGTTGTTGGTGTACGGGTGCGGATGAACTCGTTTTTGTCTGAAAAACCTTTAGGAAGTTGCTTGCATCAAAAGGCACAATTGCGCTTTTTTCCGATGCTTAGTTCATTGGTTGTCTGCAATAAAATAATGGATTCAGGGCGTCCAGCCCATGGGATGATAATGTGTTGGAATGACAGCAAGATTTGTGCCGGAGCGGGGTGATTTGGGATTTTTTTTTAATTTGAAAATCACAAATCACAACCTTGGGTCCACCTCCTCCGTCTCCATTGCCAATACGCCAAACACGCACTCATGTACCCTTCGCAGCGGTTCTTTCCGAACGAAACGTTCCAAGCCCTCTTACACCGAGGGCAAATTCCCGTGCTGCCATGCTCCGCTTCTGGCCGAGATTGCGCTTTTTCAGCAGTTGTAGGTTGCGGGGGAGCGTAAATTTTGCCTCGCGATCCACCTAAAATCAACCAAACACCAGAAGAAGCCAATTTTGCATCTCATTTTTGTCATCCATACAAAATGCGCTGTTATGAAAAATCATTTGACTATGATTTGTTACGCCCTTCTGGCCTTGGCCTGCTTATTTTTTACCCAATGCAATACCACTCCCGCCCGACAGGACAAGACCGAGAAAATGCACCCCAACGACCCTTTTCGCTCCACGATGATGCCAAGCCAGGTATTCGAGATTGACGCCAAAACGGACAACGTGGTGATGGGCACAGGCGGCACCCGTATCGCTTTGCCCAAGGGATGCCTCACCGATGGCCAGGGCAGGGTCTATGACGGCCCGGCCAAAATAGAACTGGCCGAGGCGCTGAAACTGGCCGATATGCTCCGCTCCAACCTCACCACCACATCGGGCGGCAAGCCGCTTGTGACGGATGGCATGGTCTATTTCAACGCCACAACTGCGGATGGGGAGCAATTGTATGTGAACAAGGACAAGCCTGTTTACATCGAAATACCCACCGCCGAGCGGCAGCCGGGCATGATGGCCTACCGGGGCGTTCGAGATGAAAACGGCAATATGGACTGGGTGGAGCCAAAGGAAATCGAGCATTACTTGGTGCCCGTGGACATTTTGGGGCTTGATTTTTATCCTGAAAATTTTGAGGCAACCGTCGCTGCCATCCTGCCTTTCAACGGCCATGAGACCCCAGACAAGGCATTTACCGACAGCTTATATTTTAGCTTCAATTTCAGCACCTTTGAACAATGGATGCGGGCATTGGAGGAGGAAATGCCAGAATACAATGAACCTCACCACAACCAACACAAAAAAATAGAAAATGGCAAATACACGGAAGAATCGTATCAGGTGAAGCCAATTCAATACACCTCGACCGATTCCTCAGCCGTTGCAGAAAAACCTGAATGCGGCATTGACCCGGCCAGCGTGAAGGTCATCTGGTCAGAGGCATACCAAAATACCTTGCTCGCCACCCGTGAGTTTGAGGCACGCATGAAATTGATACACAAGGCTTGCCACACTTCTGTTTTGGAAGCCTATATTAAAAACCTCGACCGCAACCTTTGGGAACTTGACAGCATGGCTGCCGATGCGATTATGGCTTTGCCAACATATGAGGAAGTATATGGTCAAGCAACACAGGACATTTTAGGCTTTCACTTCACTAAAGAAATAGAACACATCGCTGAGGAGTTCAGGGCCTTGTCCCGCCAGCGCCTGACCAAAATAAAAGACGGCAATATTTACGCTGAAATGCTGAGAGGGCATTATGAAAAACAGCTAAAGGCAGTCCAGTCCGAATTGGAGGCCAAGCAAAAAGAAGCGCTGAAAGCATGGCGGGAAGGTTCACCAGCAGCTCAAAAAATGGCCACTGAATACAAGGAAATCCTTTGGAAAAGAGAAAAGCACCGTATGTCGAGCTATGGTTTTGAATGGTCAGACACCGGGTGGATAAACATTGACGAAGGCACCATACCAAAGACCTGGGGCCCGCAGCCTTTGGAAATATTGGTGGAGGAAGGGCCTAATTTTGACCGGGTACACACGTACGTGGTCTATTCGTCCATCAAGAGCCTTTACCGCCTGAACACCTCCGACCAACGAGTTTTCCATGTGGGCAACGCCGATGAACGATTGATGGATATGCCTATTAGGGAGCGGGCCATCGCTGTTGTAGTTGGCTATAAAAAGGAGGTACCATACCTCGCAATTGAGGAGTTTACAACTGGTACACAGCAATTGAACCTAAACCCAAAACAAAACACGGAGGAAGAACTTCGCAAAACCCTGTCCCTTTTCGACCAGTATTCCAAGGAAAACCAATTGAGCGTGGACTTGGCATACCAAGCATTTTTCTACCGGGAAAAGCAAAAGCGCTTGGAAAAACGGGAGAAATTGGAGGCGCTTGCAAAATGCCTCTTTGCATGTTGTGGCCCTGGAAGCAGTGAAATTGGTACAACAATTCAATCTGCAAATTGAAGGCAATTCTAAGCAAAAACCTTTTCAGCCCCCCTTTCTTCCCGCTCAGTCATTGGCAACAATTAACTGGCTCAATCCCTGTTATTTTTGCAGCATGACTGGAAAATCCGCTATCCGAAAACTATTGCTGCTGGTTTCGTTAAGCTACCTCACAGCCTTGTTTTTCACCCTCAACACAGGCTGTAAGCACCAGCCGCTTTTCGACGACGACGGCCTTGGCCCTATTGACTCCACAGACACTACGGATACATTGGTCATCATTGACACCATTCCCGACGGCATTCCCTGCGACCCTGATACGGTTTACTTTGAAAAAGATATACTGCCCATTTTGATTTCAAACTGCGCCATGTCGGGCTGCCACAATTCGGCATCCCATGAAGATGGCGTCATCCTCGACGGCTACCAGAACGTGGTGAATACGGGCGAAGTTAGCCCCTTTAATCCCGGCGGCAGCGAACTTTACGAGGCCATCACCGAAACCGACCCTGAGGACCGGATGCCGCCGCCGCCCGCCGCAGCACTCACCGCTGAGCAGAAAGCCCTGATTGCAAAATGGATCAACCAAGGTGCGCAAAACCTGACCTGCAACCCCAACTACGGCCAATGCGATACCCTTAACGTCAAGTATGCCGGCTTCATAAAACCCGTGATTGATACCTACTGCAAGGGCTGCCATAGCGGCAATTCCCCATCGGGCGGCATCAATCTATCCACCTATAATGGCGTGAAAACAATTGCCCTGAACGGCCAACTTATCGGCTCCATTTCATGGGCAAATGGATTCAGCAAAATGCCGCAAGGTGGCAATAAATTGGACGACTGTACCATTGCAAAGTTTGAAGCTTGGATTACGGAGGGGGCACCAGAGAATTGACGATGGAAGGTGAACGGAACCATGCAACCATGAAACCATGCAACCATCAATCAATAAAATCCATGAAAAAATACGTGGCAATCAGCATCTTAGCGGCGGCAGTATTTGGTTCGTGCTATTACGACGTGGAGGAAGAATTATACCCCACCTTAGAATGCAGCACGGCTAATGCAACCTATGCGGCGGTTGTGGAACCCATCATCCGGGCAAACTGCTACAATGGCTGCCATAGTGCCGCCTCGAACATTGCCAATATCACACTGGAAGGATACGACAACTTGAAGGTGTATGTTGACAATGGCCAATTGTTGGGGGCCATCAAGCATGGCGCTGGTTATTCGCCAATGCCAAAAAATGCGGCGAAACTGGTGGATTGCAATATTGCCAAAATCGAAGCTTGGGTAAACGCTGGCGCTCCGCAATAATTTATTCAACCATTTGAAAATCAACAACTTGTCATGAAAAAATTACTCATCATCACGGGTCTGCTCATCATCGGAGCAGCTATTTACGGGGTTTATGAATACAATCGGGGCGTCGAAAGCAACGCCGATGCAAAGTCCGATGTGACCATCACCGCCAATGAACTGCTGACCGCCTTCCAAACGGACGAGAACGCCGCCAACACGAAGTTTAACGACAAGGTGGTAGAGGTAACGGGCGAGGTAGGCACGACCAAACAGGAGGAAGGCAAGACCATTGTCAGCTTGAATGCTGGCGATTCGATGGCCGGCGTCACCTGCGAACTCGACCCGACTGCGCAGCACAAGCGCACCAATTTCAACGCTGGCGACCAAGTCACCTTCAAATGTACCTGTACGGGCATATTGATGGATGTGGTGTTGGTGCGCTGCGTGGAGAAATAGCACCAACCTTAAAAATTGATGCCCCCAAACGAAAACCGCTCCTTGGCCTTGCGCCGAGACTGTTTTTTATTGCTATTCAATTCCGTACACATGAAAAAGTTGCTGATAGGTTTCATCCTTTTGTTGGTCAATTGCTTGGTCGCCAAAGCACAAGACGACCTGCTTTCCCTGCTTGGCGACGACGAACCCATAACCGAGTATGCCACGGCAGCCTTTAAGACCAATCGGGTCATCAACCTCCACTCCATCGAAAATACGGCGGGCGGCGTTCTGGATGTGAAGATTTCGCACCGTTTCGGCTTCGTGAACGGCGGTTTCCAAGAGCTTTTTGGCTTGGACAACGCCACCATACGCATTGGTGCCGACTATGGCATCACCGACCGAGTCACGGTGGGCTTTGGCCGCAGCAGTTATGAGAAAACTTATGATGGTTTCCTTAAATGCAAATTTCTTCGCCAAAGCAGCGGGGCTAAGAAAATGCCCATCACCGCTGCGTTTTTGGCCAGCACGGCCATCAAAACCACCCCCTGGGCCGACCCTGACCGAGAGAATTATTTCACTTCACGGCTTTACTATAGTTTTCAGTTGATTTTAGGCCGAAAGTTCAGCGAGGGCTTCTCCTTGCAACTCTCCCCTACCCTCGTCCACCGCAACCTCGTCCGCACCAAGTCCGAAAGCAACGATGTATTAGCATTGGGTGCCGCCGTGCGGCAAAAGCTGAACAAGCGCATCGCCATCAATGCGGAATACGTTTATGTGCTGCCCGGCCAGTTGGCCGATGGCTACCGCAATTCACTCTCCATTGGCTTTGACATCGAAACGGGCGGGCACGTTTTCCAACTTCATTTCACAAATTCCACCTCCATGATAGAGAAGGGTTATATAGGCGAGACAGTAGGGGACTGGACAAATGGCGGCGTGCATTTTGGGTTCAACGTATCAAGGGTGTTTACACTGAAAAAATGATGCTGGATACTGGATGCTGGCAGGCGCCCATCCAGTATCCAGCATCCAGTATCTTCCATCAAGCAAACACCAGCTTCCCCATGTAAGCAGCATCAACTTCGGCGCTCTTGATGGGCGTGGAGTTGTCCCAGCGTTCCTGCTCTACGATGTAGAACTTCATGCCGTTGTCGTTGGCCACTTTTAGTATTTTCGAGAAGTCAATGCTGCCCGTGCCGAGGTCAACGGAGGCATTTTCTTCTGTGGCGGGCAAGGTCTTGCTGCGGTCCTTCACATGGCAGAGGCGGAAGCGGTTCGAGTACTTGGTCAGGTACTCAATGGGGTCTTTGCCACCCGTTACCACCCAATAAATATCCATTTCAAAGTCAACCAACCCTGCGTCGGTATTGGCCAACACATAGTCTTGCGGAATTTGGCCCTCTAAAGTTTCAAAGGAATAGGCGTGGTTGTGGTAGGCGTACCGGATGCCCGCTTTCTTTGCTATTTCGCCATACTTGTTGAAGTCTTCGGCAATCTTCTTCCAGTCGTCCATCTTCTTCTGTGGGCCGAGCCAAGGGGTAATGAGGTAGCTGACGCCAATGGCAGCAGCTTCGGCGGCTTTCTTTTCGAAGTCCTTTTTGGTGTCGCAATGAGATGAAACCAAGGTCATGCCCAGTTCATCCATGTACGCCTTAAACTCGGTATTGGTCATGCCCCAGTAGATGCCCTTATCGCCCTCGAAACTTTCGATTTGCTTGTAGCCGGCATTGGCCAGTGCCTTCAGGGTGCCTTTGGCATCCTTGGCCATATCGTCACGTACGCTCCAAAGCTGGATACCATACTGCGGTATGCTGCCTGTGACGGCAGGCGTGGTTGTGGCGGGAGTCTCAGTCGTTGCGGCGGCATCGGATGTTTCCGACTTGCAGGCCCAGTTGGGCAAAATGATGGCACCGGCAGCAGCGGCACCTGCGAATTGGAAGAATTTCCTGCGGGATTGATTCATTGTCTGATTTTTGATTTTGATGAATTGAAGGCACGAATAACCTGAAAAAAATCAAAAACCCGCAAAAAAATTTGGCTAATAAATTTCGCTCGATTCGGGGAGCCGTTTCACCTTGAAAAATTCTTCTCTGTGGCTGGCGGCAGAACCAATAACCACAGAGAAGAATTTTTCAGGTTCAGCAAATTGGTTTTATACCGAGGCAAAAAACCAATTTGCTGAACCTGCAGAGATTACTGCCTACGAGCGGCTCAAAATATAACCAACCCTTTTAATTAACGCAAGTTGCGGATAACCAACCTAAATCTCTTTTTCGGCGGCTTCGCCGCCGAAAAAGAGATTTAAACGGTGTTTTTGCGGGCCGGAGGCCCGCAAAAACACCGTTTTGAACTAAGGGCTATGGTGCTCCGCAACTTGAGTTAATTAGGTATCTGCTCGGTCAAGATATAGTTCAGCATCCCATTACCTTGAAGTGCGGCCTGTTGGAAAGAGAACGCTTTGTCGTTGTTGGGGCCATAAAACGTAGCGAAACCATCCATGTTAAAGTCAGGCATGAGGTAGCCCTTCAGCATATAGTTCCCGCTATTGGAGGTATTGGCAGGGGCAGACAATACAGCCGAATACAGGCTGAACACATCGTTGTTCGGGCCTTGGTGAATGAACCTTTTATCTTGGTTGGCATCGCCAAGCCATAGTACCCGCTTGCCGCCGATGGTAGCGCATGGATTTGCGCCATAAAGTGCGGTACCCTCACTTGTGAAATCCACCAAAACGGCAGTACCGGACAGGGGCAGTGCTTGGGCAGTCATCACGCCAAGGTGGTTTCGGTGACGAACCGCCACATGGTAGTTGCCAGATGCCAAGTTCTTGAAACTCACGGGCGACACACCATCGGTTGACACCACATCGCCGTCCCGCTGGAGCAGGGCGGAATGGGTGCTGACCGGGCTGGACATATTGCTGGCGCTCCGCAACTCGACCATCACCCAGTCCACAATGGCATCGTTGCCAGTGGCTTGAAAAACCGCAGGATTGGCAACGGCCTCCCCTCCCCCATCGCCAAAATGCTTGAAACTGGACAGGGTGGAGTAAGGCTCCTTCATGGGAAGCAACCCTTGTTGACGGATTCCGTCACGCATCAATCCTGTGGAAGCCATATAAGAGCCTGACAGGAACAGCCGTGGACTGACCTTTATGCCGTCGTGAGCATCCAATTGGATGGAAAATGCTGCCAGCACTAACAATGCCTGCAGTGATTTTTTTTGAAAAAAATGGAAGTTCATGATTTTGAGAAGGAGGGGGTTGAGTTTAGAATTTTATCATCAAATCAATCCTGAATGCAATCGGTCATGATGTAATTGGTCAGCGGCGGGTTGAATACGCCGTTTTGGCCCAAAATCACAGTCTGGAAAAGCAGCGCAGTATCGTTGTCAGGGCCTTGGTAAATAGCCTTGCCGTCCATGTTCAGGTCAATCACTGAATAGCCGTTTGCGATAAAATTGGCCGCAAAGTATTCGTTGCCCAGCGCCTCCGAGCCGCTCAGCAATTTGAGAAACAGCATGGACCTATCATTGCCCGGCCCCTGAAAAATAAGCCTGCCATCATGGTTTACATCGCCAGTTCTCATAGCCGTTTTATTGCCTATTGCCACCATGCAACCAGACGTATTTGCAGTGGTAAAGTCCACCGTAACAGGGTCTTGCGTTAACGCTATTTTGTCAGTGGACATGATGCTCAAATGGTTGCGATGCATGATGGTGACGTAGTATTCCCCTTGGCCAACATTCGAGAACACCAGCGGGGATCCGCCATCTGCCCTCACCACATCACCATCCCGCTGGAGCAACGCAGAACGGGTCGCCACCATCGAGCCATTGGTTTTTGCAGTGTGAATGGCTACCACCACCCAGTCCACAATGGCATCTGGCCCGGTGGCTTGCAGGATAGCCGGGTCAGTAATAGTCTCCCCGCCGCCCCAGCCTTTGTGCTGGAAGTTTTGAAGCCCGGTGTAGGGTTCCGCAAGGGGTATAAGTCCTTTGGAACGAAGGTCGTCCCGCATGAGGATGGCATTAGACGACAACCCATGCAAGGCACCTTGTAGGTAAACCTTGGGGCTAAGTGAAACGCCAGATTGGGCAGCAAGGCCAATGCAAGCAAAGGTTGCTGCAACTATGAAATAAGGTCGTAAGGATGATAGCATGTTGATGGTTATTAGTTTTTGATTAGTTTTTGTGAACCTGAGAAAGCAATTGTCAGGGAATGCAATCCAACAACACGAACATCTCTGAATTTAATTGAAGCTCATGCGACATCAAGAACTGGAACAGCACGCTCCTGTCGTTACCCAACCCTGAGTAAATGGCTTTCCCATCCATATTGGCATCTACATCGAGGTAGCCAGTACTGATGAAGTTGGTGTGGTGGCCTTGGTTGCTCTGGTCATTCAAGACAGTCGTGAATAATTTTAATAAATCGTTTCCAGGACCTTGAAAAATCACCCTTCCGTCGTCGTTCAAATCGCCACCCCACAAGGCCCGCTTTGCGCCCAGCGTAATCATGCCGCCTTCACCGCAAATTATTGGAAAACCTGGGGCGGAAAAGTCAACCTCGGTAGGGTTTGCGGACAGTTGAAGCGGAACTTCGGTCATTACGCCAAGGTGTGTGCGGTGGTTGATGACTACAAGGTAGGCCCCAGGCTGCGTGTTGGGGAACAGAACCGCAGAAACGCCGTCCACGTCCACCACATCGCCATCCCGCTGGAGCAAAGCCGAGCGAGTTGACACTGCTTGGTCCATAAAATCTACGCTCCTCAATTCCATGACTACCCAGTCAACGATGGCGTTCCCGCCTGTGACCTGAAGCACCGACGGGTTGGTGATGGTTTCCCCGCCTCCGGTGCCAGCATGTTGGAAATTATTGCGCCCGGTATAAGGCTCGGTCAGTGGTATAAGTTGCTGCTTCCGAAGGTCGTCCCGCATGAGGGTGGCACTGGCCGACAACCCGTGCAAGGCGCCTTGTAGGTAAACCTTGGGGCGAAGGGAAACGCCAGTTTGGGCATAAGTCGAACCTGCCAAAAGCAAGCCGACAGCCAAAGAAAAAATAGGATAAATGTGCTTGTGTTTCATGTTTTTGAAAAGATTGAACGGTTATTAAATAAGTTGAAATAATCCAAACTTGTCAGGGCAACTCCTCCACCAGCCTGCAATCCTTGTCCACATTTGGGCAGGAGTACTCCCACAAAAAGACGATGTCGAAGGCCAAGTAACCGCCATCTGACTTGGGGCCTTGGTACCTTACCTCGCCATCCATGTTGACGTCGCAATTGTTGTACCCTGGGACGATATGGGTATAGTTGGCGTCCACGTTGTCGGGGGAATAGAGTATATCAAAGAATATCTTGTCCTTGTCGTTCTTCTGGCCTTTGATGTTCACCACGCCGTCTTGGTTGGCGTCTCCGGCAAACAGGGCCATTTTGTTCATGATTTGCAGCATGGGCTTTGTGCCGTTGAACTTGCCCTTGGGGTCGGTGAAGTCCACCAATTGCGGAGCATCATTCAAGTTGTACGCCAATCCGCTCATCACCCCAAGGTGGTTCCGATGCCTGACGGCGACCATATAACTGCCAGAATCCAACCCCATGAAAAGCAGGGGCGAGCTTCCGTCCACGTCCACCACATCGCCGTCCCGTTGCAACAAGGCGGAGCGGGTGGCGAGCACGATTTTCTGCAATTCGGGGTGGCGCAGTTCCACAAATACCCAATCCACGATGGCATTGGGGCCTTCCACTTTCAGCAGTTCGGGGTTCTCGATAGCTTCGGTGCCGCCCAAATCGCCATAATGGCTATAGTTTTCAAAAGAGGAGTATGGCTCTTTCAACGGAATCAAACCGGCGGCCCGCAGGTCGTCCCGCATAAGTTCGGAGGGCGATTTCACACCGAGCAAGGCACCTTGAAGGTACATCCTGATATGGAGCTTCAGGCCATCGTCCCCTAAAATTGGGTCGGAGGCCTTGGCCTTGGGTTGCATCCATACGAATGCGATGAGAAGGGACACAAATAAGTTCTGGACTTTCATGGGAATTCTTTTTCAACAACCGATTGCAAATGCGCTCGAAACATGTAGGCTCTTATTGGAAAAGGCCACAATGTTTCACGTCAAAAAAAGGGAGGCTGCGAACAGGGGAGAATTGTGCGATATATGTTTGTCCAGATGGCTGTCCTTTGAAGAAGGGAGTGGGAGGATAAAGGTGAAGTTCTTTTGCAAAGACCGTACCCATCTAACAAGGCAAAAGTAAAAAGGCCAAACAAAAAAGGGGAAAGGCATGCTTCCTAAGCCAATTGGGCCAGCAGCCAGTCCTTCTCGGTCAGCACTTCCTCCCCTTCGATGGCATTGCGCAGGGCGGTTCGCTGCCCCTCGTCGAAGGGGTTCATGTCCAGCAGCTTTTGGGTAAAATGCACGATGTTCGACCAGTTGCGGTGGTGGTAGCCCATGCGCTTGTTGCGGCGGATGAACATGCGCAGGGTGCGCAGGTGGGCGTCCAAAAGTTCGAGTTCTTGCTTTTCAAAATAGATTTTCATTTGGAGGATGCGGGCCGCCATACCGTTGATAAAGTCCTTGTAATCAGCACGTTGGAGCAGGAACAGTGCTTCATCGTATTGGCGCTTCGCAAATGCGAGACGTGCGGCGTTCAAACTGAATGCGGCCTCTTGCGCAGCAGGCTCCAAATAGCTGCGATACTCCTCCACGAACTGTTCCGCCCAGGCCCACTCATCAGGGAGCCGCAAGGCAATGCCCACGATGTTGTTGTAGGTAAAATGGTTGAGCTGGCCGCCTTCGAGCAGTAGGCCCGTCTTCAAGCCCTGCTTGTAGAGGTCAAGGGCCTCCTTGCGGTAGGCATGTTGGTTGGCGTTAATTTTTTTGATGCAAAAATTGATGGCCATCAGGTACAGTGAGGCGATTTCTTCTTTTTGGAAGCAGTGCCCATACTCGAACAAGGCCTGTTTCAGTTCCCCGAAATACGCCTCGCCACCTTCGCCGTAGAGCGCCAAATAACAAAGCCGATAGACTTGGATTGCAGGGGCATCCCGATAGGGCGCATGTTCCGAAAGTCCCAAAATTTCATCCAACAAATCCAGTCGGTAGCGGGTGTTGAATACCGCTTGGTGCGAACGCAGTAAGCAGGCCTGTCGCAGCTTCATGGCCAGCATGGCAGTGGTGAGTTGGTCTTCCACAGTTTGCAGGTTCAGTTCCTTGGTTCGGCCCGATTCGAGCAGGTGCAGGTAGATTTGGTGCTCGGTCAGGTAGCTTTCGAGGTAAAATGTGGGATGTCGAAGCGGTTGGTTTTCGGCTTGCTTCGCAATGGCTTTCTGTGCTTTCTCGAAGTGCCGGGGCAACTTCCGGCGGTGGTAGGCAGCCAACAAGCGGTGGCCGCCGTCGAGCGGTTCCCGTTGCCGCTCCTTCTGCACGAGGTACTCTTCCAGCAATTTGAGGAGGTAACTCAGCAGCAGCCGCAACTGCTGCTCGTCGAAAGGCTGACCGGGTTGGGCGGCCTCCCAAGCGGCTTCCCGGCTGGGTTCTGACTGGTTTTTTGCCAAAAAATCGAAGAGCAGCCGCACGTCTTGCCGCTGGTTGAAGAAAGGCGAGGCGAGGAAATTGCGCACGTCCCGTTGCTCCAGCTTTGAAAATTGGGCGATTATTTCAAAAACAAGGGTATTTTGCATGAGGGCAAGATAAATTTATTTTCTACAAATTTTATAGTTTGATTGTTAAATTATTTGACCTTTAGTTGAATTTTTATAAAAATCATTTTCTACAAAACGCAAAAAATGTAGTTGCTGGCGCAATGCTTTGCTCGGATGTTTGTAGCATGAAATCATGTCAAGGGACAATGCGCCGCACCGGTCGGCAAATTGCCCACGCACCTTTAAAATGTTCACCTATGAACTCGAAGAGTTACCGTTTTATCGTCTTTATTATATTTACATTCCTCTTCACAATAAGGATGTCGGCACAGTGCACCTCCAATGCTGGTTCAATGCTGGCAATCCCATTGAGTGTCTGTGGGAATGGGGCCGCAACCGCCTCTCAGATTGTATTCCCAACGCTTGATACGAATGATGCGCTCCAATACGTACTCCATACTTCAGGAGGGCCAACCTTGGGTTTAGTATTGGCCGAAAGCTCAACGCCAGAATTTACATTTCCTTTCCTTGGGTTCTATGAGCAGACCTACTACATCTCCGCCATTGTAGGCAATAACCTTGGATTTGGGGACGTGGACATCTTCGACCCATGCCTATCGGTGGCCATAGGCACCCCAGTGACGTGGCACCAAGTGCCGACAATAACCATGGTGGAAGAGACCGTAGAGGCATGCCCAGGTGAGGTCATTTGGTTCACGGTCAACTGTACAGGGGTAGGCCCGTGGGATTTTTCTCTTACCAACAATGGAGAACCTTTTGGCCCCCCAATACAAAATCTTTTAGACCCACAGCACATCGGCAATTTCGGAGGGCCAGACACTATGGTGGTCTGTGTAACAAATGCCAGCAATGCATATTGCCAAGGCATCGCCAGCGGCTGTGTGACCGCCAATATCTCGGAAATGCCAGCCTGTGGCCTCACTGTGACAACCGCCCCCGATTGCCAAGGCAATACCAACGGCTCAATCGAGGTGAACTGCACAGGCGGCTTTGGCCCAATAAACTATAATTGGTCGAATGGCGAAACAACTCCTTCCTTGCAAAACCTAAGTGGCGGCACCTATGCCTTGACCGTAACTAACGGCACGGGATGCACAAAGGAATACACTGCCATAGTGGATTACGCAGTACCACTTATGGCAAACCTGCTGCTACTCGATTCCCTAAGCTGTTTTGACAATGAAGGCGTTATCGTTAAAACTATATCGGGCGGCACGCCACCTTATACCTTCCTTTGGCACGGGCCAAACAACCTTGTGAGCAATACCCCTTTGCTTACCATTCATGAACCCGGCACTTACATGCTTTCTGTTACCGACGCAAATGGTTGCACAACAGCGACAAGCATTGTGGTTGAAAGCGACGACTCAGGATGCGGCACGATATCGGGGCGGGTCACCTCGGAAACAGACGGGAATTGCCTCTTCGATTCTGGTGAGGGTGGGCTTCAAAACTGGCTCGTGCGGGCTACTGGTTCTCTTGGCGGTCAATTTTTTGGCCATACCGACACAGGTGGCTTATACAGTTTTACGGCCCCACAAGATGATTATGTGGTAGAAGCTTTGCCTCCGGCCAATCTATGGGATGATTGCGGGAGCACCATAAACTTGAGCCTGAATCCAGAAGGGGATATCGATACCGCCAACTTTCATTATCAGTCCATGTTCAGTTGTCCTTTGATGGAAGTGGATATTAGCACGCCATTCCTGCGCCGATGCTTCTCAAATATCTATATTGTTCAATATTGCAACATCGGCACGGAGGCAGCTACTGATGCATTCATCGAAGTAGAACTTGACCCGCTTATCCAATTAGATAGCGCCCAAGTTCCTTACACAGGCCCAATCAACGATACTTATACTTTTGAAATAGGCGACTTGGCACCAGGCGAGTGCGGCACTTTTCATCTTTACACAAAAGTGCTTTGCGATGCCGTGCTCGGCCAAACCCTTTGCGCCGAGGCGCACGCCTTTCCCGATTCTATCTGCGGCGAACCAAATGCCAACTGGTCAGGCGCTTTCGTTGAGGCGACCTCAAACTGCACGGCGGACAGCGTCATTTTCACCCTGACCAACACGGGCACGGGCGACATGGACGAGCCATCTTATTTCATTGTCGTGCAGGACGGCGTGATGCTGATGACGCAAGATTTCGAACTCGAAGCGGGTGAAAGCACCACGGTCAGCTATCCGGCCACGGGCGCCACTTATTCATTGTTGGCCGACCAAGTGCCCGATGCACCGGGCAACTCGCAGCCTTCTCTGTTTGTAGAGGGCTGGGGTGGCAATGGTTCGTTCAGCACGGGCTATGCGCTCCAGTTCCCTGAAAATGACGCCGACCCCTTTCTTTCCATTGATTGTCAGGAAGTTATCGGGAGTTTTGACCCCAACGACAAGCGGGGCTACCCGCTCGGTTTCGGCGAAGACAACCTCATTGAAGAGGGCCAATTCTTAGACTACCATATCCGATTCCAGAACACGGGCACCGACACGGCTTTCAAGGTGGTGATACAAGATGTCATTCATCCGAACCTAGACATCGCCACGCTGCGGCCCGGCGCTGCCAGCCACCCCTACCAACTCGACATCCACCAAGACACGCTCCTCTTTATTTTTGACAACATCCTGCTGCCGGATAGCTTCGTGAACGAACCAGCCTCGCACGGCTTCGTGAAGTTCAGCATCGGCCAACGGGCAGGGCTGCCGCTCGGCACGGTCATCGAGAACGAGGCGGCGATTTTCTTCGATTTCAACGCCCCGGTCATCACCAATCGCACGAGGCATGAAATTGGCAAACCGTTCATCGTGAACGCCGTCCAGCCGCCTGTTTTGCAGCGTAAAATAAGCTGTACAATCTATCCTAATCCAATGGACGAGGAGGCGACAATCTTGCTACAAAACGCTGAAAATCAGCAATTTGAAATGAGACTTTACGATGGGATGGGCCGTTATTTGCGAAGCGGAGCAATTTTGGGCGGCATTGGGAAAATCAGGCGGGACGGCTTGCCAAGTGGACTGTATTTCTATGAAATCATGGCGGCCAATGGTTCTGTCGTCGGACAAGGGAAACTGGGGATGTAACGGGCAAAACAACTCCGAAAGGGTTAACCGCAAATTTCACAAAGCGAAATTTGTGGTTCAACCTAAAAAACCTTCTCGGCGGATGGCGGCTCCGCCGCCATCCGCCGAGAAGGTTTTTTAGGGGCGGCAAATTGGTTTTTTGCCTCAGCAAAAAACCAATTTGCCGCCCCTTCGAGGAGTCCTGCCTTTCGACGATGCATGAAAAATTTTGGTGTTCGTTCCACAGAAATGGTCAAAGAATCAAGACCATTAATCACACGTCCATTCCAATATCTCTGGCTTATCATCCCATCCATGTTTAATGGAAACTGGCAAATTTTTATCATTTAATAAAAAGCTGGTTTCACAAGGATTGCAAAGCAAATCAAGCAAGCCCGTATAGTCTTTTGCCTCGCCTTTTTTTACCATATTCAGCGTATTGTTTTCAGGCGACTCCGGGAAGGCTCCAATTACTTTTTCATAATTAAAAGCAGTGTCATATTCCAAGAACCACTCGTGTTCAAGCTGCTGAAATTCTCCACTATAGTCTTCGATTTTTATTATATTGCCATTTTCCCAGAAATACTTGTGGGAAGACCAGTATTCATCGTTGGTTGGATAAAAAGTAGTGCTACTAATTACCTGTCCATTATCATCATTTTCAAACTTGTAAACAAGGTGGATTTTATTGTTTTCTCCGGGCAATAATTCTATTTTCTCAATGAGAAAACCTTTATCATTATAAACAAATGAGTCTATTCGAATAAAGACCTCCTCCGCATTTGGATAATGGGTATATTGTTGCCTCGAAACCAATTTGTCGTTATTGTAATTAAATACGAACCATATCCTATCAGTACCGTTCCATTTTTCAATTAACTTATATAGTTTACCATTGCTGCCATATTCATAGGAATAGGTTTTGTAATCGCCCTCTTGGTGTTTGCCGACCAATTTGCAGGATGGCAATTCCGCTGCAGTTGGCAACTCTTGTGAGTTTTGTTCTTTCTTGCAATTGCAGAGCAACAAGAAAGCAAAGGCTGAAATCAGAACTGTTGGTTTCATAATACTTAGATTTTAGAAGGTTGAGAGATTAGTTATGAGCTTAGGTTGGTTAGATGCAGGCACAATTTGTGATTACACACACAAAACTCGAAATTTCGTTGCAGAATCAAAAAAATGGTCGCAAAGACTTGTGCCGCTTGTTGCAGGAAACCCCGAACTTTGCCAACCCTACTCAATTCGACCATTATTTTTCGATGAAAAAAAGCCGCCTACTTCTGCCCATTGCATTCATAGCTGCCCTGCTCATGGCCTTCTCCGGCACAGAGCCGAAGGACGCAACGGAGCTTGGCCAGCGCCTCTTCTCCGACCCCATCCTCTCACTCGATAGCACCATCAGTTGCCAAAGCTGCCACATCCCAGCGTTCGCATTTGCCGACACCGCTCGGTTCAGCCGAGGCGTGGGCGGACGGCTGGGCAGGCGCAATGCACCCAGCACCATGAACATGTCGGCCCGCTCGCATTTCTTCTTCGACGGGCGGGTGCTGGCGCTCGAAGACCAAGTGCTAATGCCGATACAAGACACCCTCGAAATGCGCATGACGCTGCCGGAGGTAGCATTGCGGCTGCGCCGCAATAAGGTCTATGGCCCTGCTTTTGAAAAGCTTTTTGGCCGCCCGGCCAACGTGGAGGACATGGCCACCGCCATCGCCGAGTTCATCCGTACCCTCGAAACACCTGCCACGTCCTACGACCGCTGGATGAATGACGAGCCTGGTGGTATGAGCGACGCCGCCGCCCGTGGCCGTGATATTTTCATCGGGAAAGGCCGCTGCTTCGACTGCCACTTCTCCGCCGACCTCACTGGCGACGAGTTCCGCAACGTCGGGCTTTACAACGGAAAAGACCTGAACGACGTGGGCCGCTTTGCCATCACCAAGCGGCAGGAAGACCTCGGCAAGTTCAAGGTGGCCGGGCTGCGCAACGTGGCGCTCACCGCCCCCTACATGCACAACGGCATGTTCAAGACCCTCGACGAGGTGATTGATTTCTACAACGACCCGTCAAAAGTGGTGCCCGATGCCCTCAACCGTGACACCGCTTTGGCGAAGCCGATGAACCTGACCCAATGGGAAAAAGCCGACCTGAAGGCGTTCTTGGAGGCGCTGACCGATGACAGGTTCTTGAAGGGATGAGGGATGAAATGATGCTGCCAATTTGGGGCTTTGACGAATCAAACCATCCTTTAGGTTTATTTTCCGAACTTTGGGCTTTATAGTTCTTCGAGCAACTGATTGAGTATTGACGAGGCATGAGGCGACGCCTCGAAAGGGCGGCTCAACATGTGCAAATACGATAGTGTTTGCTCGCCCTTCCGAGGTATCACCTCATGCCCTGCTCCTGCCTCAAATAGTTAATCAAACAACTATAGACCTGATACGGCCAATTGCGGAACGCTCCACCGCCAACCGTCTGCCGTCAACCGTCAACCGTCAAATGCTACACGACAACCACCACCGGCCTATCAACTACCTGCGCTTAGCGGTCACCGACCGCTGCAACCTCCGCTGTTTCTACTGCATGCCAGAAGAAGGCATTGACTACGTGCCGAGGGCCGAGTTGATGAGCTATGAGGAGATGCTGCGCATCGTGCAGGTGCTGGTGAACATGGGCATCGAGAAGCTGCGCATCACAGGTGGGGAGCCGTTCCTGCGGCGGGACATGATGGACTTCCTCGGCGCCATCAGCCGGATGGAGGGGCTGCGGCAAATCCATATTACGACCAACGGCGTGCTGACAGCCCCGCTCGTGCCGGAGTTGAAGCGGATGGGCATCCAATCCGTCAACCTGAGCCTCGACACGCTCAGCCCGGAGCTTTTCCATGAAATAACCCGACGGGACGAGTTCCACAAGGTAATGGCCACCTTCGAGGCGCTGCTCTCGGCGGGTATTTCAACGAAGATAAACGCCGTGATGATGGAGGGCAAGAACGACCACGACCTGCTGCCTCTGGCCATGCTCACGAAGGACAACCCTGTGGGCGTCCGTTTCATCGAAGAGATGCCGTTCAATGGCGGCGAGGCGCACTACGAAAAGCTTTGGTGGAGCCACCACCGCATTTTAGACACTTTGCGGCAGCACTTCCCCGACATCCAGAAACTGCCCGACCCGCCCCACTCCACTTCCTACAATTACCAGATTCCAGGCCACCAAGGCACGGTGGGCATCATCGCCGCTTATAGCCGCACCTTCTGCGGCACCTGCAACCGCATCCGACTCACGCCGCAAGGGATGCTCAAGACCTGCCTCTATGACGACGGCGTCTTCAACATCAAAAACCTGCTCCGTGCTGGCGCAACGGACGAGCAAATGGCCCATGCCGTGCTCGAAGCCCTCGGCAACCGGGCCAAAGACGGCTTCGAGGCCGAGCGCAGGCGGCAGTTCGGACTGCCTGTCGGGGAGAGCATGGCAACGATTGGGGGGTGAAAAGGGAGGATGCTGGATATTGGATGCTGGATGCTCCGTTTGGGGCTTGAATAGGTTTCTAAACTTATGAACCTATGGTTTTGTAAATACAAATATTTAGGATACCTTGCAACTGTCTAAGAAACAACCAGAGAGGTAAGGTTTTCAACAATCATCAACGCAATCTAAGAACCCGTTAAACAGTAATTCCCATGACTCTGATTACACGATCGTTGCTGCTTTCAGCAGTTTCCTTTCTTCCTATCCTACTATTTGGGCAAACCCGCTACTATGTCAAGGCCGATGCAGTTGGGGACAATGACGGCAGTTCGTGGGTGGATGCTTTCACCGATTTGCAGGATGCCTTGCAGTCGGCTAACTACGGGGATGAAGTCTGGGTGGCACAGGGTGTCTATTACCCCACAAACACCGCTAATCGGGAAATCTCATTTGAATTGAAAAATGGGGTGAAAATGTATGGTGGTTTTATTGGCTATGAAATACAGTTGAGTGAAAGGGATTACGACAACAACGAGACAAAACTAAGTGGCGATATTGGAGTTTTCAACGACAGTTTAGACAATTCCTATACGGTTGTATATATGGAATATGTTGACTCAACAACAGTATTGGATGGATTCTCAATTATGCATGGCAGAACGACAAACACTCTTCAATTGCCCATTACTGACAAGAAAAGATCAGGGGCTGGGCTTTATATTCAAGCTGCAAATTCATCAAACGAAGTTAATCCAAAAATCTCAAATTGCTCTTTCTTGAAAAACTACTCTTTCAATTTGGGAGCAGGTGCATTTGTGAATGGCATAAACGGTGGCTCAGTAAGTCCAATTTTCATGAATTGCTTGTTTTCAGAAAACTTATCTGGTGCTTACAGTAATACAGGGACAGGAACTGGTATATTCATAATCGGTGGGAGTTTTCATTCTGATTGGAATTTTATAGATTGTAAATTTGTCAAAAACGTATCCACCAATGGGTCAGCCGGAGGAGTCGGAATCAGATTGCTCCATGGCAAAAATAATGTTTATTTTCAAAACTGCATATTCGATGGTTGCTTTTCAACTTCCTCGGGCGGGGGAATTGATATAGAAGACTTAAATGGTAACCAATTAGAAACAATATCAATTGAGGATTGTAATTTTGAAAATAACACCTCTCCACAAGGTGGTGCCATTAATTATTCCGGTTATTCTGCCTTGTTGAATATTAATAATTCAACTATCACAAAAAATTCAAGCCTAAATGGTTCAATCGCCATAGTAGGGAAATCTTCGGTCAAGTTTTCGAATTCATATTTTAGGGACAACACAAATGAGGAAGGATGCTTGTTCCTTATAGGTGGAAATATTAAAACAATAAATAGTGTTTTCGCAGAAAACAAAGGAACATTATTCATGCTTGAATCTGTAACAGAATCAATAAGTGGGCAAATTGAAAACTGTACTTTTTATAAGAATGAAAAAAGTGAAGACGCTCCATATTTTGGAGTAATCAATGTAAATGGTAATGGCTTAGGAGCCAATTTAGAAATTGATAACTCAATATTTTTTGGCAACAACAAGAATTCATCTCAAAAGTTATTCAGTCTGCACAACTGCGACGCAATATTTGATTATGATATGTTCGATGTCACTGAATGTACAACATTGGCAAGCCCTCCATTCACCTGCGGCCCCAACAACCTCTTCTCCGCCGCCCCCCTCTTCCTCGACACCGCCGCCCACGACTACCGCCTCCACCCTTGCTCCCCCGCGCGCAATGCAGGGAGCAACGCCGCCGCACAGGCTGCCGGGCTACTGACCGACATAGACGGCAATCCCCGCATCCAGGAAGGCACCGTTGACATGGGCGCCTACGAGACCCCGGCCTTCTCCATCGGCAGCGCCACCGTCACGGCACAGCCCTGTGCTGTCAATGGCCTTGGCACTGTCCAATTGGCGCTGGAATGGGGCTGCCCGCCCTTCTTCATCAGCTGGTCGGAAGCGGCAGGGGCCAGCGGCACGGGATTATCCGACACCAGTCTGACAAAGTTGCAACTGCCGCCCGGCAGCTACACCATCACCATCACCGACGGGCGAACGATGGCCGCCACGGCCAGCTTTACCATCGCTGCCCCAGTGCCCCTCACCGCCGCCATCGCCGCCACCGCCGTGCAGTGCGCCAACGCCACCGGGCCAAGCACGGGCGGCACAGCCACGGCCACCCCGCTCGGCGGCATGGGGCCGTTCACCTACTCTTGGGGCAACGGACAGGATGCCCCCACGGCCACGGGCCTACCGCCCGGCCAAGCCACCGTCACCGTCACCGACGCCAACGGCTGCACGGCCACGGCCTCCGCTGCCATCGGGCTGGTGGGCGGGCTGCAGGTGGGCACCTCGGTGCTCGACCCCTTCTTTTGCCACGGCGAGCACGACGGCGTGGTGCAGGTGCAGCCCCTCGGCGGCACGCCCCCCTTCGCCTACCTGTGGGAGGGCCTGCCCTGGGAGCAGTCCCCCACCCTCGACAGCATCGGCCCGGGCAGCTACTCGGCCACCGTCACCGACGCCCTCGGCTGCACGGGCGACGTGCAGTTCAGCTTCGGGGAGCCGGCCCTGGTCATGGTCAATGTTGGGGTGCAACAGCCCGCCTGCCACGGTGGGCTGGGCACGGCCACGGCCAACGCATCGGGCGGCACGCCCGGCTTCACCTTCCTGTGGGACACGGGCGCCGGGACGCCCACGGCAATGCTGCCACCGGGCCTGCACAGCGTCACAGCCACGGACGTGAACGGGTGCGAGGGCTCAACTGAACTGTTGGTGACGGAACCGCCGCTGTTGGAGGCCTTCGTTGCGGCGCAGCCGCAAACGCTGTGCTTTGGCGAGGAAAACGGCCAAATGGCCGCATTGCCGCAGGGCGGCACCCCACCCTACACCTACGCTTGGGGCAGCGGGCTTACCCCCGACAGCCTGTTGACGGACATCGGCCCGGGCAGCTACGCCCTCATGCTGACGGATGCCAACGGCTGCACGGCCACGGCCAGCGCCACCATTGCGGAGCACCCGCCGATTACCGCCTTGCTCGACACCATCGCCTATGCCAGCGGTCCATTGGCCAGCGACGGCAGCGTGACCATCGCCAGCGTGTCCGGTGGCACAGGCAGCGGCTATGTTTTCTCGTGGAGCAACGGGTCGAACGGACAAGACCTCATGGGCGTGCCATCAGGTGATTATACCCTGATGGTAACAGACGGGCAGGGCTGTACGGGAAGTTTCAGCTTCACCGTGGAGGTCAGTTCTGCGGTTGAGGCGGCACAGCCAAACCCGTTTGGAGCGGCCATCGTGCCGAACCCTTCGGGCAGGGGCGCAAGGGCAAGGCTCCTGCTCGGCGGCAATTCCAATGGCCTAACGGTAAGTGTCTTCGATGCGAAGGGGAGCCTGCTGGGGAGCTACGAGGCACAGGCTGAAGTGCTCGACCTGCCCACCGGGTTGGCCGCAGGCAGCTACCGGGTGGTACTGCGGGACGAGAAGCGCCAGGCGTTGCTGCACTGGGTGGTGGAGTGAGGGGGAACGCTGGGAAATTAAGAAATTAGGAAATTGAGAAATTAGTTGGGGCGCTGGGCAGGGATTTCACCTTGCCCAGCGCCGCTTGATTTTTAAGAGTGCCAAGTTTTAACAAAAAATTAGCCCTCAAAGCAGCATCTTCGCCGTCCCAAATCCAAATTTGTCATACTCGAAGAGCACCTAATCCGCAATTGTATGCCCAATCTTGCCATAGACATTGGTAATACCCGCACGAAGCTGGCCGTCTTCGAGGGGGACGAATTGGTGCGTGGTGAGGTTTGGGACGTGCTGACGCCGGATGCGTTGAGGCAATTGGCATACAACCAAAAAGTCGAAAAAATCATCCTTTCAAGTGTTGCGAAGCAACCTGATGATGTAATGGCCTACCTGCGTTCGCAGCCGTTCTTTTTGGAACTGACGACAGAGACGCCGTTGCCGATTGCCATCCGCTACAAAACGCCGCAGACACTTGGGAAAGACCGGGTGGCAGCAGCGGTAGGCGCTTGGCACCTACATCCCAGCCAAAACTGCCTCGTGGTGGATGCTGGCACCTGCATCAAAATGGATGTGGTGAGCGCCCTTGGCGAGTTCCTCGGCGGCAATATTTCACCGGGCATCGAAATGCGGTTGAAGGCTATGCACCATTTCACGGCGAGGTTGCCATTGGTAAAGCCAGGCGACCAACTGCCGGACTTGCTAGGCGACAGCACAGAAAACGCCCTAAGAAATGGCGGCGAATTGGGTGCTTTGCTGGAAGTGGAAGGCTTTATCAGGCATTGTGAGCAGAATTTTCGAGAACTTAAGGTAGTATTAACTGGTGGCGACGCTGATTTTTTTGTCAAAAACATCAAAACCAAGATATTTGCGCACCAAAATTTAGTCCTGCATGGGCTGAATCAAATTTTGAAACATAATGCCAAACTTTTTGAAGGATTTTAGAGGCGGTTTGACCACGCTTTCGTTGTTGTTTTTCACCACCCTTGTCTTGGCGCAGCCCAAGGACAATTCGCCTTATTCCAGGTTGGGCATGGGCGAGATACTCTATCCGACTCTTTCCGCATCTGGCATGGCCGGGCTTTCGGCAGGCTATGCCGACCCGCTCCACATCAACTTACAGAACCCAGCGTCGCTTTCCTGGTTGACCACAGCTGCATTTGAGGCAGGTCTTTTTGCGGAGCATGCCACGTTGAAATTTGGCGGCGACGCATCAAAGATATGGACGGGCAACCTCAGTCATTTGGCACTGGCATTCCCGCTCCACAACACCCTCAACGACGTACTGGACAAAAAGAAGCGAAAGTTGAAATGGGGGATGGGGTTTTCCTTGACGCCTTATTCAATGGTGGGGTATGACATAGAAACGACACAGGTGCTGCCTGAAATTGACACAACAACCAACAGCTATGAAGGCACTGGAGGCTCCAACAAGGCCATCTGGGGCAATTCTGTGCGATACAACAACTTTTCATTGGGCGCCAACATCGGCTTTGTGTTCGGGCAATTGGAACGCAGCCGTTCCGTGGTGTTCGACGACCTGAGCGTGTCTTACCAGGACATCTTCAAGGACAATATCAGCATAAGGGGATTTGTCTGGTCGGTCGGGGCGCAGCAACTGATTCAGTTGGAGAAAAAGAAGCCCGAAGATGAAATCTATACGGGCAAATCGCTCATTTTAGGCGTCTATGGCAACAGTGCCACCAGTTTCAACACCAACAGTACGGTGCTGCGGATGAGGCACAACACCAATATCGGCCACCGTGACACCCTGCAGTACGAACAGGACATAGAAGGCTCTGGGAAATTGCCCGCAGAATGGACTGCTGGCGCCATGTACCAAATACCCGGCAAGCTGCGCATTGGGGCGGAATATACCGCAAGCAAATGGAGCGGCTATGAGAACGAGGCCAAACCGGAGACCCTGTTCGACAGTCGGAGGGTTGCCGTCGGTGCAGAGTACATCCCCGAAATTTCTTCCTATAACAACTACCTGCGCCGCATCCGCTACCGGGCTGGGTTCTACCACCGCACCGACCCAAGGCTGGACGACCTCAAGCAGTACGCCCTTACGGTAGGGTTTGGGTTGCCCGTCATTTTGCCAAGGCAACAGACCTCTTTTGTCAACCTTGCCTTTGAATTTGGCAAGTTCGACACCACTGATGCCATCAAGGAAAACTTTGTGAAAATGAGCCTTGGATTCACTCTTAATGACAGCAGTTGGTTTTTTAAACGCAAATTTGGATAATGCACAGCAAAGCGGGGGAATTGAGGAATTGGGAAATTGGAAATTGGAAATTTAAGCACACACTGATAATTTCATGATTCCCAAAATTCATGATTTCTAAATGCCGAACGCAAAGTGTCAATCATACAAAACTCAACCGTTAACATCTGATTATGAAGAATTTTGCTAAGTTCTCCATCCTTGTTTTTCTTGCTTCTGCTTGGCAATCCCCGCTTTTCGGACAATGCCAAAGCTGGGTCGGTCTGCCCAATAAAGACGCCATAGAAGAAGCCCACGTACTTTACCGCCAGTTCATGAAGAACGAAGCTGAGTACGAGCAAGCATTCCCTTACTGGGAAAAAGCCTATAAAGGTGCCCCTGGTGCTGATGGACAGCGTTCCAGTCATTTTGTGGATGGTCGGAAAATTTACCTCTACAAGTTCAAAAAGGAGACGGACGCTGCCAAGAAGGCTGAATATGCCGCTGCCGCCCTCCGCCTCTTTGATGAGCAGGGCCAGTGCTACCCCAATGAAAAAGGTACCGCCCTTGGCCTGAAGGCTTATGAAATGTTCTATACCATCAACTCGCCGTACCCTGACACCAAAAAGGCATGCCAAGAAGCCATTGCCGTGAGTGGCAACAATACGAGCTATGCCGTGTTCCAGCCATATGCAAGCATCATTGTATGGCAATACCAGAACAAGCAGGCCGATGCTGCCGAGGCAAGGGAGGTCTATACCAAACTGAACGAGATCGCCGACCACAATATCGCCAACAATGCCAAGCTATCAGATGCTTACAAGCAGGCAAAGGATGCCATGAACGGCACTTTCGCCGCTATTGAGGGCGAAATCTTCGATTGTGCCTACTTCAAGAGCAAACTGGAGCCAGACTACCGTGCCCACCCCGACGACACGGAGGTCATCAAGTTCATCTACAACAAGCTCAAGGCCCAAGGCTGTGGTGACGACGACGCACTCGTGGCCGAAATGAAAGGACGCTACGAGACCATCGTGGCCGCCGAGAACGCCGAGCGCCTTGCCCAGCACTACGCCGATAATCCTGGTGACCACGCCATTGCGCTTTTCAAGGAAGGCCAGTTCAGCGAAGCGCTGCAAAAATTCGAGGCGGGCATTGCGAAGGAGAAAGCTGGTGGCAACGACGCCAACAAATTAGCCGACTATTACTTCTACATGGCCTCCATTGAATTCCGCCAACTGAGCCGCTACTCGGCTGCCCGTGAGGATGCCCGCACAGCTGCAAAGTACAGGCCAGGGTGGGGTCAGCCCTATATGCTCATCGGCGACATGTATGCCTCCACGAGCAATTCCTGCGGCAGCGATGCCTTTGATGCTGGCCTTGCCGTATTGGCCGCCATTGACAAGTACGCCTACGCCAAATCCATTGACGGTGACGTGGCTGGCGAAGCCAACAGCAAGATTGGCCGCTACAGCCAATACTATCCGAACAAAGAGGAGGCGTTCATGCGCAAGCTTTCCGAAGGCTCTTCGATGACGGTGCCTTGCTGGATTGGCGAAACCGTAAGGCTCCGCTTGAAATAAGCAGTCTATTTTTCGGATAAACAAAGAAATACAGGCCCCGTTTTTTCGGAAACGGGGCTTTTTTGTTTATTTGTGTCCTGTAGTCGGGAAGTTCGTAGCTATTTAGCGGCATTCTATCCATCGCCGCAAGGCGGGACTTCTTGAAGGGCCAACAAATTGATTTTTTGCTTGGGCAAAAAATCAATTTTTTAGGGTGAAAAGAAAATTTTGCTTCGCAAAATTTTCTTTTCACCCTTTCCGGGAGCAGCGGTGCACTAAATAGATACGGAAATTCATTTCCCGACTACTCAAAATCAAACAGTTATGACGACAAGATTTTTCATTCCACTATTGACCTTTGCCATGCTCCTTGGCTGCACGCCAAAGACGCCAAAGGCCACCACCGAAACAACCAACACCATCCCCATCCAGAAAGACCCGAACAAGCCCTGCAAGACGTTTGCCGACGCCGTCAACCCAAACTTGGCAGAGGAGGAGTTCGTGCTGTACAAGGACTTTTTAAAGGCCAAGGACTGGGATGGCGCATTCAAGAAATGGCAGTACGTTTACCAGAATGCCCCCAATGCGGACGGCAAGCGCAGCACGGTCTATACCGATGGCATCAAGTTCTATGAGCATTTCATGGAGGTGGACTCCACGAAGAATGACCAATATTTTGCTGAGATACAGAAAATCTACGACGCCATGGACAAGTGCATGGGCGACGGCGGCCATGTGGCGGGCTTGAAGGCTTTCGACTATTTCTTCAAGTACCCGAACCGCATCAGCAAGGAGGAGCAGTACAAGCTCTTCAAAGAGTCCATCACCAAGGACGGCGACAAGCCCCGTTATTTCGTGCTGAACCCCTTCACCTCGCTGCTGGTTGACTTGACCCTGGAGGAGAAGATACCCGTTGCGGAAGCACAAAAATACGACCGCATCATCCGGGAGACCATCACCAAGGGGCTGGCCGACTGCAAGGACAAGGAATGCGAGAACTGGAAGGTCATCAACGAGTATGCACCAGCCAGGCTCGAAGCGCTGGAGTCCATAGAGGACTTCTATAACTGCGAGTATTACAGCAATAAGTATTATCCACAGTTCAAGGAAAGCCCGGAAGACTGTGAAATCATCACGACCACCCTGAGCCGGATGAAATGGGGCAAGTGCGACCCCAACGACCCAAAACTAAAGGAGGTGGACGCAGCCTATATGGCCAAGTGCTACGAGGCACCGCCAACTCAGGGTCCCAATTGCAACGAATTGCTGCGCAACGGCAAATACCGTGACGCCGTGAAATGCTTGGAGGACGCCCTGCCGAACATCAGCAACAACAGCGACAAGGCCAAGTACAACTACCTCATCGCACAGATTTACTTCGCCTACCTGAAGAACTTCTCCCGTGCCCGCCAGTACGCCCGTGAGGCCAGCCGCCTGCGGCCCAACTGGGGCGAGCCTTACATCCTCGTGGGCTTGCTCTATGCCTCCAGCGGCCCCATCTGCGGCCCAGGCCGTGGCTGGGACAGCCAAGTGGTGGTCTGGCCTGCCATTGACGAATGGCAAAAGGCCAAGAACGTGGACCCCAGCGTGGCAGGCAAGGCCAACAAGCACATCGGCCAATACAGCCAGTACATGCCCGACAAAGCGGAGATTTTCCAGCGCCTGAAAAAGGTGGGCGACAGCTACTATGTGGGCTGCTGGATTCAGGAGTCAACGATTATTAGGGCGAAACCGGAGTAAGGAGTCGGCCCCAATGGGGTAAACAGTTCGACAGTGGGCAGCTTGCCCGCTGTGGTGGGTTGGCAGTCAGCGTACAGCCAACCCGCCACGGCGGGCAAGCTGCCCATTTTTATTCACCCCCTTCGCATCATTCCAAAATAGAGGCCGATGGCCACCAGCATCAACTCCTTGATGTGCGGCAGGGAATCCAACCCGGCCCGAACGGATACGATGACAAAACCAATGGTAACGACGGCCACGAGCAGCTTCTCCACCCCGACCTCCCGCCATTCGTATTTGCTCAAATCCAAGCCAGGGGCAAACCGCCGCAGCAGCCAATGCAGGACGAACAGGGCAAAGGCCACCTGCACGAACGGTTTCACAAAATCAAGGATGTCTGTGGCCAAGCCCTTTATCAGCCCAGACAGGTGCATGTAGGATGACCGCCGGGTGCTGTCGAAATCGGAAACGTAGGCGACTTCGAGGCCGAGCCATGCGATGAACAGGATGCCGCTAATGGCGGCGAAGATGAGAGCGAGTTTTCGCCAAGGGATGTTCATTTTTTTAATTTTGAATTGTGAACATTGAACGGTGAACGGGGCAAAGAAGCAGGCGTTTTGGTGAGTTTGGAAGGGGGTTTGAGCAAGCGTGGGGGATGCACTATTATACGTGGGAAAATTTGGCAGTCCAACAAAAAAACTTCATCAAAAACTTGGCGATTTAACCACATGCGTTATTTTTGAGCCGAGAACAACATAACACAGAAGCCGACGCTAAGACAAAGACCCTGAAATACTTTTCTTTCCGCCGCTTCTTTTCGGAACATACACTGTGGGAAAACTTGAAAACCGGAGGCTTTGGCTTGGCGCTTGACCGTGCAAGGACGTTTAGGGCTTGGATGGTTGGGGGCGAAGGGGCTGGGCATGCAGGTTGCAAAATTTCAAGAAATGGTGCAATGGGGTTGGTAGCCTCGCTATGCAAACTAGTAGTTCTACTGAAATTATTCATGTAAAAAAGAAAATAAAATCTCAATGGAAGACAACATCCTAAAATCAATAATTAGTGCTTTCTCATTAATCAGCCCCTTCCTAGCTGCATTCTTAACCTATTATTTTGGTATAAAGAAAAAAACGGTTGATGAAGATTTTGATAAGAAGAAAGAACTAAATGTCATTTTAGCTGACCTTTTGGATATTTGGTATTATCTCCAACGATTAAGGAGCGTTGTTGAATTAAATAAAGAGAATGACCTCCCTATACCGCTCCCAAGCAGTATGATTTCGACTTTCATTCTCCAATCTGAAACCCTAAGTGAAGAGTGTTTTACTAATTTCGAAGAATCTGTAAAAACCATTAAAAAATATGATGCAATCATTTACTATGAACTTGTAGGCATAGGAAAGAATCTTGATTATATGCGTAAGACTTTTATACTGCCTTTTATCCATTCAAAAAGCAGTATGTCAATAGAGAACAAAATAGCAGATTATATGTCAAATCATGTACTCGGCGGCTTAGAGGAAAGTATACTCAAGATAGCGAAAAAACTTGGGAAATCAACTTTGAAAAAAGCAAAATTGAAAATTGAAAAATTGAAATCAATTGATAGCAAAGAAATGAAATTAGAATTTTTGCAAGAATATCATGAATATTTAAGAACTGTACTTCCATTTTCTGAAAATGAAAAAGAACAATTTACAGTAGCAAATATGGTTGATATGCTTGAACAACCTGAGATGCAAAAAATATTAAAAACACAATTTGAAGTTATGAAGGAGCACAAACTTGAAGACTTATTGAATTTGGTTTCAATTAATCCAAACCTATCCTTAGATGAGTTATCAATAGAATTAGAAAAATTAAAATTGGAGCGGGATAAAAAATAACCATTCCCGCAAGCCTTCACCCCAACATGACTTGCATTCACCAACACTAAATCAATTCAACCATAACCTTTAAATCAATCCATCATGGCAAGCACATCCGAAAAAACAATCGGCAACAACGTGGACAGCCTGGGCAAGCTCATCACCAAGTTCACGGAGATGGGGCCAAGGTACAACCCCGGCAGGGATGCCCTCAAGCTCACGTCGCTGAACACCCTTAAAATTGCGGCGGCAGCCGCACACAAGGCCGTGGGTGACTCAAAACTGGCCTATGGGCGCATCGTGGCCGAGCGGGCGGCGGCCTACAAGCCCCTCGACAGGCTGGTGACCCGCTGCCTGAACATCTTCCTGACCTCGGATGCCCTCGACCAAGTGAAGAACGGGGCAAAGACCCTTGCCGACAAAATCAGGGGCGTGGACAACAACACCGCTCCCCCACCGCCCGCCGACCCCAACCAGACGCCTGAAGAGAAGAAGCACTCGACCATGCAGTTGTCATTTACCATGAAGCTGGAAAACTTCAGCCTTTTCATCGAAATGCTCATGAATGAACCGACCTACCTACCCGGTTCGGACGACATAAAGGTGGATACTTTGCAGGCTTTATCGGATTCCTTCACTGCCAAAAACGGGGAGGTGGACACGGCCTTCGTGCTTTGGAAAACCAAACTGGGCGAGCGTGACCACTTGTTCTTTGATGACAAAACCGGCCTCGTTGACGTGGCATTGGACACCAAGAAATACATCAAAGGGGATTTCGGAACGGATTCGGACGAGTACAAGGCAATTAGTGGTATCACTTTTACCAGAAAGAAAAAGAAATGATAGCGAAGGGTTAAGCCTTTATATTTAGCGTCATTCCATGTCAAAAAGGTTGCCTGCTGTTGCGGGCAACCTTTTTTAGTTTGGGCAGACTATTTTATGGAATAGGCATACTATTTCATGGAATAGGCATACCAATTCTTGGAATGGTCATACCAATTTATGGAATAGGCATACCAATTCTTGGAACGGCCATACTATTTTATAGTTTAGACAGACTAATTGATGGAATAGCCATACCATTTTATAGTTCAGCAAGACCATTTAATAGATTAGACGGACGTATTTATGGTTTTTACGACACATTTGATTAACGCAAAGGCGCAAAGATGCAAGGGCGCAAAGTATGTTTGTAATGCCTTGCGTCCTTGCGCCTTTGCGCCTTTGCGTTAAAAAAAGACAATGCGTTAAAGCCCGTTTACAATCCTTTGCGTTCCATCCTTCACCAGAGCATAACCAAAGTTGATGAGCATCCCCAACTTTAGGCCAGTTAGCCGCAAATAGGTCAATACTTGTGCATTGTAAATAGGCAGGTTCTGCTCAGTGGCCTTGACCTCCACAACGACGAGCCCCCCAATCAGCAAATCAATCCGAAGTGGTGTTTTGAGTTGTTTGCCTTTGTAAGGAATAGGCACCTGTTTTTGTCGCTCTACCAGTATGCCCCGCAAGCTTAATTCTTCGGCGAGGGCTTCTTCGTAAACGCTTTCAAGGAGGCCTGGCCCGCCTAATTCACGATGTACTTCGATGGCCGCACTGAGGATGATGCGGCTTAATTCGTTCTCTGTCATAGTAGTTTAGTAGTTTTAATGAGCAATACGGCAAAGAACGCAATGATTTTGTTTATCGCAAAGTAGTTGTGATTTAACGCAAAGGCGCAAAGGCGCAAGGACGCAAAGCGTGATAAAAAAACTTTGCGCCCTTGCGCCCTTGCGTTAAAAAAGAAAAGGCACAAAAGCACAAAGCATGGTAAAAAACTTTGCGCCCTTGCGCCTTTGCGCCCTTGCGTTAAAAAAGAAAAGGCACAAGGGCACAAAGCATGGTAAAAAACTTTGCGCCCTTGCGCCTTTGCGCCTTTGCGTTAAAAAACACCTCAGCGATGAATCACCTGAACAATTGCGCCATATCAACCTCTTTCCTAATCATATCTTCCAGCGCTGAAATGCTCACCCGCTGCTGCGCCATGCTGTCCCGCTCCCGGATGGTCACGGTGTCGTTTTCCAGCGACTCGAAGTCAACGGTGATGCAGAACGGCGTGCCGATGGCATCCTGGCGGCGGTAGAGCTTGCCGATGCTGCCCGTGTCGTCGTACTGGCCGGGGAAGTGGAATTTGAGTAGGTGGAAGATGCCCTTGGCCTTCTCGACGAGGCCCGGTTCGTTGCGCTTGAGTGGCATCACGGCGAATTTCAGCGGGCTGAGGGCCGGGTGCAGCTTTAGCACGTCACGTGTGTTGCCCTCGCCGTCCGAGCTTTCACCGACGGCCTCTTCCACGAGCGCATTGCCCATCATGGCAAGGAACATACGGTCGCAGCCAATCGAGGTCTCGATGACGTAGGGCACGTAGTTCTCGTTGCTTTCCGGGTCGAAGTATTGGAGTTTCTTGTTGGAGAGCTTTTGGTGCTCCGTCAGGTCGAAGTCGGTGCGGGAGTGGATGCCCTCCAACTCACGAAAGCCGAACGGAAACTCGAACTGGATGTCCACGGCAGCGTCGGCGTAGTGGGCGAGGTTCTCGTGGTCGTGGAAGCGCAGCTTGTCGGGCGAGGTGCCGAGGGCCAGGTGCCATTTGAGGCGGAACTGCTTCCAGTAGTCGTACCACTCCTGCTGTGTACCGGGCTTGATGAAGAACTGCATTTCCATCTGCTCGAACTCCCGCATACGGAAGATGAACTGCCGGGCCACGATTTCGTTGCGGAACGCCTTGCCAATCTGCGCAATGCCGAAGGGCAGCTTCTGGCGGGTGGTCTTCTGTACATTCAGGAAGTTGACGAAGATGCCCTGTGCCGTCTCCGGGCGCAGGTAGAGCTTGCCCTCTTCGCCAGCGATGTTGCCGAGCTGGGTATTGAACATGAGGTTGAACATGCGCACGTCCGTCCAGTTGCGGCTGCCCGTGTCGGGGTCGGCGATTTCCAGCTCCGCAATGAGCGCACCGAGGGCGGCCATGTCGCCGTTGCGCAGCGCCTCGTTCATGCGGTCGTTGGTAGCGTTGGCCCGCTGCGTGTATTCGAGCACACGGGGGTTGGTCTGCCGGAACATGGCCTCGTCGAAGCTGTCGCCGAAGCGCTTCTTGGCCTTCTCGACTTCCTTCTCGGCCTTCTCCTGCATCTTCTCGATGGCGCCTTCTATGAGCTGGTCAGCCCGGTAGCGGCGCTTGCTGTCCTTGTTGTCAACGAGCGGGTCGTTGAAGGCGTCCACGTGGCCGCTGGCCTTCCAGGTGAGCGGGTGCATGAAGATGGCGGCGTCGAGGCCGACGATGTTCTCGTGCATCTGCACCATGCTTTTCCACCAATATTCCTTGATGTTGTTCTTCAAAAGGACGCCGTACGGTCCGTAATCATAGACTGCGCTGAGGCCATCGTAGATTTCGGAGGATTGGTAAATGAAGCCGTACTCCTTGCAGTGAGCGGTGAGTTTCTTGAACGAGTCTGCTGCTGATTGAGACATGGTGCGATTTCGGATTGCGGATTGCGGATTTCGGATTGGGTGCTGCCTGAAACTGCAATGCCGTGTTTTGATTTCGATAAACGGGTTTTGGGTAAAAAGTTGCCCAAAAGGAGCGCAAAGGTAAGGGAAGGCAGGTAGAAATGGAAAGCAGGACTCAATGTTTGCGCAGCAATAAAACGCAAAAAGGCGGGCTTGTGGCCCGCCTTTTTGGCATTTCATCAAAAGACGATAGACTTTAGGCAATAGATATTAGAAGCGACACCCGCTCTAAAATCTAATGTCTATCAGCTACTATCTTAATTGCTCAACACACGGAACTCAGTGCGACGGTTGGCAGCATGCTCAGACTCAGCGCACTCAACGCCATCGGCACAACGGTTCTTCAGCTTGCTCTCGCCGTAGCCTTTGGCTACGAGGCGGCTGCGCTGGATGCCACGGCCTACGAGGTAGTTCACCACGCTCTCGGCACGGGCCTGAGAAAGGCTTTGGTTTGCATCAGTAGAGCCACGGCTGTCGGTGTGGGCAGCGATTTCTATACGGATGTTTGGCCTGTCCTTCATCAGCTTCAACAGCTTGCTGTCGATGAGACCACGAGCCTCGGAAGTGAGGCGAGCACTGCCCAATTCGTAGTTGATAGGCAGCACGTTGGCATCGGTCAGGTTGCAATCAATTTCTTCCCAAACTGCAACGCCGCCTTTGTCCTTCACCATTTCAACCGTTTCAACGTTGTACTCAGCAGGTACTTCGGTTTTCACCACGTCTTCGTCTTTAACCAACAAACGCTTGGTGATGGTCTTGTACTCTGCCGGGATGTCAATGGTCTCATAGCGGGCTTCTTTGGCTACCACTTGGCGGGAAACGGTCATGGACTTGCCACCTTTCTTCGTTTTGGTGAAAGTAGCGTCTGACTCAACGGTCTGGCTGTTCACGTTGCGGAACTCAGCCGGGTGCTCAACGTAGCAAAGCACCATGCAATCACGTGGGTCGTCAGACTTGCAGTTTGCGGCAGAAGTCTGGTACTCCCAACGGCCAACCTTCGGGCGAACCTCTATGGTTTCGGACTTGCTGCCCAATTTGGCGGGAACGATGCTGATTTCGTTGTAAGGGTCTTCGATTTCAATGGTCTCAGTCTCCGTTTTGTACTCAGCCGGGTAGGCTACGTACTTCTTGGAAGCGGCTTTTACCATTACCCTTTCTTCAATGGTCTTGAACTCGGCTGGTGTCTTCTTGAGAGTTGTGTAAGCTGGGCGGGCCAACATACGCTTCTCCTGTGTTTCGTATTGTTCAGGCGTCACGCAACGGATGTAACACTTGCCCGGAACAGGATTTGCCGGAAGGCCCTCCATTTGAGCTTGTACGGCTGTCGCTAATAGGAATAGCGAACAAAGTAGAATTACTGGCTTTTTCATACGCTGAGAATTTAATTTGAATTTATGGTAAAAAAATGTAAACTAACCCAATGATTTGACAAGATTCGATGGAAAGGCTAATTAACCTTTTGGGTAACAAGGCAAGTATGATTGTTCATTCGTTGGCGCAAATGTAAGACTCCGACGAGCCAAAAACAAAACATTTGTAGGATAAAAAAATGTAAAGCTTTCAATTCTCAAACTTGCCTCATTGAGACAAGTCATAGGCAAATAAGTAACATATTTTTTAGCGCAAGTTTTCCACACTGTTTTCAGCCAAGCTTGCGGGCCACCAAAACCCCATCCCTGACTGGCAGCATCACATTTTCCACACGAGCGTCCTGATGCACTTTTTTGTTGAAGGCGTCTATGGTCATTGTGTCGGCATCCATGACCTTTGCCACCACTTTACCATCCCAAAGGACGTTGTCTGCGATAAGGAGGCCACCTGGGTTCAGGCGGTCAATTACGAGGTCGAAATAGGTGGGGTAATCGAATTTGGCTGCGTCCATAAAGACGAGGTCGAAACAGCCGTCAATCTTGGGTATTATTTGCCTGGCATCTCCAATATGCATGATTATCTTTTCAGCCAACATGGCTTTCTCAAAGTATTTTTCACAGATATAGGCCAATTCAGGGTTCACCTCAATGGTGTGCAACACGCCCCCTTCTGGCAGCCCTTTGGCGATGCAAAGGCTGGCATAGCCTGTAAATGTACCGATTTCGAGGGCATACATAGGCTTGGCCAAGGAGGTGAGCAAACTGAGCAGTTGCCCCTGCACCTTGCCACTGATCATTTGGGGAGAAAGGGTACGAAGGTGGGTCTCCCGCTCCAAGTCGTACAATTCTGGAAGCGGCCAAGAGGTATGCGCTTCGCAATAGGCGTTTATTTTCTTTTGCATTTGAAAATGATGGGCGGTGGACGATGGGCAGCAGACGAAACGATCAACCGTCCATCGTCCGCTGTTCATTGTCCAATGGTTCAGGCAATGCCAGATTGCATTGCAAGTTTAAGCAGGTCAACCGGTTTGGTGACGCCCATTTTCTGTTGGATGTGTTTTCGGTGGGTATCAACAGTTAGCTTGCTAATGCCCAAGTGCTCGGCTATCTCTTTGGAAGTCAGTCCTTTGACAATTTGACGCAGCACCTCTTGCTCACGATCAGTAAGGTTGAAGAGTCTTTGCCTGCTCTGTTTCGTGGAACCATCTTCGATAGTGGCAATAAAATCAGCAGGAATCAGGTTGGCAGTAGCAAGGTCACCAGCTTCTCCCAAAGCAACCTTGATTTCCCTAAACACCTTTCGCTGCACCGCAAGCTGGGCAGCAAGCGCCTTGTTCTGCTTACGCAACAGATGGATTTCTTGGGTCAATTGCGCTGTTGTCTTTGTTTGCTCCATCATGTCTTTTCAGTTTGTTGTTTTTCCAGGGTTCGAGGTGTTCGTTTTGAAACCAATACAGTTTACATTTTTTTGAATAACTTTTGCAGTATTGAGTAATTGTTTAACTTGCGCCCGATTTTCAAGAACCGATTAAATACGACATCCTACCTTCAGAAGCAGTTTGTCATAATACAACACCTTCAGCCCTGCTTCGATTTTTGGTGCAACTTTGGTTGCTTCGCCGCATTTTATCGGCCTTCTTGCAAGTTCCCCGTTAGCACACTATAGGACACCGGCATTATGTTTTTTTTGTTTAACTTAAAGCTATTCCCATGAACAAGCATCAACAAATCAAGGTATTCATTGCCGATGACCACCCAATCGTTTTGCAGGGTGTGTCCTGTGTTCTTTCCAACCGCCCAGAATTTCAAGTTGTGGGCATTGCCACTTCTGGCGACGAACTCACCCGAAAAATGCTCCAAGCCAAGCCCAATGTGCTCCTCCTTGACCTCAACATGCCCGGCAAGGATTTCTACGAGAACATACAATGGGTGAAGACCAACGCCCCTTGGGTGAAAATCTTGGCTTACTCGTCTTATCATTCTCCCGAACTTGTCCGGTCGCTCATCCATGAAGGAGCTGCGGGTTACCTGCCGAAAACGGCTACGCCTACCGAGATTTCGGACGCTATCCAGTGTGTGTTCCAAGGCGAAATCCATGTTACGATGGTTGCTGCACATGCCCAGACCGACGCTACCCCGGTCACCGAATATGCCAGCTCACTGCCCGATGACTTCCGCAAACGCCTCGGCCTTTCACGCAGGGAGCAGGAAATACTCGTGCTCATCAGCCGGGGCCTGAGCAGCCAGCGCATCGGCCAGACGCTGTACATCAGCAAGCACACCGTAGAAACGCATCGCAAGAACATCCTGCGCAAATTGGATTTCAATTCAAGTACCGAACTCGTCAAGTTCGCTGTTCAGCAAAGGTTGGTGTGAGGGAATTGAGTTGAATTGGTTAAATTGGGTTGAATTGGTTGAATTGGTTGAATTAACGGTGTAATTCAACCAATTTAACTAATTTAACCAATTCAACCAAATTCTCCTTTCACTGCCTCAACACGTATGCGCTCAATTGCTTCTGCGCAAGTTTTTTCACAAGGCCAAACGCCTCTGACTTGGTGTCGAAGGTGCTCACGTATAGTGCGTAAAGTCCGCTCCTTTCCTGTTTGACAATGGTGGTGCCGTCGTAGCCCAAGCTGTTCAGCAGGTTGTAGCGGCGGTTGGCGTTGTCTTGGTTGGCGAATGTGCCTGCCACGACAGTGTATGATTTCAAATTGTAGTTGCTTGAATTGCTGACTGGCACGGTAGTGCCATTGTTTTCTGAACCTACATCGTTGCCATCGGCATCACCAGTGCCCTTGTTCGAATCAGGTTGCTCACTGTTCGAATCGCTGTTTTCTGCAATAAGCTGGGAAGAGGTTGCGCCTTCACCAGGTTCGCCAAGTTCAAGTATCTTCACCTCCGTGCGGCGGTTGTACTGGTGTTCCCGCTCCGAACATGCAACACCCGACTTGCAACGGTTCCGCAGTTGGCTTTCGCCGTATCCCCTTGGCACGAGTCGGCTGCCGTTCACGCCTTTTGAGGTCAGGTATTTGTAAACACTTTTGGAGCGGCGGTTGGAGAGGTCTTGGTTATAAGCGCCCCCGCCCCTTGCGTCGGTATGGGATGCCAATTCCAACTTCATACTGGGGTAAGCCTTCAGCATGGCCACTACTTCATTCAGTTCTGGGTAGGCATCCGGGCGCAGTGTGGCATCGTCAAAATTGAAATAAATGTTTGGCAATTGGATGGTCATGCCTGCATACAGCGGTGAACCACCCAAATAGAGTGTAACCGGAATACTTGCACCTGCTGTGCAAGGTGTTTCCTTGGTGGAAGCAATAGCAGGCGCAGAATTTGCCCCGTTGCGCACCGCATAAATGCTGAACGTGCGGTTGCAGGGCAAGCAGTAGTCAAACTTGCCTTGATTGTCGCTATAGACGACAATGGCTTCCTTGCTTTCCACGTCCACGATGTGTACTTCTGCACCAGCAACTGGATTATTGCTGCCAAGCACCAACAACTTGCCATCAAGTGGCACGCAGTTGGAAGCCTTGCGCATTTTAATATCCAGTTTTGAAATATCCGTTTCAGGCGTCACGACCACGTACTCTGGCAGGTAGCCTTCCTTTTCAACCTTGATGACATGGCTGCCACGGCGAAGCGGCACCTTGGCTGTGCCATCGGCCCCCGTCACTCCCGACTCGCCCATGCCAGCCGAGTTCACATCCATGATGAAATTGTCCTTACCGTCGCCAGGAAGAAGCCTGACGAGGTCGCTGCTGTCCCCGGCCAAACCAATTTCGTTGAAATTAATGGCGCTGATGGTCACCCCGTCCATAGGGTTGCCGTCAACATCCTTAACGACAAGTCCGTCGAGATTCCGGTTTTTGTCAGCAAAAGATCCGGTAGGCCCATCCACATAGAAGCTGTAAATATCGTCGGTGCCGTAGCCGCCTTTGCGGTCGGAAGAGAAATAACCGTTCTTGTTCTCGCTGTCCACGATGAAGCCAAAATCGTCCACTTCCGAATTGAAAGGTGCGCCAAGGTTCTCAGGGGTTGACCATTTCTGGCCTGTCTGCATGGTCATGTAAAGGTCAAGGCCGCCCCTGCCGCCATGTCCATCTGACGAGAAATAAAGTGCACCATCCGCAGCGACATAAGGGAAAACGTCGTTGCCCGGTGTGTTCACCGAGGGGCCGAGGTTGACCAATTGCCCCCAAGATTCACCCGTTTTCTGCACCATGTAGATGTCAAATCCACCCTGACCGCCAGGTACGTCAGATGCCAAGTACATGACATCGCCGTTGGCGGAAATGGTCGGGTGCATGAAATTGTAGTTGGTATGGTTGAAGGGCAGTTTCTTGGCCTCGCCCCAAGTTTCACCCGCTTTCGATGCTTGGTAAACCTGCATTTTGAGCAGCTTGTCGGGTGCGTAATCCTTCAATTCATTGCGAGAGAAGTAGAGGGTGGTAGCCTCCCTGTCAAAGGTCATTGGGCCTTCGTGCACTTTTTCCAAAATCTTATCGGAAAACAATACGGGTTCTTGCAGGAAGCCTTCTTCGTCCCTTTGCGACCAGAATATGGACATGAGGTGGATACCTCCTACTCGAACGTCCTTGATGTTGTCGTATAGCACGTTTACGTCACGGGTCGTAACGAACACAATGCCATCCTTGTAAAAAACTGGGCTGTATTCTAACCTGTCGGAGTTGATGCGGCGTTCATTTGTGAGCACGACACGGTCATCACCGAGCAAAATCTGCCCGATCAAGTTGTCCGCCGCAAAGAGGAAGGCCAGCAATGCAACAAGTGTGGTGGTATTTTTTTTCATAACAAAATAGGACAATAGGGGGGATTCATCAAAACCATTTAAACTACTTTTTCGGAGGTTTCGTCACTAAGGCCATTCAGTGTTTTTTTTACGCAAGCCATAAGGCGGAACTTCCCAAAAAAAGGTTGAAGCGCTGGTTTTGCGAGCTTTTGGCACACAAAAACCCAGTTCAGAAGGTAGGGTTATGGTACTACTTGAGTTATTTAACCTTCCAAACTCGTGCCTTATTTCTTTTTGAAATAGCGTGGGTTCTCCAAATCGCCTTCCTCCGTACGCAGGTCATAGCGCAGCAGCAACTCCAAAGACCCCGATTGTTGCTGCCGGATGTCGGAAAGGGTAATGTCGTAACCCAAGCCTACGCCAAGTTTTGGGGTTGCTTGAAAGAACAATCCAAGGTCAACGCTGTCGCCCTTGCCATTGCCGCCCGTCCGGTAATTGACACCTCCGGTGAACTTTTTGGCATACCGAACACTGAAGTTGATGTCAAAGTCAATCGGGGCGTTAGCCACATACTTGACCATGAAGTTCGGCATGATTTCCACTTGATCAGAAACAGGAATGGCCGCACCAAGGTTGACATAACGGTGCGGTGAAATCTTGGCTGTGATAGTTGAAATATCGTTGAAGCCGATGTCATTTGCCAACAATTGTGGGGCTGAGACACCGAGATAGAACAAATCTTTATAAGTCACATAAGCCCCGCCGCCCACGTTTCCAAGGTATTTGTCGTAGAAATGGTCGCGAGTGAACGAATCATCAATTGCATCTTTCACCACGATGCGGTCGTCCGTGAAATCAATGCCAATGTACTCCAAGGTGGCCTGCAATCCCAGCCTGATGCTCCAATGCTCCGTCATCCGCAGGTTGTAGGAATAAGCCGCAGAGGCGAAATATGCATAGCTGATGCCTATTGAATAACGGGAGAGGGTACCGCCTATGCCTGCCCGTTGGTTCATGATGGGAGTTTGGAAGCTTATCACTTGCGACATGGGAGCGCCATCCCAACCAAGCCATTGGCTGCGGTGCAGCGCAGTGAAGGAGGGTGTGTTTCGGCTGCCCACGTAGGCTGGGTTGTACAACTGTTGGTTGTACATGTAATTGGTGTACATAGGCTCCTGTTGTGCCCAAAGGCTGAACCCAAGTAGTACGAATATGAGGGTTGATATATTTTTCATTTTTGTTGGATGGCAATTGGTGATTGGTGAAAGGTGATTGGTGATTGGAGGCTCTACGGAACTCCCCAATCACCAATCACCAATTTCTAAATTAACGGTAAATCACAAGGAATCCTTTCTGTATGACAGCATCGGGGTCTCGCTGGAAGATGTAGAAATAAGTGCCATCCGGCAACGGTTTTCCTTCGCCGTTCGTGCCGGACCAATCATTGTTGTAGGGTGCCGCTTCATGAACCTTGTCGCCCCATTCATTGAATATGACAATGGTGTTTAGCGGATGGTCGGCTGCACACGAAACCGTGAGGTAATCGTTGGCCCCATCAGAATTGGGAGAAATCAGGTTGGTTAGCACGCATTCATCCGGGCTGTAATTGAAATCGAAAGTCACCTTTGCCACGTCGCATTCATCCGGGCAATTGACATTGCAGAACTCAACGAACATGACATCTGTGCCCCAGAATCCAGTATCGGGTCGGTAGGCGTAGATGCTGTCACCAACCAAGTAAACAGAACCGTTCTCGGCCTCGTTCAAGATATTGACCGTGTATTGGCCGTAGTTCAAATTTACAAAATCTGACATATTGAACTCCTGAGTGACATCAATTATGCCTTGCACCTCGCCATCGTTGGCGTCAACCAAAGGCGTCACCTCAACATCAACCGAGGCAGAGGCAGAACAGGCATCGCCATTGGTCACAACGACGGTGTAGGTTGACGTGCCATACCATGAGGCATTTCCGACAACAAAATTTTGTCCTGAACCGATGGAAGTCCCAACTGGGTTGTACCAAATATAGGTTCCGCCATCTACCGTGCTTGCACTCAAGCCCAATGGATTTTCAGCGCAACCACCAAAATCCTTTTCTGCTGTAAGGCCCAAAACGGCATCAGTGATGGCTACTTCTATGCTGCCAAAACCCTCACAACCTTGAAAAGTCAATATATTAAGGTAATAAAATCCATTATTGGCAGCCGTCACATTGTTCAACACAGCACTGCTACTGTTGGTAATGAAATTACCTTGTGCATCCGTCCAGGTGTAGGTGACATTGCCAGTGACGTCACTGGTCAGTGTGATGGAAGTGGTGCCATCCACGCATGCTGTTTCGCCCGAAATGGAAATGTTTGGAGCAGGAAGCGGGTTGAAGGTAAGGTTCACAGATACCGTGTCCGTTTCGCAGCCGTTGATGTCCGTGGCTGCAAAAGAGTAGGTATAAGTACCCGCCGTATTGGGGCTTGCGACGTTCAGGTTGGAGCCTTGGTTGTTCGGCAGCAAGCCTTCGCCAGCCCAATAATAGGATTGTGCGCCTTGGTAGAAAGTACCCAATAGGTCAATGGTCGAACCAAAACAGGCTTCATTCGCACTTGCCGTAAGCGTCGGGGTAGCGGGGGCCGTTGTGAACTCCAAGTCAACGGACGCAGAGTCAGAGCAGCCCATTGTTGAAGTAGCAACAACGGTGTACGTTCCATCAAATGCAGGACTGACATCCAACAAGGTCACAGTATTGGTACCGCCGCTGCTGCCCAAATTAATTGGCCCAAACCACTCCCAGTTGCTGGAACCTGTTCCAGTATCCACCAAGGTAATGTCACTGCCGGGGTTCAAACAATCCGTCGCTCCGATAACCTGCAAAATCACGGTAGGATAAGACCCTACGCTCAGCACCCACTCAGCGGTGTCCGAAACGCAGCCGTCCACTTCCACATAGAAATAGTATTTGTAGATGCCGGGAGCGGTCGGGTTCACGCTCACTATCGGGTTATTGATGGGAATGAGGCCGCTATTGGCAGAAGGTTCGGCATACCAATGGTAGGTCACGTTGTTGCCACTGTAGAGCTGACCATTGATGACAACCTCTTTTTCCTCAAAGCAAATTGCCGCATCCGTTCCGAAAAGGAATGGGGCATTCGGGCCTGTGCTTGGGTCAACCGTGATACTGCTGCTACCTGTGCAACCGAAGTTGGAAGTGGCAACCACCGTGTAAGTGCCATAGCTGCTAACCGTTGGGTTAGGGATAGTCTGGTTTTGGCCAGAAACCACTGACCCGTTAGGGAATGTCCATTGCCAATCAGTGATTACTGCTGTGGAGGAATTGGAGGCGGTTAAATCTATTGGCGTGCCCGAAGTCAGGCAAAGGATGTCATTGGCTTGTGCAGTAACGACCGGAACTGGGTCAACCACCAAGTTCACATCGAATTCAAGGTCACAGAAAGCCATCGAAACCAAGGCTGTATAAATGCCACCCTGGCTGGCCGTCACGTTGTTCAAAGTAAAGGTCTGCTGATTGCTGACGGTCTGATTGCCTCCCTTCACCCATAGGTAAGATGCACCTGGCATACCGCCAACAGTGAAGGTCACGTCTTCACCCTCACAAACCGGGGTTGGGGCAACAGAGGCAGCCGTTATTTGCGGCCCAAGGACGTTTATGGTAAATGAACAGGTTGTGACGTTACCATTAACATCGGTAGTTTCGAAGCTAAGTGCATTAAGGCCAACTGGGAAAGCACTACCGGATGGCAAGCCTACCGTTTGGGCAAAGGATGCGATTCCGCAATCATCAAAAGGTATCAACTCGTTCAAGAACAGGGTGATGTTCTCACAATCCATTTGCTGATAGGAAGTGATGGCTCCATCCGGGTCATCCAAAACGCTTCCGTCAACAGAGATGGAAGCGCCGCTCGGACAGCCAAGGATATCCGGTGCTTGATTGTCTTGAACCGTGATGGTCAATGTATCCCTGATGAAATTGCCGTTTACATCGAAAGCCACATAAATGACATCGTGCTCGCCAACCGCAAAGAAATCACCGGATACACCGCCACTCGCACCAAACGATGCAATCCCGCAATTGTCCAATGGGAAACCAGGTCCGCTCCATGTTACAATTGCACCGCATTCACCCGCATCCGTATCTATCACGATGTCGGCAGGCATGTTCGGAATGAACGGCAGCTGATTGTCAACCACAGTTACCGTGAACGAGCAGGAAGTCGTGTTGCCGGCATCATCAGTAGCGGTATAAGTCAGGGTGTGCACACCAACGTTGAACATCGGGCCGACGGGTGTTATTGCAATGGGTTGCACTGGGTCGCAATTATCCGTCGCAGTTGGCGCTGGGAAGTTGACCATTGCGGAGCATAGGTTCAAACTGGCGTTAACTGGCGGTTGGTTGCCTGGACAAATCAGCACAGGAGCTTGGTTGTCTTCAACCTCAACATAGAAGGTGCAAACCGCAGTGTTGCCAAGGTCGTCCACAGCCGTATAGCTTACTGGCGTTACACCAACAGAGAATTGGGAGCCAGGCCCTTGTGGAGCGAAAGTAAACGAAAGCACGTCATTGCAATTGCCATCAGCCGTAATAGGGGACCATGAAACAACTGCGTTACAATGCCCTATATCTGTCAATACTGAAATCGTGTCGCCGCTTGGGCAGTTGTTGATTTTGGGTGGTTGGTTGTCAATCACCTCAATCGTGTAAATGCACGAAGCCACGTTGCCAGCCATGTCGGTAGCGTTCACCGTGATATTGTTGGTGCCAATGGGCAACAGGCTACCAACAGTCGGGGAGTAATTCACTGACACCCCAGGGCAGTTGTCAGTGGCAGTCGGCACCAATGCCCCACTGAAAACAAGGCCGCATGAATCAATGGTATTGCCCATCGTAATATTCCCAACTGGGCAGTTGGCAAAAACAGGAGCCGTTGTGTCAGAAACTATCACTTGAAAACTACAGGTGAGCGTATCATCGTCAATACTGATGGCGGTAAAAGCTACATCTGTGATACCCACATTGAAGTCTCCGCTTGCGTCGAGGCCAATATCATCACCAAAACCTGCACCACTAAGTATGTAATATGCAGAAGCCAAGTTCGCAGGCGGGTCCACCGTAGCCACAATTCCATTTATCGTTGCAAAACAGCTACCCGCATTGTTATCCACAACTTGGTCAGTTGGGCAGGTGAGGGTAAATATCGGAACCTCCACAATTGTTACCTCCACAGTACAGGAGCTTTGAGTACCGGAGGGGTCTTCCCCAAAATAAGTAACGACCGTAGTACCAACTGGGAACGCCTCACCACTTGCGTCATCGCCCGTATCGCCCCCAGAAGGGATGGCACCTGAGAAGTGGTAGTAGCTGGTATCAATACCGCAATTATCGCTGATGGACACCAAACCGATATTGTTGATGATGGTGTCAACAGTGCCAAATGGCACCTCCACTAAGGTATCGGATGGGCAATCGAGCAATGGCGCTTGTGTATCGGTAATCGTCACCACAAAAGTGCAGGTATCCCTATTGTTGCTGGGGTCAGCCACAATGCACATCACTGTCGAACTACCAACTGGAAATGAAGTCCCAGAAGGAGGAATGCAAGTGACCGTAACAGATGCGGCGCAATTGTCAGTCACCGCGGGGGCTGGCCAAGTGACCACCCTGGCGCAAGTTCCAGCCGTGTTAGGCTCTGTGATATTTGCTGGGCAAGTGATGGTCGGAGCCTCCGTGTCGTTCACCACTACGACTACGCTGCAAACTGTGGTATTGTCGTTAACATCGGTGGCAGTGAATGTTACCGTCGTGGAGCCAACATTGAAAATATTGCCAGCAGGGCGGTTGTCGGTAATGGATAAAACGCCACAATTATCTGTTGCAGTAGCATTGCCCAAAGCAACCACAGCGGTGCAAAGGCCAGCCGTGTTGCCCACAGGGGCTGGCACGGCAGGGCAGGTGATGGCGGGCGCTGTGTTGTCTTCCAGGTTCACCATAAATGTACAGGTATCCTTAAGGCCTGCAGCATCAGTGGCAATCATAGTTATCAGGGTCGTATCTGAAATCACTGTGCCAGGTGCTGGGGACTGGCTTAGGGTTACCCCACCAACTGGGCAGTTGTCCGTAACAGTTACTTGCCCGGTATAATCGCCAAGTGTGGCTTGGCAGCTTGCATTTGCCTGTAGGTCTTTATCGGAAGGGCAGGAAATGGATGGCCGCTGGTTGTCCACCACCGTCACCGTGAAGGTACATGGAGTGCTCGCTTGGCCTTCGCTGTCAGTTGCAACATAAGTGATTGTTGTTACGCCAACTGGGAAAGTGCTTCCCGATGCAGGGCCTACGGTGCGCACAGGGACTGGCGGCACCAAATCGCAATCATCCGTAGCCGTTGGTGTGGCCCAAGTTGCTACCTGCCCACAAGTACCTGTTGCAGCGTTCAAAACAATAGGCGTCGGGCAGTTAACGATAACCGGAGGGTTGTCAATAAATACCGCATTTCCATCCGTGGTCACCACTGGGCGGGGCACTGCCGGGAATGCCGCAGCAACGATGCTAGTGGGCGTATCGGTGAATTCTATCAATGATACATCACCGCCATTTGCCTGCCTTACGAAGTTCAAAATGAACAAAGTGTCGCCATTCGGCAATGTTTTTCCAGTGGCCAATTGGTCAACCCAAGCTACCGTTATGATGCCATTGCTCGTTTGCGAGGTGCCGAAATTGGCGGCGGTCAGCGGCAGTACAGGGTTCAGGTCGGTTCTCGATATGTATTTGATGACCGTTTCGTCCCATTCCAGCGTAAAGGAAAAGGCAGTCAGCAAGTTGAAATTTTCTGTTGTGACTGCAATGGAAATGGTCGTGTCCGCACATAAAGCCGTATCGCTCAGTGCCATGAACTCAACGGCATTCACGACTTGGTTGACCGTCACATTCACAGCGCAGTTGGCAGTGTTTCCTTCTCCATCGGTTGCGACATAGTTGACGGTGGTAGTACCCAAATTGAACGTACTGCCACTGGCATTGTTTGAACCGGAGATATTGGTGGCACCAGTTGAACTGTAGGTAACGGAAGCCAGGGCACAGTTGTCGGCAGGTGTAGGAGCCAAGCCTACAACCACTGCACTGTTTCCCGCTGTGTTCACCGTTTGCGGAGCAGGACATGTAATGGTAGGCGCCACGGTATCGTCCCTTGTGACGGAACCATCAATGGTGGTGGTTGCGACCACAACAGGTGGGAAGCCTTGCGCAGCAATGATGGGCGTGGGAGTGTCCTTGAACTGGACAAGGGATGTGCTACCAATCGGGCCGATGACCGTGAAATAGACCCGGTAGATGACCGTGCCATTTGGCCGGGTTTTCCCGACGCCGTCGTTGTCTATCCAAGCTGTGGTGATGATGCCATTGGCTTGCTGGGCTTGGCCAAAATCAGCAGGATCAAGATAGGCGAGGTTAAAGGCACCAACGGAGTCAAAATCCAATACCGCTTCGTTCCATTCCATGGAATAGGAGAACGCAGAGATATTGTTGAACCCACTAACGGTCACTGGCACCGAAACAGTCGTTTGGTTGGGGCAGCTTTCGATATTGGGCACCGAAAAGCTTACTTGCGCAGTAAGCGCACCAATCCCTACCAAGAAACCTAAAACGGTTAAGGGTAAAGTCTTAAACATTTTCTTTGAGTTTATAGGACTGCAACCGATATGCTCGGCAGGTATCGGTTTCAATCTAAATCGGTTATCAGAAAAATCAGACCTCAATAGTGTCTGAATATCAAAGCTGAATAAAAACTATGTAAGTAAAGAACGGATTGCTGTTCTGTGTGTAGGTTTCTTCATCCTCCTGCTATACCGCTCCCCCGGTTAAGGGGGAGCGGCATCTAACAGAAGCAAATAGTGGATAATCCGTCCCTTTAAAATGGGACATTTAACCTTGGGCAATTAATCAAAACGTACCCAAGTAAACTAAGCCGTATTTCATTGAACTTGCTGTTCTCCATGGGTTCCCTCCATCGTTTAATGTCGGGAAATTCATGTTTACAGTAAGTAACAGTGTTTCTAAAACCCAAAAGCATTGGACTGGCCTGTTTCGAGGCCAGTCCAAAATTGCCTGGGTATTTGTTAATCAATCAAGACCATCTTCTTAACGGCACTGCCAAACTCAGTGTCAATGCGGTAGAAGTAAACGCCCGTGGAAGGAAGCTGGGTATTGTCGAGCTTCACCTGGTGGTTGCCTGCGGCAAAGTCGCCATTCACCACCTTCACGGTTTTGCCAGAAATATCGGAAATGGTCAGCGTTACCTCCATTGCCTCCGGCAGGTAGAACGGTATCACCGTTTCGTTGCCGAATGGGTTCGGGCGGTTCTGGTAAAGGGCTATTTTGCCTTTCGTCAAATCGTTCGTCCCAGACAATGCACTGTTGAACGTCAGGCCAAGGCCCTTCTGCTCATAGCTGCTGGTGTAAGCCTCTGCTGTAAGCGGGTCTGTGACGATATCGAGCAGGTTGCTCAATTTGCTGGCATTGCCGATTGCCTCGAACACCATAGTGAACAGCACCTCGCCGTCGGCCACGGAGACTGGCTCCTCATTATACCAGATGGAAGTGATGTCGCCATTGGCAGCATTGGAGATGCCGAAGTTATTGGCTGCCATCCTTGGCAGGGCACCTGCTTCAATACCTTTGTACTTGAGCACGCTCTCGTCAAAGTTCAAGCTGTACTGGAAGGCCATGTAATCATAGAAATTGTTCGCCCTGAATTCAACACGGTACTCCGTGCCAGCTACCACAGGATGGTCTTCCACATTGAAGAATACCTGACCACTTCCATCAGAAACCGGGTTACTTGTGAAGTTGGCCGGGTTAGCAGTCAGGTCAAGGTCGCCCACCTTCATTCCGATGAAGTTCGTCGTCTGGTTGGTGGTAACGTTGGTGTAAACCTTATTCTGTGGGTATGCTGGCGAGAACGGGTTGGTCGGGTTCGGGAATACATAAGAAGCATCCACAAACCTCCAAGACACGTTGCTGGCAAGGCCGATACATGGATTACCTGCCAGTACAATCAAGTGCAATTCTAGTTCGTCAAGAACGTCTATGGTTCCTGAATTGTTGACGTCAGCAGCGATGCGCAGGTATGGCGTTGCCAATGGAGCAGAGCCAAGCACATGCTGGTGCAGGATAAGCACGTCAAGCACGTTAATGCCATTGCAATCGTTGATGTCCTTCACTGGCGTGATGGTCTCGTTGCTACCAGACGGCACTGTAAAGCTGTAAGTGCCAGGTGCGCCCGTCGTTTGCGAAGCATTCACAGAGCCTATCATTCCGACATTCACCAATTGGATGGCGGCGCTGTTTGTGCGCTGAACCGATCCGCTCAGGGTCACGTTGCTTGGAACCACGATAACTGTAACTGTTCCCGGAACGCCCGTGAGAGGCACTATGCTCGAATTGCAACGAGCCATCATGAGCGAGGTTGGGTTGCCATCTATGGTCAGCGTGGAAGTGCTACCAGTGGCACCTGTCAACTGTACGTTCACATTGAAGATAACTGTACCATCAGGAACTGTGACACCTGTGCCGTTCACCCAGCTGAAGGTGATGTTGTTGCCCGAAACCATGAAGTCCGCAGCGTCCAAGCCCGTCAGGTTGAACCCGCCAACACCCGTTACGCTACCAGCCGTACCTGCAAGGTGCAGCGAGCCGGAAATCGCACAGATATTGTCAAAGCCCGTCACAGAGATAGGAACGGAAACTGTGGAACCGTTGCCACCATTCGTATTGCTTGCCCTCAGTGTGCCGCGTGCTATGACCGTCACTGGTGTTGTACAAGTGCTGGTATTTGGCGTTGGGCTTGAGTTATCAGAAACAGTAAGGGTAACAGGTACAACACCTACATCTGCAATGGTGAAGGTACTTGGTGAGATGCTCACTAAGTTCACGCTGCCGCAATTGTCGGAGCTGCCCTCATCAATATCAGCTGGCGTCAAGGAACCTTGGCCATTGTTGTCGAGGATAAGCGTAATGCCAGGGTCGCAAGCCGCAACAGGTGCTTGCAAGTCACGGATGCTGAGTACGAATGTTTGCGTGCTTGGGCCAGCAGGTGCAGCACTTGGGTCATTCGCATTCACGGTAATGGTATAGTTACCAACTGGGAATACCCCCGTAATCACACCTGAACCATTGCCAATGGCAGAAGCAGAAGTGCGGGTAATGGTCAAGTATTGGTCAGCTGCGCAATCCGTGATATAGTCAGCCAAATTGATGTTCAAGTTGGCATTGCAGGTATTCGGGTCTGTTCCGATTATCAATGGGTTCGGAACTGCGATTACAGGCAGGTTCACATCTTGAACTGTTATGGTCTGTACACGAGGTGTTGCATCGTTTCCACAACCGTCAGTCGCAGTCCAAGTACGGGTCAAGGTATAGTTGTAATAGCTTGACATGCTTGGGTCTGCACCCTGTGTGCTCGCCTGAGCATAGTTGATGGATGGTGTCGCACAGTTGTCAGTGACTGTAAGGGTAGCAGGTGCAGGTATTGCGCAAGCATCAACAGTCACGTTGGCAGGAGCTGCCGAAAGCACTGGGGCAACGTTGTCGAAGACAGTAATGACCTGTACGCAAGATGCAGTGCCACCAGCAGTGGTTGCCGTCCAAGTACGGTTGATGACACGGCAGTTGCCAGAGCCACTGGCGTTCACATCGGTATAGGTCGCAGCCACAGGGCCACAAGCTGTCATTGCCGTAGCAGAACCACCGGAAGTTGCCGGGTTGGCAGCGTTGAACACACTACATGCAACAGAAATCGCAGCCGGACATGTGATGGTTGGCGCAGACACGTTGGTAATCTGTACCGAAGTCGTACAAGTATTGAAATTGCCAGCAGCGTCCGTTACCGTCAACACAACCGGATGTGGGTTCGGCGTGGTGGTGCAATTGAAAGAAGCCGGGTTCACCGTCATGGAGGCGATGCCGCAGTTGTCGTTGCTACCATTGTTGACAGTAGCAGGTGTGATATTGGCAATGCCACTGCTGTTCAGTGTCACAGGGATCGGGCCAAACTGGCATACAGCCGTTGGCGACTCAGTATCCTTGATGATAATCTGGAAAGATACAATAGCGTAGGCATTGTTGTTCACGTTGCCGCATGGGTCTACTGCCCTAACAGCTACCGAGTGCGTACCTACTGGCAATACCACATTGAGGTTGCTGGTATTCTGTACAGTGCCTCCATTGATGGAATAGCTTATCGTCAGGTATTGGTCAGCGGCACAGTCAGCTACATAATCCAACAAGTTTACAGTTGCAGTGCCTGCACAGCTACCAGCATTGTTGTTGAACATCAGCATGGCTGGGAAACTGTAGGTTGGGGCAGATGCATCGCTTACGTTCACCACTTGGTCATAAGTTGTCGTATTGCCGCAGTTGTCAGAAACCGACCACCTGCGAGTCATGTTGTAGGTGTAGAAGTTGCAATTTGCTGCGTTGCTACCTTTAGTGTTGACAGGCACTGTGAAATTCACTGGCACATCGGTGTCGCAATTGTCAACACCCGTTGCGGTGGCTGGAGTAGGTACATTGCATGCATCCACATTGATAGGCGTGGTTGGGGCTGTGCCAAGGCCAGCAGTTGCACCGTTCCAATCGAGGTCTGGCGCTACCAAGTCTTGAACTATGATAGTCTGGAAGCAAACGCTGGTATTCGCTGGAGTGGCGTTGTCGGATGCCGTCCAGGTACGGGTAATCGTGCGACAGTTTGGGTGGTTGAAGTTCCCAGCTGGGTTGCCGCTTACAACGTTTCCGAATGCATCGGAAGAGGTTGGCGTCACGTTCCCAGCACAGTTGTCAATTGCAGTTGCCAAGCCAGTTGCCGATGGATCTGACGACTGAGTGCAGGAAATTGTCACGTTAGGTGGGCAAGTGATTGCCGGAGGCAAGAGATCACGAATCGTCACCGTGGTAGCACAGAAAGCCTCGTTGGCTGGTACGGCGCTATCCCTCACACGCAGGATTACGTTGTTCACACCGACGTTGGTGCAACCGAAAGTGGTGCTTGCACCGAAGATGTTGCCATTGTCTTTTGAAATGGCAAGAAAAACTGGTGGTGAACAAGCATCAGTGCTGCCAAAGTTGATGTCAGCAGCAAGCACGGTGGCTGTACCGCTGCCCGGCAGGGTTACCAGCAAGGGCTGGCACTGTGCCTGAGGGGCTTCTTTATCAACTACTGTTACCGTGGTGTTACAGGTGGTCTGGTTACCGCTCACATCAGTTGCTCGGATGGTCACAGGTATCGGAGCGCCAATATTGGTGCAATTGAAAACAGCATTTGCGTTGAATGGGCCAGCATTTGCAGAAATGGCCCAATTCTGCACACCACAAGCATCATAGAAGAAACGCTTGCCATTGTTGTTGCTGCTGCTGGAGCCTGACCAGTTGGTCGGTTTGAACGGTCCAGTAAATTTCGGGCTGAAGTTGGTAATCCAAATTTCAGCATCGCCGAGCAGGTTATCGGTGGTCAATGCACGGAAGCCAAACGTAGCCCCAGCCGTGACAGAAACAGTTGCTGTACCGCTCTGACTCAATGGGCCATTATCGCTGCTCAACTGCGTGAAAGTGCTACCAACATAGTAGCCGAATTTGTCATAAAATGGCGAGCTGTTGTTGGAAACATAGTTCCAGTCAAATGTGAAGGTCATCACATTGGGAACCGTAACTTGGAAGTTATTCTGGCCTAAGGTGCCAGAGCCGTTGTTACTGGTGGACATATACAGGCCGCCACTAACAAGGTCTGTAGGGTAAACCGTCACCTGGCCCGGTGTGCTGATGTTGTTCTGCGAATCAGGCGAACCCGTGCTGACCGTAATTGGCGAGCAAGTAACAACCGGTGCGATTGGGTCTGTGATGATGATACCATTTGTACAAGTCCTTGTAAATTGGTTATTGCTCGGATCTGTAAAGACAATGGTGTAGTCATTATTTTGGATGCCAGGCGCTGCACTTTGGTCTCCTACGTCGCCGCAAGTGAACACATTCGGCGTCATGGTATAAGAGATATTGCAGTTGTCAGTAGCACCTACGGCCACTTGGTCAATAAGTGAGTTGGTCAATTGCATCGACCAACTATCTATTGTACCAACATCGGAACCCGCAGCATCCACAACTTTGAGCATCCAAGTGCCTTGGTAGTTTAAGCCTTCAAAATTGCTCAGCGCACCATATGCACGGTAGGTGCCAGCAGGGACGGCAGGAGTGGTTAGGCTATTCGTTGAACAAACCCCGTCAAATGCGCTATGTACGTTGCTGGATTGGTCATCGAATGTGATGTTCATCAAATCATTGCCCGCACAACTACCTGTCGTATTGACTGGCTCAGAAAATAGTGTAACCGTCGTACCATTTGGCGAAATCAGGTAAGCCGTAAGATCACCAACATAGGAGTGCGTAAGGTTAATGGTCACATTCACATCGCTTATTGTTCCAAGGCTTGGAATCGTGATAGGGAAACTTGCTCCGCCCGGAGTGTTGTCAGGGATTGCAACAGGCGCACCAACGCTGCTGAACGTATTTGTCTGCCAAGAATCATACATGGAAATCATGCCATCGTCGTCCAATGGGAAAGAAAGTGGCACGGCTGGGCAGGTATAGCTTGGCGGCGTTACATCCTGAACCGTTATCGTCTGTGTGCAGAAGCCATCATTCGTATAGTCAAACAGTACACCAGGGTTATTATCAAACTCCCTAACCCTTATTTTCACCGTATTGACTCCAACCTGGGCACAGTTCAACGTCAAGTTGTTGACAGGTGCAATGACCACCGTATTCAACTCCACAAAATCAAAATCAAGTGGCGCAGGAAAATCACAAGCATCAGAGCTGCCGTTGTCAAGTGCAGATGCCAATACATTGATGTTTCCAGTGGCATCAAGCTGAACAGTGATGTTTTTGCACAAAACAGCTGGTGGCGAGTTGTTCACCACTGCAACGGTTGCTGTACAAGTATTTGAATTGCCATTGGCATCGGTCACGGTCAGTTGCACGATGTCTGGGAAAATTCCACCCACTTCGGCACAAGTAAAGGTAGCGCCCGTCAGGCTGTAAGTAAGTCCGCTCTGTGGCGTACAGTTATCAAAGCTACCATTGTTCACTTGGGCAGCCGTGAGCGTGGTTGTACCTGTTGGTGGTATGGAAACCTGAATTGAACCTGCAACGCAAATAGCAGTTGGCGACACGTTATCAATGATGTTCAGTGCCATAGTCGCAGTGCCTTGAAGGCCGCAAGGGTCAATGGCAGAGTATGTAATCGTATAGCTACCTGCTGGGTAAGTTCCAGCGGCATTCAGGCCAGTGCCAGAGTTGACAATTTGGTTGTTCACGTTATTGCGAACAACGAAAGCGGTAATCAATTGCACCAATGGCGTACAGTCAGACGCTGTTGCCGTTGCTTGGCCCGCAGTTATCACGCCTTGGCAGCTTGGGTTGGCCATCATGTTGATGGCAGCAGGTGGCGTAATTACAGGTGTATCATTGGTGACAGTGATGGTGTGCGAGTGTGTGGTTGTATTGCCACAAGCATCTACCGCCGTGTAAGTTCTGGTAATGACATAAGCGGTGTTCAGGCACATGCTTGGGTCTCCGCTGTAAGTGCTCACATCGCAGTATGTCACACCCATAGTATAAGGTGCGGTACAGTCAGACCCAACAAAACCCAGCGCACCACTGCAGTTGTCATTGGCAGTAGCCGCTATGGCAGCAGGCACTGCCGCTGCACATGTTATAGTTGTATTGGACGGGGCAGTTCCGTTACCGACAGCCACGCCGTTCCAGTCAATGGTCGGGGCTTGTGTATCGTTGACGGTGAGGGTTTGCGTACATGTGTTCGAAAGGCCATTGTAGGTAGCCGTCCAAGTACGGACAATGCCATTGCCGGTGCAGCCTGCCGCTGCATCACAATAGGTAATGCCATTACCAGGCAATGTGCAAACAGCCTTTTGGGCCAATGGACCACCACAATTGTCAATTGCAGAAGCAAATCCTGTGTTGGCAGGTGCCGTGTTTGCAGGACATGTCGTGAAAGTGACATTCGGTGGGCAAGTAATGGCGGGTGCCAGGTTGTCCACAACTGTCACTACTGTCACGCAGGTGTTCATGTTACCTGCGTTGTCAGTGACGGTGAGAGTGACGTTCACGAGGCCGAGCGACGTACAGTTCACATTGCTTGGCGCAACCGAAAGGGTCACTGCACCGCAGTTGTCTGTGCTGCCATCGTCAATGTCCGACGGGTCAATGGGAGCATTGCCGTTGGTATTGAGCGCAATCGTGAAAGGCCCAGAGCAGACAGCCGTAGGAGCCGTCACGTCAGGGCTGCACTGAGCCGTTGCAGATTGGTAAGAGAAGCAACACAGCAATAGTATGGCTAAAGTTGCTTTCAAGCCTGCTTTCAATACAGTTGGCATCAGGGCTACAGCCTTTGCTTGTCCGTTGGAGCCTGAGCGACAGCGTTCAAGTTCCAGAGTGTTGAAATTTAGCATAGTAGTAGGCTTAGTTTAGTTAATTAAAATATTTGCTTCGGGTCAGGGGGTGAACCTGTCCGCAGTTAAAAAAACGCTAAGTGGATGGCCGATGGGCAAGAACAGGGAAAACCTTTTTCATTGCACGAGACCTTCGAGCATGATGCTCGATTAAGATTTTAGAATACGGGAAACAGTCAGAAATGTAGTTCGATACTACTTCGTCAAATAGTGGTGCGGGGAGACCGTCCAACAACTGGTAAGATGTGTAATCGGTGAAAATCGGCTTCAGGTAACGTTTGTCTCTATGTCCAAAGCATTATGAGTCTTCTGGAACAAAGTTGGGAACCTGCAAGGAAAATGCCAAGAATTTGACTATATTCTTTTTGCCCAACGCTGATTTTGTCAGACCTGCTTAAATGTAACGGTTCGGGAAGTGCCCAACATACTGGCAGCCCTTATTCAATGTTCACGGGAGTTCAGGAAAAGTCCCAAACTTGTATATTTTTACGATGCAAAAATAATAATGGTTTTTCCATGAAACATCCCTACGTTTAGGTATTATTAGATTACCACCAAAATGAATTAGTGATAAAAAAATATTTTACAAATAATTGATTTTCAGTCGCTTGAAAAATTACATTGCTATAAAAATTCATTTCAAGCAGCTCCCACACCTTTCAAGACGGTGGGATTTGTTGGCAACTCGACTGTTCTTGTTGGCCTTTGAAAGTCCCAGTGCGAGCATAAGGAACTATGTTACATACGCAGGATTTCAAAAAAGGCTTAGTTTCACCTCAAGAATTTTCAACCATTTTTCAACAAAGCCAACTTAACCTATGGATTTCGGTTCCGCAGCACATGAACACCAACTGAAACTGTACATCATCTCCCTCCTCGTACAGGGGGCGCAAGCCGACCATGACTTCTCCACTATCGAGAAAAAATACCTGAGCTACGCCGCCAAATCACTGGGAATTACCGAGTCGGAGGTGGCCGCCATCAGGCTAAATCCCTCCGCATTCGAGATGGCCCCTCCACAAAGTGAACAGGAACGGATGAATCTCCTCTATTACCTGCTCTTTATGATGCGAGCCGACCAAGCGGTAAAAACAGAGGAGGAGGCAATCTGCCACCACTTGGGCTTTAAGCTCGGCTTCCGCAGAGAGTTGATATCCGACCTTGTGAACGTGATGAAGGATTGCCTTGGCAAGGAAATACCACCAGACGCCATGATGGAAAGGGTTAGGGCCTATTTGAACTGATTGGCCCTGCCAAAAACGAGAGCGGGGTGCCATTCCTGATGACACCCCGCTCTCGTTTTTCAAACCAATAAGGCTCGTTTACCAACTGCCACCGGCACCACCACCGCCAAAATCTCCGCCGCCGAAGCCGCCGAAACCACCGCCGCCACTCCAGCCACCACCGCCGCCGCCACCGCCGCTCCAACCGCTTCCACCGCCAGGACCAAAAATTATCCAGCCACCGCCGGAATCATAGCGCCCCCTTCGATGGTAACCGCCACCGCCGCCGCCACCTTTACTGATAATAATAATGATGACGATGAAAAGGATGAGGAATATCAGGATAACGGGAAAAGGTATTTCTCCTTCTTGGCCAGCGTCTTCGTTGACGTACTCGCCTTTGCCAGCCAACATAATGGCCTCTGTGGCTTGGTCAAGTCCTTGATAATAATTCTGTTGCCTGAAATTTGGGGTGATGATGCGTTCGATAATGCGCTTCGCCAGGACATCAGGCAAAAAGCCCTCTGCTCCCCGACCTGTTTGAATCCAAAGTTTCCGGTCAGAAATGGCCACATATATCAGCACCCCATTATTTTTCCCCTCCCGGCCAATGCCCCACGACCGAGCCAATCGGTTAGAATAGTCGAACACATCGTCCCCTTCCAGCGACTGCTCGATGACGATGGCAATCTGGGTGGAAGTGGAGTCGTCGTAGGCCACCAATTTTTGCTCAAGCGCCTGTACCTCTCCTCCGCTCAACAGTCCTACGTAATCGTTGACGAGCTTAGGCGGATTCGGTGCTGGCGGCACTTCCTTTGCTGCTAAAAGGAATGGAAGCAACAAAAGGCAAATTAATATACTGTTTTTGAAGAAGGTTTTCATTTAAAGGATTGTACGACGGAAACCATTTCCGTCTGTTGAGGCGAAATGGATTTTCGCCATACCCAGCTTACTTCCCATAGGAAATCTCATCGGGCAGTTCATTCTTGTCGCCGTCTTTCCAAGGGAAATAGGTCTTCAACTGCTCACCAGCCATTTTCACCCCTTGACAGACCCCTTCGGCAAACATGCCTTGCCGGAAATGCTGTTGCATGATGTTCTTGGTGGACTCCCAAAAATCGGTGGGCACAACTGCATTGATTCCTTTGTCGCCAAAAATGGCAAAATCATGGCGGGGAGGTACTATGAAGATGATTACACCATTCCTGTCCCTTGTGCGGTCCATGTTCAGCGAGAAAAAAGTTCGGCTTGCAGAGCCAAGGATGGCGCCTTCATAGTCCTTTTCCATGTGGACACGGATTTCGCCCGAGGTCTGGCGTTCTGCCTCCCGAATCGCCTGCACAATGCGGCCCTCTTCATCTTTTGAAAAGAAGTCTATCATTTGAACGGAAAAACAAAGGTGGAAGGCTGACGGCTAACGGCTGACGGGAATCCCGATGTGCCGTTAACCGTCAGCCGTTGGCCGAGAAAATTAAAACTGAACCTTCGGTGCGTTCTGTGCTGCTTGGTCTGCTTCGAATTGGCCTTTGCGCTCAAAGCCGAAAATGCCCGCCCAGAAGTTTGCTGGGAACTTACGCACTGACGTGTTGTAGTCGGCAACAGCCGTGTTGAAGTTGTCACGTTCAACCTTGATGCGGTTCTCGGTGCCTTCCAACTGCGATTGCAGTTCTTGAAAAGCAGCCGTAGCCTTCAGGTCAGGATAGTTTTCTGTCACCATCAACAACCGCCCGATAGCCTGTGAAAGCCCAGATTGTGCATTTTGGAACTCAGCCAATTTCTCAGGGGTGAGATTGGTTGGGTCAACTTGGATACTGGTAGCCTTGGCCCTTGCCTCGGCAATGCCAGCAAGCGTTGACTGCTCGAAATTAGCAGCACCTTTCACCGTTTCAACAAGGTTCGGCACGAGGTCGGCCCTGCGCTGGTAGGCACTCTGCACGTTGCCCCAAGCCTGCTCAACGGAAGTGTCCTTGGTCACAAAACGGTTGTAGGAATTGCAGCCGGAAAAAGCGACAATCAGGCCGAAGATGGCAAGAACAAGAATGACGACTGGTCTCATTGTCAAAAAGTTTTTTGTTTTGATGAAATTTCACAGCGGCGGTGCGGACGTGTCCTGCATTGCGCCCCTGCGCTGAAATTCAGATGTTAAAATGCGGGAAAGTCACGCTATGTTGAACCAACTGCCCCGATTATCTGCAAACATCGTTATTTTAACGATAAATGCAAGCCGATGGTTGTTGATCGAAGCTCTTGAGCCATGTTCGCTCAAGCACTTGCCACCGAATCGCTACTTATCAGTTGTTTTACCACCAAAGCCATGTTCTTCGCAGCTTTCCCAACTTGCACCAGTACATCTTCGTGCGATGTTTCCTTAATCGAAGAAATAGGGTAACTCTTATTTGATACAACCGAAGCGGCAAAAACCCGCAGCCCCGCATGCCTTGCCACAATGACCTCCGGCACCGTGCTCATGCCAACCACGTCCGCCCCGATGCGGTGCATGAACTCGTATTCGGCGGGCGTTTCGAGATTCGGGCCTTGCAGCGCAACGTACACGCCCTTGTGCGCCCGGATGCCATTTGCTTGCGCAATGCCCATCGCCCGCTCAATCAGGGCAGGTTCATAAGCATGAAGCATGTCAGGAAAGCGAACGCCGAGCCGTTCGTCGTTGGGGCCTCGCAACGGGTTGTCGGCTTGCAGGTTGATATGGTCACGGATGAACATCAGGTCGCCCACTTCCATTTCGGCGTTCACACTGCCAGCCGCATTTGAAACAATGAGCAGTCCCACGCCCAGCGCCTTCATCACCCGCACCGGGAAGGTCAGTTGTTGCATCGTGTAGCCTTCGTAATAGTGGAAGCGCCCGGCCATCGCCACGACATTGACGCCAGCCAATTTACCAAAAATCAACTGGCCTGCGTGCCCCATCACGGTACTGACCGGAAAGTGCGGAATCTCTTGATAACCAATGGCTTGCGCCGTTTCGATATCGTTCACCAAACCGCCCAATCCAGAGCCAAGTATGATGCCCACACGGGGTTGGAGGTTGGTTTTGCTTCGCAAAAAAGAAGCTGCATCTTGTATTTGTTCGTACATAAAAATGATGAATGACAAATGATAAATAGAGTTCTGCCACCAATCTGAGGCGTTGCCTCATAACTGTTTTGGAGACATCACACCTCCATACCTCATACCTTCATACCACTTCAAGGCTCCGGGCTTACCGCCGTCCAACCACCATCCACCACTAAGGTTTGCCCCGTTATTTGCCCCGACAGGGGCGAAAGTAAAAATAATGCCGCATGTGCAATGTCCTCAACAGTGGCGGGCCGTCCCGTCGGGGTGATGCGCTGCCAGGTTTCGAGGTAGGTGGGGTCGCTCAGGGTGCGCTCGGTGAGGGTGGCGCCTGGGGCAATGGCGTTCACAGTAATCTTGTGCGGAGCAAGCTCCAAAACCAGCCCTCTGGCCAGCATCTCTAGCCCCGCCTTGGTCATGCCATAGGTGGCGAGGTGTCGGTGCGACTGGTGCCCCGTCACGCTCGACATGAAGAGGATGCACCCGCCCGTGCCTTGCGCCTTCATCTGCCTTGCGGCAAATTGGGCGAGGAAAAAACTGCCCTGCAAGTTGACTGCCACCAACCGCTGGAAACTCTCCGGTGAGTACTCGAAGAAGTCCCCATAAGTCGTGATGCCCGCATTGGCCACGGCCAAATCCAATTGACCAAACCTCGCAACTGCCTCGTTTACAATAATTTGCAAAAAATCGAGGTCGCTGGCATCGCCGGGCATGGGAAGCACCTTGCCCCCCCCCTGAAGGGGTAAATCGGCGGCAATGCGGTCGGCGGCTTGCTTCGCAATATTGGCATCGAGGTCGTTAAGCAGTACGTTGGCACCTTGCAGCGCTAATTGCCTTGCAATTTCGAAGCCGATGCCTTGGCCCGCCCCGGTTACGATGGCTGTTTTGTTGTCGAAGGTTTTGTCCAAAACGATGAAAAGTACTGGAGTATAGCATTTATCAGGGTGCCTTCCCGCTTGGGAACACAGCACTGTTAGAGCTTCGAATCTCTAACAGCGCTGTGTTCCCAAGCGGGAAGGCACTCGGCAAAGCTAAAGTTTGGCTGGGAAGTTTTGAGGGATTTCTACATTTGCTTCCTTCAAAATCATTTTATGCTGAAAAGACTAACCGCCCTTATTTTTCTGGCTATTCACTGCTTGTTGGCCCACGCCCAATTCTCCATCCTCCCCCCCGACCGGTTCCTGCCACACAAGGTCGGTACACAGTTCACCGACCACGCCTCGCTGGTGGACTACTACCGCCACGTTGACAACAACAGCGAGCGGGTGAAGGTCATCGAGTTCGGGCGGACGTGGCAGCAGCGGCCCCAAATCCTCGCCATCGTCAGCTCGCCGGAGAACATGCGCCGCATCGAGGACATCCGGCTGAACAACCTGCGCTCGGCGGGCGTATTGCCCGGTACGGGCGACCAAAGCAACCCTATCACCATCGTTTGGTTGGGCTTCAGCGTGCATGGCAACGAGGCAGCGGGCAGCGAGGCCAGTATGCCCGTACTCTACCGATTGGCACTGGACGGCGATCCAGCAGTCAGCGAGTGGCTAAAAAACACGGTCGTACTCATCGAGCCGAGCGTGAACCCCGACGGCTACAGCCGCTATACCGACTGGTACCGACAAGCCAGCCCTGCCCTACCCGACCCCGCCCCGCAAGCACGTGAGCACGACGAGCCGTGGCCCCGTGGCCGGGTCAACCACTATCACTTCGACCTGAACCGTGATTGGGCTTGGGCCACGCAAATCGAGACGCAAAACCGCCTCAAGGTCTATAACGACTGGCTCCCCCACGTCGTGGCCGACCTGCACGAACAGGGCTACAATGACCCTTATTATTTTGCGCCAGCGGCGCAGCCCTACCATAAATACCTCACGAAATGGCAGACTGATTTTCAGGTGGAAATCGGGAAAAACCATGCGAAATACTTCGACCGCAACGGCTGGCTCTATTTTACGAAGGAGGTTTTTGACCTGTTTTACCCCAGCTACGGCGACACGTACCCCTGCTACAACGGTGCCATCGGCATGACCTACGAACAGGGCGGCATCGGCGCTGGAAGGGCGGTGAACCTGAACAACGGCGACACGCTCACCCTCGCCGACCGGGTGGCGCACCACACGTCCACGGCGCTATCCACGGTCGAAATCTCGTCGAAAAACGCCGCCCAGCTAGTGCAGAACTTCGCCGATTTTTACCAAAAATCACAGAACAGCCCGCCAGGCGATTACAAGGCTTTTATCGTAAAAAGTTCGAACCCGCCCGCTAAAATCAAGGCATTTGCGCAGGTGCTCGACCGCCTTGGCATTCAATATGGCAAAGCGGGAAAGGCAAGTTCTGGCCTTAGCGGCTACGACTACTCGACCGGGCAAGAGGCCAAGTTTGCCCTCAGCGAAAACGACCTCGTGGTGAGCGCCCACCAGCCAAAAGGGCTATTTGCGCAGGTATTGCTCGAACCCGAATCGGCCATCGTGGACTCAAACACCTACGACATCACGGCTTGGAGCCTGCTCCATGCGCACGGGCTGGAGGCTTTTGCCACCAAGCAGCGAATTGACCCGTCAGGGCAGGGTTACGATATTGCGGGGCAAAAAAACAGCATACCTGCCACACCCTATGCCTACTTAGCCGCTTGGAACTCGATGGACGCTGCCCGCCTACTGGCCGATTGGTCGAAGCACGGCGTGGTGTGCCGCTACGCTGAATCCGCTTTCCGCTTGGAGGGCAGGGACTGGCCCGCTGGCACCCTCGTTGCTACCCGTGCCGACAACCGAAAATTGCCAAATTTCGATGCTGTGGTGCAGGCTGCTGCCAACCGCTTGGGCTTGGGCTTGGTTGCTGCGCAAACGGGCTTCGTGGACGCTGGACGGGACCTCGGCTCGGACGGGATGAGGCTCATCGAAGCGCCCAAGGTGCTGGTGCTTTCTGGTGAAAAGACTTGGAACAACGAGTACGGGCAGGTCTGGTTCTACTTCGACAAAGACCTCGGATACCCGGCCACCTTCATGGATGCCGAACGCCTCGGCAGGGCCGATTTGACCGAGTACAACGTCATCGTTTTGCCGGAAGGCAACTATGGCTTCGACGATGAAACGCTGGAAAAACTGGGCGATTGGATAAACAAGGGCGGCAAGCTCATCGCCATTGGCGAAGCCAACACTTCGCTGGCAGAGAAAAAAGGGTTTTCATTGGCCAAGTATGCCAAGTCGAGCGACAAGGACGCCGCCCTGAGCGAGGAAGACCGCCACGCCCTCGACCACCGCACCGCTTTGTACAAGGACAGGAGCCGTTCGTCCATCTCGGACTTCAACCCCGGCGCCGTGGTGCGAGCGAAGATGGACACCTCGCACCCATTGGCCTTCGGCTTAAAGCCTTTTTATTTTTCGTTAAAAACGAGCGGGATGCGCTACGACCTGCTGAAGGGGGCTTGGAACGTGGGCTATTTGGAGGACAACTACAAATCGCATGGCTTCATCGGGGCCAATGTGAAGCGGTTGCTGCGCAACTCCGCCGTGTTCGCCGTAGAGGACAAGGGCCGGGGACAGGTGGTTTACCTGATAGACAACCCGCTGTTCCGCTCGTTTTGGGAGGAGGGGAAGTTGCTGATGAGCAATGCGGTGTTTTTGGTGAACTAACTCAATGGTTGACGAACCTTTAATTTGTCATAAAAATAGTGAATCATGGAATGGATAGTTGGTTTGAACAGACTGACGACGGCCTTTACAACCGAGTTCGGCCAGCTTGACGCAGAGCAGTTGAACCAAAAGCCCAATGCCAATGCATGGAGCATCGGGCAGGTGATAGACCATATCATTACCGTGAACGAGACCTACTTTCCCATTGTAGAGGCCATTCGAGCGGGAGGGTACACTACGCCATGGACTGGTAAAGTGCCGTTCTTGGTCAACTGGTTCGGTGATTTCATACTAAAAGGCGTGGAGCCTACCCGCCAGAAGAAAATCGAGACCTTTCCGGTATGGGAACCCGCCAAGAGCGAGGTGAGGGCCGATATTGTGCAGCATTTTGCGGAGCACCAAAGCCAACTGGCCGAATGGATGGCCAACTGCAAGGACTTGGTGGAGGCCGGAATCGTGATTTCATCGCCCGCCAACCGTTTCATAGTCTATAAAATCGGGCGGGCATTCGATATTATAGTGGCACACGAAGAGCGCCATTTGAACCAAGCAAGGGAAGTCAAGAATTTTTTTTGAAAATAAATCCAACAATTAAAGTCACAGAATTTTCATAAAAACCCCTGCAAAAACTAATTCTTTCCTTATAATTAGCTATTTTTCAACGTCACATTTTTTTAAAAAACGCCAAAAAAACGCCTATGCAATGAGGCCATCTTTGTGTCATCAAACGAACAAATTAGTTCAGCAGACAAAAACGACTTGAACATGAAAACTATCTACAGCTTCGCCACCATCATCTTTTCCTTCTTCTTCGCAGCAGGTTTCGCAGCTGCCCAAGACACTCAAAGTGGCCTTGAGTTCAAAATCCAACTCCTTGACAACGCTAATACTTATGGTGTGTTCGTAAAGCCAAACCACACAATTGCTCCGAGCAAAAAGACGCAAACTGGCTCTGGCCAAGTGACGCTGGTGGTTCCGACGGACTTTGATTACGACAACCTCAAGAACGTTTCTGGCACTTGGGTCGAGAACGCCCGTGTGGATGGCCCCGTTGAAGCTGCCGACAAGTCTTATGTTTCTTTCGGTTTCGTGGTTGACAACCCACGTATCCAGTTGTTCCCGAACGAAGAGACGCTCCTCTTCTCCTTTACCACTGATGCTGCTTTTGCTGGTCAAATCGAACTGTTCGACAATGAGAACGACCCCTTCATGACGCCGAACTCCTATGGCAGCAACCCAGGCAACGACCTTGGCGTGATTGACCTCGGCGCAAAAGGCGGTATGACCTACTACGTTTACGCTGGCAACTACAGCACTGATTCCGAAGAACTACGCAACAATTCGACACTGGCTGCCAAGTAATTCAGTGTCAGGTAGCGAAAAGGATAGTTTTCAAAAAAAATAAAGGGTCTTACATCACAAAATTCTGGTCTCAATAAGCTCATCAACAACAGAACTGGTCATCAAAATTTTAGAGTTTCAACATCACAGTGAGTTTAATTTCATCTGTAGGTCTCACAAAAAAAGCAAGGCTAAAATGTCGGAAACGGCATTTTAGCCTTTTGCTTTTTAGGCCATCCGTTCCGGCCTTGCAATAATTTAACATTTCCTAAATGACCCCGGCCATGCTTTTCTATCTAAATGGATACTTTTGCCATTTTTAGAAGTTTCGAGTTTTGAGTTGCGATTTTTTTGTTGCCGCAACCCCAGCTCGAAACTCGAAAATCAAAACTTGAAACTCAACAAATGTCGAAGAAAGTCCTAATCATTGGTGCTGGCGGCGTGGGCCGTGTGGTCGTTTACAAATGCGCCCAGCATCCCGAAGTCTTTGGTGAAATCCTGTTGGCCAGCCGCACGAAATCCAAATGTGATGTGATTGCGGCAGCAGCCATGGAAGCCACTGGCCATAAAAACATCACGACCGCTGCCATTGACGCCGAGGATGTGCCTGCACTTGCCAACCTCATCCGCCAGTTCCAGCCAGCTATGGTCATCAACGTGGCACTGCCCTACCAAGACCTGACCATCATGGAGGCTTGCCTGCAAACTGGCGTCCACTACCTCGACACCGCCAACTACGAGCCAAAGGACGTGGCCAAGTTTGAGTACTCCTGGCAATGGAAATTGCACGACCGCTTCAAAGAGGCAGGCCTGATGGCCGTGCTGGGCTGCGGCTTCGACCCCGGCGTGACGAACATCTTCACCGCCTATGCCGCCAAGCACCATTTTGACGAAATCCACCAATTAGACATTGTGGACGCCAACGCTGGCTCGCACGGCAAAGCTTTCGCCACCAATTTCAACCCAGAAATCAACATCCGGGAAATCACGCAGAAGGGCCGCTACTGGCAAGACGGCCAATGGGTGGAAACCGAGCCGTTTGAAATCGGCAAGGCCATCAACTACCCGCACATCGGCCCAAGGCAGTCCTACGTGCTCTTCCACGAGGAATTGGAGAGCTTGGTGAAGCACTTCCCAACGCTGCAACGTGCCCGCTTCTGGATGACCTTCGGCGAGGAATACCTGACACACCTTCGGGTCATTCAGAACATCGGCATGGCCAGCATAGAGCCTATCAAGTTCCAAGGCATAGACATCGTGCCGCTGGAGTTCCTGAAGGCTGTGCTGCCCAATCCCGGCGACCTCGGCACCAACTACACGGGCTGGACCAGCATCGGTTGCCGCATCAGCGGCGTGAAGGACGGCCAACCCAAGACTTACTACATCTGGAACAATTGCAGCCACAAAGCCGCCTACGAAGAGACTGGTACTCAAGGAGTTAGCTACACCACTGGCGTGCCAGCCATGCTCGGTGCCATGATGATGCTCACGGGCGAGTGGACAGGCCAAGGCGTGTTCAACGTGGAGCAACTGAACCCCGACCCGTTCCTGGCGAAACTCGGCGAGTACGGACTGCCTTGGGAAGAGGAGGTGAACGGGGATTTGGAAATGGACTAAACTAATAATTGATAAGTAGGTATTGGGAATTAGGTATTCGGTATTGCATTGACAATCAATTGCTTGCGCAACAAAAAATCTAACCTAATTTCACGGGCGTACTTACAAAACATAGGTTGGCAGATGTCGGTCGTTTTGGGCTGGCATCTGCCTTTGTTTTAAAACCAATGGAAAATATAATTCGCCGCATCGCCGATATTTTTGACAATTCCGACCCGCTCATTGCCATCCCCTACCGTGGCTTCGCCAATGAAGTAAGCTTTTTCTTAAAAGGCCGTGTGCTGGAAAACGAAGGGCTATTTGAGGGCGAAACCGACAGCAAGCTCCGCAACTTGGCCGACATGCTCAAGCGCTTTGAAAGTGATGAGGTGGCTGGCGTTAGGCTTTCCGTCAATTTGAACGGCACGGCGCATGAAGTGCTGACCGACGAGGAGGGATATTTTACGCTGACAGGCAATTGGCCGGCCCGCATGGAGCCTGGGCAAAATGCTTGGCTGAAGGCCACCATACAATTCGTGGAATGCCCGCCAGACTACGAAATGCCGACAAGCCCCATTGAATCGGAAGTACTTTATCCCTCAAGGGACGCCAGCTTTGGCATCATCACGGACATTGACGACACGGTGCTGCAAACACACGTCACCTCCCGGTTCAAGCTGAAAATGGCCTACGACACTTTTTTCAAGGACAGCCACCAGCGCCTGCCCATGGAGGGCATCCCCGACCTGCTGCGGGCACTCGAAAAAGGGGGCGACGAACTGCGCCAAAACCCCATCTTCTACGTCTCCGATTCTCCTTGGAACATTTACGACTTATTGGCGGAATTCCTGAGTATCAATAAGTTACCAAAAGGCCCCATTCTGCTTCGGGACTATGGCGGCCACCTGTTGCGGAGCAAAAAAGAAGAAAAAGACATCCATAAATTGGTTGCCTTCCGACAAATCATGGGGATGTATCCCAAGCTACCATTTATCATGCTCGGCGACACGGCCAGCAAGGATGCCGACTACTACCTGCGCATGGCCGAAGAATTCGATGGGCAGGTGTTAGCCATTTACATCCGCCAAACGAGGGACACCGACAACGCCAGGCGAATTGCGAAGCTGATAGAGGAACACTCCCATATTGAAGCAGTTCTGATTCATGAAAGCCGGCAAATTTGGGAGCACGCACGGCAGCACAATCTGGTGGCCGATTAGCAGCACCTATCATCTGATAAGCAATGTATGCCGCCATGCTGAAGTCTGTGTAAATTATTTGTGCAAAAGCAGGGTTTTTAGGTTTTGTTTATTTGCTTTGCCTCAAATTATAACAACAACCTATGGAAATCCTTCTTGCCCTAACTTTCGTGGTGGGTTATGCTGCCATCGCCTTTGAGCACACCGTCAATATTAACAAGGCTGCTTCTGCCCTGATAACCGGGGTTCTATGTTGGACCATTTACATTTTGATGAGCAATGACCACCATGCCGTCAACCACCAGTTGCTGGAACAAATGGGAGAGCTTTCGGGCATCCTGTTCTTCCTGCTCGGCGCCATGGTCATCGTGGAATTGGTGGATGCACACGATGGCTTTCAGGTCATCACTGACAGGATAAAGACGCATAGCCCCCGAGTGCTCCTGTGGACTATAGGCTTCATCACGTTTTTCCTGTCATCGGTCTTGGACAACCTCACCACCACAATCGTGATGATTTCGCTGCTGCGCAAAATCGTGAGCGACCACAACGACCGTCTGTTCTATGCGGGTATCATCGTCATTGCAGCCAACGCTGGCGGCGCCTGGTCGCCCATCGGCGATGTGACCACCACCATGCTGTGGATTGGTGGCCAAATAACTACTGCCGGAATCGTAAAACATGTGTTCCTACCAAGCATCGCTTGCCTTGTCGTACCACTGCTCTGGCTCAATTGGAAGATGAAGGTGCCCCCTCCTACCCTGCCCGACCCCAAGGAAGTAAAGCCAATGAAAACCACCCGTTTTGAGCGGAATCTCGTCTTTTCCCTTGGCGTCGGAGGCTTGCTATTCGTACCTGTTTTCAAAACGTTCACACACCTGCCTCCTTTTATGGGCATCCTAATTGTGTTGGGCGTATTGTGGACGGTAACTGAACTGATGCACCACAAAAAGAACACAGAAGAAAAAGGCCACCTTACCGTAGTCCATGCCTTGCAAAAAGTGGATGCAGCGAGCGTGTTGTTCTTCCTCGGCATCCTGTTGGCCATTGGGTCGCTTGGTGCGGCTGGCATGCTCACGCACTTGGCCGAGTGGTTGGACAAGACCATCGGCAACCAAAACGTGATAGTGGTGGCGATTGGGCTACTTTCAGCAATAGTTGACAACGTGCCCCTTGTTGCGGCTGGCATGGGCATGTACCCTTTAGAGCAGTATCCGCAAGACCACAATTTCTGGCTGATGTTGGCTTATTGTGCTGGTACGGGCGGTTCATGCCTCATCATCGGTTCGGCGGCTGGCGTGGCAGCCATGGGCATGGAGCGCATAGACTTCTTTTGGTACCTGAAAAAGATAAGCATCTTGGCATTGTTAGGGTATTTTGCGGGAGTAGCTGTTTACCTCCTTCAAGGGATGTTGCTTTTTAATTGACGTCCCGGTTACATATTTCCATAGTTCATCTGGCATGCAACCAAAACTGCATTAATGTGCCTACTTTAGTGCCTTGACATGCCTAAAATGGTATGCCGCTGTTCCGATAATCCAGTTTTGTACGATGCAAAGCATACCCATTATCCTATTCGTGGAAGACGAGCCAAAGGTGGCTGCCTCCATTCAACAAGGCTTACAGGAAAACGGATACGAAGTTGATATTGCCCCAGATGGGGCAGTGGGCAATTATCTCGCCTCCACCAAGAAATACGACCTTATCTTGCTCGATGCAAACCTTCCGCATGTTAGCGGCTATGAAGTTTGCAGAAACGTCCGCTCCAAAAACGCCACCGTGCCCATCATCATGCTCACGGCGATGCAAGCAATTGAGAAAAAAATCGCAGGTTTTGACGCTGGGGCCGATGATTATATCGTCAAGCCATTTGACTTCAGGGAACTGCTGGCAAGGGTCAAGGTCTTCCTTCGCAGGACCGTGGCCGACTCCTTACCCGAAGACACCGTTCTTCACATAGCCGATTTGGAGATGAACACCAGCACAAAGACCGTCCATCGCCAAGGCATGCCCATCAACCTCACTGCCAAGGAGTTCGCCCTGCTGGAGTTCTTGATTCGCCGCAATGGCAGGGTGGCCAGCCGTATCGAAATCAGCGAGTTCGTCTGGGACGTGCATTTCGACACCAACACCAACGTGGTAGATGTGTATATCAACTTCCTTCGCAAAAAGATTGACAAGAACTTTGAGCCTAAGCTCATACACACCAGGCCTGGCATGGGCTATTATATCAAGGAACAATGAAGGTTCAAACCTTATTGACGATTAGGTTCGGCTTCATCGTAGCCTCCATCCTGCTGGTCTTTTCAGTGGGGGTGTACTCGTTGGGCCTTATTTACCGCTCCGTTGAGTTCTACGAAAGACTGGAACGAAGGGCAAGGATTGTCTTCAACCTGAACTTGGCCAAACTGGAAGTGCCCAAAGAATTGGAGGAAATCATGGCACAACGGTTGAACCCAGCACTGATTGATGAGCAAATCATGGTTTTTGATGAGAACAACAATCTCGTCTTCAGCCAGCCATCCCAGGCAGCTATAAGGTATGACGGGGCATTGCTGAATGCTGTAAGGTCACGCCATACGCTGACAAAAAAAGATGGCTACGTTCAAATCGTGGCCTTTTTGCAGAAAATGGACAATAAAAGCTTTGTCATCTTGGCATCAGGCTATGACAAATTTGGATTCAGCAAACTGTCCAACCTCCGCAATGCGCTGATTATCAGCTTTTTGACAAGCATCGCCATCACCATGCTTTTAGGAGGTGTGTTTGCCAGCCAGGCACTTGCGCCACTGCATAAACTGATGAAGCAAGTAGCCGAAGTAAACGCCGGCAACCTAAGCTCCCGGGTAGAAGAGGGCAAGCAGACCAACGAGTTCGAGCATTTGGCCATGCACTTCAACCAGATGCTGGCAAGGCTGCAGGCTGCCTTCGACACGCAAAAGAACTTTGTGGCAAGTGCCTCGCACGAACTGCGCACCCCCTTGGCTGCCATCAGGAGCCAAATACAGGTAGCATTGTCGAAAGACCGCAGCGCCGGGGAATACCGTACCATCCTCCAATCGGTACTGGAAGACACAGATGGCTTTATCCGGCTGACCACGGGCCTGCTCCAACTTGCCCAATCCGATGTCGAAAACCAAAGGGAGCTTTTCAAGCCATATCGGGTGGATGAAATCCTATTTTCGGCCAGCGACGAACTTGCCCGGCTGTATCCCGATTTTCATGTCCAATTCTCCTTCGATGAGGCTCCGACCGAGGACGACAATCAACTCACTGTCAACTGTAACAACGTCCTTTTGACCACCGCCTTCCTGAACCTCATGGAAAATGCCTGCAAATTTGCTCCTGACCACACCGTTAAATTAGTATTGCGCAGCGAACAACAACAGGTACTTGTCAGCTTCAAGGACAATGGCATCGGCATACCACAAGATGAGCAGGAGCGCATCTTTGAACCCTTCCAACGGGGCAGCAATGCCGCTGCCATGGCCAAGGGACACGGCATAGGTCTTTCCATCTGCCAGAAAATCGTGCAGTTGCACGGCGGCACCATCAAACTGGAGTCAACTACAGGAAGCGGCTCCACCTTCACCGTTATCTTACCTAACATCACCAGCAACCCACTTTAATTTTTTTTTAATGACAGTTTAAGAGCAGTTTAAAAGTGTTGGGGAAACATTTGCTCCATGAGATTAAGAGTTTGATAATCACTTCTTCCGATCTTGATAACTAACTCATACTCCGAGGCCCCTACGCTTTCATATTGGAACCTATGAAGGTGGCAGGGGTATCGGGTGTTTCTTGATAGCAACCATTTGCCTGCCGCAGCCCTGCCTCGCCAATTCACTATGTTTTATAAAAAATAAAATGTAAAAAAATCAACGCTACCTGATACACCCTATTAAACATATCATACCTTTGCCATGTGAACCGATAATTTGAGGCCAAAGCGCCTTTTTTCCAAAAACTGATTCCATGAACAAACTTTTACGCAGGCCATGTGCCTTTAGCCATCCGTCCATTTGCCGTAAGGCAACCATCTTCCAAACTAATTTCAAGGGAAAAAAATATCACTTGGGGCATCCGCCCACGGTCATTGCTTTGCATTACAGTTAAGCCATTGTAACGCACTGCAAACCACCACACCTATCGCCCACCACACACCTGCAAGGGAACAGCAGTAAAGAACAAAAATCAAAACTGAGTTCGAGTTCTTTTTTTCTACACAGAGAAACAGAGAACACCAAGAGGCACAGAGATAAGTAACTGTAATTCAAGATGTTATTCTCTGTGCAACTCCGTGCCCTACATGCCTCCGTGTTCAAAAAAAATAAATAGTCTTTTTTACAAAAACCGATAACAACACATCCCATGTTCCGATTTACTTACACCTTGCCCAAGGGCTGGCCGTTTGTTGCGTTCCGCCCATCCCAATGGGGTCGTTTCACCACCACCTTTACCCTTTTAGCAGCCATTCTACTGCTACCACAATTTGTTACTGGACAATGCACGACGATGATTTGCCTTCAAAACGTGAATCTGTCGCTGGGCAACGATTGTACAGGCTCGGTCAATCCCTCCAACATCATCCAAAACACCTGGACATGCCAAGGGCCAATGACCATGACCTACTACAATGCCGCCGGGGTCAGCATTGGCAACACCGTAACAGGCGACTATTTGGGACAGACGCTGCAAGTACACGTCAAGCACAATTTCACCGGGGCCACGTGTTGGGGCTCCGTTTACATAAAAGACGGCAAAAAACCCGTCATCACCGTGGCAAACGAGACGCTGAACTGTACGGAAGACCCCAGTTCCACAGCATTGGCGCAGCCGACAGTGACGGACAATTGTACGCCAGCCAATCAAATCACTTTCACGCACCAAGACACGGTGCTCGATTTTGGCTGCGGCTACACAGGTTTTGCCGGTTATTTCACCCCTAACAACTGGGATATATGTTATGCAAGCAATGGGGATGGTGGGGTAGATGTCACGGGAGCTCCCAACTCGGTGTTGGTCGAAGGGGCCAACAGCTCTTCGTCAATCAGCACGCCTTCGTATGTGACGAGGTTCAAAATCGTCATCCCTACGGAGGGTTACGTTACGTTTGACTGGAGTAGTGTTGGGGGCTCCTCTTTTACAACCGAGGCATTCTACTTCACCATCAACAATTGGTGCATCCGGCTGTCGAGCGACCAGGTACAGTCGGGCACCTATACATCGGCACTGCTGCAACCAGGTGATGTGTTGTCCTTGGAGCAAGCCAGCAATGGTGGTGCCAACGCCAACAGCACCACCATTTCCAACTTCCATTTCACCACCCTCGCTTGGAAGGTCATCCAGCGCAAATGGTCGGCCACAGACGCTTGGGGCAACGTGGGCACCAAGGTGCAGACCATCACCCTGAACAGGGCCACCCTCGCCCAGGTCAAGTTCCCGCCCAACCGTGACGGCGTGGCAGCACCCATGCTGGCCTGCTCTGCCAACTCGACCGACCCCAACATCACGGGCAGCCCGTTCATTGACGAAGATGGGAACCTGAGCACCACCACCGACCAGTTCAGCGTGGAGAACGGCGAGTGCTTCTTCAACCTGAGCTTCACCGACCAGAGCATCCCGACCTGTGAAGGCAGTGAGGTCATCCTTCGGAAATGGGTGGTACTGGACAACTGCACCAACAATTTTGTGGAACACACCCAAATCATCAAGCTGTTCGACGTGACACCGCCAGTCATCACCTGCCCGACAAATATGACCGTCAGCACGGATGATTTTGGCTGTTTTGGTATCATTAATCTGCCTTCGGCAACAGCGGTGGACGACTGCTCCTCTCAGGTCACCATCACCCCAACCTGGAATTTTGGCAGCGGCTACGGGCCGTTCAACAATGTCTCACAAGGCACACACCTCGTAAAATACACCGCTACCGATGCCTGCGGCAATACCAATTTCTGCAATGTGAACATCACGGTGGTTGACCAGGTGGCGCCAACGGTCATTTGCCAGCAGTTTACGGTGGCATCCGTTGCGAGCACGGGCGAGGCCACCGTCCATGCCAACCTGCTCGATGCGGGCAGCTACGACCATTGTTGCATCGAAAGTTATGAGGTGAAACGGGCCGGGCAGCCCAATTCGACCTTTGCGCCCAGCCTGGTTTTTTCATGCGCCGACCTGAGTTCCAACACCGTTCTGGTGACCTTACGGGTCAAAGACTGCCACGGCAACTCCAATACTTGCGACGTGACGGTGGATGTACACGATGAGTTGCCCCCGGTCATCGTACCCCCCGCCGATGTGGTGGTGGATTGCAACACCGACCGGAGCAACCTTGCCGTTTTTGGCAACGCCACTGTCTCGGATAACTGCACGTTTACCCTCAGCGAAACCACCACGACCGATGTCACGAACTGCGGCCAAGGCACCGTCACCCGCCGCTTCACGGCCACCGACCCCAGTGGCAACACAGCCATTGCGCAGCAGGTGATACACCTCGTGAACCAGACGCCTTGGAATGCCGCTGGCAACCAAATCACTTGGCCACAGAACTACCAGACACAGGGCTGCACGGGCGAGTCCCTTGACCCCTTCGACCTACCCTACCCTTACTCTGGCCCTACCCTTTTGGGTCAAAATGGCTGCGAGGACGTGGCGGTTGCCTTTGAAGACGAAATTTTCTGGATTTCGGAACCGGCCTGCTATAAAATCCAACGGACTTGGACCATCCTCGACTGGTGCCAATACCAACCAAACTCCAACTCCAACACGGGCAGTTGGTCGCACGTACAGTTTATAGAAGTATTTGATAATCAAGCACCTGTGTTCGTCAATACACCTGCCAATTTCACGGCAACCAGCGCAACCGGATGCAATGGCAACGTGATTTTGCCGCTGCCGCAAGTCAGTGATTGCAGCAACCATATTACGATTGAGGCCAATGGCTCCCTTGGCACTGGCTTTTCGTTCCAAAACGTACCAGTAGGGATTTACCTAATGACCTTCACCGCTTCGGATGGTTGCGGCAACACCTCCACCCACGACTTCACGATTTCCGTTGGCGATTCGGGTGCCCCAACTGCCTATTGTCAGAACGGCCTATCCGTTATGCTGGACGCCCAGGGCGAGGTCTCTGTTGCTGCGCAACAACTTAACGCAAACAGCTTCGACAACTGCGCCTCGTCCAACAGTTTGAAGTTCAGTTTCTCGCAAGACATCGGCAATACTTCCATGCTGTTCGACTGCGGCGATGTTGGCACGAACCCCGTGCAGCTTTGGGTCACCGACCCCGGTGGCAACTCGGATTACTGCGAGACCTTCGTCACCGTGCAGGACAACCCAACAGCATGCAACGGAGGCGCACATATTGACCTCGGCGGCATGATACAGACACCCTCTGGTACGCCCATCGCCAATGTGACGGTAAACCTTTCGGGTGTGAACATGCCCTCCGTGACAACGCAGGCGGGTGTCGGCAGCTACAGCTTTGCCGGATTGACCGCTGGTGGGGATTATTCAATTACACCGAGCAAAAACACAGGGCTTACGAATGGGGTTTCGTCCTTTGATTTGGCAAAAATCAACGAACATATCCTTGGTATAAACGAGTTTACGGAGGCATGGCGAAGCATTGCCGCCGACGCCAACGGCTCTGGCGCAGTCACTGCTCTTGACCTTGTGGCCATCCAAGCTGTCATTTTAGGCTCCTCTTCTTCGTTCCCAAACAGTGTTCCTTCCTGGCGTTTTGTGCCCGCCGACCATACATTCAGCAGCCCGACCAATCCTTGGCCCTTCCCCGAAGCCGTTTCGATGAACAATGTGACGGGCGACGACCTCGGCGTCCATTTCACGGGCATCAAAATTGGGGATGTAAGCGGCAGTGTGAACCCTGCTTATATCGTTGGCAATTCGCCGAGAGGCAATGTGCAGCCGGTAACTGAAGGTAGGGAAAGTGGCGGGAATTTCATCATCCGTTCGAAGGACTTGATGCTGCAAAAAGGCGGGACCTACCAGGTGGTACTTGAAACAGAAGCGGCCTTGGCATGGCAATCAACACTTGTGTTCGACCCGCAAATGATTGAATTACAGGGCATTGCGGAGTCAGAACACCTGAAGTACAATGCCAGCCGTAGCAACGAAGGCTTGGTTTCCCTGCTGAGCTATGGCAAGTTGCCAGCCACCAAGTTCACGTTGAACATCCGTTCCCTTGCCGATGCCCGCCTCTCAGAGGTAATGGAACTGGGCAACGATTTGACCGCCACCGCTGCTTGGAACAAGGACGAGGAACAACTCCAAGTCGAACTTGAATTTGAAAATGAAGGTGTGCCAAACATAACCGAACCAAGCCTGAACTGCTTTCCTAACCCATTCGCTGAGGAAGCAGTGGTGCGTTTCACCTTGCCAGTGGCCGGAGAAGCCAGGTTCTATTTTTACGATACCAACGGAAAGGTCGTTCGCCATGCCGCTGGCCTGTACGAACAAGGCGAGAACAGCTTCCGCATCCGCAGTTCAGAACTGGGCGTTTCGGGCCTCATCTTCTTGAAAATGGAAGCAGAAGGAACCACCCTGCAAGCGAGGTTGGTGGTGATGGAGTGATTTTAGGCGATGGGGTTACCAAGCGACACACCCCCCGATCGTGCAACTGCTCCGATAAAGGGCGAAACGTAAATTTTGCTTTACAAAATTTACGTTTCGCCCTAAAAATATACTTCTCGACGGCTGGTGGCGGAGCCACCAGCCGTCGAGAAGTATATTTTTAGG